>Ga0163154_10001561_pt1 | contig 35204 bp, 34 predicted proteins | sample OliLakLV19MP9P1_FD_148649 | JGI IMG/M metagenome (GOLD analysis project Ga0163154, IMG submission 148649) | Freshwater microbial mat bacterial communities from Lake Vanda, McMurdo Dry Valleys, Antarctica - Oligotrophic Lake LV.19.MP9.P1 | ecosystem: Environmental > Aquatic > Freshwater > Lake >... | reverse complement strand
ATTTTTGATGGCGCTGCTCCCAGTCCCACATCCCTTGTTGGCCCATCGTAATTTTTTGGTGAGGTCTTTTTTATTTTCTCACTTTCACTAATCTTCAGCAATTAGGATGCAATTAATCGAGGTGCCCTTCTGTTCGCGTCCATGGAAAGAATTCTACAGCACCGCCTTTCATTGTGTGCTCAAACCGCTTAATTCCAGCACAAGCCGCGACACTTACGCCAGCTCATATTACTGCGCTAGACTCTGTAACCCAAAATTTATTTCCAGGTGTCAATGCTGGAGATGTCGGTTTCCAACGTCAAATCGGCGTGAATCTTAATCCAGGGAGATTAATTTTGGATTACGTGCTTCAAGTCGCCCCTAGAGTTAGTAACCCTTGTGTCCCAAGTCGGGTTATTTTAGAAATTCAAGGGGGAGGTGAGACAAGTAATACAGGTACAATTACGAGATATGTGAATGATTGGACACACCAATCTACGCCAAATAATAGTTTCCTTTCTCAGCAGCTTAGTACTCAGTACTTACGTAGACACTTAGGTATACAAAAAGTCAATGTACCTGGAATAATTCCTAACAATGTCTGGAAAAGACAGCTTGAGCAAATCTTAAAGAAAGCACTCCTCTCTCTACAGTTTTCCGGTGCTTTCGCATTAGTGACTGGAGATGTTTTACATGCTTATATCAGACGCTCTATTCCTGCGGGAGGCCCATATTTTCCAGGATGGGAGGTTGCGTTGATTGGTATGTCAGAAGTTTTGTCTACTTCTTCTGGAGCTATTCCTATCACTCACGTTTCAAGTACTCTTTTTATGACATTTGCTGACTTCGTGGCGGCCTTACAAAATCTCACCCTACCACCCGGCTTACCGGACCCGTTTAGAGGAAACTACACTACATTGTCAAATCGAAATTTTTATGTTTAGGTAAGTAGTTTTGGGGCGTAGTTCATCGTATTTGAAAAACCATCTGTATAAGAACTACGCCAAAAATTCCCGTGGGTCCGTGATGTGACCCCGGATTGCTGAAGCCGCCACAGTGTAAGGAGAAGCTAGGTAGACTTGGGCCTGTTTGTCGTCCATGCGTCCGGGGAAGTTGCGGTTCAGACTGGCTTTTTTATACCTATTTCTTAACTTTCAACACTTGTGGGTTGAAGCATCAGTCAATATCCAAGTAGGTTTTTTTACCCATAACACGGTTGACCTGAGTTCTAGTGGTCTGTATCCCTTAGCCTTACAACTTAGCTTGTTCATGAGTAGCTTGCTATAGTAGCCGCTACAAGTGAGGCTGTGTATGCGTTTTTGGTGGGGATTGTTGGGGCTGTGGTTAGCCTTGCCCGTACTGAGTGCCCCGGATTGGCAGACTCAGGCGGAGGCAACGAATTACCGAGAGACCAGCCGTTATGAGCAGACCATGGCCTATGCCCAGCGGTTGGCGGATGCTTCGGAGTATGTGGAACTCCAGGACATGGGCTTGAGTCCTGAGGGGCGACAACTCAAGGTGCTCGTGGTCTCCAAGGACCGGGCTTTCACCCCAGCAGCAGCGCGGGCGACGGGTAAGGAGATTATCCTGATCAATGCGGGAATTCATCCGGGGGAGATTGAGGGGAAGGATGCGGGACTTGCGCTCATCCGCGATATGGTCATCAACGGCAAACAAAAAGCTCTCTTGGAGCAGGCCATTCTCCTGTTTATCCCGATTTTTGGGGTAGATGGACACGAACGTTTTGGGCCGTACAACCGGATCAACCAGAACGGTCCTGTCCAGATGGGTTGGCGGACCACCGCGCAAAATTACAACCTCAACCGTGACTTTATCAAGGCGGATAGTCCCGAAATGCGGGCTTGGTTGGGATTATTTAACCGTTGGTTGCCCGAATGATTATTGATACCCACACTACAGACGGCGCGGATTATCAGTACGACCTGACCTATGGCCTAGATCGTGCCCAGCAACACCCGCTCGTGGTGGACTGGCAAGCGACCGCCTTTGACCGTAATATCTTCCCGGCCCTGACCCAGCAGGGACACAAGGTTGCGCCCTACATCGTGTTGCGTGATGAAGCAGATATTGAGAAGGGTTTCCGGGCCTACAACACAACGCCCCGCTTCTCCACTGGGTTCGGTGCGGTCCAGAACCGGCCCAGCCTTTTGGTGGAGACCCATATGCTCAAGGATTACCGCAACCGCGTCACGGCTACCTATGACCTCCTTCAACAAATCCTGGTCTACATCAATCAGGCTCCCGGTACACTCCGCCAAGCCGTGACCCAGGCGGACCAAGAAATCAGTACCCGCACGGATGGACTACCGATTCCCCTGTCCTTCAAATTGGTAGAGCAGAGCATCCCTTTTACTTTCTTGGGCGTGGCCTACACCCGTGAATTGAGTGCGGTCTCTGGGGCGGTCTGGACCCAGTACGACGTGACCAAACCCAAGACTTTCACCATTCCTTTTTTCAATCAACTCGCGGTGGATAAAGCCGTGGTCCCGCCCAAGGGCTACATCATCCCGGTCCATCTCACTGACGTAATCGAACGGTTGAAGCTGCACAACATCCAGTTTCGGACCCTAGAACGAGCCGAGACCCTGACCGTAGACACCTATCGTTTCGATAAAGTCTCCTGGCAACCCGCCCCTTTTGAGAACCATCATCTGATTAAGGACCTGACCGTAATCCCGATCCGCAAAACTATCACCTACCCCGTCGGTTCCGTCGTGGTCATGATGAATCAACGGACTGCCAAGGTCATCTTGCACTTGCTCGAACCCGAGTCCCCAGATTCCTTACTCCGGTGGGGCTTCCTGGATGCCATCTTCGAGACCAAAGAGTACGCCGAGGACTACTTGATGGAGCAGATGGCCCGTCAGATGTTGGCCCGAGACCCCAAGCTCAAGCAGGAATTTGAGCAGAAGGTGTTGAGTGACAAGGAGTTCGCCAGTAGTCCCCGCGCCCGGTTGGGCTTCTTCTACCAGCGCACGCCCTACTATGATGACCGGCTGAATATCTATCCCATCGGGCGCATCGCGGGTTAAGTTAGTCAGGTCCGGGTGGGAATTCTCCTCCGTGGATGAGGCTCAGAGCTTAGGCTAAGCACTAGCCAGCTCCCTGAGCTGTTGCGCCAATACCTCTAAACCCGCATCCTTAGCGTAATAGTTATCAGCGTCTGGACAGCTCCGCTTACCCTGAGCAGTAAATTCACGATGATTTAAGTAGGCAGTGACAAGGGTCCACCGGGCGACTCAGCGTTTCCGTCAAGGGTTGGTGCAACACTTGGTCCATACTCAAGTCCTCAATCGTTTTGCTGACCTGAGTATTAAAAAGAATCCGCTGTGTGACCATTCCCCTCCGCTTCAAAACGATAAACCTTCGTCCGGTCTACCTGTAAAAAAGCCCGTAATTCTAAAACTGTCGTCGCTAGGATTTGGGACAGGTCGAGGGATTGCCGGATGCGGCTCGTCATACCCGCGAGCAAAGCATCTCGGCCTGTGGGGGGGATGGAGCTAGACATGGGCTTGACCGATGAATTAGCTTCAGCTTACCTCTACCCCGCAGTGCACCCTGGATAACCACTGGAGCAGACAACAGCGGAAGCTCACCAAATGAGAGCTAAAATAACCTAAGCACCTTAGCCGTGGTTGGGCGATGGACTTTGGCACCGGGTTTATTACCAGGAACTTAATGTTACCGTTCCTGGATTTCTGCTTTCAGTTCTTCAATAGCTATGGCCTCGCCATTATTTTACTCACCCTGGTGGTAAAATTTGCCCTCTGGCCTCTGGGAGCGGGCAGTATCCGTTCGATGCGTAAAATGCAAGCCGTCCAGCCCCTCTTGACCCAGCGCACCAAGGATCTCCAGGAACAACACAAGGAAGATCCCCAAAAGTTACAGCAAGAGCAGATGGCTCTCTACAAAGAACTCGGCGTCAATCCCCTGGGCGGCTGTCTCCCCTTGATTGCCCAACTGCCAATTCTATTTGCGCTCTTTGCCACCTTCCAGGGTTCGCCCTTTGCCGACCAGAAATATCCCCTCACGATCCAAGTCGTCCCAGCCGCCCAACAGATCCAGGCCAAAGGTGAGACCTCGGTTTACACCGTTTATCTAGATGCCAAAACCCACCAACTCGTCAGGGTCCGCCCCAACGAAGTCCAACTCCCCGTGGGCCAAAACTTCACCTTCCAGGTCCTTCAGGAGAACGGTCAGCCCTTCACCGCCAAACCGGGCGGACGGGAAGTGCAATGGAAACTCACCAGCGGCGGCGAACACGTCACGGTGGAGGGCGACCGTTTCACTGGACGCTCCGAGGGGACCGTGGCGATCAGTGCCGAAGTGCCGGGGTACGCAGCGGACAAGGGGTTCCTCTTCATCGAGGCCCTAGGACGCACAGGGCTGACCAGTCCCAGCGGGTTTCACTGGGATATTGCCGTGATGATTGCGCTGTTTGGGATCACCCTGGTCTTGTCGCAGGAGATCACCTATCGCAACAATCCGGGCATTACGGACCAACAAAAACAGATCGGCAAACTCACCCCAGTAATTGTCGTCGGCAGCTTCCTGTTCTTCCCCTTACCTGCCGGGGTGTTGCTGTATATGGTCGTGTCCAATTGTTTTCAAGTGCTACAAACGATTATCCTGTATCGAGAGCCCCTGCCTGAGGCGATCCAGCAACTGCAAGCCGAACTTGCTCTTGCTAACCAGCCCAAGCCCGTTCTACCCTTTGAGAAAAAACGCCGGAAAAAGAAATGACCGATACTGCAACGACGACTGCCCTTGAGGGCCAACAATGGCTCGAACGACTTCTGCAATTGATGGACCTGAATACCCGTGTCCTGAGCCAAGCTCTCGCTGAGAACCACAACTGGCTGGAGATTGATAGCCAGATGCTCGGTCCAGAGGCCAGCCAAGCCCTCCTCGGTAAGGACGGGATCATCCTAGACTCACTCCAGTTCCTGGTTAATACTCACCTCAACCTTGATACCAATATCCCCGAGTGTGCCTACACGGTGGAGCTTCTGGGCTACCGTGCCCAACGCCATAAAGAGTTGCTGGCCCTGGCAGAACAGGCGATTCAAGCCGTACGGGCAACGGGTAAAGAGTATGTTTTTGAGCCCCTGCGGTCGGCAGAACGCCGTCAGTTGCACATGATGCTCAGCGGTGAACAAGAACTATTTACCTTCAGCCGTGGCAAGGAGCCTGACCGCTACTTGGTCCTTTCGCCCAAAGCTGACCCCGACAAGGGCAGCGAAGACAGCGATGAGGCTCCCTGAATGCGGGTTAGGGTGAGCCCATGCGGATTGCCGTGGATGCCATGGGGGGAGATTTTGCGCCCGAGGAGATTATCGCTGGAGCCCTCTTAGCCCAAAAACAATACGGGGTCGAACTCGCCCTCATTGGTCGTCAAGAGACCCTCGAACCCCTGCTCAAGCAGTACAACGCGCCTGTGCGGGGGATTGAACTGGTAGACACGGACCAAGTTATCGGGATGGACGAGGAACCCGTGGAGGCCATCCGCCGTAAAAAACGGTCCTCCATCAATCTCATCATGGAACACGTCAAGGCGGGCCATGCCCAAGCGGCGGTGACAGCGGGCAATACAGGCGCGGCAATGGCAGCAGCCCAGCTACGACTCAGGACCTCACCGGGAATTATCCGCCCTGCCATGGGCGCGCTATTACCCACGGTGGTCCCCCGTAAGCCTGTATTGCTCCTGGATGCCGGGGCGAACGTGGATGCCAAACCGAAAGTCTTAGAACAATTCGCACTGATGGGCTATCTCTATTCGCGCCATGTCCTCGGCGTCGCTAACCCGCGTGTGGGCCTCTTGAATATCGGTGAGGAGGCAGGCAAAGGCAACCCCCAGGCCCAGGAGACCTACCAACTTCTAGCGGACTCCAGTATTCCCTTTGCTGGGAACTGTGAGGGCCGCGATGTTCTTCAGGGCCGTTTTGATGTCGTGGTTACGGATGGTTTCATCGGCAACATCCTCTTGAAATTCGCTGAGGGGGTGGGGCTGGTCGCTATGCAAATTCTTAAAGAAGAGTTGCTCCAAGGACTCAGCGGGAGCTTGGGGACTTTTTTGTTGCGCGATAACCTACAAAAAGTACGTCAACGCATGGATTACGCGGAGTACGGCGGGGGTTTACTATTAGGAGTGAACGGGGTATGTATTATTACCCACGGCAGTTCACGGGCTGTGGGAGTCGCCAATGCCCTGCGTTTAGCAAAAGAAGCGGTAGACAACCGAGTTCTGGACCGTATTCAGGAGAAGCTACCGCCACTATGACGCAGGCACTGACGGGCATTCAATTCACTGGGGTGGGTAAGAGCCTCCCCCAACGGGTCCTCACCAACGACCAACTCGCTACTGTGGTCGAGACCTCGGACGAGTGGATTCATAGCCGTACGGGTATCCGGGAACGGCGGGTCTTGGGTCCTACTGAGAATCTCCTGGACCTCGCCCTTGCAGCCAGTGAGCAAGCCCTCTGCCAAGCCGGCTTGACAGCCTTGGACTTGGACTTGGTGATCCTGGCGACGAGTACCCCTGAGGATTTGTTTGGCAGTGCGAGTCGGGTCGCGGCCCGGTTGGGCGCAGTGCGGGCAGTAGCTTTTGATTTGACGGCGGCCTGTACGGGTTTTGTTTTTGCTGTGGGGACAGCGGCCCAATTCTTACGCACAGGTTGTTACCGGACGGCCCTAGTGGTGGCTGCCGATGGGCTGACCCGTTGGTTGGATTGGCAGGACCGGAATACCTGTGTTTTGTTTGGGGACGGAGCCGGGGCGATGGTGTTGGAGGCTTGCCCCGTAGACCAGTTGTTGGGCCTGGAGTTGCGTTCCGATGGGCGTGGCGCGGATATGTTGACTTTGCCGACTACGGGCGAGACCGTGGCATTGATGGCAGATTTAGCGGTCCGCAACCAACAGTACGCGCCAATCTACATGAACGGGCGGGATGTCTATCGTTTTGCCGTGCGCGAAGTGCCCGTGGTCATCGAAAAAGCCCTCCACCGTGCCCAACTGCGTTCGGACCAAGTAGATTGTTATGTCCTGCACCAAGCCAACCAGCGCATCCTGGACGCGGTGGCGGAACGGCTGCAAGTTCCCCCAGACCGTTTCGCAACTACCCTAGACCGCTATGCCAACACCTCGGCCGCCTCAGTTCCGATCACCTTATGTGAAGGCTGGGAGTCCGGTCAGATCCGGTCGGGGAGTGTTTTAGTCATGGCAGGGTTTGGGGCGGGCCTGACCTGGGGAGCTTTAGTGTGTCGTTGGGGACGGGTTAGCCCATAATTACTCAGCTAAAACGGGCAATTTAGGCAGCTTGAGGGCATGGTCGCGGCGTTGTTGCTCTGTCGCGAGGTCGGCAATCGTCGTGCTAGCGAGGACCCGCATGAAGGCAGCTTGAGCCCGTTCCCAGACAGCTAGGGAGGGACAGCGTTCCGATTGGTCACAAATACTGGGGCTAGTCAGACAAAAGTTAATAGTGAGTGGGCCTTCCACGGCTTCCATCACATGCAAGACATTGACCTGATGGGCGGGACGAGCCAACCGAAAACCACCCCGGATACCCCGGTGGGACTCCACCAACCCTGCTTTGTGCAACATCTGGAGAATCCGCGCCAGGAATTTAGGGGGTACGCCCTGGTCGAGGGCGATCTCATTGACCATTGAGACCTGATCCGGCTGGGTCGCCAGGAAGGTCATCGCCCGTAAAGCGTAATCCGTGGAGCGGTTAATCTGCATTTCTTTCATTTTAGGGGCTATTGCTGGTACGGATTCGGGTAAATATTGCCGTTAGGGTGGTGAGGGCGGCGTAAAATGACGTTGTCTACCAGGAAAATCCGATGTCTGCCCGCAGTCGTTATTTGATGTGTGCCCCAGAATATTTTGATGTCGCCTATGTGATCAATCCGTGGATGGCGGGCAACATCAACCGCACCTCCCCGGAGCTAGCCCGTCAGCAGTGGCAAGAACTCTATGAATTGGTCCAGACCCAAGCCACGGTCGAACTGGTAGACCCCCGACCGGGCTTGCCGGATATGCCCTTCACGGCCAATGCCGGACTCGTCCTCGAAGACCGGGTGGTGTTAAGCCACTTCCTGTTCCCGGAGCGGCAGGGTGAGGAGAGCTATTTTGCGGAATGGTTTGCCGCCCACGACTTCAAGGTGTTTACGATGCCTACCCAGATTGCCTTTGAGGGAGCCGGGGATGCACTTTTAGACCGGGACCAACGTTGGCTGTGGGCGGGTTATGGGCACCGTTCGGCCCTGGACTCCCATGGGTATCTGGCTAAGTGGTTGGAGCTAGAAGTCCTCTCGTTACGGCTGGTGGACGAGCGTTTTTATCACCTAGACACCTGTTTTTGTCCCTTGAGCCGGGGCTATTTGCTGTACTATCCCTTGGCTTTTGATGAACCCTCGCGTCGCTTGATTGCCCAACGGGTGCCCCCGGAGAAGCGATTGATTGTCTCAGAACAGGACGCGGTGAATTTTGCCTGTAACGCGGTCAATATTCAGGATTTGGTCATTCTCAACCAAGCCACACCTCAACTACAGGAACAACTCCAGCAGAGCGGATTCCAGGTCGTCCAGTCGCCCCTGGGTGAATTCATGAAAGCAGGCGGGGCCGCGAAATGTCTCACGCTGCGCCTCGATGAACCCCGCCAACGTCTCACCCCGGTCATCCCTGTGGTGGCCCAGCGCACAATCATCTTGGAGGGCCATCTCCTAGATTCCAACTTGATGAGCCGGGTAATGGACACGATCCAGGAAGCCGGGGGTAGTTTCGAGATCCTAGAGTTTCACGCCGGGGCCAGACCCCAGGACCTATCCCGCGCCCAACTACTCGTAACCGCCCCAGATTTGGAACGGTTGGAAGATATTTTGACGCTGTTGATTGATGTCGGGGCCAGACTCCCGGCGATTGAAACCCTGGATGCCACCTTGGAGACCGTGCGTCAACAGGGTGTCGCTCCAGGTGATTTTTACACCACGACGATTTATAACACTGAGGTCCGGGTCCAGGGCCAGTGGTACCTAGTCCAGAATCAGCGCATGGACGGGGCGATTGTGGTGGATGACCATAGCCGTCCGGTCCAGGTGGACTGCCAGTTGCTCCGCGACCTCCAGGTCGGTCAAAAAGTCGTCAGTGGCGTGGATGGTATCCGCACCGTCCTCAAGCGGGAGGGCCGCGAGACTGCCGAGTTTACGTTTATGGGCTCCAGTATCTCCAGTGAACGCCGGGTGGAGTTGGTGGTCGAGCAGATCGCCTGGGAGTTGCGCCGACTCCGGGACCAGGGCGGCAAGGTGGTGGTGGTGGCGGGACCCGTGGTCATCCACACCGGGGGCGGGGTCCACTTGGGTCAACTGATCCGCGAAGGCTACGTCCAAGCTCTCCTGGGTGGGAATGCGATCGCGGTCCATGACATTGAGCAATCCCTCTACGGCACTTCTTTGGGGGTAGACCTACAACGGGGAACGCCAGTCCGGGGAGGCCACCGCCACCATCTCAAGACCATTAACCGTATCCGCGCCTTTGGTGGGATTGCCCAAGCCGTGGAGCAGGGTGTGTTGACGAGCGGGGTCTTCTATGAATGTGTACAGCGCAAGGTCCCTTTTGCGTTGGCGGGTTCAATCCGCGATGACGGCCCCTTACCCGAAACCCAGATGGACCTCATCAAGGCCCAAGAGCACTATGCCAAATTACTCCAGGGAGCCCAGATGATCTTGATGCTCTCCTCGATGCTGCACTCCATCGGCGTGGGTAACATGACCCCAGCCGGGGTGAAATTGGTCTGTGTAGATATCAACCCCGCTGTTGTGACCAAGCTTGCGGACCGGGGTTCGGTGGAGTCCACGGGGATTGTGACCGATGTGGGTCTATTTTTGAGCCTGCTCACCCGTCAGTTGCACTTGGGCTAAAAGCCAAATCTCTCGCAAGGCACCCTGCTACTTCTGTGGCGGAGGCAACGCTGGATATGGTCTTGACGGCAGATATGAAGGAATTGCGCTTTGCTGCTGCTGGGGTATGGCATGTAGCATTTGCCTTCGATCTACAGCGTCAGGCTATCTTACTTATTGCAAAGGATGTCAAAACCCGTCGTCCCCGTGCCAAAGTCTAATTCCATAACAACCTTTTGAGAACTTAGGATAATTTTCATTCTGTAAATCTTACATCGGTAAACTCTAATAGGACGATGGCTCCATCAACCAAGAATCCTACACGCTTGAGCCGTGGGAGTGTCAAAATCGGGGAACTACACACGGAGTCTCCACCATGGTCATGACTTGCACTTGGCTAACCAGTGCCCTCGCGGTTGTCGAGGACCAACATTTACTGAAGCACCCCTTCTATCAGCTTTGGACCCGTGGTGAACTGCCCCTAGATGCCTTACAGATCTATGCGCGTCAGTACTTCCAGCAGGTCTTGGCCTTCCCCCGCTACTTAAGTGCGGTCCATGCCAACTGCCCCGACCTTGCCACCCGTCAAGAGATCCTGGGGAATCTCGCTGCTGAAGAACTCGGCCCGAACAACCATCCCGAACTGTGGTTACGCTTCGCCGAGGGTCTAGGCGTAACTCGCGCTGAAATCCTGACCAGCACCGCCAATCCCCACACCCAAGCCGCCATCGCGACCCAGCTAGAACTCAGCCGCAATCTGCCCTACGGTGCAGGACTCGCAGTCGTCTGGGCCTACGAAACCCAGGTCCCCGCCGTGGCCCAGCAGAAAATCAGCGGACTCCAGCAGCATTACGGCATCAACGATGGACGCACCCTAGAGTTCTTCCGGGTCCATGGGGAAGCTGATATCCACCACAGCCGCGCGGAGGAGACCATCATTGACCAGTGGGCCACCACTCCCCAACGTCAAGCCCAGGTCCTCCAAGCCGTGACCGAGACGACCCAGGCCCTCAACCAAATCCTGGATGGCGTAATGGTCCAGTCGGGTCTCTAAAGATAGCCATGGCCCACCCTGGGCCATGGTACATTGACCTTCTTACAGGAACACGCCATGAGTCTGTACCGCCGGGACCTCCTCAGTCTGGCTGACTTGACGGCTGGGGAAATTACCCAATTACTCACCCTGGCCCAACACCTCCAGGACCATCCCCAGCCGCAGTTACTGACGGGTAAGACCCTCGGCCTGTTTTTCCGTAAAGCCTCGACGCGCACACGGGTTAGTTTTTTGACCGCCATGTACCAGTTGGGCGGACAGACCATTGACCTCAATCCTAGTGCCGTCCAGATGGGCCGGGGTGAACTCGTCAGCGATACCGCACGAGTCCTCAGCAGTTATCTGGATGTGTTGGTGGTGCGGACCTTTGCCCACAGTGAACTTGAGGAATTTGCCCACCACAGCACGATTCCAGTCATCAACGCCCTCACCGACCAGGAACACCCCTGCCAGGTCCTCGCTGACCTATTGACGATCCAGCAGTACTGGGGCGTATTGACCGGGATGAAGCTGGTGTACCTGGGAGACGGTAATAATGTCGCTTACTCTTTATTATTGGGCGGGGTGCTGATGGGGATGGAAGTCTGTCTGAGTACCCCCCAGGGCTATGAACTGCCCCCAGCGGCCCTCGACTTGGCCTATCAACTCAATCCCCAAGCGAAAATCACCCTGGAACCCGACCCACGCCAAGCTGTCGCCGGAGCCGGAGTCCTCTATACCGATGTCTGGACGAGTATGGGTCAAGAAGAGGAAGCCACCGCCCGTCAACGAGCCTTCCACGGTTTCACCTTGGATGAGGCACTCCTAGCCCTCGCTGACCCCAAGGCCATCGTCCTGCACTGTCTCCCCGCCCACCGGGGTGAGGAAATCACCCACGAAGTTCTCGAAGGCCCCCAGTCACAGGTCTGGACCCAAGCCGCCAACCGCCTCCACGCCCAAAAAGCCCTCCTCGCCGCCCTTTTAGTCCCTGGGTTCTAACTCAAAAAAGGGGGCTAGGGGGATCGCCGCTCAAGGGCAGAGGGGATGGTCGAAGGCGTCGGTGAGGAGGGCACGTTTAGGACCGTGGATCGGGTCCTCGACAATGATGGTCTGACCGCGCTCCGCGCCAAGGGAGACAATGGCAATCGGGGTCGCCATCTGGCGAGCTAAGAACTGTAAGTAGGCTAGGGCCGCTGCTGGTAGGTCGCTCAGTTGTTGACAGTCACAGGTGCAACTCTGCCAACCAGGGAGAGTCTCGTAAATTGGTTCGCACTGGGCCAGAATTCGGCTGTCGCTGGGGAAGCTCTTGAGCACTTGGTCCCCCAAACGGTAGGCGACACAGACTTTGATCTCGGCGAGTTCGTCGAGGACATCAAGCTTGGTGACAGCGAGACAATCTAGCCCGTTGGTACGGACAGCATAGCGACCAATCACGGCGTCAAACCAACCACAGCGGCGGGCGCGGCCTGTGGTCGTCCCAAACTCGGCTCCCTTGGTCCCTAGGTGTTGCCCAATCGCGTCCGTAAGCTCTGTGGGAAAGGGACCCTCGCCGACACGGGTCGTGTAGGCTTTCGCCACCCCGATGACTCGGTCAATCATTGTCGGCCCGACGCCAGCCCCGACACAAGCTCCTCCTGCCACTGGGTTTGAGCTTGTCACGTAGGGGTAGGTGCCGTGGTCTAGGTCCAACAAAGTCCCTTGAGCACCCTCAAACAAAATATTTTCGCGGTTGCAGATGGCCTCCTCCAGGAGGACTCCGGCATCACAGACATGGGAGCGCAAGCGTTCGGCGTAGGCTAGGTAACGATCAATGACAGGGGACGGATCGAGGGGGGCAAGGCCGTAGATTTTTTCAAGGAGGACATTTTTGTAAGGGATGATCCAGTTCAATTTTTCTGTCAATCCCACCGGGTCCATCAAGTCCAAGACCCGAATCCCGGTCCGGCTGGCTTTGTCGGCGTAGGTGGGACCAATACCCCGTCCGGTGGTCCCTAGACGGTACTTGCCGCGCCGGTCTTCTTCCGCGAGGTCAATCAGCCGATGGTAGGGCATGGTGACATGGGCAGTCTGGGAGATAAATAGATTGTGGGCCGCCACGCCCAGTTTTTCTAGACAGTCGAGTTCTTGAATGAGGACTTCGGGGTCAATCACGGTCCCGGTGGCAATCACACAGCGGGTTTTGGGATAGAGGATGCCCGAGGGAATGAGATGCAATTTGAAGGTGCGCTCTCCTACAACGACGGTATGGCCCGCGTTGACCCCGCCTTGGTAGCGCACCACCAAGTCAGCGGAGTGGCTGAGTAAATCCGTGATTTTCCCTTTGCCCTCGTCGCCCCACTGGGCCCCCACAATGACCACATTTGCCAAGGAGTTGTATTCTCTGCTACACCACAAGTTACAAAAGATAACTCGTCTGAGGCTCAGTTGTCAATCTGGCAGACCGACGACCCGACGAAAGACCTTGAGGACTTTGTTCCCGGAATCTATCGTCTCTAGGGGGTCCTTGCGGAGGCGGTGGCGTAGACAGGGGACGATGACGCGCTCAAGGTCTTGGACAGTGGTGACGGTACGGCCTTCGAGGGCGGCGAGGGCGCGGGCACTGCCATTGACCACGAGGTCGCCGCGCAAGCCGTCCACATCCAGTTCAGCACAGATCTCGGCGATGTTGAGTTCCAGTTCCTCGGTCAGGGTGACTCGGGGGAGGCGGGCTTGAGCCGTGGTGAGTTGGTGGCGCAGGACTTCTTGCGCGTCTTTGTAGGTGCGGGTGAAGAGGAGGGGGTCCTGCTCAAAGCGGGTCCGTTCCCGGACAATCTGGACGCGTTGTTTGGGGTCTTTGACGGTGCGGACTTCGACACTCATCCCGAAACGATCGAGTAACTGGGGGCGTAATTCGCCTTCCTCGGGGTTGCCGGAGCCAATCAGGACAAAGCGGGCCGGGTGGCGAATCGAGATCCCTTCGCGCTCCACGGTATTCCAACCGGAGGCCGCGCTATCAAGGAGGACATCGACCAAGTGGTCATCCAGGAGGTTGACTTCATCCACATACAAAATTCCCCGGTTGGCTTTGGCGAGTAGACCGGGCTCAAAGGCTTTAATCCCCTCGCCCAAGGCCCGTTCGATGTCAATTGTGCCGCAGACCCGGTCCTCCGTCGCGCCCAAAGGCAGGTCCACCAAGGGCAAGGGGCAGTACGTTGTTGGTAGGTCCTCGCCCGCGCGTTTACGGGCACGGACTTCATCGCTCATTAGTTCTGGGCGTTGGGGGTCGGAGTTGTAGGGGTCGCCTTGGACCACTTCTATCTGGGGTAAAAGGTCAACAAGGGCACGGATCGTGGTGGACTTACCCGTACCCCGGTCGCCCATAATCATCACCCCGCCAATTTTGGGGTCAATCACGTTGAGCAAGAGGGCCATCTTCATCTCTTCTTGACCGATGATCGCCGCGAAGGGATAGACCGGACGGGGGGTATCAATGGACAAACCTGACTCCAACGGTAGAGGTTCTATCCATCTTAAAGGCTGGGGGCTCTCTCTCTGGATAACAGTAGTTCTACCTAGAGACAGTGAGGTAAGTCTTTCGCTAGGTATTTTTTTTCAATCGGCCTTTAGCTCACAGTTAAGACAGACTTTATTGGAAGTGAGCTATGGCTGATGAGGAATACCTAGCCCTACCCACAGCCCTAGTCCAGCAACTAGACGGGCTCGGGGCAACTTGGGGGCTGTCGCGGGCCGGGGTGATTGCGAAACTATTACAGCGTCCCAGGCTCAATACGGTTGAAGCCCTACTCAAGGAACAGGCGGCCCAACGGGTACGCCTGGAGCAGGTGATCGAGCAGCTACCGGTGGCGGTGATGATCGTGGATGCCCAGGACAGGCTGGTCTTAACCAATCCTCAGGTGGAACAGGTCTGGCGGGCTCCTCTACTCGGGGTCCTCGGTCATGGCCAATTCTTCGGGCGTGATGGACAGCCTTTAGAGCGTTCCAGGTACCCTATTGCACGCGTCTTTGCCACGCAAGAGCCGATTTTGGATGAAGAAATGACCATCCAGCGCGGGGACGGGACACGGGGGTTGATCCGGATTAGTGCAGTACCGCTCCTCGAACAGGGGCAGGTCACCGCCGTAGTGACAACCTTTCATGACATCACGGAACAGAAACGTACTGAGCAAGCCCTGCGCCAGAGTGTGGAGCTCTTTCAGCAGTTGACCGGGAATATCCGGGAAGTTTTTTGGCTGGCAACCCCTGACAACCGCCAACTTTTTTATGTCAGCCCGCTCTATGAGGAGATGTGGGGCCGGGTCTACCGCAACCGGGAACATCCCAAGGTCGTCTTAGAAGCGTTGCATCCCGAGGACCGGGTGCGGGTGATGGCTTTTTTCACCCAGCCCATCACCCAGGCGGTCGAGGTTGAGTATCGGATTGTCCGCCCGGACCAACAGGTACGCTGGATTCGAGACCGCTGTTTCCCAGTTCGTAATACCTACGGTCAAATCTTTCGGGTGGCGGGGGTCTCCGAGGACATCACAGAGCGCAAGGAAATGGAGGAGGCCCTGCGAGAACAGGCCCGTTTCCTGACGGAGGTGAGCCGGACCAAGGATGAATTTATTGCCACACTCTCCCATGAACTCAGGACCCCGCTCACCGCGATTCTCGGTTTTAGCCAATTACTGTTGCAGGGCCGACTGAATGAACAGGGCCGTCAGCGGGCAGTGGAGACGATTGAACGTAACGCCCGTGCCCAAAACCAACTCGTCGAAGACCTCCTGGATGTTTCACGGATTGTCTCCGGCAAGCTCCGCCTAGAACTCCAGACCTTAAATCTACTGCCAGTCATCAACTCGGCTCTAGAGACGCTCCTCCCGCAGGCCGAAGCCAAAAAACAAACTCTCGTTGCCCACTTAGAGCCGGGGGTGGGGACCATTCAGGGCGATGCCAGTCGGCTCCAACAGGTCCTTTGGAACTTGCTCAATAACGCGATTAAGTTCACGCCCCTGGGGGGAAAGATTACGCTGACCTTGACTCAGCAAGCGGATTGGGCGGTTCTTGCGGTGACGGATACGGGTCAGGGCATCGCCCCAGAGTTTTTACCCCAAGTCTTTGACCGTTTCCGGCAAGCTGACAGCACCTCGACGCGGATGTACGGGGGGTTGGGGCTGGGGCTGGCGATCGTGCGCCATCTCGTCGAACTCCACAATGGGACGATAGCGGCGAGTAGTCCTGGTCTTGGTCAGGGCGCGACTTTTACGCTACGGCTGCCTTTACTTGAACCCGAGCGTAGTCCCCAACGGGTGGAACCATCGTTACTGAGTGGACTCCCGCCCTTAGACGGGTTACTGATCTTGGTGGTTGCCGCCACAGTTACGGCTCGTGAAGACCTAGCTCAGATCTTAGAGAGCGGGGCCGCACGGGTAATTGCTGTGGGGACCGCCCAGGATGCCCTTGAGGTATTGGACCAGTGGCAGCCTGATGCGTTGGTGAGTGACCTTGAGCTTAGCCCGGTGCATGGTCTTGACTTGATGCGGCGAATTCGGGTCCGTCCCTGGAAGTTTGGTGGTCAGATCCCGGCGTTGGCGGTGATGGCGTCTACCCAGTTTGAGGATGCGGTTTTCGCGTTGGCGGCGGGCTATCAGACCTACCTCAGTTGGCCTATTGAGCCGGTAGTACTTTTGAATACCCTCGCTACGCTGACTGGGCGAATCCGGGCTTAAATGGGCAAGGTTCCACATTGTGGATAACCGGTGTTTGGCAAGAAGTCTCAGCCAGGGTTCTGACGATACCTAAGCTATCATCACCCGTCGCTTTGCGTAAGTCCTGTTTGTGTCCGGCTTCCTCGTGGGGCCACCAAGACGTGGGGACCAAGCCCGGTTGGACTTCCTGGTGATAGCGTTTGAGTCGGGGTGCCCCTTGCCCACGCCTGCCAAAATAAATCCGGCCCTCTTGTCACCAGTGAGCCACGGTTTCCCGAGCCCGCCAACAACGGTGGGGGACTTCAATCAGAACACAGGGTCCAGTGGGAGGTGATTCGTTTTTACCCAGCCCAGCAAGCCCCAAATCCCTGCTCATCTACAGCACCAGCGTGCCAGCCGGATAGAGTCCCGCCGCCAAAGTTGCATTCACCGCTGAGTCCGCCCCCAAGACCACCCCCGCCGCCAACCGCGCCAAAGGTCCAAGATGACAACGCGGACCCACGTAACAGGGACCCTTTAGCTGAGCCATGGGGTCCACCTGGGTCTCAGGAGCTAGCCAAACCTGGGGGGCAACTTCTTGGGCCGTGAGGGGATAGGGCATCAGCCCGGTCAGGATATCCGTGTGGGCTTGGGCGTACTTCTGGGGCGTACCGATATCGAGCCAATACCCAGGGCTCACGAACCCGCCTAACCCCCGCGCCGTCTCGACCAACTGGGGAAACAGTTGCCGCTCAAAACTCCAGGGCACCCCCGCCGGGACCCGAGCAAACACTTCCGGCTCTAGTAAGTAAGTCCCAGCGTTAATCGTATCAATCCCCCACTGCTGGGCCTGTTGCGCCGTCGGCTTCTCCCGGAAACTCAACACCCGCCCCTGGGGATCAAGCTCCACCAACCCGTAGGCTGTGGGGTCGGGGACACGAGCCAAGGCCAGGGTACCCAGGTGTCCATGGTCCTGATGCCACCGGATTAGCTGATTTAAATCTAGATCCGTCAAAATATCAGCATTAAAAACTAATAGTGCTTCGCCGGTGAAATAGTCCGCGCCGAGCTTGACGGCTCCGCAGGTATCCAGGGGCGTTTCCTCAACGCTGTAGCGAATATGTACCCCAAAATCCTTCCCTTCACCCAAATAATCCTGGACCTGACGGGCCGCGTAGTGGACATTGAGAATAATATCCGTCACCCCCACTTGGCGGCAGCGTTCAATTAGATAGACCAAGAAGGGCCGCTCAAATAGGGGCAGCATCGGCTTGGGGGTACGGTGGGTGAGGGGTCTGAGCCGAGTTCCTTTGCCCCCCGCAACAATTACAGCCTGCATAAAGTTCTCCTGCGCGATATAATTTCGATGAACTCATGAAGTATAGGTGATGCCGGGGTTTGACTCCGTGGGTGTTAGAATCATTTCTATTTTGCTGCCATCCGCCCTGTCTGGAGTCTCCCCTTGTCCGCACCCAATTTATGAAGTGGTCCTGGTTCTGGACGGTCACAGTCCTGTCTTTTTTGTCCGTCGGGGTGCTCCTCGCGGCGGTCCTACCGGGCTTAAAGCCCTTTCGCAGTGACCTGACCCCCGCCCAGGAAGCAGCCATGGCGCGGTTGAGTCAAGGGAAGGACCTCAACGAGTCCATGACGGTCTTGGTCCTGGGGACTGATGTGGTGCCCTCGACCCGCTGCGATGAAAACAACTTCTGCGCCCCTTCCAATTCTCTAAATGGGCGTTCCGATACGATTTTGCTCGCCCATTTCCAGCCCCAGGTCGGCAAGGCCAATATCATCTCGATTCCCCGTGACTCGCGAGTAGTCATCCCCGGTTACGGTAAGCGCAAGGTGAATGAGGCCAACCGTGAGGGGGGCGCACCCTTGGCGGCTCAGACGATTAGTGAATTGCTGGGCGGGGTACCGATTGACCGCTACGTCCGCATCAATCCCCTGGGAGTCGTGGATCTCGTTAACAGTCTCGGTGGCGTGCGGGTCTACCTCAAAAAAGCGATCCGTTATAGCGACGACTCCCAACATCTCTACATCAACCTGCCCCAGGGCTGGCAGACCCTCAGTGGCTTGCAGACCCAGCAATACTTGCGCTTCCGGCACGACGAACTTGGGGATATCGGACGGGTCCAACGACAACAAGAGGTAATCCGGGCGATGGCGGATAAAGCCCTCAAGCCCGAAACCCTAGCGCGACTACCGGACCTTCTGGAAGTGGTCAAGCGCAATGTGGACACCAACTTGAGTGTGGCGGATCTCCTGACCCTGGCGCGTTTTGCCCTGACCTTAGACCGCGACCAGGACCTGCAACTGGTGATGCTACCCGGTCGCTTCAGTTACCCCGGTGAATATGGCAGTGGGAGTTATTGGGTGGCGGCCACCGAGCGGCTCCCGGCCCTCACCGCCCGTTATCTCGGCTGGGGAGAGCTACCCGCCTCCGACCCCCAAGCGGGCTACCAAGCCCGGCTTGCGATCCAGAATGCCTCGGGCCGCGCCGTCACCAAACGCCAACTGCGGGCCTACTTCCGGGCACAGGGCTTTACCAATATTGATATCCTCGATTCCTACCCAGACCCCATCTGGCGTACTCAAGTCATCCCGCAACAGGGCGATACCGGGTTGGCGGAACAAGTACAACAAACCCTTGGTCTAGGGGAGGTGCGCCGTGACTCTACGGGACAGATTAACTCCGATATCACGCTCCGATTAGGCCGGGATTGGGGGGTACGTTGGGACCGTGAGGCACAACCGGTGGAGTCTCGCTAGAATTACCGCCACGAGTAGTGTCAAAAAAGGTTCAAATCGAACTTAAAACCCCTAGGGTCTGCTAAGATAAGCCCACTTTCTTGTGTGAGGAACCCGATGGTCCGTCAATTGGGCACCCGTTTGGGCCTGATCGCCCTCCTGACCTTACTACCACTAACTATCCCAGTGGTTCCTGTTCTCGCGGCGAATGTGGTTGCTGTGGAACCAGGGAAGCTGACCTTGACCCAAGCCCTGCGTGAGGCCACCCATGGCACGGTGATTACGGTCAGCCCCGGTACCTACTCAGAGGCCACGGGCGAAACTTTCCCGCTCATTGTCCCGGCAGGCGTAGAACTCAAGGGCGACCCAGCCAATCGGGGTAAGGAAATTTTTGTCACCGGCGGCGGACGGTTCCTCTCCGTTACGGTAGCGGGTCAAAACGTAACGATAGTGGCTGAACGCGACAGTAAAATCACGGGCCTTACCATTACCAACAGCAACAAACGTGGTTATGGACTCTGGATTGAGGGGACTAACGCCGAGGTGACTCAAAACACCTTCACTGGCTCCAAAAATGACGGGGTGATGGTGACAGGGCCGAGTCAAGCCCGGATTACGAGCAATTACTTTTACAAGAATAGTTCTGACGGGATTACGATTTTGGGCAAGGCGCAACCCGTAATCATTGACAATCTTTTTGAGGAGACGGGGTTCGCACTCAATATTGACGGCTTGGCGACCCCCCGAATCGAGAGCAATACCATCCGCAACTGTGTAGACGGGGTGGTGGTCCTAAACAAAGCGCAGCCCATCTTCCGGGGAAACCGTTTTGAGTACAACCAGCGGGCGGGAGTCGCGGTGGTGGGGGAGGCACTACCGGACCTCGGCACGCCCACAAGCCCCGGCAACAACCTCTTTATCCGTAATGGTACGGCGGACGTGAACAATGCCAAGCGTTCCCAAGAAACGATCCTGGCCTATGGCAACCAGTACACCCAACGGAAAATGCGTGGCAAAGTAGCCACTGAAGCGAACCCCGCCGCTGTCCCGCTGCTTGCGATCTCAGACCCCCCGGTGCGGCCTGTGGTACCGATGGTCAAGCCTAAAACGCCGCCGAAGGGTAAGCCCAAATCGAAGACCTTGACGGCTAAGGCGGACTTGACCAATGGTAAGTATTACGTGTTCGTCACGGACCCAAGCCCCGATACCAAGCTGCTCAAAACGTTAGTCCCGACGCTCCTGCCCCGCAGTCATCAAGGCCAGGATGTCCTGCAAGTCGGGGTTTTTGGTTCTGCCCAAAACGCGAAGGAGTTGGTGGACAAGTTGAGCCGCAAGGGATTCAAGGCGATCACTCAGACGAGCTAGGTTCATTACGCTCCCCCCCCTGTACCCCGACCTTAGCCAGGGGCGCGGCTCAACCGCTATACTAGTTCAACCTCGCCGACCCACCCTCATGCAACCAACCTCCGCAACCCCACTAGAAACCCTTGAAGTCGGCACCCGGCCCTGGGGCAATTACTATGTTTTATTCGATTCTGAGCGTTACAAGATCAAGCGGATTGTAGTCAACCAAGCGCAGCGGCTCAGTTATCAGATGCATTACCACCGCTCTGAGCATTGGGTCATCACCGCCGGTACGGCCCGGGTCACCTTGAATGAGCGCGAGGTCCTGCTCTCCGAGGGCGAGTCGATCTTTGTCCCCTGTTGTACCCGCCATCGTCTCGAAAATCCCGGCAACGTGCCTCTAGTCGTCATTGAGGTCCAGTGCGGTGAATATCTAGGCGAGGACGACATCATCCGTTTCAGTGACGACTACGCCCGCGTGACTAAACCTGAGGACTGAGTTAAACTTAATACAGGACCAGATTAGTCCTGTTTTGCGTTACCATTTGAATCGGCAAGCGAGGAACCCAGCCATGGCTTACAGCGAAAAAGTGATTGACCACTACAACAACCCCCGCAACATTGGCTCCCTAGATAAGAGCGATGCTAGCGTCGGGACGGGCATGGTCGGTGCGCCGGAGTGCGGCGACGTGATGAAATTACAGATCCGGGTTAACGAGCAGGGCGTGATTGAAGAAGCCAAGTTCAAGACCTTTGGCTGTGGCTCTGCAATTGCTTCTTCTTCCCTAGCCACCGAGTACCTCAAGGGCTGCACCCTCGACAACGCCCTGAAAATTCGTAACACCGATATTGTCAAAGAACTGAACCTGCCCCCAGTCAAGATCCACTGCTCCGTATTGGCGGAAGATGCGATTCGCGCCGCTATCGCCGACTACCAAGCCAAGCAAACCCAAGCCTAATTAGGAGCTACCATGGTTGCCACCAAATCCCGCGCCAAGGGCATTCGCATGACCCAAGCGGCCCTTGATGAAGTCCTCCAGTTACGCGAACGCAAGGGTGAAGACCTCTATTTGCGAGTGGGCATCAAGGGCGGTGGTTGCTCGGGTCTCTCCTACACCATGAGCTTTGAAGACCCCACCAATGTCACCCCCCGGGACGAAGCCTTTAGTTATGAGGGCGGGTTCCAGGTCGTCGTGGACAAGAAGAGTATGCTCTTCCTCTACGGTCTCGAACTCGATTACAGCGATGACTTATTAGGTGGTGGGTTTAAATTCAATAATCCCAACGCTGACCGCTCTTGTAGCTGTGGTTCTTCTTTTTCCGCGTGAATTACTTTAGCTGATTGCCCGGTGATTTTACATTGGGCAATCAAAAACAATCGATTATAAGCCAATGCCCAATCATCTCCCATACAGCAGTAGAAGAGCATGCTTGTTCTTATTTCCTTATCCAATTTTAAAGTAGGGGACCTCTTAAGAAGTCCCCCTCAATCAACCAAACCCTAATTCGCCAAGGGGCTACCAGAATAGACAATCCCCTGCTTGGGGTCCAGCGTCAGGATTGAGCCATCGTGGATACGTTGCGTTGCATTGGCAACACCCACCAGGACCGGAATCCCGAGCCGGGTTGCAATCACCGCCGCGTGGGAATTGAAGCCGTCTTGCTCCGTAACTACCCCGGCGCACTTGCGGATTGCCTCAATAAAATCCGCATTGGTGCATTGCGTAACCAGGATATCGCTGGGTTCCACGGTGCCGAGGGTAGTCGGTGTCACCACCCGCGCCCGCCCCGTCACCATCTGCGTCCCAATTCCCTGCCCACGCCCGAGGACCGAGGTGACCACTTCCACCTTGAGTAGGTCTGTGGAACCCGAAATCCCGGTCAGGGTCCCCGCCGTCATCACGACCAGATCGCCCTCCTCGATCAACTTCTCCGCCAAAGCCACCGCCAAGGCACTCTGGAAGGTCTGGCGCGTCGAGGGCCGGTCTAGCGTGACTAGGGGATAAACCCCCCATACGACTTGGAGTTGACGGGCTACTTCCTGAGTGGGTGTGACCGCCAGGATCGGTACAGAGGGGCGGAATTTGCTCACATTGCGCCCGGTCGCCCCGGATTTCGTCAAGGTGACAATCGCTTGGACCTGGAGTTGCTCCCCAATCCGGGCCACGGCTTGGGAGATCGCATTAGTGATTGAAGGCTCTAAGTCCTGATGGTCGGGACGGACGTAGGCACTCTCCGTCGTACAGGCAATGCGGATCATGGTCGCCACGGCATCCACCGGGAAAGACCCGACGGCTGTTTCGTTGGAGAGCATGACCGCATCCGTACCATCCAAGATGGCGTTTGCTACGTCGGAGACTTCAGCCCGGGTTGGTCGGGGCGCACTCACCATCGAGTCGAGCATCTGCGTCGCCGTGATAACCGGTTTACCGGCGGCGTTGGCGAGTCGGATTAGGCGTTTTTGTAGGAGGGGTACCTGTTCGGCGGGCATCTCGACCCCCAGATCACCCCGCGCCACCATGATCCCATCGGAGACTGCGACGATTTCCTCAATGACCTTCATCGCCTCGTGTTTCTCGATTTTGGAGATGACGGGGACCATCCGGCCCAACTGTTTCATCAGGGCCTTGAGTTCGAGGACATCCTCGGCATTGCGGACAAAAGAAAGGGCGACCCAATCGGCTCCGTGCTTCAACCCGAACACCAAGTCTTCGCGGTCCTTAGGCGTCAAGGCACGAATCGAGAGGAAAACATCTGGGAAGTTCACGCCCTTGTTGTCGGAGAGCTTCCCACCGCAGACCACTCGGCAATGGAGAGCTTCGTTGGCGGTATCCACGGTCTCGACGACCATCTCCACCCGTCCGTCATCCAAGAGGATCGTTGCGCCTTGGGGCACTTCCTCCGCCAGTTTGTCGTAGGTCACGGTGGCAATGGTCCGGTCACAGACCACCGGACGGCTGGTCAGGGTAAAAGGCTCCCCATTGGCGAGCTGGATCGGTCCCCCAGCGAACTTGCCGAGGCGGATCTTGGGGCCCTGGAGATCCTGGAGGATGGCGACGGGATAGCCGAGTTCCTGCTCAAGGGTGCGAATTTGATGAATGCGGCGCAGGTGGTCGGCGTGGGTGCCATGGGAAAAGTTGAGCCTGAGGGTGGTGGCCCCGGCTTGGATGAGACTGCGCATGACCTCCGGGCTATCGGTGGCAGGGCCGACCGTGGCGACGATCTTGGTGCGGGGACGCTGGATGGGGTGCATGGTAGAGCTTCATGTTTCCCTGTGAGCATACCCTGTTAGTCGGGGTCATCCCACCGGGCGAAAACGTCATTATCATAGAGCTTCTTTTGAAAATGGCTAACTTTATATGCAATTTCCTAAGAATGATCGGTCTTTTGCACCGCGTAACCCAAGTCACGCTCAACTGCCCACAGAGCATTACTAAGATGGTCAGGTCCGACTAGGGCAACTATACAACTTGCCTACAAATAGCTTGCCCATGCACAGATCCGCTGGGTCACCTGCTCAATCGTCAGCCCGCCAGTATCAATCACCAACGCATCGGGGGCTTGGATCAAAGGTGCCACCGTGCGCGTACTATCTTGCCGGTCTCGTGCCTGAATCTGTTGGTATAGGTCTGCCAATTCCACCGGCGTTCCCTGCTGGGCTAGTTCTTGCTGCCGCCGTCGGGCCCGCTCTTCAGGACTTGCGGTCAGAAAAATTTTGAGTTCAGCCTGGGGGAAAACCTGAGTGCCGATGTCCCGGCCCTCCATCACCACCCCCCCAGCGCGGCCTAGCTGCTGTTGTTTGTGGACGAGGACTTGCCGGACGCCCGCCACGGCTGCCACGGTGGAAACATGACTGCTGACGAGGGGAGTACGAATGGCTTCTGTTACCTCAGTGCCGTCTACCCAGACTTGCGTGGTGCTGCTGGTGACAAGGTTGAGGTCCAGTTGTTGCGCCAAGGTGGTCAGAACGGTTGATGTGAGAGGGAGTTGCTTTTGTAGCGCGGCCCAGGTGACCGCGCGGTACATCGCACCGGTATCAAGGTGGGTGAAGTGCAACTGTTGGGCTACTTGGCGCGCCACTGTGGACTTCCCGGAGCCAGCGGGTCCATCAATGGCAATGATGGGGGCCTTTTGACAGGTCAGCCGGATATTGTCAATCAACCGAGTTGTTCCCAGCCGGACTGCCACCGCTAATAAAGTCGGGTCATGGACGGCAGTTACAGGCTGGAGGGTCGTGGCATGGACGAGTTCAACATATTCCACCGACAAGGGCTTGAGGTGGTTTAGCACTAGGTCCTGCAACATCACAGGATCAGTTTCACCGGCGAGAAATTTAGTCAAGGCCAGTTGGAGAGCTTCATAAATCTGGGGGGCCTGAGTACGTTCATGGGCGGTGAGATAGCGGTTACGGGAACTCAAGGCCAAGCCATCTACCTCGCGCCGGGTGGGGCAGGGGATGACTCCCACGGGGAGGTAGAGGTCGCGGACCATTTTTTGCAGGACTATCAGTTGTTGGGCATCTTTTTGACCAAAGTAAGCGCGTTGGGGGCGCACCAAGTTCAATAACTGGCTGACCACCGTGGCGACCCCCGCAAAGTGACCCGGACGTGACCGCCCACACAGGCCCTGGGTCAGCGTAGGCGGCGGGACCACCAGAGTCTGTAACCCCTCCCCCAACTGCTGGGGCGCGAACACAAGGTCTACCCCGGCCTCCTGGCACAGGCCCACATCCTCTAGTAACTGGCGGGGATAACGGTTGAAGTCCTCCTGGGGACCGAATTGGAGTGGATTGACATAGATACTGGCGACCACCGTGGCACACTCCCGCCGTGCCCGAGCAAACAAACTAAAATGTCCCCGGTGCAGAGCCCCCATCGTGGGGACCAGTCCAATCGGGGGCGGGCCGAGAACCCCGAGGTCCTGGGGGTGGTTGATCAGTTGCACGGCTAGCCCCAAGCGATGTCTAGATTTTAGCGGTAGTCGGGGTCCGCGCCGGCGTTTGGGCGAGGATGGCAGTTCTGTGGGCGGTGATCGTGGTTTCCGGTAGGGTCTGGATATTGGTCAGTTCGAGATGGTTCTGGATGTCCTGGTAAATGAGCAGGGTCATCCCGAGTCCCAGACCCGCTAGCAGTACATGGAAGAAGAATTCACCGCTAAAAATGGTTTGATTTGACATCGGTTAGCTCCAAGGACGATATCCTCACGTTAGAGAAATACCCGCAACCATTCACCCAAGGCTTGTAGACAATTGATTTGATCCTGTGCAAGTAGACTGGCAGCAACCCACGGGACGCTCATAGGAACTCACACGGGCTCTTGAGGGATGGGGTAATCTAAAAGGTACGATCGGGCTGAACCGATGAAACGACTCCGAGAATTATGCCAGACCCTGTTTCACAGTGCCATCCGTTGGTGCTTGAAACACCAGACCACCGCCACTGTCCTCGTCCTCTTGGCGGTGGTCCTCCCGATGGGGGTCCTCAATCTGTTGGAATACCGCTCCATGGCGAACTACGAGCGCGACAGTATCCAGACTACCGAGAATCAACTCAAGTACATCCTGAGTCGCTTAGTCTTGCAGAGTTATGATGATTTTGAAAAGTTAGGTAGCTTCTTCCACCTCCAGGATCAAGAACATACGCAGTTATTGAAAGGGAAAGCAACCGCCGCGCCATTACTGGCCGGCTCGATTCAGCAAGTGCTTGAACAGCAACGGGCTCAGAAACCTAAGGCTAAAAGACATCCTCTCCCGCATAGTTTTGTGATTTTGCCAGAGCTGGAATGGTCCGTTTTTTTTGCGCCCAAAACGCCTACGGCGCGGCTTGCAGGGCCGATTACTCGCGCCCGAAACTATTTTCGTAATCTAACTCCAGCCGATCGCGATGTCGGTTATTTATTTTTTTATGACCCGACCAGTGAACTGCTTATTTTACTCCACCCAGTTTCTTCTCAGAAGATCTACCAAGCCGAGGAGATGGTCCCGCCCCGAGCGATTGAGGCTGTGATGGGTCTAGCCTTAGATAAGTCTTTTCTTGAAAAAGATTACTTCAATACCTTGATTCGCCGGGGTCAGACTTCACGCTTTGAGGCCAAACCCATCACGGCGGTCCTAACCAAGGTAGATTATCACTTCCGCGTGTTGGATGAGCAAGGAAAAATTATTTTCACCGACACTCAGGATTGGGATAGCTTAGCTAAAAAATCTAACTATATTAGGACCGAACTTATCCTCAAACCCGAGGAAAAATTCCTGACGGGGTGGAAGTTTGAGGTGATGACTAAGAGTAATCTATCGCAGATTACCGCCTATAGTTTCTGGCAGATGTTTTGGGCGAGTGGGGCAGTGGCGATTCTCCTTGGCTTATTGCTAGTGATCACCCTCAAGGCCGGGATGGCAGCGGTCAAAGTCTCCGATATGAAAGCAGATATCGTCGCTGGGGTTTCCCACGATCTCAAGACCCCCCTCGCCGGGATCATTGCTTCAGCGCAATTGCTGGCTTCCGGACGGGCGAGTGGGGCAGAGGAGACTCGACAGTTCTCGGGCTACATCGTTACGGAGGCTAAGCGACTCACGGAAGTAGTCGAGAAAGTCTTAACCGTGGCAAAACTGGAATCCCACCAATTGAAGATGAAACCAACAGCGATCACCGTTCCCGAACTGGTGGACCAAGCGATTAAATCGATCAGTTGCGCCTTCCCTCACGCGATTATCCTTAAGGGCGGCATCCCCCAAGGTGAAGTCCAGGGCGACTTCCAAGCTCTCACGACAGTCTTAGTCAACTTGATGGACAATGCCATTCGCTATTCTGACAAGGAGGAGCCTTGGGTCAAGGTCCAGGCTTTCTTGAGTCAGCACGGCGAGAAATGTACTTTACATTTGCAGGTGGAGGACCGGGGGGTGGGCATTCCTCGCGATGAGCAACCGTTTATTTTCCAGAAGTTTTACCGGGTCCGCAATGGACTAGTGACAGACACCGATGGGACAGGGTTAGGGTTGGCAATTGCTGCTCAGATCGTCCAAGCCCACCGGGGTCAGATTCAAGTGGAGAGCGAAGTGGGAGTTGGTAGTAAATTTATCGTGAGGTTGCCCTATGAACGGTCCAATTCTAGTTGTTGAAGACGATGCAACCTTAGCTCAGGTCCTCCGCAAGACCTTGGAATCCGAGGGGTACACCGTGACTCTGGCCCGCGATGGTCGCGCCGCCCTAGAACTCGGTCGTCAACCAGATCTTCAGATGATCATTTTGGACTTGATGCTACCGCGCATGGGTGGGTTAGAGGTCTGCCAACGCCTACGGGCAGAGAACATCACCACGCCCATCATCATGTTGACGGCGCGGGGTCTAGATTCCGATAAGGTCTTCGGGTTGCGGTTAGGGGCGGATGACTATTTGACTAAACCTTTCAACATTGATGAATTGCTGGCCCGGATTGAAGCTATCCGCCGCCGGTCAGGACAACCCGAACATGCCCCCCGTCAGTTAAAAGTAGGGGATATCGAGATTGATTTCCAGCGGATGTCCGTGGTGAAACAAGAGCGCAACCTCGAACTTTCCTCGCGGGAGTTTCAGGTGTTGGAGTGTCTGGTTAAATATGCCGGTCAAACCGTGGAGCGCGAAAAAATCTACCAAGAAGTGTGGGGCTATGACACTGCTGTAACCAACCGGACGATTGATTTCCACATTGCCCGCCTCCGCCAGAAACTCGAAGACAACCCTCGTGAACCGAAATATATCTTGACCGTCCACCGTTCTGGTTATCGTTTTGTCGTCTAAATGCTGTATTTCTGCTGGGTGGTCGGTAAACTGACGACCACAGCTAGACTATTTGGACCGCTATTTGGTGTGCTGATGGGCCTAGGGCTCGTGTGCGGCTCATGCTAAAGCATCCCGATTGGCGAGGCTGACTCGGTAACCGCCATTAAATGAAGATCGAAAACCCGACTACACACGTAGAATCATTAACGGTGCGTGCGTCATGCCTGGGAGGGCGGTCATGGGTCAATTATTGAAACTGGTTTTGGGGTGGGTCTTGGTTCTGACGTGGGGGACGGCTGGGATGGCCCAGACCCTGACCACCCTCTATAACTTCGAGGCTGCACCGGGCACCCAGCCCCAGGCTGGCGTTGTCAACGGGACAGATGGCAACTTCTATGGGACGACTGTCAATGGCGGGACCTACGGGCTGGGGACCGTTTTCAAACTGACCCCCACGGGCGAATTCACGACCCTCTACGCTTTCAGTGGCGGTAGTGAGGGGGCTAATCCCCATGCACGCTTACGGCAAGGCGCGGATGGTAATTTCTACGGCACCACCGACCAGGGCGGGGAGGCCAATCTCGGCACGGTCTTCCGCATTACGCCGACCGGGAGCCTGACCACCCTCTACCGCTTCACGGGTCCCGATGGCGCGAACCCCCGCGCGGGGCTGGCCTTGGACCTCGACGGGACTTTCTTAGGCACGACTTTTGGCGGCGGGGCCTCGGGGCTGGGGACGGTCTTCAAAATTACCCCGGCGGGGAGCTTGACCACGCTCTATAGTTTCGGGGGCCTGGATGGGCGCAGTCCCTACGCTGCTTTGTTGCGAGGCACGGATGGGAATTTTTATGGCACTACTTACCAGGGCGGCGCGACTAACTTTGGTACTGCGTTCAGGATTAGTCCCACGGGTTTACTGACCACGCTCCATACTTTCACCGGCGTCGGGAGCGAGGGGCGGAGTCCCCGCAGTAGCTTGGTTGTGGGCATTGATGGTAACTTCTACGGCACGACCCAGGCGGGGGGCGGCACCTTCGGACTGGGTACGGTCTATCGATTGACCGCTCAAGGTACTCTGACGACGATCTACTCGTTTGTGGGGGCGGCGGACGGGGCGAGTCCCTACGGCGAGTTATTGCTTGCGACAGATGGGAGTTTCTATGGCACCGCGATTAATGGCGGTACCTCGGGTAACGGGACGGTTTATCAAGTAACCAACACGGGCACGTTCACCACACTCCACCTCTTCACAGGCACAGATGGGCGCAATCCCTATGCCGGACTGGTGACGAGCGCGGAGGGAACGCTTTATGGGACGACTTTTTTGGGCGGTGCAGCCAGCCAGGGGACAGTCTACCGCCTCATCCCCCAAGGCGACTTGAGTACCTTGACTACCCTCCATACCTTTCCGGGGGGACGTAGTGGTACCCAGCCCTTAGGTGAATTATTGAGGACTAGCGACGGAACTCTTTACGGCACCGGTTCGGCGGGGGGAGCGCGGGGCTTGGGTACGGTTTTTAGTTTCAGCAACGGGACTCTGGTGCCCCTCTATGGATTTAGTGGTCCTCCCGACGGCGCAACGCCCCAGGCTGGCTTGACGCGGGCGGGGGACGGTAACTTCTATGGGACCACTGTGGCGGGGGGAGCCAACAACCGGGGGGCCGTCTTCCGCTTGGTTCCAGGCGGCACGGTCACCACCGTGGCCTCTTTCACAGGAGGAGTGAACGGGACTAGACCCCAGGCTGGACTAACCGTCGGCCCTAACGGCAACCTCTATGGCACCACGGCGGGCGGGGGTCCGGCGGGACTCGGCACGATTTTCCGGGTAAATCTGGCGGGGAGTATCACGACGCTCTATAGTTTCGCAAGCGGCGGCAGTGCGGGGGCGACGCCCCGGGCGGGGCTAACCCTGGGCAGTGATGGCAATTTCTATGGCACGACGGCGGATGGTGGGACTAACGGCTCTGGGACGGTTTTTCGGATCACGGCGACTGGCGTGCTAACCAGTCTCTATAGTTTCGCTGGGGTAGATGGCGACCAGCCGGAAGCGGAGTTGACCCTGGACAGTGACGGGAATTTCTATGGCACCACCGCTTTTGGTGGGACGACCAACCAGGGCACGGTCTTCCAGATCACTCCGACGGGTAGCCTGGCCACCCTGCACAGTTTCACCGGGAGTAGCGGGGGGGCGACACCCTTCGGGCGGTTGGTCCAGGGCAGTGACGGGAATTTCTATGGCACGACTACGGCGGGCGGGGCTACGGAATCCGGGATTGTTTACCAAGTGAGTCCCACGGGCGTTTTCAGCGCACTCTACAGTTTCAATGGGGAAACCGATGGTGCTTTGCCTCTAGCCGGTTTGGTACAGGACCCGGCGGGGCCTTTTTATGGCGTGACGAGTGAGGGCGGGGCGAATAATACCGGGACGATTTATCAGCTAGACCCAGCTCCGTTCTTACTCAGCTTCACCCCCGTATCTGGCGCACCGGGGACCACCGTGACCCTGACCGGGAATTTCTTAAACGGGACGACCCAGGTGACATTTAACGGGACCGCCGCGAGTTTTACCCTCAACTCAAGTACCGAAGTCACCGCCCTAGTTCCGCTTGGGGCGAGTACCGGACCGCTTACGCTCACCACCGGGAATGGCACGACCACGAGTCCCACGGCATTTACGGTTTTGCAACTGGTGGTCCCCCTCGTGACGGATTTCACACCGACCAGTGGCACCGTGGGGACGTCCGTTGTGCTGACTGGCCTCAACTTCACCGGGGCGAGGGCGGTACAGTTCAATACCACCCCGGCTCCTGGGTTCATAGTCAACAGCGATACCCAGATCACGGTCAACGTCCCGGCAGGGGCCACCGATGGTCCGATCCAAGTGACCAGCCCCGACGGCATCGGGACGAGTTTGACCAACTTCGCTGTCCTCGGCCCCCCGGTCATCACCGCCCAACCCGTGAGTACGGTCATTGAGGTGGGTCAGACCGCAACCTTAAGCGTAACGGCCTCGGGCGGGAGCCTGACCTACCAGTGGTACCAGGGTCCTAGCGGGAACACCAACCGTCCCATCAGCGGAGCCACCGCCAGCAGCTACACCACCTTGCCCCTGACCACTGCCACGAACTACTGGGTGCGAGTCCGCAATAGCTTCGGGTCCGCCGATAGCACTACCACTACAGTCACCGTGGGCAGTCCCCCAGTGATCACAGTCCAACCCGCAAGCGTCACTATCACCAGTGGTCAGACGGCAACTTTGAGCGTAACGGCCTCGGGCGGAAGCCTGACCTACCAGTGGTACCAGGGTCCTAGCGGGAACACCAACCGTCCGATTGCCGGAGCCACCGCCAGCAGTTACACCACCTTGCCTCTGACCACTGCCACAAATTACTGGGTGCGTGTAATCAATACCGGTGGGACAGCCGACAGTAATACAGTCACGGTCCTAATTGGGACGATTCCCACCGTGACCGCCATCCGCCCCAACCCGGTCCGCGTCGGGACCACCGTGACCTTGAGCGGGACCAACCTGGATGCCGGGATTATTGAGATCCGCTTCAATACCGCTCTGGCTCCCGGTTTCATCGTTAACTCTAGTACCCAGATCACCGTCCAAATCCCCGCCGGTGCAACTACGGGTCCCGTCCTGCTCACCACTGCCACGGGCACGGTGAACGGGGGGAACCTCACGGTCATCCCCTATGCCATCAAAGCGGTCACTTGGCAGATGGTAGGAGCGGCGGACTTCAACGGTGATGCCAGCCCAGATATTATTTGGCGCAATTACACCACCGGCGAGAACGAAGTCTGGCTGATGGATGGGCCCATCTACCTTAGTACCGCGCCCCTCCCGCCCGTGACGGACCCCACTTGGCAATTGGTGGGGGCTACGGACTTCACTCAGGATGGACAACCGGACCTGCTCTGGCGCAACTACCAGACGGGCGAGAACGCCGTTTGGCAGATGAGTGGGTTTGCATTTGTTCAAGCGTTCTTCCTTGATGCAGTGACGGACCTGACCTGGCAGTTGGTGGGGACCACGGACTTCACCCAGGATGGACAACCGGACCTACTCTGGCGCAACTACCAGACGGGCGTGAATGCCGTCTGGCAGCTCAACGGGTTTACGTTTGTCCAGGCCCTCTTCATTGATGCAGTGAGCGACCCCAACTGGCAACTGGCGGGGACCGGGGACCTGACGGGTGACGGACAGCCGGACCTGCTCTGGCGCAACTACCAGACGGGTGTGAATGCCACTTGGCAGTTAGCCGGTTCCGCCTTTGTCCAAGCGTTCTTCATTGACGCAGTGACAGACCTCAACTGGCAATTGGTTGGGGCGGGCGACTTCACTCGCGACGGACAGGACGACCTGCTCTGGCGCAACGTTGCGACGGGTGAGAACGCCATCTGGTTCATGAACAGCTACTTCTTTAATGGGGCGGTTCTCTTACCCACGCGGTCGGCGCAATAGACCCAAATGGGGGGACTAGGGTTCCCTCATTTGGGGCATTGTGTAGTAGTTAATACCAAGCGCAAGGCAGTATACTTGCGTAGTCTGTTTACAGAAGGAATCGGTATGCGTTTCTCCCGTCGGCTCACACCCTTGGCCCACAATGTCTTTGCCCAAATGGACCAGGCCAAGGCTGAGGCGCGAGCGTTGGGACGTACCGTGATTGACCTTTCCTTGGGTTCCTCGGACTTGTCGGCTCCCGCCCATGCCCTAGCCGCCATTGAGCAATCCTTTCGGGACACCACGAGCCACGGTTATCTATTGTTCGCCGCCACCCAAAACTTCCGGCTGGCGGTGGCCCAGTGGATCGAGCAACGTTTCGGGCTCCAGGTGGACCCCCAGACGGAGGTTTTGCCCTTGATTGGTTCCCAAGAGGGGACTGCCCACCTACCCTTGGCCTTAATGGACCCCGGCGATATCGCCCTCATTCCCAATCCGGGCTATCCCTCCCACAGTGGCGGGGTGTATCTCGCTGGCGGTGAGGTTTACCCGTTGCCCCTCTATCCAGAAGCTGGGTTCCTGCCGGACTTGACTGCTATTCCAGGGGAGGTCCTGCGGCGGAGTCGTTTTCTGTTGTTGAGCTATCCCCACAACCCCACGACAGCAACGGCGACCCTGAGTTTCTTTGAAGAAGCTGTGGCTTTTTGTCAACGTCATGACCTCGTATTGGTCCATGACTTTCCCTACTGTGACTTGGCTTTTGACGGCTATCGTCCCCCCTCCATGCTCCAGGCAGACCCCAAACGCAGGGTCACGATTGAATTTTTTACGATGTCCAAGTCCTACCACATGGGGGGGTTTCGGATTGGGTTTGCCGTGGGCAATCAAGAGGTCATCCGTGCCCTCCGTCAAGTTAAAGCGGTGGTGGATTTCAACCAGTACCGGGGCATCCTCGATGGGGCCGCCGCCGCCCTCACCGGTCCGCAGGATTGTGTCCAAGCTGGGGTGGATACCTTCCAGGAACGGCGCGACAAAATGCTCTACTACTTAGATAATCTCGGCTGGTCGGTCCCCCGCCCCGAGGCTACCCTTTACCTCTGGGCCGCCCTCCCTACTCCTTGGCGAGAAGACTCCATCGGCTTTTGCACCCAACTAGTCCGCGAAACCGGTGTAGCTTTGGCTCCAGGCTCGGGTTTTGGCAGTCTCGGTGAGGGGTCCGTGCGCTTTGCCCTAGTGCACCCGCCCCGAGTTTTAGCCCAAGCCGTGACGCACTTGGGGGAGTTCATGAGGGTGAAGGTATAGGGTACGCCTACCTTCAGGGACGAGACGACTTCTACAAGACCGGGCTATGATATTCACAGAGAGATGTGAAATATAGGAACAAACGATGCTACACCCATCCACACTGCAAGGAAAAGTGACCCGGATCATGCCCGATGGTTTTGGTTTCTTGACGGAAGAGGGAACCAATCGTCAGTATGTATTTTCTTTGAAAGCCATCCCCGACTACCGTGGTGAGAGTCTACGTGAACTGAATTTACGTGCTGGAACTCACGTTAAATTTACGGTAGAGGGCGATCGAGTAGCGCGGTTAAAGATCCTTGAGGATGCTAATCCCCGCCCATGGATTCTGCCCAACTTAGGTAGGGCAATCAGGTAGTAGGTTGAAAATCTTTAAGGACCCGTGAAAAAGGCCGCCGATGCCCAGCCCCCAAATAGTTCTTGATCCCCAAGATAGGCAAACCAGTAATCAGTACACTTCCAGTTCCATTGACCTCATTTTGCCTTTGACTCGCCAACTGGGTTTGTACCCCAATACTGATGACTGGTTGCCGGGGGATTTACTATTGGTTGGGCAAATAGAACGGAATTGGACACACGAGCAGATTTTTAAATACCAAATGACCGGGGGGTATCCGAAAGAGCATGCTCGCTGGGGCCATGCAGCGATTTATCTGGGTGATGGCGAGATTTGCGAGGCGATGCCAACAGGCGTACAGCACCGGAGTATCGAAAATTACATTGATGGTAAGTGGTTGCTCCGAGTACGCCGGGACCCCCTATTGAACGACAGCGATCGTTGGCGGATCGTGATACGGGGCCTGACGAAATTGCGTATGGGATACGGTTTTTTTAGCTTGATGCTTTTGTACCCCTTAGTGAATCTCGGTTTTAACACCCTCAACTAAGCTGACACGCATCTAACTTGCATTTATAGAATTACCTTTATTTTTAATCCTGCGACCCCAATCAATCTTGAGTTCTCCGCGATTAAGTAATCTATTAATCAGATCTTTCAACTCCTCTTTGTTC
>Ga0163154_10001560_pt1 | contig 35206 bp, 35 predicted proteins | sample OliLakLV19MP9P1_FD_148649 | JGI IMG/M metagenome (GOLD analysis project Ga0163154, IMG submission 148649) | Freshwater microbial mat bacterial communities from Lake Vanda, McMurdo Dry Valleys, Antarctica - Oligotrophic Lake LV.19.MP9.P1 | ecosystem: Environmental > Aquatic > Freshwater > Lake >... | reverse complement strand
GGTAGTCCATAACCATAGTATAACCGCTTTTTTCCGACTTGGCAAGACAAATCACGCACCCCTCGCCCGGACGGTTCCCCGACCGACCCACCGTATCGCGCCCTGCCGCCTTTCCTCGTTCTCGTCAACGGACACAAAAGCGTCTGCCGCGCTTGTGGCTCGGTAGACGCTTTGGGCGTTTGTGAGGCTGTCAGGCAAAGTCACTCTGCCTTTTCGCCTCCCGCCGCCTGATGTGGTATCATACAATTCTCTACAAGAAAGGGTGGAATCTTATGGCAACGGGAACATTGGAAGAGCGCATGAACACCGTCGAAAGCAAACTGGAAGCCGTACAGCAGCAGTTGGCGAACTCAAACAATGCAACACAGAAGAAACGCGGCTGGCGGTGGTTCGTCGGAATTGACGCCGACAATCCACATTTTGAGGAAGCGGTTCGGCTTGGGCAGAAGTGGCGCAATGCGGATCGCCCAACTGATGAGGAGACCTCATAGATGAATCTGCGTCTCCTTGATACCGACCACATGACGATCTTGAGGCGAGGCGGCGCGAATGCCTTGAACCTGCAAATGCGTCTCGATGTGCTTCCCGATGAGGAAATCGTCACCTGTATAGTGGTCTATGAGGAACAGATGCGCGGTTGGATGGCGGAGATAGCGCGAATGCAGACCGGAGCGCGGTTCGTCGCGCCTTATGATTCGCTGGCAACGACGCTTGAAATCTACTGCGCCATGACCGTTCTTCCCTTTGATGAGCGGGCGGCGCAACTCTTCGATGAATTGAAGCGTCAGCCCGTTCGCATCGGCACACAAGACCTCAAAATCGCCGCCATTGTCCTCGCCACCACCACCACCGTTCTCACCCGCAATACCCAGCATTTCGCCAAAGTCCCCAACCTGAAATATGAAGATTGGTCAGCATAGGCAAGACAAAGCCGTTTCTGACACACCCCTCGCCCGGACGGTTCCCCGACCGACCCACCGTAACAGTTCAGGGTTGTTGGAATTTTCGCTCAAAAACGCCTTGCGGTTCTCTGCTCCACTCTCGAAGGAGAAGGGCAGAGGGCAGTAGCGTTTTGGTAGGTAATCAGAACGGTCAGCTTACCCAAAAGCAGGGGCTAAAGACTCTTACCCCACAAGTCTACTGTATTACCATTTATCTAATAGTCAGTTAGCCTAAAGTTTAGTGTGTTTTCGAGATTGGGAGAGTGTTAATCTTTACGCTGACTGACTATTAGTAGTCAGTCAGCGTAAAGTTTAGCGTTTCTCATCAGGCTCATCGCCCGACTTTTGAGAGGAAAACCTGCCGATGCAAATACCAAAAATCACGCTGACTGACTACTAACGGAACAAAATCAGACAAGAGATGGAATCACCTTTTCTGCCGTGACATAGACGCCTTCGCAGAGTTCGGGTTCTGCGAGAGTGGCAACCGCCCAATTCCAGAGTCTATCCGGCGCGGCGAAACCGGAATAGGTTGCGGCGGCTCCATATTCACCGTCACGGCGCAAAGCAATCAGGGCGGCTCCGTAATGTCCGTTCTGTTCGGCAGGACGCTTGCGAAGGAGATAGCGCAGAGCTTCGACACAGGCATCCGTCGGCGAATAACCCTGCTCCATCAGCATTACCACGCGGAACGATACAACCGCCTGCATCATTTCGTCGCCATGTCCGGTTCCGGCGCACGCCCCGATTTCGTTGTCTACATACAGCCCACTTCCGATAATGGGAGAATCGCCGACACGTCCCGGCACTTTCCACGCCATGCCGCTCGTTGTACATCCGCCCGCCAGATTGCCGAAACTGTCCAGCGCGCAGAGTCCGATGGTATCGTGATCGTCTGGGGTCAGCGGCTTCGGCGGCAGATTATTCGTCGGACCGAAATCGAAGTGCGCGACATCAGATTTGCTCTGTTCCTGCTTCCATTGCTCGAACCGTTCGCGTGCCTCATCGGTCAATAAGTCCTGCGCCGCGAAGCCCTGCTCAAGCGCGAATTTGTCCGCATTTTGCCCGACCAGCATACTGTGCGGCGTGCGCTCCATGACGCGCCGCGCTACGGAAATGGGAGTGCGGCATTGCTGGATACCTGCCACCGATCCGGCACGATGGGTCACTCCGTCCATAATTGCGGCATCGAGTTCGACAACGCCCTCGGCATTGGGCAGTCCACCATATCCCACCGAATTGACGCTCGTATCCAACTCGGTGATATTCGCAGCAGTCTCTATCGCGTCGAGGGCTTTGCCGCCTTCTGCAAGCACTGCATATCCGGCACGCGCCGCCGCAACGCCAAAGTTCCATGTGGTGATGATGACAGGTGAGGGCATGATTCCGAAAAGTGTCCTTGAGGGTTTAGGGTGTCGTTCAGTGCGTTCGATAGCTCCATTAGACCTCTTGCAAGAGTCGGGTACAAGAACGTACCCGACTCAAAAACAGACGTCCTACGGACGAAATTCTCTTGCCTTGAGAGTGCGAAGCACGGCACGGCGGAACGAGACCTGCACGAGAAATTCATTTCGCTGGACTTATGCAAGAAATATAATCAACGAGTCACAACAAATCGCAACGATGAGACCAATGCCTCTCTCTATCTCAAAAAAGTTTTCCGAAAGGGGTGGATGACCCTCCCAATCGTCAGAGATTTTTCGGCTGTCGAATTGAATGATGAGATGCAAAGGTCAAAAAATTTAGATGTGCTTGCCCTGTCTGTGTCTTCTTTGGCATTGAACCTCTACCGCTTGATCGAAAATAGGTGAAGCCGCCCGAATTGGCTCCACTCCGCCACGACCAGATTGCCCTTTTTGTCAAATACTACCGCGTGCGGAGAGTTGCAAACACCTTCCGTCCATTGCACTGGTTCCAAACCGAAGTTGGCACGTTGCTTTTCATTGGGATTGTCCCCGATTTGAGCGACAATGCTGTCATCTTTGCCAAGAACCGTCACACGTCCTTGTAACTCGGCGATAGCAACATAGCCGCCAGCAACATGGGCGGCGGCGGGCATTCGCAAATTACGCTGTAGTACCTTGACCAGACTGCCCTCCGTGTCCCACTGCTCCACGCGCCCGCTCTCGCGGTTGCAGACGATGAGCATCGGTTTGCGACCCCGCGTATCCACTGCCAAACCGTGACAGCGGTTGAACTTGCCCTCTTCCGCAGGCATGGCTCCCTGACCGCCAAACGACTTGATGTATTTGCGGTCACGGTCATACTTGTGAATGTAATTCTTGCCGTAGCCGTCCGCGACAAAAATCGTCCCGTCGGAGAGAGCGACCATATTCGTCGGGTTGAACTCCTCGGCTTTGGTATAGATGCCGGAGGTCTGCGGATAACCCATCGTCCAGACAGTCGTTCCATCAGTCTTGATCTTGAGGACTTCATGAGAATTGGGGCGTGCGGCATAGAGATATTCGCCATCGCGTTCGCGCTGGAGATGCAGACCATGAATCTGTCCCGGTCCGAAATGGCGGCGGTATTTGCCGTCCGAACCGAAGACAACAATGCCGCGCTCGGTGTCGGTGCTGACATAGACATTGCCGGCGCGATCCACCGCCGCTCCGCCGTGTGTGGGTCCGAGCAGTTTGTCGTCGGGCTTGGCGGGAAAGTGATTGGGAAAGGACGCGACCTTGACTTCCGCGGGAGCAAAACCTAAGAGCGAAACGGTCAGGCAAAGAGCAAACAAGGGGAGAAAGGGATTTCGGTTCGAGCGCATTATCAGTTCACCTCGGTAAGAGTTGTCTTGCTGTTATCACCCCTCTACTTTACCCCAAACTGGAGGAGTGACATACTCCCCTGCGTAAACGCGAGGGGCTTCTCAGACTACGCATGGTCTCATTGCACCTACGTTAGCGTCCGATGGCAGTGTCCCTGCCTCTTCTTTGCAGGCCGTGCTTGCAAAGTCTGTAGACAAAATCGGGAGAGGGAAACAGACCTGTTCTGGTCGGAGACAGCGGCGGCGCGTCACCTTTCCTGCAACTAATCTGACTGTCAACGGGAGGCTGATTATTGTCCCTAAACAGCAGAAACTTTGCAGGCGGTGCGGCTGGACATAACTTCACCACAGACCGGTTTCGGTTTCCTGATTTCTACTGGCAGTATAACAGACAGGCGAATCCTTGTCAAGCAAAAAAGCAACGGCAAAGCCTTTTGCTGATACAAAAGTTTCGCAACAGGAAGGCAAGACTGTCCCCCCGCGTAAACGCGGGAGGTCTCCTTGCCTTGATTTTATAAAAATAGAGGGGGTGATATGGCGCGGCAACTCTTACGTCAGGGATGCGCTGGGGTCGTGCGCCCTATCCACGATTTTGACCTCCGCGCCCGCCATATTTGTCCGCGTCATCGTTGTGCTTGGCGCGACGTCCGCCTGTGGCATCAGTCTCGACACCGCCCTTGTCCCGATCCTGATTGCTGCCGCCGCCTCTGGGGCTGTCGGTGTCGTCAGAGGAGCGCAATTGAGTCTCGTCGCTGTCGGTGTGCGACTTTTGACTGCCCGCTCTGGAGTCGTCACTGGGCTTTTCACTCCCCATGTCTTCTTTGCCCGATTGTCCGGCTCCCATATTGCCGCCGCTTTTGCCGTAGCCGCTTGTCTCGTCCGAATCGTCCTGATTCTTTTTTGCCTGTGCCTTCTCACGTTGATCTGCCATCGAACTGCTCTCCTTATGTTGTTTAGTAGAAACTGCGTTCTGAGGAGACGTGTTCATTGCAGAGAAAGTTTCCAAAAGTAAAGCAGGGAGCGATTCAGTTATGAACTCACCTCTCGCATTGGAGGTTTTAAACCCCCGTCTGGAAAAAACAAGCGTCTTTCAGACGCACCAACTCGAATTGACTCCCCTCTCCTCCGAACTTGTTCGGGTATCAGGAGACCGGCTTTTTGCTCAGTCCGTCGCTTGAAGGCGGCTTGTGGCTGTTGTGACTGTCTTTGTCCATACGCTCCCGCAGGGCAGCAACTTCCGCTTGGAGCGCGTTAATTTGCTCTTGCACTGCCGAAAGCACAAGGAATACCGCATCGGGTCCTTGGTCATAAATTGTCTGAAACTGCTCGTGTGTTAGCATACTTGATTTCACGATTCAGAGAAGGAAAGAGTTTCATGCCAAAATCATGGCTGAATAGTTACCTTGGAAACAAGATTTATGCTGGAGCGACAAGGCATTAAGCCTTGAAGTATTAGACCTCTTGTAAGAGTACAGCGAAATGAATTTCTCGTGCAGGTCTCGTTCCGCCGTGCCGTGCTTCGCACTCTCAAGGCAAGAGAATTTCGTCCGTAGGACGGCTGTTTTTGAGTCGGGTACGTTCTTGTACCCGACTTACGCAAGAGGTCTATTGGAACAGACGACAAACCGATATAATGGTTATATTTTGTCTGCGGATTTCGAGGAACTCTCTTTTCTTAAACGTCAAAAGCGCGTTTTTAACATTCTGCGTCCTGCGCTTGGAGCCGACGTACAATCGATCTCCATGCTTTTCACCTATACACCAGAAGAGTACGCAGTAATGGAAGCATCATAAAACTTTGAGCAGGAGCAAAGAGGATTTAGGTTGCTGAATGTTTATTTTGCCTGATAACTGAGAGCAGCCGGTTTGAGACAAGATAGTAATAATAAAAGCATTGAGCGAAGATTTTAGAGGAAGAGCAGAAGGCAATGAGCAAGGGAACAGTGGTTGCGGCAATGAGCGGGGGCGTAGATAGCGCGGTCACGGCGGCACTTCTTAAAGAAGAAGGCTACGACGTGATCGGAATCACGCTGCAAATTTGGCAGGAACACGCCGATCAGGGCAAATATGGCGGATGCTGCTCGCTCGGTGCTGTCGAGGACGCCCGCCGCGCCTCCGCCAAAATCGGCATTCCGCATTATGTCCTGAACTTCCGTGATTATTTCGCGGAAAAGGTCATCAATCGCTTTGTGGACGAATACAGTAAAGGGCGCACTCCCAATCCGTGTGTTGAGTGCAATCGCAGTGTCAAGTTCGATGAGCTGCTCCGTCAAGCGGAACAACTCGGCGCGGATTATCTCGCAACAGGTCACTATGCGCGGATTCGCTTCAACGAAACCACCGGACGCCATGAACTGCTTCGCGCCATAGACGACGCCAAAGATCAGGCTTATGCGCTGTATACCCTCACTCAGTATCAGCTCAGCAAAACCCTGATGCCGCTCGGACATTTACCCAACAAGCAGGAGACGCGCCGCCTCGCCCGCGAATGGGGTCTGTCGCTTGCCAACAAGCCCGATTCGCAGGAAATTTGCTTTGTGCCAAAAGAGGGCTATATCTCCTTTCTCAAGGAAAAAGCCCCCGCCGCAGTCCGTGCCGGAAAAATCGTAGATACGGGTGGCAAGCCTGTCGGCGAGCATGAAGGCGTGGCGTTCTATACTATCGGGCAGCGCAAGCGACTCCCTGCCAGCACGAATGGTGCGCTTTACGTGGTTTCGCTCGACGCCGAAACCAATACCGTTGTTGTCGGCAAAGATGAAGAGTTATTTGCTTCGGGACTGATCGCGGATACCTGTATCTGGAGTGCCATTTCCGACATCGAAACCGTGCAGGAATCTCTGCCCGTCATGGCGAAAATCCGTTACAACGGCACACCGGCAAAAGCGACAATCTGCGCCGGAAACGAATCTGATACAGTCGCCGCCCGCTTCGACACTCCGCAGCGTGCCGTGACGCCCGGACAATCGGCGGTATTCTTTGGCGGCGAAGGCGACGAGTTCGGGCAAGTGGTCATCGGCGGCGGCGTCATTCGCGAAGCCATCTAAACCACAACGGACACGACGGACACAACGAAATGCAAAAAACGATCCACGAAACACAGGGGAAACAAAACCAAAGATGCTCGAAACGTTTTTTGGTTCTTAATCTTGGAATTGTCCCTGTGTCCCCTGTGTTCCCTGTGGTTCTATCATGACGACTGAGCAAGCAGCATTGTTAGAACAGGCGCGAGAGGCGGGGCGCAATGCCTATTGCCCGTACTCGAACTTTCCTGTCGGGGCGGCGGTCAAAACGGAGCGCGGTGTCTTTATCGGGTGCAATGTTGAAAACGCCAGTTATGGGTTGGCAATATGTGCCGAGCGTGTCGCGATTTTTGCGGCGGTGGCGGCGGGTGCGAAAGAGTTTGGGATGATCGCCGTATCGTGTTTGAGTTCGGGTGAGAACGATCCGCCGTCAAGTAAAATGCCGTGCGGGGCGTGCCGCCAAGTAATGACCGAGTTTTTGCCGCAGGAGAGTTGCATTGTTGTAGATGGCGCAGGGATATGGCAGATCGCCGACCTGCTGCCGGAAGCGTTTCGATTGGTTGCTACTGAAAATACCCTCGAAGGAGTCAAGTCGTGAATAACGAAGAAGATCGCAGTGTTTTGGTAAGCGTGCTGGCGGGGATCGGGATCGGCGTTTTGGTGGGAGCCATCACCGGCTTGCTGCTCGCGCCGCAATCGGGAAAAGAGACCCGTGATGATTTGGGCAAATCCATGCAGGATTTGAGCGACAAAGTGTCGGAACTCGGCAAGACCGTCGGGCATAAAGTCACGTCGGCAGTGGAGCGTACCCGCTCGCAAATGACTCAGAAATTGGGTGAAACGCCTGATGGTGAAGAGGCAGCGAGTTAGTTTTCAGAGAGTACGAGGCGTATGGCAGAAGTTTCCTTGACCAAAGATATAGGGACAATCAATGATACTCTCCCTTCCGAAGTCTCGGAGGCGGCAGTCATTGTTCCTGCATCGGCGGTTAATGGAACAGTCTCCCATTCGTTTGCGGCGATACAAAACGCGGTTCCGGCGGCGGCATTGTCCAGTGAGGGACTGTATCCGCCCCGCGCCATTTTCCCCTTTGGTTGGACACGCAGCGACCTGCGCCGTTTTATTGGATTGACAATTACGTTCCTCGTCGGGGGTTGGTTTCTCTACCAAGTCCGCTCGATTGTGACGCCGTTTCTAATTGCATTTGCACTGGCGGGTTTGCTCGATCCCGGAATTCGGGCGGCAGAGCGGCGCGGGCGATCTCGTGTTCAAGCGATTTTGGCGATCTACTCTTTTGCCCTCTTGTCAGTGACGCTGTTCTTCGTACTGATTATCCCGCCGGCGCGGTCTCAGTTCGAGAGCATCAGCAGCAATTATGAGGCGTACTATTCCAATGCCACACAGAAACTCGATCTACTTCTCAAACAGAATCAGCCCATGCTGCGCCGCTTCAATATCAAAGAAGAGCGCGTACAGGACATTTTTTCCGCGAAGCCGGGGCAAGAGGGCTGGCTGAGGCGCACGACAACGGGCTTGATTGGCGGCATCACGCTGTTCCTGCAAGATGCGGCATCGAAACTGTTCTGGCTCATTATTATTCCTATCGCCGGATTTTTCTTTATGCGGGATTTTCCTCTCATACGCGGCAGAATCATCTCGCTCTGCCCGGAAATTTATCAAGACGAAATCGAAAAGATCAGCGTTGGCGTGGTGGATGTCTTCAGTCGGTATCTCAAAGGGTTAGCGCGAATCTGCCTGTTGTACGGCGCGATGATGTGCTTTGTGTTCTGGGTTTTGGGCTTGAAGTACTGGCTGTTTTTGGGCATGATGGCGGGGACACTCTATGCCATGCCGTATGTCGGTCAGTTGATTTCGGCGACGGTGGCGGGCGGCATCGCCTACTCGATGGACGCGCACAAGGCGGGTTTCTTTTTCTCGGTCAGCCCGAACTCGACGGGGTACGCAATTGCGTGCGTCCTCGCCGTGATTATTCTCAACAACGTGTTCGACCAGATTATTTATCCCAATATCGTCGGCGAATCGGTGGGCTTGCATCCTGTTTTGAGTATCTTCGCGCTGGCGTCCGGCGCGACGTTATTCGGGATATGGGGAATGCTGCTTGCCGTACCTGTGGCGGCATCTATTCAGATTATCTTCTCGTTTTGTTTCCCCAAAATGACCCAGCCTGTACCGGAACACTTACTCGGCAACTCGGCTCATCTGCCTGTCGGATAGATATTGTCTTGTGGGAGCGCAACTTTCGCGCCGTCGTCTGTGTCATAATAAAAACTATAACCAAGGCTATGAAAGAGAAGAGTACGCAGGTTGCCGCGCAGACAGAGAGGGAGCGATTGCTGAGAGCCTCCCGTGCCGATGCACCCGCCGAACGTCGCTCTGGAGCCGCGATTGAACATCGCCGGGATACGCCCGTTATCGCGTGAAGAGTGCTTGACCTTGCTGACGCCCCTCTACTTGCAGGAGAAGGGAATAAAGTGAGGTTGGGAACAAAGGTGGTACCGCGTGGGACTTTATATGCCCGCGTCCTTTGGCTGAAAGGCTGAGGGACGCGGGCTTTTTGCGTTGATATGTCGAATATAGACAAGTTTTAGCACACTATATTTCCCGATTCGCCGCCTATATGTTCTTTATTCTGTCCCTGACAAACTATAGGAGGGCAAACTTTAACTATAGCGACATAAACTCTCTCTTTAGGCATATAAACTTTAACTATGGCAACGCAAAGTATAACTATAGTGTCATAAATTTTATCTGTAGCCGCGTCAACTTTAACTATAGTCATATAAACAATGAATGTAGCCGCTCCATCAACTGTTATTGTCCCCTGTTTGGGACAGTGCAAGCATTCAGAAAGGATTTTAATGCTCATGCAGGAACTCTCCAAGACCTATTCCCCCCAAGAGGTGGAAGCAAAATGGTATGCCTTCTGGAAATCGAACGGTTACTTCCACGCCGAACCCGATCCCAACAAAGAGCCGTATTGTATTACCATTCCGCCGCCCAATATCACGGGCAGTCTGCACATGGGACACGCTCTCAACAACTCGATATTGGATACCCTCACCCGTTGGCATCGTATGCGGGGCTTTGCGGCACTCTGTTTGCCGGGTACAGACCACGCGGGTATTGCAACGCAGAACGTCGTAGAGCGAGAACTGCAAAAACAGGGCATATCGCGGCATGATTTGGGGCGCGAAAAGTTCATTGAGAAGTGCTGGGAGTGGCGCGAGCAATATGGCACGCGCATCTATCACCAATTCGAGCGTCTCGGCTGCTCTTACGACTGGGAGCGTGTGCGTTTTACTCTCGATGATTCGTATGTTGCCGCCATTCATGAGGCATTCCGTTCGTGGTATGAGCGCGGGCTAATAACGCGAGGGCGCAGGGTCGTCAATTGGGATATCAAGTTTCAATCGGCGGTCTCCGATGTCGAAGTGGAGACCCGCGAAGTCAAAGGGAAACTCTATCACTTCCGCTACCCGTTTGCCGACGGTTCCGGTGAGTATATCACCATCGCCACGACGCGCCCTGAAACCCTTTTGGGAGACAGTGCCGTTGCCGCAAACCCCAAAGATGAGCGGTATATTCCACTGTTCGGGAAGATGCTGAAACTGCCGTTGACTGACCGCGAAATTCCATTGATTGCCGACGATTATGCAAAGCCGGAGTTCGGTTCGGGAGCCGTCAAAGTGACTCCCGCGCACGACTTGAACGACTTCGAGGCGGGACAGCGCAACTCTTTGCCGCAGCATATCGTTATCGGAAAAGACGGACGCATGACCGAAGTGGCGGGCGCGAAGTTTGCGGGAATGGAGCGGTTTGCGGCGCGAAAAGCGGTTGTCGAGGAGATGGAAGCGTTGGGTTTGGTGGAGAAAATCGAGGATTATACCATTCAGCAGCCCATCTCCGAGCGTTCCAAAGAGGTCATCGAGCCGTTGCTGTCCGAGCAGTGGTTTGTAGATATGAAACCGCTTGCCGCGCCCGCAATCGAGGCGGTCAAGCAGGGCAAAATTCGGTTTATCCCGGACAGATATACCGACATCTACCTTCATTGGATGGAAAATATCCGCCCTTGGTGTATCTCGCGGCAGCTTTGGTGGGGTCATCGGATTCCGGTGTGGTGGACGGACGACGCGGGGGCGACAGGCGGCACGATTGACGAGTATACCGGTCAGCGTCACTGCTTCGCCCGCAACAAAGAGGAAGCAATCTCGACGCTCGGAACCGAAAATTGCTATCAAGATGAGGACGTTTTGGATACGTGGTTCTCGTCGGCGTTGTGGCCTCATGCAACGCTTGGTTTTCCTGCATCAACGGAGGATTTGGCGTACTTCTATCCGACGAATCTCCTCTCAACCGCGCAGGAAATCCTCTATTTGTGGGTCGCCAGAATGATCATGACGGGACTTGACTTCATAAAACGTCCCTATGCGGACGGCGCACGACCTCCCCTAACCCCTCCTTCGCAAGGAGGGGAATCAAACACTCCCACTCTTTATGCGAATCCTTCGCAAGGAGGGGAATCACAACCACCCCCTAACCCCCTCCTTCGCAAGGAGGGGGAACAAAAAACTCCCTCCCTTTACGAAGGGGAGGGTTGGGGAGGGGTTTCTGCAACCGATGCGGATGGACTTGTCAGTAATGACGGGCAAACGGTGTCTGTCATCCCGTTCCGGGAGGTTTATATTCATGCAACGGTTCTCGATGAAAAGGGCGAACGCATGAGCAAGACCAAAGGGAACGGAATTGATCCGATAGATTTGATCGAGCAGGTCGGGGCGGATGCGACTCGGTTTGCGCTGTTGCAACAGGCGGGAAAGAATCAGGACATCAAGTTCGGCGTGTCGCGCACGGAGATTGCCGGGCAGTTTTGTAATAAACTCTGGAACGCTTCGCGCTTCGTCCTGATGAATTTGGACGAGAATACGACGGGAATACTGCCCGCACTCGAAGCGCGAACCACGCTCGATAACTGGATACTTTCCAAACTCAACGCTGCCATCAAAACGGTCAACAGTTCGCTGTCCACCTACGATATGGATGACGCGATGCGGGCGATTTATCAGTTTCTATGGAACGATTTCTGCGATTGGTATGTGGAAATGGCGAAACCGAGATTGCGGAGCGACGACGCGGAAGTGAAGGCAACCGCGCAGAATATGCTCGCGTTTGTGTTGGAGACGACCTTGCGCCTGATGCACCCCGCCACTCCCTTTATCACGGAAGAGATATGGCAGGCATTGCCGCAGACTTCCGGCTCGTGCTGTATCGCCGCCTATCCGATGCCGAACGCAGAGTGGGATAACGAGGAAGCGGAAGCCGCGCTTGAGACGACCATCGAAGCGACGCGGGCATTGCGGAATTTGCGGGCGGAACTCAGTATTTCGCCTTCTGTGCAGCTCTCGGCGGCGGCAACGGCAACGAATACCGAGGCGAGAACGGCACTCACGGAGAACGCCGGACTGATCGCATTTTTGGCGAGGTTGTCGGCGTTGACGATTGTCGAGACGGCTCCGAGTGCGGAGACAGGCAAGTGGGTTGGAACTCCAATCACGGGCGCGGAGGTGTTCTTGGAGATCGGCGAGTCGCTCGATATGGACAAGGAAAAGGAACGGATTGCGAAAGAGTTGGTATCCATCGCCAAAGAGATCGAGAAGGCGGAAAACAAACTGGGCAATGCGAGTTTTGTGGAGCGTGCCGCGCCCGCTGTTGTGGAACAGGAGCGTCTGCGCCTTACAGATTGGAAGGCAAAGGCGGAAGCGTTGGAGGAGAGAAAGCGGCTATTTACGGTATAGCCCGTGCCATACCGTTGAAAATTCCCTGAGAGACGGCGGAATTTATTCCGCCGATAGGGGCGTTCCGCCTGCCGTGCTTCGCACTCTCAATGCCTTGCTCAAGAACGTATTCAGAACAGTATTAGGTTGCCGAGTACAAAAACGTACTCGGCTGAAAAACAGTCGTCCTACGGACGAACCCATATCGTGACGAAGTGTAATCTCACATACGAAAGATTGCTACAGTCCGTCAAGGTCGGCAATGGTACGGCTGACTTTGAGCAAGCGGTCATAGGCACGCGCCGAGAGACTCAACTGCTGAATGGCTATGAGTTCTCTTGACTTGCTGTACGTCTCATTTCTGCTCTGAGATTTTCGAGTTCCTGTGTCAAATCATGCATTGTTTGGAGCATCGTTTGTTTCTCTGCTTCTTCTCTTTCATCACGACGTTTACGCTTTCGATTGGCTATAATTGCAGGTCGGTTAAGATGAAGATGATCAAGATGAAATTCTCCTGTTTCTGTCAATGCTTGGAGGCTTCCATTGTTCAACTCGATCAAATGTTCTGTAATATTATCATGCAGAGGGTGAAGAACTCGCTCAATGCTTTCGGGTTGCCAATAATCGCCTTTGTATTGATTACAGGCGTTGCAGCAATAAACAAGGTTATCGAGTTCATCACTGCCATTGTGCGACCGTGGCTGAAAGTGGTCAAGGGTCAATTCAGCACCGACATCAACCTCGTTTACTCCACAATAGCCACATTGGTAGCCGTATTTTGCTCGTAGGGCGTTGCGTAGACTCTCGCGCACTATCTCCCTACTCCAATTTGTTCTGTATTGTCTTCCAAAACTCTCTGAAGTTCGGCATCAATGGCTTGTTGTTCTTTCTGAGATTCCTCAAGCGAGCGTTTCATTCGGTTCACTAAATTTTGCTGACGGCGTACCAATGTTTTCAAGATGCGATTCTGTGCCTGTGTTTGGCGCGTTTTTTGCTCAAGTCGTTTTGTCGCGGGGTGCAAATAGGCGGCTTCTTCCTCTTCCAACTCACGGATCATCCGAGCAAGTTCCTTCTGCTCTGTACCACTCAGTGTTTTCTCGCGGTCACCTGTTCGCAATTCCTGAAATCGTTTTCGCTGTTCTTCGTTCCACATGGCATTTTCTCCTCAACGCTATTTTATCATAGGTCGGTAAGTTTGTGCTATCCGTTCCAGAATTTGCGGTCAAGAGAGCGGTATTGAATGGCTTCGGCGACAGGAAATGATTGTCGTCTTACCCATTCCCTAACCTACGGTCAACACGGCAGTTTAATCATCTGCCAACTTTCGATTTTCAGACCCTTCCTCTCGACGCAGCCCGATTTTGCGCTGTTTCGGTTGGGGTGGTGTCATCAATTGGCGAATGGCATCGAAAACGACGGCAAAGCGTTCATCAGTTTTCTGTTCCAGTTCCTCTAACTTGCGGGCGAGTTCGGTGTTGTTGGTCATCAGATAGCGTAAACGAACAAATGTCCGCATGATCTCGATATTGACCGCGATGGCGCGAGGACTGCGAAGGACACCGGACAGCATGGCGACGCCCTGCTCAGTGAAGGCATAAGGGTTCGCCCGGCGACTACCGCCCCAACTTGAAGTCACAATTTGTGATTTCAAGTTGGTGAACTCCTCGTCTGTCAGCTGGAACATAAAATCGGACGGAAATCGTTCGATGTTGCGTTGTACTGTCTGCACAAGTGTACGAGTTTCGACGCCATACAACTACGCCAGATGCGGACTGAGCAGAACGCGCTGCCCGCGAATCGTAAAAATCAGATTTTCCATTTGTGCTGGTACAAGTTTCAATTCCGCTTCACTCATTGTGCTTGTCCTCTCCGTTTTTTGAGGTCACAAATTGTGACTTCAAGTTGGCGAATTTTTCTTGCTCAACGCTATCCGTTCCAGAACTTGCGGTCTAAACTGCGGTATTGGATCGCTTCGGCAACATGAGCGGGGAGAATTTCCGGCAGTCCGTCGAGGTCGGCAATCGTCCGGCTGACTTTGAGCAAGCGGTCATAGGCACGCGCCGAGAGACTCAACTGCTGAATGGCGGAGCGAAGCAGATTTTTCGCCGGTTCGGACGGAGCGCAATAGGCACGAATTTCCCGCGACTCCATCTGCGCGTTGCAGAACAGGCGGCGCGGCGCGGAGGTCGAGGCGGGTTTGTCCAAGGGGTGCGGGACAGTATCGTCGTTGTTTTCAAGGGGAAGCGGGTTGGCGAAGCGTTCCGTTTGTTTGGTTCGCGCTTTGCAGACACGAGCGCGAATGGAAGCGGAACTCTCGCCAAGTTGCGATTGAAGCAACTCCTCTTCACTGAGGCGCGGCACTTCGATGTGCATATCAATGCGGTCAAGGAGCGGTCCTGAAACCCGCTTGAGATATTTCTGCACGGCACTCGGCTGGCAGCTACACTGCCGAAAAATGTCGCCGTAGTAGCCGCAAGGACACGGATTCATCGCGGCGACTAAACAAAAATTCGCGGGGTAGGTATAGGAAGCGGACACGCGGGAGATGCTGACAACACCATCTTCGAGCGGTTGGCGCAGCACTTCGAGGGCGTCGCGTGCGAACTCCGGCAATTCGTCCAAAAAGAGAACGCCATGATGCGCCAAACTCACCTCGCCCGGACGCGGAATCGTGCCTCCTCCGACCAACGCCGCCGTACTGACAGTGTGATGCGGACTGCGGAACGGGCGTGTATTGACGAGGGCATTTTCCGCAGACAGCATTCCAGCGACTGAATATAATTTTGTCGCCTCTAATGCTTCCTCTACACTCATCGGCGGCAATATCGAAGGCAGCCGTCGCGCCATCATCGTTTTGCCGGAACCCGGAGAGCCGAGCATAATCAAGTTATGACCGCCCGCCGCCGCAACTTCCAACGCCCGCTTGACCGACGCATGACCTTTGACATCGGCGAAATCGTGAGCAAAATTCGGTGTCGCCGGATCGAGAATTGTAGGGTCATACGGCAGCGGTTCGAGCGTTTCCGGCACAGATAACGCCCGCGCAATTTCAGCAAGCGTCTGCACGGGATAGACATCTAAATCGGTCACAACTGCCGCCTCTCGCGCATTTACAGCAGGCAAAAAGAGCCGGTGCTGTCCTCGTTCTCGCGCTCCAATCGCAACCGGCAACGCGCCGTTGACAGACCGCACGCCGCCATCGAGCGACAATTCTCCGATCATTATTGCGCCATCAAGATGCTCCATCGGAATCTGTCCGGTTGCCGCCAAAATTCCCACCGCAATCGGCAAATCGAAGTTCGGTCCGGCTTTGCGAATGTCGGCGGGAGCCAAATTGATGGTAATTTTTTTATCATAGGGAAAGAGGAAACCGCTGTTTTTTATCGCAGCACGCACCCGTTCTTTGCTCTCGTTGACAGCGGCATCGGGCAAGCCGACAATCGACATCATGGGTATTCCGTTGCTGACATCAATTTCGACGGTGATAAGATAAGCGTCTATGCCGAGAACGGCACTGGAGAGGATATGAGCGAGCATAAGAAAAGAGCCTCCGAGCGAGCAAAAGCGTTGATAATAGACAGCGTGCTTTTTCTCGTTAGAGGCTTCCGATTCCTGCTTATTTATGTCTCAAAATTTCAGAGTGGGGATTCTATGCGGAATTGCCAGATTCAGAGGGTTCGCCGCCCCCGCTCGAAGGCGTCTCGCCGCCAGACGGTTTACCCGGACTTGGGTTTGAGCCGCCTTCGTCAGGTTTGGTTCCTGTATCGGGCACCTCAGTCGGAGACGGTTCCGTGTTTTCCATCGGAGGCGTTTCGGTTTCGTTGTCGGGCGTCAGGCTTTCGGGAGCAGTATCGGGCGTCTGAATTCCTACCGCTTCCGTCCTGCGTCCTTTGCGTCCGTTTTTGCGACGGCGTTCACCGCGATCATTTTTGACGACCATTGCACTCCGAGGCGGCACATTGACGCTGACAGAAGTCAAGCCATCGGGATAAAACAGACGGCGAATCAACTCTTCCGTTTCCAAAACCTTCACATAGACATAACTCGTGCTTTCAACGACGGGAACGGTACTGAGTTCGATGTCCTCACGTTTCAATCCCCGTGCGTAGTTGCCGAGCGTCATCATCTGATCCGTCGTCATATCGGTACTCAAGTTATCCATCAGTGCGTTTAGAACATTGGGCAGGCTGGCAAGAGTTGTCGGCGACTTGATTTTGCCGCGCAATGCCTCGATAAACTGCTGCTGCCGCTCTGCCCGCTTCATATCGTTGTCGCCATGCCGATAACGCACATAGCCCATCGCCTGATAGCCCGTGAGATGCTGATAGCCCTTTTTCAGATCGATATGCAGATTGCCCCAGTTGTCATCATATTTCATATCACGCTGAACGTCGAGATCGATTCCGCCAAGTGCGTCCACAACCTTCTGAAAACCCTCGAAATTGAACGCGGCGTAATAATCCACTCCGATCCCAAAAACCTGCTTGATCGTCTCTTTCGTCAGTTCAGGTCCGCCAAAAGCATGAGCCGCGTTGATGCGGGTATAACCGTGATCAGGGATATGGACGTAGCAGTCACGCGGAATACTCATTGCCCTGATAGTTCCCGTATCGAAATTGACTTTGGCGAGCAACATAGCGTCGCTGCGTCCCCGTTTGCCTTTGATAGGAACAGGGCGTCCCCGCTCAAGTTCGTAATCGGTTCCGAGAAGGAGAAGGGTAATTTCGTGCTGTCTTTCGACAGGGAACTGAATATCTGGTTTGTAATTGGCGAGCGGGTCGGAGAGGGGATGGAATATCTTATTGTTGATCAATGTGCGAACAATATCAGGGCTTTTCCAGTAAAAATTGCCGACAAAAGTCCCCGCGAGGACACTTGTCAAACAGAACGCGCCCACCAACGCCCACTTGGTATATGTCCAGCCTGTGCGCGACGGCTTGCCTGCTTTAGAGACATTCGTTGTCTTCATCGGTGGACTGGTACGAGAGGTATTATTGGTCAACGGAAACATTTCGTTGATCGGTTTCTCCGACTCTTTCACTGCGAACTCTCTCCTCATTCGGTACAACGGCTTGGGACTTCTCTTCACAAAACTCTACTGACACAGCGAAATGAATTTCTCTGATAGGGGCGGTCTCGCCGTGCCGTGCTTCGCACTCTCAATGAGATTGGGTCTCGCAAGGACGCGATACGTCGCTCTTGTTCTCCAAATCTGAACTCACTATAACGGTTTTGATGCGATTCTGTCAAGAACCAAGCCCAATTTGTCTCTCAAAACGAGAGATTTCTCTTGGGGACTCTCAAGAATTAAACTGTTCCATCGCATTGTCGGGTACTGAAAGTACCCGCCTCGGTGTCCTTCGGACGAGCGTCCTGCCGGACGCACCATGTAAGAACAGAACGATTTTTTTGTTGAGACTCCCTTACTACTCCCTATTTCCTACTCTCTACTGCCTCTCTTCCCATTGACATTACGCGAAGCCGTGCCTATAATGCGTCCATGAACATTATTTTCATCGTAATCGACACATTGCGGGCAAGCCGCCTTTCCTGCTATGGTTATGAGAAGCCGACAAGCCCGACGATTGACAGATTAGCGGCGCAGGGCGTGCGATTCGAGCGATGCTTTGCGCCCGGCATTCCGACAACACCTGCCCATACCACCATCTACACTGGACAGCACCCATTGACTCATAATATCGTCGCGCATGGCGGCAGTGTGGACTTGGATCGTCGGACGCCTGTTTTGCCCGAATTGTTGCAAAATGTCGGTTATACCACCGCCGCCGTGGACAATCTCTTCGACATCAAGCCGTGGCTGGCACGCGGCTATGAATTCTATATCAATCCCTCGCATCGTCACAAAATGCGCTTGCTGGTGTCGTGCGAGGAGATCAACGCCCGTGCCATTCCGTGGATCAAAGCCCACGCGAGCGAGCATTTCTTTCTCTTTCTTCATTACTGGGAACCGCACACGCCTTACTTACCCCCAGAACGCTATCGCCAATTCTATCCGACAGATCGCGACCCGTTTTCACCGGAACATACGACTTTCGCGCCGATCAAGCGACAACCATTTTGGGGAATGTTTGGCGATACGTGGTTCAACAAATTGGGACAGGTGACCGATGCCGAGTATATCGCCTCGCTCTATGACGCCGAAATTCGCCATGTGGACGACGGCATTGCCGAAATCCTCCAAACGCTCGACCACACAGGACTGAGTGAGGAGACGCTTGTCGTCCTAACCGGTGATCACGGCGAAAGTCTCTATCAGCACGATATTTATTTCGATCATCATGGACTCTATGACGACGTGATCCATGTGCCGCTGATCATGCGACTGCCCGCTCAAATTCCTGCGGGAACAGTGGCGCGTCCAATGGTGCAGCATCTCGATTTGGCTCCGACTCTCCTCAATGCGGTCGGCGCGTCGGTTCCGTCGGGCATGGAAGGAAAATCGCTGTGGGAGATGGCAACGGGAGAAAGCAATACGGGCGGCTGGGAGAAAATCGTCGCGTGCGAATGTACGTGGCAGGCAAAATGGGCACTGCGAACCGAAACGGAGAAGTTTATTCTCTCCCGCGAACCCGACCATCACAATATGCCTCTGCGCGAACTCTATGACCTGACCACCGACCCGAACGAGGAACACAATCTGGCGGCTTCGCGTTTGGAGCGGGCGCAGGAGATGGAAGCGGAACTGGAAGCGTGGATTTCTGCCGGACTGACCCAACACGAGCGCACCGAAGACCCGCTCCGCGCACAAGGCATCACCCTCGGCAAACGCTGGCACTCATGGCGACCCTAAACGCTTCCGAATCCTCGATTCAGGACGCAGTGCGTCCTGAATTCTATCAAAGAGAAATATGATTCGTGACGCACTGCGTCACGAATCATAAAGACTTCACTGGAGTTATGCTTTAGCGAGTAAGACACTGCAATCTTCGAGGGGAATTTCTTGGGTATAGCGTTTCGCTAATGCGCTGGCGTCCCAAAGCAAGTGAGGCATAGTCACTCCTCATTTTCGGATCGTATTCCAAGCCAATCTCCGCATTCATTGCGAGTAACAGTTCAGGGTTGTTGGAATTTTCGATCTTGCCGGAGGAATTGCCAGCACGCACGAAATGTGCTATACTCGTCATGGAACCCCAACCCCCCACTGACAACCAAACCTTTCAGGAGTGACATCATGCGACCGATTCAACGATTTTGGCTCGTCGGCACACTGCCCTTTGTGCTGTATGGATGCGGCGGCGGCAGTGGAAACCCTCTCACGCCCGATACCCGCAGTGCTTTGGAACGCGGCACCGCTCAGCTCAACCAAGTGGCGGGGGGGCAACAGCCGACCAACCCGCAAAACCTCAAATCCATTTTCGATCTTTTCAATGAAGCCATCGCCGCTTCGCCCAATACCTCTGTCGCCCATTTCGGCGCGGCAGTCGCCCTGACAGGCTTGCTCAGTCAAGAGGCAGACGGCAATCAAACCGACATCATTACCGTCGCCAACGTCGGAAGCGGCACAAGTTCAGGAGGTAGCGGCGGCGGTTCCGGTGAGACGCCTTCCGAAATTCCGCCTTCGCCGCTCGACTCCACCGAACCGCCCCGCCCCATTCCACCTCATCAGACGCTGGGACTATTCTGGTATCTGGATCGCGGCTTGTCGAATCCGCTGACCCTGCTCAATATGCTGTCGCCGGTCACCGATTTGCGCTTTGGTTTCCTACCCTTCAATGGCTATTGGGGCGATGATACTCGCGGACGCGAAGAGATGTTGACAAAATTAGACAAAGCCATCGAGCATCTCAAAATCGTGGAAGCCGACCCGAATTTCACCTTCCAACTCAATTCACCGGATCACAACGGGCAACCTGTCACCGTTGGCTTGCCGGAAGTTCACCTGTTCCATGCCTACGTCGAATCGCTGCGGGTCGAGACCGCGCTTTCACTGGCGTATACTCGCTCTTTGGGCGAACGCCCGCCCCTGCCGCCGACCATCTCCAGTGTTTCGGCATTTCTGCCCGGCAACAACGACGCCAATGGTGATGGCAAACTTTCACCGAACGAATATCTCGCGCCCTCGCCATTTCTGACCTTGCGCGACGCCAACTCCCTCCGAATCGCCAAGCAAGCCATGTTAAACAGTGCGGAATTCGCAGCAAAAGGCATCGCGGGCATTCTGGCACGCCCTACCGACGGCAATTTCTTGATTTCCAATAACGCGGAAATGCAGCGGGTTCTCGTCGAACAGCGCGACAAAGTTTTGCCGCTCTTGCGTCAAGCAACGGAAGGCGCGATCACCGTCGAAATCCTGCGTGCTGAACCGCTTCCGATGCTGATGAACGGAGCAAGCACTTCGGGCAGACCCGATGACGATGTGCTGTTCTCCTCGCCCATCGATCTGCCGCCGACTCCGCCAAGCGGAACCTTTCCAACTGAGCAGGTGACGTTCAATCTCGCGGCATGGTTCAATGCACCGCCCGCCGACCTGAAACTGTTCGCGCCGACCTATCCGCTCGATACCAACGGCTGGCCCCGCTACGACGAAGCGGTCTATCCCGATCTCAACTTCGGCGGACTCTTCCCGAACGGCTTGCCGAGCTACCTGCGCTAAATTCAGAACCACAGGGGACACGAGGAACACAGGGAAATTCACAACAAAGAAGCAAAGGACACAAAGACCAATTCAAGAGAGTTGTTTGCATTGATTTTTGTGTCCTTTTTGTTGTCCTTTTGTGTATTTCGTGGATCAAGGATTTTGCATTTCCCTGTGTTCCCTTTGGTTCTAATGAAGGAGAGTGGTATGCCCGACGACTGCATTTTTTGTAAGATTGCGAGCAAGCAGATTCCCGTCGAACCGATTTGGGAAGATGAGGAGTTTATCGCTTTTCGTGATCTGACGCCGCAGGCTCCCATTCATGCGCTGGTGATCCCGAAGGCACACTTTGCAACGATTCTGGAAATGGATGACGAGGGCTTGATGGGTCGCATTCTCAAAGCCGTTCAGCAGACGGCAAAGGCATTGAATTTGACCGAAGAGGGTTTTCGCACGGTGATCAACTGCCGCGAAAATGGAGGGCAGACGGTCTATCATTTGCATATTCACCTTTTGGGCGGGCGATTTATGCAGTGGCCTCCCGGATAATCACGATGGACAAAATTCTTATTCGGGGCTTGGAATTTTACGGCTATCACGGGGCAAGCGATGAGGAGCAAACGGTCGGGCATCGGTTCATTGCCGACGCGACTCTGACGGTTGACACACGCTCGGCGGGGCAATCGGATAATCTCGCCGAAACCGTCAGTTATGCCGACATTGCCGCCAAAATCCTGACCGTTGGCACACAAACCCAATACCGCCTCATCGAAGCCCTCTTAGCACACATCACCCGCGAGATTTTCGCCGAGTTTCCGCGTGTACAGCAAATCCGCCTCTGCATCCAAAAACTCTGCCCACCGATGAACGCCATTGTCGCCTCCGTCGGCGTCGAAATCGAGAGAACGAGGGAAGAAGAGGAGAAAATCTGATCCACGAAACACACGAAAGAACACGAAAATCAATGCAAACAATTCAGAAACTGATATTGTTGAATTGTCTCTGTGTCCCCTGTGTTCCCTGTGGTTCTCTTGTATTTCTCCGTGTCCGCCGTGTTCGCCGTGGTTCCTATTCTCTCACTCGTCGGGGTGGTGGAGCGTCCAGTCGGCGGGGAGGGTTCCGCCGTTGAGTTTGGCGGCAACCTCTTCAATGAGGTAATCGGGAGTCGAGGCTCCGGCGGTCAAGCCGACGACTTCGGCGCGAGCGATCCAATGAGGTTCGATCTCGTCTGCGGTTTCGATATGATAGGCAGTGACGCCCTGCTCCTCGCACAGTTGGCGCAGACGTTTGGTATTGGCACTGTTTCTGCCACCGACAACGATCACGACATCTGCCTGATGCGCCAATTTCCTCGCCGCGTCTTGGAGTTCGTCCGTCGCGCCGCAGATGGTATTGAGGGCGCGAACGTCCGGCACACGCTTGCATACTTCTGCCACAATCGCCGCATAATCGTCACGCCGCTGCGTTGTCTGGCTGACAATTCCCACTTTTTTGCCCAATTCCAGTGTTGCGACTTGCTCCGGTGAGGAGACCAGAGTCGCGGTTCCGCCTTCCGCCTCGATTGTGCCGAAAATGCCTTTGATTTCGGTATGTCCGGGATCGCCGACAAGCAGAATTTGATAGCCTTCGGCAAGCAGTTTTTTCGCCATGTTATGGACACGGGTCACGAAGGGGCAGGTCACATCCACGATGTTCAAGCCCTGCGTTTTTGCCTGTGCCAGCACTCGTGGAGAAACCCCGTGCGCCGAAAGAATGACGGTTCCCTCAGTGATTTCCTCTAAATTTTTCTCTGTGCCGACACCGTTTGCCTTCATTCGGGCGATCACCTGCTCATTGTGGACGATGGGACCGAGTGCCGTGATGCGTCCATTGACTTCTTGGCGGGTTTTAGCGGCAATATCGAGGGCGCGGCGGACTCCAAAGCAAACGCCCGCGACTTCAGCAAGAATGATTTTGGGGCGGATATGCGGTTTTTCCGAGGTTAGAACGGCTTGGGCAGTCATAGGGTGGTTCTCCTAAAAATAAAAAAAGCATAAAATACAAGTATTGACTTAAAGAATTGTCGGACATACAGAGAAAAAATTCAGGGTTTAGCAAATCACTTTGCCGGACAAAGTTCTCTTGCGTTGATTATAACGCGGATTTCAGGCGGAGTCAACTGTCTTGCGATTTATTTTTTCTGCGCTGTGATTTCCGCCTCTGCCTCTCCCCTTGTATTCTTTGTTTATCTTCGGCATAATGTGCCAGAGATTTTCGCATGATAACGGGTGGAGAGAGCAGGGAAAGATGACGCAGGAAACCGCGACGTGGGGGATATTGGTCGGCAGTTATTTGCTGGGTTCACTGCCGTTTGGGTTGTGGCTCGCCCATTATTGGAAGGGCATTGATATTCGCACGCTCGGAAGCGGCAATATCGGCTCGACCAATGTCGGACGTATTTGCGGTCCAGTGGCGGGGGGCATTGTATTCGCGTTCGACGTGATGAAAGGATTGTTGCCGCCGCTTGTCGCTCAATTCTATGGTTTGGCATCACAGTGGCAGGTGCTGGCGGCACTACTGGCGATCATCGGGCATAACTATTCGGTTTGGCTCGGTTTCAAGGGCGGCAAAGGGATTGCGACAAGTCTTGGGGCATTGCTTGGAGTATCGCCTCCTGTCGGCGGCATTGCGTTTGCAATTTTTCTGCTTGAGTATGTTACGGTGCGGTATGTGTCGCTCGGTTCGCTGCTAGCGGCGATTTCCCTGCCGTTGCTGATGCCTGTTTTCTATCCGGGTGATAAGTATCGGCTCTGTTTTGGGCTGGTGGCGTGCGTCATGGCGTTTTATAAGCACCGCGCCAATATCGGGCGGTTGCGTACCGGAACCGAACCCAAAGTCTCCATGCCTTGGAATAAAAATAAACCGACTCCGACCCCTGATTCGGCTTCTGCCGTTGTCGCTGTTCCGAACTCTGCGGAGAATTCTGCCTCTGTCACTTCTCCTTCTCATGCCGAAAGCAATTCCGTTCATGGCTGACAGCACGCCCTATCACGATAGCCTTTGGGAAGAATACGCGCTGATCGAAGTCGCCGATGTCGTGGTGGATGTCGAGGCTCCCGACCTTCAGCCGACCTATTCCTATCGCATTCCCGAAACCCTGACGCAGCGGATCGCGCCCGGCTTGTGCGTTCATGTGCCGTTTCATGGGCGCGAAGTTTTGGGCTATGTCTTGGCACGGCGGCATCTTACGCTCGATGATCCGTTGTGCGCCAAACTCAAGCCGATCATCGGAATTGTCGCCGATGCGATTTCGATCAATGACGAGCAGCTCCATCTTGTGCAGTGGATGAGCGAGCATTATGTCTGCGATCTGCTGTCGGCGATCCGGTGTGTCGCGCCTCCCATTCTGGTCAACAAGGTGGAAACTGTCGTCCGGCTTATTGATTTGAGTCTGCGCGGCTCTGATGTCGGCGGTTCCGTGCCGCAAGCGCATCTCATCGAAACGCTCCACGCCCTTGATGGCGAAGCGGAATTGAACCTGCTCAAAGAGACCGCCAACCTTGCGAATTTTTCTTCGGCGTATGGAGTTTTGCTCCGAAAAGGTGTATTGACGGAGGAGCGAGTCGTTCAACGCGCCAAAGTGATAGGGAAGAAAATCAAGGCGTATGTGTTGGGTGCTGCTGCCGATACGCTGGAAGTCGGGCGGCGCAGTCCGCAGCAACAACGCCTCCTGCACACTCTTGTTGAATGGAGTCAAAAGACAACAGACCCGATGCCGGTGGACGAACTCCTCCTGAAATCTCAGGCATCGGCGGCATCGTTGAAAACTTTGCGGGATAAGAATCTGGTGGAGGCGGTAGAACTTGTTGTCAATCGCGCACCAACGGCGGCTCCGAAAGAGCGAACTGTTGCGCCCGAATTCACGCCCGGACAGGCGAACGCCCGCCGCGTTCTGCGCGAAAATCTCAAAGAGGAAGAGACGCGCACCGTTCTGCTGTTCGGCGTGACGGCAAGCGGCAAAACCGAGGTTTATCTCGACGCCATCGCCGCGTGTCTGGAATCGGGGCGCAGTGCGATTGTGCTTGTGCCGGAAATCGCCTTGACCGCGCAGGTCGTAGATGTATTTTTGGGGCGGTTCGGGGAGCAGGTTGCGGTTTTGCACTCAAAATTGTCCGAGGGCGAGCGGCACGATGAATGGCGGAGAATGCAGGACGGCAAGGCGCGGATCGTGGTCGGAGCGCGTTCGGCAATCTTTGCGCCGGTCAACAATGTCGGCTTGATCGTTTTGGATGAGGAACACGAATCGTCCTATAAACAGGAGAAAACGCCCCGCTATCACGCCCGCGATTTGGCACAGGAACGCGCCCGTTTCAGCCATGCGATGCTGATCCTCGGCAGTGCCACGCCGTCACTGGAATCGTATTACCTTTCAGAAGAGAAGAGACAGGACACTACCAACCTCACCCCCGTCCCCTCTCCTGCTTCCCGAACAAGTTCGGAGGAGAGGGGGAAACAATCCGCAAATCTGAGTCTCCCCTCTCCTGCTTCCCGAACAAGTTCGGAGGAGAGGGGGGAACAATCCGCAAATCTGAGTCTCCCCTCTCCTGCTTCCCGAACAAGTTCGGAGGAGAGGGGGGAACAATCCGCAAATCTGAGTCTCCCCTCTCCTAATGAGGAACGAATGGTCAGGAGAGGGGTCGGGGGTGAGGTTATTCGTGTCGAGATGGGACAGCGGATCGACAATCGTCCGCTGCCGAAGGTTCATGTGGTGGATTTACGGGATGAGTTCAAGCAGAACAAGGCTCTCTTCGCCAATCAACTGGTGGAAGCGATCAATGCCCGTCTCGTGTTAAAACAGCAGACAATTTTGTTTCTCAATCGGCGAGGGTATGCTCAGTTTGTGCTGTGTCGTGATTGCGGTTGGGTTGCCAAATGTCCAAATTGTGCGGTTTCGTTGGCGTTCCATTCGTATGATCGTGTCCTCAAATGCCATCACTGCGAACATAAATCACGCGCCCCGCAAACCTGTCCCGATTGTGGCGGCGCGAAGGTACGGGCGTTCGGGATCGGCACGGAAAAGGTCGAGGAGGAGGTTTTGCGGTATTTTCCGTCGGCGCGTGTCGCCCGTATGGACAGAGACACGACTTCGCAGAAGGGGGCGCATACCCGCCTGATTCGGGATTTTCGGATGGGCAATTACGATATTTTGATCGGGACGCAGATGGTCGCCAAAGGTTTGGATTTTCCGAATGTGACTCTGGTCGGCGTGGTGAGTGCAGATACGGCGATCAATATGCCCGATTTTCGCGCCGCCGAACGCACGTTTCAGCTTTTGACGCAGGTGGCAGGGCGGGCGGGGCGCGGCACTATTCCCGGCGAAGTCATCGTACAGACGTTCAGCCCCGATCATTATGCGGTTCAGGCGGCAGTCGCGCAGAATTACGAATCGTTTTACCGGCAGGAGATTGAGTTCCGGCGCGAACTGAAATATCCGCCGTTTGCCCGCTTTGCCAATCTCATCTGCTCCGATGTGAGTGAGCGGATCGCGGCGGCGCGTGCGAACAGTTTGGCGGCGGCATTCGAGCGCACCGCACCAAAGGACGTGGAGATTATCGGTCCGGCTCCTGCGCCTTTGTCACGATTGAAGAGTCAATTTCGGTTTCATGTGGCTCTGCGCTGTCCGCTGTCGGTTGCGGTTGCGGAAGTCGTTCGCAACGCTTACACTCGTTTGCCGCTGGCGGATCGCATGGGCATCGCCATTGATATTGATCCGTTGAGCATGGCATGACAACGCAGCTTATCGAAGTCGAAACTGGGCGCGTTGTGGTTCCACAGATCGTTGTGGCGCGAAGCATCGTCCAGCGCACTATTGGACTCATTGGCAAATCGAAACTCGCGCCGACTTCCGGCTTTTGGCTCGAACCCTGTAACGGCATCCATACCTTCGGAATGCGATTTGCTCTTGACGTTGTGGCGTTCGATGCGTCCGGCAAAATTCTCAAAACATGGGTGAACGTCCGTCCGTATCGCATCTGTCTGCCCGTAGCACAGGGGCGTACCGTTCTCGAACTCACTGCCGGAACGCTTGCCCATCTTAGTTTACAGCAGAACTGTCACTATCGCATAGACACAGCGAAATCAAAAAGAAATTCAGCGGAATAAATTCTTCGTGCAGGTCTCGTTCCGCCGTGCCGTGCTTCGCACTCAAATCCCAATGCAGAGGCATCAACTCTCAGTCTATTCGTCCATAGGACGTCTGTTTTTCTGCCGGGTACGTTTCTGTACCCGGACTTGTCCAACGACCTAATCACCCAATGACCCAATCACCCAATTACCCAATTACCCCTTCAGAACGCACGCGCTGGATTGTGGAGCGGCGCGGGCAGAAAAACGCCCTTGATCCCAGAGTGCCGTATGCTTATCTATGGGAAGAAGAGTGCGGCGCGAACGGCGGTCTTGTTTCGACGGCGACGCTGTTTCTCACGAATAAAGAATGCCCGTATCGCTGCCTGATGTGCGACTTATGGCAGAATACGCTCGATACTCGCGTGCCAGTGGGAGCCATTCCCAAGCAGATCGATTTTGCTCTCGAACGTCTGCCTGTTGCCCGTCAAATCAAACTCTATAATGCCGGAAGCTGGTTCGATACGCAAGCGATTCCGCCCGAAGATTATGCGGCGATAGCAGAGCGCGTACAAGGTTTCGAGCGCGTGATCGTCGAATGCCATCCCAACCTCATTGGGGAGAAAATTCTGCCGTTTCGCGATTTATTACGCGGTTCATTCGAGATTGCGATGGGTTTGGAGACAGCGCACGCCCCGACACTCGAACGCCTCAACAAACGCCTCACTCGCGATATTTTTCGGGCGAAAGCGGAGTTTTTGCGGCAAAATGGAATCGCCCTGCGCGTGTTTATTCTGCTGCGTCCGCCGTTCCAAACTGAGGAACAGGGGCTTGAGGAAGCGTGCCATTCGTTGGAGTTCGCGTTTGAGTGCGGCGCATCGGTCTGTTGCGTGATTCCGACCCGCGCCGGAAATGGAGCCGTCGAAGCCCTCGCCCAAACCGGCGATTATGCCCCTCCAACTCTTGCCTCATTAGAAACAGCCGTCAGATATGGGTTAAATCTCAAAAAAGGGCGCGTCTTTGCCGACCTTTGGGACATCGAAAAATTCTATACCGACGCGCAATCGCCCGAAATCGCTGCCCGCCTTGCCGAAATGAACCGCACGCAGATTCCGGTTTTGGGTATTACCTTATGATTCACGTTTAGACAAAATTTAGCCTTTTCGGGCTTCGAATTGAATCAAATAGGAGGCAAATGAGATTGAAAAATCTCTCTGGAATAATTACAAGGAATTTATGGCAAGTTGGGTAGAGCCCGTTCGCTGTGTCAACTTGCCATAAATTCCGAGCATAAGTTTTGAGAAATGCTTCTCAATCTCATTGACGCTTACTGGAATGTCACCAAATTCTGATTCGATGCTCAATTTTGTCTAAACGTCAATTATGAGTGACATTAGAAAAATGTGAAAGGGCAAGCGACGTGGGCTTTTATATGCGATTCGTGTTGACCAACGAAAACAAAACGACGTTCAGACAGATCGCACGCGGACTCAAAAGGATCGATCCAAAATATGCTTTCGAGGGTGAAGAGTATTTCATTTATGACAACGAACTTTATGGGCAGGTAGACATCAATCGTGCCGATCATTCATTTTTTCATGACGATATTTCCCAACTGAAGGAGAGAGTACTTTCGCACTCCGATTACCCTAACGCAACACGGATTTTGTCTATACTGGAACAGGCGACGGCGATATTTTTCGTGAATGTCGTCTGGAGTGGGAGCGATACGGAAGATACACTCAGCAAGTTCGAGCCGCTATGGGAGTGGTTTTTTGCCAACCGGGAGGGCATCCTTTTTGTAGACGAAAATGGCTTTTATGACAACGACGGAATCCTACTGAGTATCGCCGTAGAGGAAACGTGAGCAGATGGACGACGCACAATTTTGGAAACTGATCGCGCAAAGCAAGCGGGGAACGACAGACTGCAATGAGCAAGCCGAACGCCTCACTGAATTGTTGAAAAAGTTGCCACCCGAAGAGATTTACGACTTTGACCGCCATTTTGGGCGGCGGCGCATAGAAGCATATCGCTGGGATTTGTGGGCAGTCGCGTATATCGTCAATGGCGGTTGTTCCGATGACGGCTTCGAGTATTTTCGGTGCTGGCTGATCGGGCAAGGACAAAAGGCATACGAAACCGTTCTAGCGTCTCCTGAGAAAATCATCCGATGGATCAAAGACGATGAGCAGGACACCGAAGCCGAAAGCCTGATGTATGCCGCCGGTTATGCTTATGAAGCCGTCATGGGAAAAGAGATACCGGCTACAGACGTTGAATATCTCAAGGATCCTGTTGGAGAAGATTGGGAAGAGGAAGATTTGGAGCGGCTTTTTCCGCGTTTGTGTAAGAAATTTGGATGGTAGATGCTGGCAAGAAAAGGACAGTGCCAATGACACAGTACACTCTCGAACGACTGCAAGATCAATTCATAGACAAATCACTTAAACTTCGTTCATTTGTTTGTCAGTTTGTCAGGGGTTGAAAACCCCTGCCTGACATGGCGTTCCGCCAAGCGTCCTTCGGACGCGGCAATGTACGGGGTTAACCTGATTTGTCTATCAGCAAATCGGCGGAATCGCTCGGCATTGATACCGACTTGACCCTTCGCGCCATGTTCGGCGGCATCAGTGGCTACTCTCAAGGGCGCGTGTTTGCGTCGTTGTCTAATATCGGGCTTGCGCTCAAACTTCCCGCCAACGCACAATACGAACTGCTCCAAGTCGAAGGCGCGAAACGCCTCCAATACGAACCCGATGCACCCGTCAGCAAGCAGTCGGTTGTCGCACCACAGGAGATGCTTTCTGAGAGCGGGAAATTAGCGGCGTGGGTTAAGCGAAGTACCGACCATGTTCTGACGCTGCCCGCTCCCAAGACGAAAATCAAGAAATAGGTCTACCAATCCGCAACCGAACCGTCGTCGGCGTGGAACCATCTGCCCGGATCAGATTGTTCCGTGATAAGATGGGCGCGAACAAAATCCTCGTCAATCTCGACACCCAAGCCGGGAGCAGTTGGGACAGCGATATAGCCGTCTTCGACCACATACGGAGTTTTGAGATAGCCGTTGCCAAGCCCAATCGGATCGATAAATTCCTGCACCAGAAAGTTCGGGATACACGCATCAATTTGCAAGCACGCCGCGAAGTTCAAGGGACCATACGGGTTGTGCGGAGCCACTGCCGCATACCAGCACTCCGCCATGCTCGCAATCTGCCGAGTCTCGAAAATGCCGCCGCAAATGCACGGATCGGGTTGCAAAATCGTTGCCGCGCCTTTCTCTAAAACCTCACGAAACGCCCATTTCGTGAACAGACGCTCGCCTGTCGCGATGGGCGTATGTGACTTCCGCGTAAACTGCGCCAACGCCTCGACATTCTCCGGCAGAACAGGTTCCTCAATAAAAAACGGGTGAGAAGGGCGCATCGCCTCTTCCATCCACATCGCCATCGTCGGACTGACGCGCCCATGAAAATCCAGCATGATATCGACGCCGTTCCCAACCGCCTCCCGTGCCGCCGCCACATTCGCCGCCGCCGCTTCCACGACGCTGTAATGATCCACGACATGAACCTGCTTGAAGGGACACGTCTTCATCGCCGTAAAGCCCCGCGCCGCCAACGCTCCCGCACTCGCCCCAAACTCTTCGGGCGTCTCACCGCGAAAATGAGTATATACACGGATTTTATCGCGCACATTTCCGCCTAACAATTGCCAGACCGGAACGCCGAGCGACTTGCCCAAAATATCCCACAGCGCGATTTCGATGCCGCTGATCGCCGCGCACAGAGTCGGTCCGCCACGCCAAAACGCCCCGCGAAACATCCGTTGCCAGTGATGCACAATTCGAGTCGGGTCTTCGCCCATGACATGATGCGCGTAACTCTTCACTGCCTCTGCAATCACGAACGCCTTGTCGCCCAGACACTCGCCCCAGCCGAACAAGCCCGAATCCGTCGTCACTTTCACAAACAGCCAGCGCGGTTCTACAGCGAACGTCTCAATCTCGGTGATCTTCATTATTCAGGTTCCTTTTCGCTCTTGGGGCAGGTTTTGGGGACAAGCGGATTGACAGCAAGGGCGTATTGCTTTGCAATGCGCCCATTGACAATATGCTCCTCGATGATCTTCTCGCACGCCTCAAGAGTCACTTCGCCGTACCAGACGCCTTCGGGATAAATGACCATGACGGGACCGCCGATGCAAAAACAGAGGCAGTCGGTCAGTGTTCGGTAAAAGGGTTTGCCTTCCTTTCGGAGTGCGACCATTCGCTTGCCGAGATATTTCCAGACCGCCATTCCCTCCTCATAATCGCAGCACACGCCCCCTGTTTGGTTGGGTTTGCCCGCGCAGAAAATGACGTGATACTCATTTCCTGCGCGAGTTTCCGCTTTCTTTTCCAGTCCTTTTCGGTTCATGGTTCAGCCTTTCGGATAGCGAAAATGTCCGGTGATTTGCCACGCGGTCAGGCAGTCCTCTTCCTGAGCGCGGCTGAGATTGTGAATGACGCGCGGCAAACCAACGGCATTGGTTCGGTCACTGAGAACGCCGCAATGCCCTAACCCGCTCGGCAATTTCCAATACACCAAGTCGCCGGGCTGCCATGTCGCCGCGTCTTTGCCCGTCGTTCCCAATGGGAGCGATTTAGCATGACGTTTGAGGAAAACGAGATGGTTGGCGGTGCGCCGGTGATCTATATTGGAGTCAGGCTTTTTCAATCTGTAGCGTTTTGGATAGACAGCAAAATTCTGCTTCATGTCCTCATGAATTTTTTGCTGCAAGTCAATTTTCGCCGTTCGCAATGCTCGCACAACGACATCGGTACACGCTCCGCGCTCTTTCGGCACATCGCCCATGGGATACGCCATGCGATAATAATTCGCGTCATAGGTCGGGGCGCGTTCTGCTTCTGCCTTCGCTCCCGCCACGATCTGCGCGGCTTTGGGGGTCAGTGGTCGGTTGGTACTCTGCGACGACGCGGCGTGACGACATCCGAACCACAGAGACACCGAGGCACAGAGGATGCACAGAGAGAATTTTGAGAAGGACAAGCGTTTCATATCGCGCGGGAGTTTCGGCAGAAGTATGCCGTTTTCCTGCCTGCGTCACGGCAGGACTGGATTTCGGGCTGAAGATCGCGGCGAAGCTTCGCAATGAGAAGTTTGCCAAAGCCATTCGACTCGCCTTCGAGTATGATCCGCAGCCTCCCTATCACGCCGGAACACCCGAAGGAGCGGGCGAAGACATTTCCGGCATGATGATGGCGATGTATGAGCCGCTTCGCGCCCAAATGAAAGACGTGGCACATAAAGCAAACAAACACAAAGGATAGCCACTTGGCTTGTTTCGAGAAGGGAACTGTGGCATGGCTCCCCTTCCGCAGTGGGTACTGAAAGTACCCGGCAAAAAAATGCAAGCGTCTTTTCCTCACCCCCAACCCCTCTCCTGATACCCGAACAAGTTCGGAGGAGAGGGGAGTCCATACACGGATGGGTGCGTCTGAAAGACGCTTGTTTTTTCCAGATGGGGGGGTTCAACCCTCGCTACGGAAGGGGAGTACATAATATACAGAGAATTGAAGGCTCGTTCGCCTTGAGGCAAAAATCTGCTTGACCTGTTCGCCTGTTCGTGATAAGATGGCGTATGATTTCGCGCCGAACACTGCTCACCGGGACTCTCGCCTCTGCAACTGCATCATTCACTGGCTGCCGCCCCGCTGCGTCTGCCGAAGAACTCAGCATTTGGATGATGTGGAGCGGGCAGGAGGAACGCAACTGGCTCAAGGTTCTGGACGCCTACAAGAAACACAAGCCGAACCTGCGCTTTCGCAATCTCGGCGCAATTCGGGATGACTCGAAAACCGTGCGGGCGTTGGTCGCCGGGGTTCCGCCCGATCTGTTCACGATTGCCGACGCGGCGTTCTTAGGTCCGCTTGCTGGCAACGGTGCGATTCTTCCCCTTAATGATCTCTTCCATGAAGCAGGACTACGCGAAGAGGATTTTGTCGCCGGTTCGCTGGAAATCTGCCGCTACAAGGGCAAACTCTACGGAATGCCGTATTTGATCGACAATCAGGCACTGTTCTGGGACAAAAATGCGTTCCGTGAAGCCGGACTCGATCCCGAACAGCCGCCGCGCACCCTTGAAGAACTCGGCGAGTATGCCGTCAAACTCACCAAGACCGACGCCGACGGCAATCTGACACGTATCGGAATGCGCCCCCTATCCGATGTTTATCTGCTCTTTGCACAGCGCGGCGGCACGCTTGCCGACCCGGAAACATCGCGTATTACCGCCGATCATCCCGGAAACGTCGCCGCACTCGAATGGTATCTCGACCTGATGAACAAGCAAGGTGGCATCGAAAAAATACGGGCGTTTACGTCCGGCTTCGGGCAGGAGCAGGGCATCAGCAACCCGTTTTATACCAAAAAGGTTGCAATGATGGTCAATGGCGAATGGAACCCCTACTGGATTTCGCGCTATGCCCCGCAAGTGAAATACGGCGTCGTGCCGCTTCCGCCCCCCGCCGACTTTCCCCAAAATGCGGGCATGACATGGATCGGCGGCAATATCTTTTGTATTCCTACCGAGTGCCGTCACAAACAAGAGGTCTGGGAGTTTTTGGCGTGGACGCAGAGCCGTGAGGCGCAAATTCTCTTCGCGCACGCCATGAACAACGTCCCGAACCAGAAAAGCGTTCTGCACGCGCCGGAACTGCGGCAAGGCGCACCGTTTCGCAAAAGATATGGCGTGTTTCTCGATATGGCGGAGCAGGGCAAATCCGGCTATTTCCCCCCGCTTCCCGTCAGCAACTTGTACGCGAATCAACTGACCAACGCGATTGACGCAGTGCTGTTCGGACAGAAACCGCCGAAACAAGCCCTGCGCGAAGTGCGGGAGCGAGTTCAGACAGAGATGGATCGCCAATGACAACCGAAGCCCGCCACAATCGCCGTCAGACCGCTTTAGGCGTCGGCTTCGTTTCGCCTTGGATTGTCGGGTTCTTGGTGTTCACGCTCTATCCGATACTGGCGTCGCTGTATTACAGTTTCTGCGAGTTTCGGGTTCTCAGCCCGCCGCGCTGGGTCGGCGTCCGCAACTATGTCGAACTGTTTGGTGACCGAGAGTATTTCCTGCGCTCGCTGACCAATACGGCGTTTATGTTCATCGAACTGCCGATTGCCCTTGTCGTCTCTCTGTTTATCGCCATTCTGCTCAACCAAAAACTGCGCGGTATGGCACTGTTCCGCACACTCTATTATATTCCGTCTGTTGTGCCGACTGTCGCTTCGTCGGTGCTGTGGCTCTGGCTGCTCAATCCCGATTATGGCTTGGTGAATAAAACACTGACCGCGATGGGAATGCCGCCTTCGGCGTGGCTCAGTGATCCGCACTGGGCAAAACCCGGCTTGATCGTGATGGATTTGTGGGCAGTGGGCGGCGGCATGATCATCTATCTGGCTGCCTTACAGGGCGTGCCGCAACCGTTGTATGAGGCGGCGGAACTCGATGGCGCGTCGTGGGCGGCAAAATTACGCCATGTGACTCTGCCCGCGATTTCGCCCGTGATCTTCTTCAATCTCATTTTGGGCGTCATTGGGACGTTTCAATATTTCACGCAGGCATTCGTGATGTCTGGTGCTACCGCGCAAAGTAGCGGGAGTACCGGGCAGATTGGCGGACCTGCCAATTCGACGCTATTTTATGCCGTCTACTTGTATCAAAACGCCTTTCAGTATTTCCGTATGGGCTATGCGTGCGCCATGGCGTGGGTTCTCTTTCTCCTTACACTCGCGGCGGCGTGGCTGGTATTCAAGACCTCCGCGAAATGGGTCTACTACGAGGGAGACAAATAGGGAGACAAAAGAAAAAATTGCCTTGCCTAAATGACAGCGTTCAGGCATTTGTACAATAGACCTCGTGCAAGAGTACAGCGAAATGAATTTCTCGTGCAGGTCTCGTTCCGCCGTGCCGTGCTTCGC
>Ga0163154_10001553_pt1 | contig 35290 bp, 37 predicted proteins | sample OliLakLV19MP9P1_FD_148649 | JGI IMG/M metagenome (GOLD analysis project Ga0163154, IMG submission 148649) | Freshwater microbial mat bacterial communities from Lake Vanda, McMurdo Dry Valleys, Antarctica - Oligotrophic Lake LV.19.MP9.P1 | ecosystem: Environmental > Aquatic > Freshwater > Lake >... | reverse complement strand
CCGGAACAACACAGGACATGGGGCCGCGCGAGAACACACAGCAGCGGATTGCAGGCGGCGTTGGTTAATGGTAGCCTCGCGGCTACACCCACACGGTGAGGAGAATTATCATGGCTAAGAGCATTTCGAAGTCGAGCCCGGCATGGGCACAGGGCGGCAGCGGTTCGATCAAGCAGAACGGCGGCGGCACGCAGGTCCCGGGCGGGTCTTCGCAGGAAGGTTCCAGCGAGGGCAAGTACGCCAAGGGCGGGTCCGGCCATATGTTCGGTCAGGGCGGCGCGAACCCGGCGATCGCTGGATGCACGAGCAACGACACCCGAGGCAAGGGCGCTCAGTTCGCCTCTGGCGGGAAAACTTCAATGCACGGCTACACCGGTTCGCGCGCTGCGCGCCCGGGGAACTCCGCGGCCAGCTAATGGCCACTCGCATGCGCATGTCGAAGCCCATGAAAATGGGCGGCGGCTGGGGTAATAAGAACGCGTTGGGACAACACACCGGGAACAAGAACTTCACGGCGGTTGGAAAAAGCTCGCGCCAAGAAATGCTGCCCAGCCGCCATGCGCTTGCCAAGCTTACGGGCGGTTCCCCGGCTGAGCGAACCATGAGTATGTACGCGAAAGCGACCCCCTCGGGCGCTGGCGCTCTCGACACCTACGCCGCCATCGAGGCGATGGGCCCGAAGGGCATCAAAATCGGCTAGAACCCCACAGGACCTCCGCATGGCTCCCCCGGCCAACCAAAACGACGTCAAAGACCCCAAAGTTGGGTTGTCGATGTCGATGCACTATCTCAAAACGGCTGCCCCCAACGAGTTTTCGGCGTTTATAAACGCCATTGGTGCTTGGGAAAGTCGCGAAATCATGTCAACCGTCACGGCCCCGGTTGATAGGATATTCAACCAACAGGGCCGTTCCCAGATCATGCATGAACTGATGGTTCTGCTGGTCGAATGCTCTACAAAAACCCGGCAATACGAGGAGAAGTTGAATGTCCGCCTCGCAGGCACTTGAGACCTCGGTTGCGCCTCCGAACGGAGCCCCGCCGCCGCCGCCGCCGCCCGACTACGTGCCGTCAGCCGTCCGCAGCGCGGGCACCGAAGCCGATCGCATCCAAGCTGAGTACATTGCGTCCCTCACGCCCGTGGATCCGAACGCGCCGCCGGTTCCGGTGGTCGATCCGCAGGTCCCGGTCGATCCGAACGCGCCGCCCGTGGCGGTTGCGCCCGTTACCCCCTCAGGTAACGAAGACCAATTGCCACCGTCCGCCCCTCCGGGTTCGCCGGACGCGAAGTGGGAGCACTCGTTCAAGTCCTTGCAGGGGCGCTTCAAGGCGCAGCAAGCCAAAGACGTGAAGATGATTGCTGATCTGAGCGCGGAACTGATGGCTCGTCGCGCCGCGCCGCCAACCGCGCAGGTTCAGACGCCCGTGTCCGTCGATGACGAGTTCACGGCCGAAGAACTCGAAGTGTGGGGTCCGGACCTCACTGCGACAATCGCGCGCATCGCTGAGGCCAAGGCTAACAAAGCGTTGCAGACGGTCGCTCCGATGGTCTCTGCGACCGCGGAAAACATCGCTGTCGAGCGTGAAACCAACATGCGTAACTGGCTGAACACCCAGTTCGACTTCGAGGCGGTCAACGTCTCGGACGATTTTAAGTCGTGGCTCCTCTTGCGCGACCCGATGAGTGGCGCTATACGTCAGGAACTGCTGGAAACGGCTTGGCTGTCTATCGACGGCCCCCGGGTCCTCGCAATTTGCAACGGGTTCCTCGCTGAGAACCCCGGAAGCACGGGCCGACAGCCTGAGACCGTCCCTCCCGCTACCCCTGCTTCGCAGGCCCCGCGGCAGCCGCCGGTCACACTGGAAAGCCTCGCAGCACCGGGACGCGCTCGCGTACAGACGCCGGTCACGCCGTCACCTCAGAAACCCATCTACACTCGCGCAGAAGTCAAAGCTTTCTATGACGCGAAGAACCGTGGGTTCTATCGCGGCAAAGAGGCCGAAGCTGCCGGGTACGAGGCCGAGATTATCTCGGCTGGCACTGAAAACCGCATCATTTAACCAACGGGGGCCGACCACCATGGTATCCCCCGGAACGTAGGGGGCTACTATGGCTTTCGGTCTTGCAACTTCCGGGACGACTCCGGCGGTATATCCGTCGGGCACCACGATGCCGACCATGACTGGGGTGTTCATTCCCGAGATCTGGAGCGGCAAGCTGATCGAGAAGTTCTACGCCGCCACCGTGCTGGCCGCGATCTCGAACACTGACTACGAGGGCGAGATCAAGGCCCACGGCGACAAGGTGCAGATCCGCACCAAGCCGACCGTGACCATCCGCGATTACCTCGCGGGCGGCGATCTGACGGTCGAACGTCCGGTCGGTACTGTGGTCGCGCTCAATATCGACCAAGGCAAGTACTTCAACACGATGCTCGACGACGTGATGAAGATCCAGTCGGACGTGAACAACATGTCCCTGTGGTCGGACGACGCCGCCCAGCAGATGAAGATCACGATCGACACCGCGGTGTTGCTCGGTATCCTCAATGGGGCGACCGCCACGACCAACCGCGGCGCGACGGCTGGCGTCTACTCGGCCAACATCAACCTCGGCGTGACGACCGCCCCCCTGACCGTCGTGGCGAACAGCCCGGCTGCGGGTCAGGTCGACGTCCTCGACGCCCTCCTGCGCCTTGGTCAGGTACTGGACGAGCGTAACATCCCCGAGGCGGGTCGATGGGTCGTGATCCCGACGTGGATGAGCACGCTCATCAAGAAGTCGGAACTGCGTCAGGCTTATATGTCGGGCGACAGCGTCACGATGATCCGCAACGGCCGCATCGGCATGGTCGACCGCTTCACGGTCTACGTGTCGAACCTGCTGCCGAACGGCACGGCCGGTGGCCTCGCCGCTGGCGAATACGCGATCTACGCTGGTCACGCTCACGGCCTGACCTTCGCGTCGCAGATGACGAACATGGAGACGCTCCGCTCGGAGCGCACCTTCGGCCAGATCCTGCGCGGCCTGCAGGTCTACGGCTACAAGGTGATCGACGGCACCGCGCTGGCTCAGGCCATCGTCCTCGCCGGGTAATCCATAACCTCCTTGCCGGGGGGCCAAGCGGGGGGGTGTTACCTGAGAGGGTAACCTCCCCCGTCCTTTTTTCTGGAGCATGCCATGGCATACACCACCGTCGGCGACATCATCACCCAAGCTCGCCAGATCCTGCAGGACTCCGCTGGCGTCCGTTGGCCCAATGCGGCTATTTACCAACACCTGAATATGGCGCTGCTGGAGAGCCGGATGATCCGGCCCGATCTATGGCGCGACACGCCTGACACCATCCCGCAGTACACGTCTGCTGACAGTGGATCGGCGATTGATTTTGAGCTACAGTACCGTCCAGCGTTAGTTATCTACGTGGCCGGTCTGTGCCAGCTTGAGGACGATGAGGGCTCCTCCGACGCCCGAGCCGCCGCCATGCTGAACACCTTCACGAAGAAGTTGACCGGGTCTATTGGGAGTGCCTAATGGCTGCCAGCGCCGAAATCCTTCGCCTTGTGGCGGACGCCCGCACCCATCTGCCGGGCTCGATCACCAGTGCCATCAAGGCTGAAATGTTCGCGGCTGTGCGTGAGTTCTTCGACTTCACGAACGTATGGACCGAAGAAATCACCGTGCCGATCGTGGCTAACGACCGCAGCTACACAATCACGGCGGTCGCCAACGGGACTATTATTCGGCTCCTAACATTGTTCGAGAGCACCGACATCGACAAAAAGCCCGTGGCTCCGTGCTCGATGAACGTCCCCGGAGAGCTTATTCTGGGCATTACGCCTTCCGTCGCGGCGACGTGGGTGGCGTTGGTCTCCAAGACTGTGCTCGACCCCGTCGACGCTGACGGATACCCCAACTTCGCGTCGTGGATCATGAAGAAATATGGCGACGTTCTATTCGCGGGTACGGTCGGGCGAATGTTTTCTCAGAACGGCAAGCCGTACTCCGACAACAAGAAGGCCGAGTACTACATGCGAGTGTTCCGGTCCGGCAAAGCAAAGGCGCGAGTTGAAGCGGTCAAGGCGAACATCTATGGTCAGACCAACTGGACGTTCCCGAGCTTCGCTGGCGGCTCTCAGAGGGGCGCATAATGGCTATTAGCATCGTACACGCGTTTGTGAGCGCTAAAGCGAACGGCTCCGACGCCACACTGGTACAACCCGCTGACTGGAACGCGAGCCACACGATCACACTGGCCGCGGGCAAAGTGCTTGGCCGGAACGCGGCGACGGCCGGTGCCGTCGAGGAATTGGCGTTTTCGTACACCGCTGGCGCTTCCGGCACTGGCACTGGCGCTTGGACTGGCGCTGTCGGCACGACTGCTCAGCGTCCTGCATCTCCCAGCGCGGGCATGGAGCGATGGAACAGCACGGCTGCTGCCAAAGAACTATACAACGGCACGTCTTGGCTCTCGCTTCTCGCCGCGGGCGCTATCACGTCTTTTGCCCCGACGGGTCGCCTCACGCTCGAAAGCGGAGTGCCGGTGTCGACCTCAGATAAGACGGGCAAAGCCACGGTTTATTACACGCCTGCTGGCGTTGGCTATGCACAGTATCCGTCGTACGACGGCACGACTTGGTCTGTGAAGACGTTCAGCGAACTTAGCAATGACCTCACTCAAAGCAGCACGAACAAGGCTGGAGCCGCCGCCGCTGGGCCATACGAGATCCACGACTGTTTCGTGTGGGACGACGCTGGCACCAACCGCCTGACGCGAGGCCCGAAGTGGATAGCGTCCTCTACCGCCACGATCACCAACGCCACGCCCGCTGTTGTAACGTGGACGGCGCATGGTCTTTGGGACGGCGCGACGGTGCGCTTCACCACGACCGGCGCCCTGCCGACCGGGCTCACGGCATCGACCGACTACTTCCTCAGAAAAGTCGACGCCAACACGTTCAAGCTCTCGACCACGCTCGCCAATCAGGTTGCCGGAACCTTCATCGCAACGTCTAGCGCCGGATCGGGTGACCATACCGCGTTCAACTATACGAGCGTTCGCGGCACTGGCGCGGCGACGACGGAGATTGAGCGCGTCAACGGCATCTGGGTCAACAAGTACGACATCACCAATGGGCCTGCGGCGCAGCGCGGCACTTATGTCGGCTCGATCTACACCAATGCCAGCTCGCAGATCGACTTCAAGCTGGGCACTGTCGCGGCGAGTTGGGGCGAAGCCGTGATCGGTATCTGGAACGCATACAATCGAATTGGTGTTAGAGGTCGTCTCGGATCAACCACTGACAGTTACACCTATTTCACGGCTGCTTGGCGTGCCGCCGAAGGCTCGCCAACGTCGCGTATATCCGTCGTGGCCGGGCTGTCGGGTGAACCTCTGAGTGCCGTTTACAGCTCATATAAGACTTCAGGTGCGACTTCGGGAACTATCGCGGGCGTCAGTATAAACACCACAAACTCTTTTTCTGGACTGCCTGCCTACGTCGGCACGTCAGTTTCTGCCATGGGTTATGGAGCCGCAGACGCAATAGTATTTGGCTTCGGCTATGCGACGGCCGGAGAGCAACCTTGGGATACAGGCGGCCTAACAAGTTACGGAGACACTGGACAGCCGACGAAATTTCAAATGGGACTTCGCTACGAGTGGAGCTACTAATGGCCATCAAAATAAACCTTATCGACGTTTTCGTTCAGCTTTGCCCCCGTTGCGAAATGAGCAACGTCGATAACACTTATGAAGGCGTGGTTTGGCACGACCACCGCCCCATGCCGACCAAGGCCGAAGTCGAAGCCAAGATCGCTGACCTCGCCAAGCTCGAATATCAGGACAAGCGCCGCGCCGAGTACCCGCCGATTGGCGATCAACTCGACGCGCTGTGGAAGGGCGGGGCCGATATGGCGGCCATGAAGGCGCAGATCGACGCTATCAAGGCGAAGTACTCCAAACCGGTGTAAGACAAAAACCATGAACCCGATAGACCCCAGCATCGCCACCCCGATCATCGCTCAATGGGCGGGATTTGGCGCGATTTTGCTGCTGTCGTTCGCGGTCAATTTCATGCTCGGTCGTGCGCTCACGAATTGCTGGGTCGAACGGCTGGCCGAAACCAAAGAGTTCATCGCCGCTACTCTCAAGGCTTCTACCGACGGTACGCAAGCCCTCAAGGACATGCGGACGACGGTGGATGCTGTGATCGCGCTTTTGGCAAAGGCGAAGCCATGATCTTCCCATTGAAAAATTTGAAGAACGAGATCGACAACCTTAAGTATATGTCTGAGCAGGCCGCTCGCGCCCGCGAGGAAGAACAATCCAAACTCGATCAGTCGATGGAGAGGCTGCGCAAGCTGTTGTCATTCGACGATAAAATCATGGAAATCTTCAAAGGCAGGGACAGATGACAGACTATTGGTCCCGTTTTTACGAGTTCCCCTTTAGCAACGGCCTGTTTGCGGGCAAGGCCGCCGCTTTTGTTGGGCTCCTTGCCCTTGCAGCGGCGGTCATTTTCGTTTGGCGCATGTGGCTGCTGCGCGGGGATATTTTAACTGAACGCGGCTGGTTCCGCGTCGAAGTGTATTTCTGGCTCGCGATATTATTCGTTGGCCTCGCGGGAAATCGTATCTCGGTCGTCCTGTTCTACAGGGGCATTAGGACTGCTGACAGCCTGTGGCCTACTTTTTTCTCGATCGGCTTGGCCGTTGCCTTAATGCAGTTGGCCTTCATCTATACACGAGACAAGTGCGGTCATAAGGGCTGGCTATCCTTGCTTGCGCTGGCAAGCATCGCTATGGTGCTGTCATGATAATTACCCAAGAACAGTTCAGGCGGATGATGCCGAACGCTGGCCACCGTCTCGACGCTCATTGGCCCTTCATCAACGAGGCGCTGGCTGAGGGGCGCATCGAGACGCCCAAGCGCATCACGGCGTTCCTCGCGCAACTCGCCTACGAGTCGGCCGAGTATCGCTACATGGAGGAAATCTGGGGGCCGACCGAGGCGCAACTTGGCTATGAAGGCCGCGCCGATCTCGGCAACACGCAGCCGGGCGACGGACGCAAGTTCGCCGGGGTAGGGCCGATCCAAAATACGGGCCGCGCCAACATCACCGCGTGCGGCCTCTATCTAGGCATCGACACGGCGGCCGATCCCAAGCTGCTGACGTTGCCGCAGTATGGCACGCGCTCTGCCGTTTGGTTTTGGAACACCCGCAAGCTCTCCCTGCTGGCCGACCGCGACTGGTTCAAGACGATCACCCGGATCATCAACGGCGGCCTCAATGGTTTCAGCGATCGCCGCCAGTATTGGGACCGCAACCGGGCGCTGTTCGGCCTGCCGATGGTCGACACCGGACAGGAGGGCGCCGACATCATGGCGTTCCAGCGCAGCCGCGGGCTGGTAGCCGATGGCGCAGTCGGATCAAAAACCATGGCCGCGTTGGCCGCATAGGAGAACGTGAAATGTGTTTTACCCTTGAATGGCTCAAGTCCGTTTTCGTCTGGATCATTGGCCGTCTACCCGCGCTTCCACACCGCTAAATGACAAAAACCCTTGCCATCGCTGCGGGCGTGCTGGTCGTCCTGCTGGGCATATCCGGCTGGATGCTTAAGGCATCCTACGAGGCCAACGGCGCGCTGGAGGTGAAGCTCGCGGGGGCAAACGCCGTCATTGCCCAGCGCGAGGCCGACATGAAGCTGTCAGCCTTGGTGGTTGCCCAGCTTCAGGGCCGGATCGACCAGATCAACAACACGGTCGCGCCGACAATCAGGGAGATCAGATATGTGCCGGTTACGTCTACTTGTGGGCCTTCTGTCAGCCTCGCTGCTACAGGCGTGCAGCAGCTTCTCCGCGCCGATCCCGGTCGACCGCCAGCCGGACGCGAGCCTGCTGCTGCCGTGCAGTCGACCGGAAAGCCCACCCGATAAGCCGACTGATACTGACGTTGCGCTGGCGTGGCTGGACGCCGTCCAGAAGTACCTAGCCTGTGAGGCGAAGCACAGCGCGCTGGCTACGTTCGTGAAGGGCGGAAAGTGACCACGCGCGCCCTTGCCATTCTGTCGCCGCTCGCCGCCATTTTCGCAATGTTCTCGATCGACGACACGCTCGCCCAGCAGCAGCCATCCAACACGATCCATATGCAATGTGTCACGGCCTCGCAGATCAGCGCCGATACGGTCGAGACCGTGGTGATGGTCGATAGCGACGGTGACCGCTGGTCAAAAATGCGCGTGCGCGGCACCGGCCGGACGGCGCTGGGCTTTTGGCACAAGCACGGGGTGTTCTGCATCGTCACCACAGGCACCGAGGCCAAGGAGTCCTAATGCCCGCCTGACGCTGGGGGTAAACAACAAGCTCGACACCTTGCCGAGACGCGTTTACAGTAGCCACACTTAGAACTTGACCTGAGAACTTGACCCGAGAACCACGGAGAGAACCATGGCTAATGATGTTGGCGGACCGGTTAGTGGCCGCGCAGACGGACCGAGTGGCTTTTTTGCGAACGTCCCGCGCTCCGTGCAGACTGGCAACACGCCGGTAAAAGCATCCACGGATGGCACGGACACCACTCCTGTCATTACCGAGACTTACATCGCCGAGATCGACGTCGTCGCTGGCATCCGCGCTACCGGTTTCGCCAACTTCAACGGCACCGTCGCTTCGGGCAACTTGAAGGCGATCCTCTACGACAGCGCTGGCAAGGTCATCGCATCTTCGGCGTCGACAACGATGTCGGGCGAGGACGCGTTCCAGCGTATTCCGTTCGCCGCGCCAATCAATCTGCGCCCGGGCCGCTACTTTGTCGGGCTGCAGGTCGATAACACAACTGCTCGCGTGAACACGCATCCGATCGGCAACTTCGCCGCCTTCAAGAAGACGGGCGAGGTCTACGGCACGGCGACTGCGATCACTCCGGTGTCCACCTTCACCACGGGTCTAGGCCCGATGGGCGGCCTCTACTAAGCCGGCCATTACCCGCGGAGGTAACTATGGACGCTCGCCTCAAAGGTGACCGATACGCGACCGCCGCCGCTGGCGGTACGCGCGATCTTGGGACTGGCGCAATGGGCGATGTTCTTCGGAACATCGTCCTTGTGCCCGCCACCACTGCCCCCGGCGCTGTTCAGATCAAGGACGGCTCCGGCGGAGCCATCACGGTCTACACGGGAGGCACCGTGTCGGCTGAACTCCAGCCAATCGTTATCGACTTTGGCGCGCACGGGATTACCTCACGTGTCGGCAAATGGCAGTTGGTGATGGGAGCCAACGTCAGCGCCGTTGCTTCGGGTAACTTCACCCCGTAAGCCGTTCGTGTCTGTTCGAAACACTAACAACCCCCGGAGAATACATGTCTCGTGCCCCCGCTCGTACTCCTGCGTCTCGCCCTGCAGTTCCTGCTACTCCTGTTTCTGCTGTTTCTGCTGTGGCCGATCCGATGGATCTTGTCTCTGAGGTGGCGACACCTGTTCCGGCTGCTAACTCAGTTGAACGTATCTCGCTTTCGCCGGAAGTGACGGCCGAAAGTATTTCGCGCCTCCTGATGAGCGACAAGCCGCTCGGCTTCGAGGATATGGCGCTGGAAGCGCAGGGCAATGCCGTCACCACCAGTGTCGCTTTGCCTGAGCATGCTCCTGTACTTGCCCCCGCGGCGGAGATCGACCCGATCGCCCCCCTGACTAATGAAGCAGGTATTTCCCTCTCGATGTCGGCGCGCACGTTGGTCGAGCAGGAAGCCGGTCGCCAAGCCGTCGCCCGGCGCACTGCGGAAAGCGTCCGCAACCGCGAGATCACTGCCCGCGAGAACGCCAAACGGCAAGGCGAAGGAAGTGCTGCGCAGGCGGGTGATCTGTCCTACAATGTCGCCGGACGGTAACCTGCGGGGGTAACTCTCGATGGCCCTGATTACGCTCAAAGCATTCGGTGGCATGGTGCCAGCGGTTGATGACCGCTTGCTGCCGGACCAGAATGCTGTGGTAGCACGTAATTCGTGGGTCTATGACGGCAAGCTAGAGGGGATGCGCGTCCCCCGTCTCGTATATTCGCTGCTCAATGCAGCCTCTCGCAAGGTGTTCCGGCTCCCGCGCCGGACCGAAGGCACGCTGGATCTTTCGGATAGCTACTGGGTGGAGTTCTCGCAGCTAAACACCAGCATTGTTCCCGGCGCAGTTAATAACGCCGGGGACCATCTGTACTACTGGGCCAACGGCGTGGCTGCGCCCCGGTATAACTCGCGCGCTCGGATCATCGCTTCTACCGTCGATATGATTGTGGGCGTCCCGGCTCCTAGTTCGCCTCCCACTGCGGTGCCGTCCGGAGGTGTTTCTGCAACGACCGAGAGCCGAGCATACGTCTACACTCACGTGTCGTCGTTTGGTGAGGAAGGCCCGCCTAGCGACCCATCGACAGTTGTGACCGGTAAGATCGACGCTACTTGGGCAGTGACTATCCCGGCCGTGGGCGGCGATGCGACTGACCGCAGCCTCACGTTGACGCGCATTTACCGCACGATTACATCGGATCAGGGCGTCGCGACTTACTTTTTTGTGGCCGAAGTTGCCATCGCGACGCTGTTGTATAACGACACCAAAACGTCCGCTGTGGTTGTGCTCAACGAACAGATGACGTCGCAGGAGTACGATCCGCCCCCGACCGATCTTGCGGGAATGGTGTCCATGCCCAACGGCATGATTATCGGTTGGCGCGAGAATGAGATTTGGTTCTGCGAACCGTATCGTCCCCATGCGTGGCCCTCCAGCTATCAAGTTTCCACCGAGTTCGACATCGTCGGTGTTGGTGTATTTGGTCAGACTGCGGTCATAGCGACGACTGGCGTGCCCTATGTTTGCACTGGCGTGCATCCATCAAGCATGTCGCTCGTTCGGTTATCTGGGTTTCCCGAGCCCTGTGTCTCCCAAGGCAGTGTCGTGTCCGCCCCCGAAGGCGTCTATTACGCCACCCCCGCCGGTCTTGCGTTGGTCGGACCCAGTTCAGCCGCGGTCGCGACATACAAGCTGGTCTCCAAAGAACGCTGGCAAGAGCTTGTCGTCATGGCGAACATCAACGCGGCCATGCTCCAGAAAGCATACTTCGCCTACGCAGGAGCCAGCCTCGGAACGTTTGAAGACACGGCGTTTGAGAAGACTGCGTTCGAGCTAGTGGACTTTAACAACACGTTGGGCGGCTTCATGGCCGACATGGACGACAGTCGCGTGGCTTTCACGAGCCTTCTGAGCACCCTGCCGACGTTCAACGTGTTCAAGGATCCGTGGACCAACGAGGTCCTGATTATCCGGAATGGCGGCGTCTACCAGATAGACCTGACTTCTGCGCAGGCGCACGGGGACTATTTCTGGCGGTCTAAAGTGTACCACATGAAAAAGCTGACGAATTTCGGCGCTGCGAAAGTCTTCTACGAGGCTCCCGGCGGCATCGCGTCTCCCGCGACTACTCTCCGGGTTTACGGCGACGGCGCGCTGATCCACACGGTGACGCTCCCGGCATCGGGTGCCATGTTCCGTCTACCCGCTGGCAAACAGTACGATTTTTATCAGTTCGAGCTTGAAGGCAACCAACTTATTACGGCGGCGCACTTCGCCACGACGCCGAAGGAGCTACGAGAAGCCTAATGCCCGACCAGATTTACCCCCCGCTGCCCGACCCGAAGCCGGACGTGGACACGCTGTTGAGCGTCGTTACGGCGCTCAAACAGACAGTCGAGACCCTTGTTGGCCAGCGCGGTTCGAACGGTTGGGCTACTCAGACGTTCATCCAACGAGATCCGCCCACTGCGTCCAAGGTTGGGGACATGTGGGTTCGACAGGCTATGTTGGCTGGCGAAGTCGACATCGTTAGCGTCTGGAATGGCAGCGCATGGCAGAAGTTGAACTTCTAAAGCAAATCCGCTTCAACGATCCGTGGGATGGCGAGTTGATCTGCCGGGCTCTTAACCCGGACCAGCCGTTTCGGGAGGGGTTCGATCGGTGCATCGCTGTTACCCGCGGAGGTAAGCTGCTGGGGGGCGTCATGATCGACGGTTATCTGCATAAGTCCGTGCAGATGCATGTGGCTGCGTTCGCCCCTGATTGGCTTACCCGAGGGTTTTTGTGGGTCATTTTTGACTATTGCTTCAATCAACTCGGGGTCGATGTGATCTACGGGCCGGTCGAGAGCACCAACGAGAAGGCCATCCAGTTCGACAAGAAAATCGGGTTTAAGGAAGAAACCCGACTCCCGGGGGCCGTAGTAGGGGGTGACTTGATAATTTTTTCGATGTATCGTGCTGACTGTCGCTGGCTTCAATTTAAGCCAGCCTTCGTTTCGGGAGCGACACCTTGAGCGGTTCCAGCGCACCTCCAGCCCCCAACTACTCGCCCATCGCGCAGGCTCAACAGGCCGCTGCCGCTGAACAGGCTGCCATTTCGCGCGACCAGTTGCAGTGGGCCAAGGATCAGTACGCAGACGCCCGTCCATACACTCAGCGTGTCATGGCCACCACGGCTGACAGCATGGAGGCGAACGCCGCCACGGCCAAAAAGGACCGGGCGCGCTACGAACAAATCTATCAGCCGATCGAGGAACAGCAGGCCGAGAAGGCCCAGAACTGGGATAGTCCAGAGCGCAAGGCGCTCATGCGCGGACGCGCCGCAGCTACGGTGGGCCAGAGCTTCGACGCCGCGGACGCGGCGGCCACCCGCCAGCTACAGAGTTTCGGCGTCAACCCGGCTGACTTGCGCATGGGCGCGATCAATCGTGGATCCAAACTGGCACGCGCTGCTGCACAGGCCGGTGCCGAGAACAACAGCGACGTTGTGGTTGACCGCGAGGCGAACGCGCTTCGTTCGGAGGCGATCAATGTCGGCAAGGGCTATCCGGGTCAGGTAGCCCAACAGTACGGCACGTCCAACGCGTCGGGCACCTCTGGTGTCGGCGCTGGCAACCAAACCACGGGCACGTACATGCCTGCGTTGGGCAACAGTATCGGTTGGTCAGGACTGAGCAACCAGTCGTGGAACAACGCGGCTGGCACGATGAGCGCGGGCTATCGGGACGCTCTTGGGGGCTACAACGCTGAGCAGAACTCGTCCTCGGGCGTTGGCTCGATAATCGGTGCTGGCATCGGGCTGGCGACGTCGGTGTTTTCGGACAAGCGCCTCAAGGAGAACCTCAAGCCGGTGGGCAAGACCAAGGACGGCCAGACCATCTACGAGTTCAATTACAAGGGCGACCCGGTCAAGATGCGGGGCCTCGTCGCGCAGGAAGTCGAGAAGAAGCACCCCGACGCTGTGCGCACGCACCCGAGCGGCTACAAGATGGTCAACTACGATAAGGCCGTGCCGCACATGTCCGATGGCGGCGCGGTTCCCGGTCGCTCGTTCCAGAGTGGTGGTCAGACGCCGACACCCGGCTCGATGGTGCCTCATCACGCCAGCGTCAACCCGCGCGCCTCGGGCGACACGGTGCCCGCTGCACTGGAGCCCGGCGAGATGGTCATTCCGAAGCGGGCAGTCCTCTGGCACGGCGAGAAGCACTTCCAGAAGATTATTGCCAAGGCGGAGGAGGAGCGCAGCGGCGCACCTGCTAAGCCGCAGCCCAAGCCGATGCCGGGCAACGCCCAGCGTCCGACGTTTGTCTCGCCCGGCGCGATGCGCCACGGCGCGGTCCCTGTTCACGCATCCATGGCTCTGCGGAGGACTGCGTAATGTCGCTCGGTCAGGAAATCAAAGAGGCGATCGGCGCGTTCGGCGCAGTGTCGCGCATCGACAACGAACGCCGCTACAACGAACGCCGCGACAACGAGGAGATTGCTCGCAACCGCGGTAACAACAACGGGCTGCCGAGCCAGTCCGTGCTCGACAAGATTTACCTACAGAAGTACGGCGTGCTGCCGCCCGGTGCCAAGACGCCCGGTTTGTTCGGCCGCATCCGCGAAGCATTCGGTGGTTCGCCTTCGAGCCCCGGCGGCCAAGAGGGCGGGTACACTCTGCGGCAGGGGTCTGTTTATCCCAACGCTGGCACGATGCCCGCTGAGCCCGCCTACGATCCCGCCTACGATCCCGCCGACGCAGGTGTCAGCGACGACGGTACGGGCTATGAAGAAGTGCAGGGTGCGCAGGGTGGTGGTGTGATCCGCGACATGCAGCGACGCTGGATGACCCAGCACGCATCCACCCCGAGCGCCCAGCCACGCAGTGAACCGCCTGAAATCGGGACCCCTGCTGCTCAACCTATAGAGACCAGCTACGGTCCAGAAGTTCAAACTGTTGCGCCCGACGCGCCGCCGGTCGCACCCGACGCGCCTAGTGGCGCTCCGGACACCATGTCCGCCGACTTCACCGCTGACGATATTCGCGACCGCAGTGCCGTGCCGTTCGAAGGCGTGCCGAAGTTCGAAGGGGCCGAGCCGCCTAACCGTGGCGCTGTCCCTGATCGTGCAGGCGGCGGAGCAGGACGTCCGGTTGCCCCCGCAGGTAACGCGGCAAGCGGTTCGAAAGGTAAGCGCAAGGCGCTGCGCGACCAGACCCGCACCGAAGCGTATGACCCGGTGCTGGATAAAGACGATCCGGACAACATGATCCGTCTCGCCATCAACGGCGCGATGGACTACGCCAACGAGACGTTCCATCTTAAGGGCGATCGCGTCGACGCTATCGGCACGCCTGACCCGCACTCGGCTGGTGGCCGCAAGGCGTTCAATCGGGGCGACGGTGCTGCTCCCGAGGCGGACATGCAGGAGATCAACCGGATCGCCGCTGAGACTGCGCCCGACAAGAAGCTGCTCGCCTCGGACCCGAACGTCCGTGACAGCATCGTCGCGCTCCGTCGCCTGAACATCGTGTACGAACACTTCGTCAGCACTGGGCAGACGGACAAGGCGAAAAAGGCCGCTTTCGAGATCGTCCAGTATTCGGCTTCCAAGGCCGCTGAATTCGGCGCTCAGGCCGAGCAGGCAATCGCCGCTGGAGACGTCGAGGGGGCGAAGAAGCTCGTTGCTCGGGCCTATTCGCAGGTCCCTGACGGCAACCACATGGTGATCTCGCCGGACGGCCGAACGGCTATCATCCGCGGGGACGACGGCAAGCCTGTCGACCAGTACAAGATCACACCGCAGAACTTACTGCACACCGCGCTCGGCCTCAGCAACAAGAGCATGTTCTGGGAAATCCTGAGCAACCGTGCCAACTCTGTCGGTAAGAACAAAGAGCCGACTGAACTCGACAAGGCGCGTATCGAGAACCTCAAGGCGCGCACGGATGCCATCCGGAAGAAGGCTGTTGGCGGCGGGGGCAAGGCTGCTCCTCCCGCTGCTACGCCTTCGCCCGTCGCGGGCATTCTCGAAGATCTCCAGCGAGCGACCGGGGTCACCACTCCAAACCCTAGCTCGGGCGGGGAGGGACGCCAGCCCGCCTCGCCCACGGAGAAGGCAGAGGCGACTATCGACGGTAGTGGCGACGGTAGTGGCGACGGTAGTGGCGACGGTAGTGGCGACGGCAGCGGAGACCCTGACGTTCAGGCCATGGACGGTGTTAATCCGGTCGGACAGGGCGGCGAACCTCTCCCGACGCCGCCTGCGAGCGTGCTGCGGATCAACAAGCCGGTTACCCCCGAGGGTAAGCCCGCAAAGTTCGACCCGGACGGCAAGGACTACGACATGGAGGCTGCCAAGGCGGCTGGCCTCAAAGCGGATGCCGAGGGCCACTGGCCGTCGCGCGATCCGAAGACTGGGCGCATTTTAAAGGGCCGCAACCACGAGACGTTTTACAAGACTATCGAGGGCGAAAATAAAGCCGGTTACCAGATCTTCAAGGGCAAAGACGGGAATTACTACAGCGTTTTCGACCAAGTGACGGTGCCGCAAGACATTGTCCACGATGGCAAATACGCGCCCACTCCGGCGTTCAAGCCGCCGAAGTACGACGTGGAACATCCCGGCGCGAAGCTTACTGGCACGAAGTTCGAGGGGAACAATCCCTACTCGAAGGTCCTGCAGGACGAGGGCTTCCGTCAGTGGGTCGCGGCCAATACTAAGAACAAGGTCGGTCCGCAGGAGCTTGCCCGCGTTCAGAACATGGAGCGCGAGTACAGCAGCAAGGTAAAGGCGTGGGAGACCAACAAGAAGGCGTACGAGAAGGAATATCGGGACGCCCACAACAAGGAACACGCCGCCAACATCGCCGAAGCGAAGCGCGTCTATGATCGCTCGCTGACGACGCGTGAACTACAGGAACTGCCCGCGGAGATCACGGTTCACGCTGAGACCATTCGCGACAGCAAAGCCAAGGACGGCACACCGATGCCGTCTATCTGGAACGCACCCGGGGAAGTCGCCAAGCCCGAGGAACTTAAGGAACTCGCGACCAATTTGTTCACCAGCAATCGCAACATGACCCCGGCCATGGCGGCTCGCGTGGTGGCGTCGCTGACTATCCCCGGCGACGAAGAAAAAGAACGTCAGTTCATGCCGCGTGGCTACGACCGCGCGGGCAACGTCGTTGTGCGCCTGAGGGGCGACGACACCGTCGAGGTCCACATTCGCCCCGGCGCGTACGAGAAGATCAACCGGATCACCGAACGGTACCGGGAGCATCTGCTCAAGGAGCGCGACAAACCGAAAGAAAAGTCGTGGGGTGACATTGGGAACACTGCTTGGGACGTCGCCAAGAAGCTCCCTGACTACGTCACTAACAACGAGTTCAACAGTAAAGCGCCGCAGGGCAGCGGGATTATCGCTGACGCTGGCCGCGCGTTGTATTACCCGGCCAAGCAGGGTTTGGAACTCACCAAGAACAGAACGATTGCTGCCATCGGCCGCGCGATGACGCTGCCGTTCCGTGCAGAATTGGGGCTTCGCGGCCGTGTTGCCTCCGCAGGTAATAGCGGTGGCCCCGGCATCATCGAGCGGTTTAAGCGCAACTTTACTGGCAAGGTCGACAGCCCGCCGAATATGCCCTAGAGTAGCGTCATGGCCGCTCTGATCCCTGACCAGATTTACGGACCCGACACCGAAGACAAGCCCACTGACCGCGGGAGCTTAATTGGTTCTGTCGCGCTGAACGTCGGGCGTAGCGTCGTCAGCGACATCATCGCCCCCGCCGCCGAAGTCGTTCAAGAGGTCACTGGCAACGAACAGAACATGTTTGGAGACGCCGCCAAGGTAGCGCGCGACGTCGCCGACAAAATCGACACTTATATTCCGGAGGAGCGCCGCAAGGATCGCGACGCTGCGTTCCTCCCAGAAGACGGCCAGCGCAGTGTCCTAAAGAACCCCGGCAGCAGCCTAGTCATGAAGGCTACTGGAGCCGCGCCGTCTATTGCAGCTTATGTCGCTGCTGGCCCCGCCGCGCTTATTGTGGGCGCTGCCCAAGGCGCTGGCATGCGCATGTCCGAAGTGAAGGGGCATATCGAGAAGGCTACCGAGGAAGAACTTCTCAAGGACTATCCCAAGTACGTTGACTACATGACGATGGGGTTCCCCACTGACTATGCGCGCAAGCTGCTTATTGACGACATGCTCAAGGGCACGACGGCCCCCGCGATGGCTGGCGGCGCTGCAGGCGCTATCGCCTTTGGTGGCGCGTTCCGCCGCGCTGGCGGGCGAGGAGTAATCAGGGGCGGCACCATCGGTGCAGGCGAAGGCGCACTGGGTGGCGGGTTGCAGGGCGCTGGCAACGAGGTTTCGAACCAGCAAGGCGATATGAAAGTCGGCAAACGTGTCGACTACGACCCGATCCCCATCACTCGCGCTATGTTTAATGCCGGTCTTGAAGGTGGCGTGCTTGGCGGAGGCATGGCTACCGCTGGCGGTGCGTTGGGCAAGGGCCGTGACAAGGCTGGCGACTGGGCTTCCAAGCAGCTTGATGCGAAGAAGGCTCGCGACGCGACTAAGGACGTTGAGGGCAACGCGCCCGATCCGGCGCAGACCAAAGCACTGGCTCCAGACGGGCCGACAGCGCTTGACGCGCAGATCGACGCGGCGGCTGCAGGGGCACCCGATGCGCTCAAGCCGCCCGGTGCGACTGCTGATCCCCCTGCTGGCCCGGGCGTTGGCGCGATTGCTGACCCGAATGCACCCAAAGGCCCGGCGAACGAAGCGGTGGTTGCCGCTATTCATAGTGTCGCCACCAAGCGCATGAAGGCGACTGAGATCCACGACGCGCTTGTCAAAGTGCTCGGGGCCGACGCCACTCCGACGCCGACTGAAATCGTCAACATTCTCGCGGGCATGAAAGCGGCTGGCGAGATCACCAAGAACGCTGGCGGCTACAGGACCGAGCGCAAGCCCCCGCCGCCTGCTCCCAAGACCCCCGTTTTGGAGAAGACCCCGATCACGGTTGTGGAAGCGACCGAGGCTGCCAAGCCGCCCACGCTCGTAGAGACCAAGCGCAACGTGCCGGGCGAGGAAGCCAGCGCCGTTGCGGCTGGGGTGGACGAAGTAATCAAGCCGCCTGTAGCCGACGAAACCATGCGCGCGGTGCCGGGCGAGGAAGCCAGCGCCGTTGCGGCTGACCCACTCGTTACCCCACCGGGTAATACCGACGCGCCGCCAGTAAAGAAAACTTCGACGATCAAGCTCAAGATCGCCGAGAGCGCCGCTAAAGAGGAAGCCGCCGCCGAAGCGGGTGAAGCGCCCAAAGTTGGCGTCAAGGTCGTGAGCCGGAAGATCCAACTGACCGCGGAAGACATCAAGATCCGCAACGCCGTCAAGGCTGGACTCCCCGGCGGCGAGAATGCGAGCGACATCGTTGCGCGCAAGGTGGCGGCGATAGTCAAAAAGAACATGGCTACCGAGACCGAGAAGTTTGCTGAGCTAGCCAAGCTGCAAGCTGAGGCTGAGGCGAAGGCCGCCGCGGAAGCTGAGGCGACGGGCAAGCCAAGAGTGTTCAAACGCACGGAGCTACCGCCTGAGACGCCCGAGGCTAAGCTGGCGCGTCACGTCAAGATCGCGATCGAACAGCACCGCGACAACGATGCTGACAACAAGCGGACTGCTCGCAACGTCAAGAAAGACACTAACGAGACCGCCGCCGAAGAACTCGCCCGCGACATGTGGACCGACGAGAACAACAAGCCGCGGGACAAAGAACTCGCAGACGAGGCGCGCAAGGCGCTGGGTGGCGACGGCGACGCGCGCAAGAGCATCCTGCAGCGCGTCCACAATATGCTTGTGCTGGCCGCTCAGAAGCATATTGAGATCGCCCGCATGGGGCACCGCACCGACAAGCCCGAGGAGGCTAACAGCACGCCTTGGCGCGCTTACCTCAACGCTGCTGACAAGTTCAACGAGCGCGTCAAGTCGGCACTCAACGAGACTGACCCGACTGCCAAGACGCGCAAGTTGAACGAGGCGTTCACCGAGTTCCTGCCACTCGACCACGAAATGCGTGGCGGGCGTGACGCGCTCGTTAAAGAGCCCGTTACCCCCAAGGGTAAGGCCGAGCCCGTTACCCCCAAGGGTAAGGCCGAGCTTGATGCCGAGGCTGCGGAACGCGCTGCGCTGGTAGCGCAACAGGCAAAAGATGCGGCGCAGGAGACAGCCAATTCCACGAAACATGCGGGCAAGAAAGACCCCGCTGCGCCTGTGAACGAAAAGACCGAAGCCCAGTTGAAGCTCGAAGAAGCCGAGGCACGGGCTGGTGTCAAAAAGAAAAAGGTCGACAGGCGCGACGACCTCGAAAAATTGGCAGAGAAAGACAACGTCGTCGGTCGGGAGGATGACGCTGGCCTGAGTTCTGATGATCTAAACCCGGACGACTACGGCGACAGTCGCGCTAACTCCAAGAGCGATCGTGACGGTGCAGATTTGATGAGCGACGACTTCCAGGAGAAAAGCAGACTTCTGGTTAGGGATGTTCTTAAAAAGTGGACCCCGTCGCGCTGGACGACTTTGACGGAACACTTGGACGCTGTGTGGGCGCAGTTGAGCAACCACGAACAGACGTTGTTCAAAACGATCCATGACAAGCTTGTTGGCCTGGGTTCGGACACTCGCGTGTACATCGTCAGCGACGCTATATGGGACGCCTATGGGCTGAACAATGCTGGCGGTTTCTATCAGAATAACCGCTACACTGCGAAGCCCGGCTTGATTTTTATTCCAGAACGGATGATGTCGTCGCCGCGCGTGGTTTACCACGAAGGCGCTCACGCGGTCACTGAACGAGCACTAAAGCACGATCCCTTTTTTCGAGCGCAAGTCGAACAGCTTATGCGCGACACGTTGGCTGCCCTCCCAGAGGGTGGAGCGCGCCAGACACGGTTGAAGAAGCAGTACGGGTTCCACAACGCATCAGAGTTTATGGCTGAGGTGCATGCTAACCCGCAGTTCCGCGACATGCTGGCGGCGATCCCGCTGCACAAGCCCATCGTTACCCCCACAGGTACGCTGCGCACGATGTGGGATAAAGTCGTCGACGCTGTTAAGAAATTGTTCGGCATCAAGTCCATAGGCGAGGTCATCGCACTAGATCGCGCGATGCGGCTCGCAGACGATGCTCTCATTATCGACGGAGATATTCGCTTTGGTGCTATGGCTTACGACGCGGCAGCGGCCAAGTCGGCTTCGCCGATCCGGCCTTCGCCCGCGCGTGAATACTTCGAACAGCGCATCCCGGCGAAGATCGACTGGAAGCTGCGCACTCAGCGGGTGCTCGACAAGGTCGCCAGCGTCGTGCAGATGACCAACAACTCAGATCACTTATTCGGGGAGAGCCGCCCTGCCCGCAAGCTGGCAGAGTTCATGGGCAAGATGTCCACGATGAAGGACAAGATCATCAGCGAGAAGGCTGAGCCCCTCATCAAGAATATGTCGGCGGCACAGCGCAAGTTCGACCAGCGCGTGGACGGTCGATCGACGTGGACCGACTTCGCCACGTTGATGCACGACGCCAGCCGTGCAGGCGTGCATCCCGACGTGTCACTCGACGCGCAGTTCAAGAAGAAAAACACTCGCAACTGGTACCAGCAGGAAGCCCACAAGGACTTGTCGGCGCGCTATGAAAAGCTGCCGCAGGAATTGAAGGACCTGTTCCATGAGGCGACGGGGTACTTCCGCGAGACCCAGAACCAGATGTCGCTGGGCCTGATCCGCAACGCGCTCAAGGCGGCGTCGTCGGATGGCAAGGGCTCCGAGGCGCTGGCGCAACGTATTTTTAATAAGAAGCTCACGGACGCCGATAAGGCAGTGCTGGGCAAGGACGGCTTGCTGTCCAGCATCCAGAAGGCCGGTGCCCTGTCGCGCATCGAGGGGCCGTACGTGCCATTCATGCGTCGCGGCGACTTCGTCGTGACCGCGCGTCACGAGATCGAAGCACCCGCTGGCGCACGTCGCATCAACGAGGAGGAGGCGGTCGACCCGCAGGGTAACACCTACGAGTTCAAGACCGAGGCCGCAGCCAAGAGCTTCGTGCAGAAGACCCTCATCGAGGCAGGCTTGCGCCCCACTGCCGTCGACAAGGTGGGCGTCGATCCGGCCACCGAGAGCCGCTACCGTCTGGATGCAGAGGGCAAGAAGAAGCCGCTCAACATCGCGGAGGAGCCCAACGCGGAGCCCCGGTGGCGAGTGACGGTCGAGCCGAAGCACGTCGAGTTCCACGAGCGCGCCAGCGACGCCGCCGAGAGCCGTCAAGGGCTGATCGACCGTGGCTTGCGCGACGTCACGCATGTCGACGTCAAGAAACTGGATCCGGCCAAGATGAACGACGCGTTCATGACGTTGCAGATGCGGCGGCTGCTGAAAGGCCTGCAGAAGCGGGAAGGGTTCAAGAAGCTGGACAAGAACGCACAAGCTGAACTGGTGCGCCAGCTTCACGAGGCGGGCATCGCCGCGATGGGCAGCACGCGCGCTCAGAGTCACCGACTGCCGCGTAACAACATCCTTGGCTACTCCGAGGACATCCTGCGGAACACAGGCACGTATGCCTCGTCGACCGCGGGCTACCTCGCGCGCCTGCGGTTCCGCCCTGACGTGGACGCCGCTCTAAAGGAAATGACGGACTACACCGAGCGTATGACCCGCGCAGGTAACGATGAGTATCTCCCGGCCCTACGTCGTCAGCGGCTCAACGAACTGACCAAGCGCGCCCATGAAATGAATGAAGTCGACGCGGATAATATGTTTCATCGCGTCACGAGCCGACTGCTCCAGTTGTCGTACCTCGACAAGCTGGCAAGCCCGGCGTTCCACATCATCAATAGCTTCGAGCCGTGGACTATCACCCTACCGGTCCTCGCTGCGCGCCACGGTGTGCTGCCGACCATGCGGGCACTGACGAGCGCGTACAATCTCATTGGAGGCCGCGCGCTGGTCGGCGCTGGACTGCGAGACACCTACCGGGCTGGCAAGGACGGCTATCACGCGGACCTCACGGACTACCAGACGACCCTTACTCAGCGCGCGGCCAAGGACGCCGAGCATGGCGACGGGCTGGTCAAGCTGTTCAACCATCTGCACGATGTCGGTCTCATGGCTCGCGACGCTGGCATGGAGTTCTCGCGCGTCACCGACGCGAGCAAGGGCTTGGCGGGCCGCTCTGTCGATCGCGCCGATCTTATGGCGCGCCAGATGGGTGCTGCCATCGAGAGCGTCAACCGCGCCGTATCGGCGACGGCGGCTTACAAGATGGAGCGCCGCAAGGGCGCTAGCCACGAGAAGGCGATGGAGTATGCCGTCGAGCAGGTCCACGACACCATGAAGGACTACGCCTCATGGAACGCCCCGCCGATGTTCAACCACCCGGTCGGACGACTGGCACTGCAGTTCAAGAAGTACGCACAAGGCACTTATTACCTGCTGGGTAAGACCGCGGTCGCCTCGTTCAAGGGTGACAAGCAGGCGATGAAGACGTTCGCTTATCTGATGGCCACGCACATGCTGACCGCTGGCGCGCTGGGCATGCCGCTCGAAGCGATCCGGCTGGGCCTCATAGGTGCGAACTTGACTGGCGTCACGGACAAGACGTACGAGGACATGGAGCAGGGTGTGCGCGCTGGCGCTGCCAACGTCTTCGGTAAGGACGGCGGGCAGATCTTTTCGCGCGGCCTCGCTCGCTGGGCGGGCATCGACCTCGCCTCGCGCGTCAGCTTCAATGCCCTGCTGACCTCGGGGCAGGACCCCAAAAGCATGAAGCCAGACGACCTGTGGGCGTGGATCGCGAAGAACTTCGCAGGCGCACCCGCATCGCTGCTGATCGACGGCGTGCAGGGTTTTCAGGCGCTGGGCAAGGGCGACATTGAGGAGGCGTCGCGTCTTCTGGTCCCGCTCAAAGTCTGGGCTGACAGCGTACAAGCGCACCAGTGGGCCACGAACGGCCGCAAGAGCCCCTCTGGCCGTCAGCAGATGGAGCCGATTGGTTTGGGTGACGCACTCATCAAGGCTACTGGCTTCACGCCCGGCACCGTTGCTGAGCGCAACGAGAAGACGTTCGCCATCAAGAGCGACCAACGCCAGTTCAAGCAGTCTCGGGACAAGCTCTCCAACGACTGGATCAACGCGTCGCCCGACGAGAAAACCGCAATGTGGCGCGAGATCACCAAGTGGAACGCTGACCAGCCCGACAACGCCAAGATCAAGTTGGGCGACCTGATGAACCAGAAGCGCCGTCGCGATCGGGAGAAGTTGAGCGAAGACCGCGCTGGTGGTATGAGCCTGTCACGCCGCGACCGCCACCTGCGCGTCGCCAACGACTACTACAACGTTCCTATTACCCGTTGAGGTAACTATGCCCCGCTCTGGCCCCCACCGCTACGACGCCTATGCCCGTGCTCATAAAGACGACACGGCAAAAGCCATGGCCGCTCGCCGCAAGTACGAAAAAGAACACGGCCCGCTCCCCAAGGGCTGGGACGTTGACCACAAGAAGTCGATCAAGGCTGGCGGCTCGAACGCGATGTCGAACCTGCGTGCTCGTCGATCCAGTGCAAATCGTGGAGACAAGACGTTCCACGACTGATACTATCCTACTATCGAAACACACGCCGAGGTTGGTATGATTGGGAAGCGCCGTAACAGCAGTCTCACTGCTGTCGAACTGCAGCAAGCACTCGATGTCCTTGCAGAGTGCGGAGACAATGTTACGGAAGCGGCCCGCAGACTGCGCATCCCGCGACAGACCTTTCAAACGCGCATGATGCGCGCTCGCGGCGACGGTCTGAAACCAGACGTCGGTAAAGTGAAGACGGCTCCCTCGCTTGTGGTGGCCCCAGTCGAGTTCCGGGTCGCCCTTCTCAATTTGATCCGCAAGACACCAGTCAGCATCGACGAGATCGTCAGCCAGCTAGGATGCACCAAGGGACAGGTGGTCGACGGCATCGAGGAGCTTACCCGGGAGGGTAACCAGCTTCATCTACTCGGCGACAAATGGACGTTGTCCACAGCACCCCATCCAGCTTTCATGCGGGTCGATCAACTGCCGGTTTACTATTCGCGCCCTGACGGCACCTATCTCTTTGGTGCGTGCGGCGACAACCATATCGGATCCAAGTACGCCCGCCTCGACGTCCTTGAGGCGCTCTACGATTGGTACGCCGAGGAAGGCGTGGACCGGGTCTACAACACGGGTAACTGGATCGACGGCGAAGCGCGCTTCAACAAGCACGATCTTGTTGTGCATGGGATGGACAATCAGCTTAGGGAGTTGGCCAGCAAGTATCCCCAGCGTAATGGGATCACGACCTTCGCGGTGGCTGGCGATGACCACGAAGGATGGTACGCCCAGAACTTGGGCATCGACATCGGCGTACGCGCCGAGCAGACAATGCGCGCCGAGGGCCGCACTGACTGGGTGAACCTTGGGTACATGGAAGCGCACATTAAGCTGGTCCACTCGGTCACTGGGGCCTCGTCGATCCTCGCGGTGGTCCACCCCGGTGGCGGCTCAGCCTATGCGGTGAGCTACTCGATCCAGAAGATCATCGAGAGCCTCGACGGCGGCGAGAAACCTGCCGTGGGCATCTACGGCCACTACCACAAACTCTGGTCGGGCAACATCCGGAACGTGTGGGTCATGCAGACCGGCACGACCGAGGATCAGACGACCTTCATGCGCAAGAAGAAGCTGGAAGCGCACGTAGGCGGCGGCCTCATCAAGTTGACGCAGGACCCCGAGAGCGGCGCGATCGTCCGGTTCCGTCCGGAGTTCCAGCGCTTCTTTAATCGCGGCTTTTACAATAATAGATGGAATATGGGCGGGGACGTTCAGCACGCGAAGCGCGGTCCCTAGAGGAGGCGGTCATGGCATACCGGACGTGGCTCGAAGACTGCAGCACCGCCCGGCATGCCGCGACAGTCGCGGCCCTGCACGCGCAGTTGTTCCCTACGGTCGTCTTTCCGTATCCGCACTACGGCGACTGGTGGGTTACATACGACGGCGAGAAGCCGGTGGCGTTCGCTCATCAATCGGTGACGACCTATTATCCGAACAGCGGGTACTTCTCTCGCGTCGGCGTGCTACCCGAGGCACGCGGCCACGGGCTGCAGTTACGGCTCTTGCGAAAAGCGATGGCGCGCGGGAAGGAGCTTGGGTGGGAGGCGCTCTACAGCGACACTACCCGGGTGCCGCACTCGGCGGCTAACTTCCGAAAGGCCATGTGGATCGAGTTCACTCCGGAGAACCCGTGGGGCAAGAAGCACACGATCTACTGGCGCAAGGACCTTTAGTCGTCATTCTCCTGCTCGATTACCCTGCCGGGTAACCACACCCGGTTGTCGACCATGTTGCCGGTCGCCATCGCGTCCAGCACGATCAGCATACACGCAGCGACGTGCGCCAAATGCGGCTCCCCGCTCTCGGGGTCTATCGTCTCGCCGCTGATCCATGCGAACAGGTGGCGCAGCGCGGCGTTCGCGTAGACCATCGACAAGATCTTGTTCGAGCGCCAGTTATACGGCCCGTACTTGCGCGCTCCAAGCTCCATCACTCGGGCTACGCTGGTCATGGCCTCGGCAGGGATTAACCCTAGCTGCGGCTTGGACGCCCCTGCGGCGTCTTTGGGGTTGATGCCGAGGGTGACGGGGTAGGAGGGGGTGGTCTTAGGCACAGGCTACTCCTTGATCGTGGCGATGACCGCTGACGCGCACCAGAATACCGCCGTCTGCAACTGGGTGATAGCCACCGACGCTTCGCGCACTGCTAGGTGCGGCGCGGACATTGCCTCGCCATCCTCGCCCGCCACGACTATCGACGGTGTCTCGCGCAGCCGCTCCATTTCCGTTATCATTGCTGCGCCTAGCCGCTTGATCCGATCTAGTCGGGGGTGTTGGTTGCCGTGGAATGTCAAATGCGTTGCCCCTGCCGCGGTCCTTGAGATTTCGGCCTTTCCTAAGTCGATGGATACGGGAAATTCGATCGCAGTATTTATTATCGTCGACATCACCAAGCTCCTTGAAGATCATACGTAGTTGGAGGGCGTAGAAGCCGTTGTAGTTCTGGCGGTTCTCGGAGGGGGTCGCCCACCGGAGGTTGTCACGCCGACAGTCGAGGCTGTCCCCGTTTTTGTGGTCCACGATGATGTGGCTGGGTGACGGGGGCAGGCCCTTGTGGCGCAGGCAGATTTCCTTGTGCAGATAAAGTGAGACGTTGCGCCCGGCGACTTTAACCGAGCGGCAAGCGTATAGTTTCTTGCCGTTCTTTGACCTCTTGATGCGCCAGCGCCACTGCATGGCCCAGTCGTGGTCGACCGGATCGACAGCGGCGAAGTGCTCGATGGTCCCCTGCTCGATCAGGTACACGCGCTTGAAGTCAGCCATCGTTACCTCCAGAGGTATCTTTCCACTCGATCTTGGGACGGTCGATGTGGGTGAGCAATGGCGCAATTTCAGCGCCGCCATCGGATTTTTGGATCGAAGCGTGGTACCTGAGTTGGATCGCGCAGTATTGGTGGATCGTCAACCCGTGAACAAGCACCGGCCCGTATATAAGTTTACCGCACCAACAGCATTTCTTAGATTTCGATGTACCCATTGAAGACGGGGTCGCCGTACCAGAACTCAAGACAGACCTCCTGCATTGTGCCGCGCGCCGTGCCTGCGCCGAGACGCCCGCGGACTTCTTTGATGTTGAACGTGTTCTTGAGCTTCTGCAGCACGAGCCGTTGACTCAACTTCTGCTCGGCCAGCCAATCCATGAACGGAGCCTTGAACATGCGTACTGTGCTCGTGTCGATAGCGAATTGAACCTGCACTTCGTCAACGCGGTGGTTAGGGTCCATGCGCTGGACGATCGCCCCCGGCATGCCGGGCTGCGGCGGACGCCCGCTGCCGCTGTGGATAAGGTTGGTCACGATTGTGTTGTGCGGGCGCTTCACGTTAAGGTAGCGCGCGATGTGGCCCAGCATCGACGTCGGGTTCGCCAAGTCGACCGGGCTGTCCTTGCGCTCCTGACGCATCGCTGTGTAGACGCCAATCAAGAACGTGTAGAGCGCCTTCTCGTCGATGTTGGTGAGCTTCAACTGGTTGCCGTACTTGGCACCCATCATGAGCACAGTCACCATGGCCAACCAATAGCGTTCCTCAGCGGTCGCCTTGTGAGCTTTCTCGATCTCGTAGAGCTTGTCCTTCACCTCGGCCTCGACCTTGGCATAGTGCTCGCCGAGAAACTTGGCGTATGCCAAGCCAGCATGCCCGTAGTTGTACGTCACGCCATCGAGGATCTGCTGCGCCATGCCCGGCGAGATCTGGCCGGTTACCCCCGGGGGTACGACGAACTCGAAGATGCGAGCCATGCCCGCGCTGGTAGTCTTGGTCGCTGCGGTAATGTGGTTGAGCAGGCTGTCGTTCGACGTCGAGCAGAGCAGCAGTTCCCAAGTGCCGGGCTCATGGTATTTGATCGCCGAGCTAAGCCGTGACTTCTCCTTGCCGCCTGAAAGCTGGAACGCCAACTGCACGAACCGTTGCGTGTCAGCCTCCGTCTTCAACTCGTCCCAGTACATAGGGAGGTTCTTGAGGTCGCCCATCTTCTTGACGACCGAGTTGATCGTGTCGGTGAGGGACTGCACAGCTTTGATGGGATGACCCCAGACACCCTGCGCGATACGCAGCGCCGTCGTCTTGCCGATGCCGCTCTCCGCCGAGTACGTCGACAGGAGCAGGCCGGTCTGACCTACAAGGGTAACGAGAGGCGACGCGAACGCAGTAGCGAGGATGACGTCGATTTCTGGACGTTTCTGATCGGTGAGCATTTTCGATGCCAGCAGCCACGGCTCGATGTCCCCGGTCGGCTTGTACTGACGGTCGAGGACCATGTCTGGGTTGGCCGAGGGTCGCGAGTAGTCGGCCTTGGACCAGACCTGCCCGCCGTACGAGAAGCCACTGATCTTGTTGTTGTTCTCGTTGCGGAACCAGCCGTAGGGCGCGGCGTGGACGAAGTTCTCCGTGTCCTGCTTGAGGACCTCGATCCAGCTACGCATGAAGCCGATCACTCCCGTGATTTCGTGTGTCTTGAGATCCATCCGCAGCTTGGCAAGCTCACGCGGGAACGTCGTGGCGTCGTACAACAACTCAAACGGCACGCAGATTTGTTCCTTGCGCGCTGACTTCGTGCCGATGACGCCGCCCGTGACGGTCGTGAACATCAGTGCGGGCGGCTCGTATCGCAGCCATGGCTTTTCGAACGGGAAGACAGTGAGCAGTTGCTTCGACTGCACGCCTTCTTCATCGGTCACCGTGTAGAGGATTTGCTGGTAGGCGTTGCGCGAGTATGTCTGGGGCAGCGGCGCGGGCGGCTCGTCGCTAGCGGCGATTACCGCGGCCTCGTTCTCCGTTACCTGCGGGGGTAACGGTGTGTGGACGATGAAATTGAACGGGCTCTTGCCGCCCCCCGCGTGCGGGCACGTCTTGCATTGGGGCGCGCCCTGCGCGGCGATCGACTGGCACTTGGGCCAACCAAGGTTGCGGTTCAGCTTGGTGCCAAGCTGGCGATGCCATAATTCGTCGGTGCTGTCTTGCGTGTAGCCGGGGTGTCCCTGCGCCATCCAGTGCGCAGCGTCGCGCCCCTCGGCGGTGAACGTCGCGATGTTGGTGGTAGCGAGCCACAGCGGATTGGTGTTGTCAGCGCCGCCAGTCGCCAAGCTGTGCGCCACAAAGGGGCACACGACGGCGAGGTCGGAGATGGGCACAGGCCCCGCCGCAGGCGCGACACCGGCTGAGAGGCTATCAGGTGTGACTTGCGACAGGGCCAGCCTCGGCGAGGGGCTGCCAAGGAAACCTATGGTATTCGTGGAGCGCGTAGTGATCTTGGCTGCGCCCTTGAAGGGCTCTAGCGGTTTGACTATCGCGTCGAGGAAATAGTCTTGACCAGAGTTGTTACCGATCTGGACAGGTCGGCGACCGCCTTGCTTATGGTTGAAAGTGTTAGGTACTCGGAGTAGTCGCGCGGCGTCAATGGTGCATCCAGTGTCGCCTTTGAAACCATTAGCCAGAAGTGCCGCGACGAGTTGGTGAGCGAGAGGCTCCCAAGTAGCTGTCGGAATAGCTTCCATGAGCAGCCAGTGCGCATGAAATCCGCCGCTTCCGCTGGCGACAACCATGGAGGGTACAGGGAGGCCGATGGCACGTCGAATACGTCCAAACTCTTGGGCAGCCTCAGCAGTTGTTGCGTATCCCTTCGACGGATCGCCGGGCTTGACGTCGACGTCGACATAGAACGACTTGTGTAGGACTGCGTTCTCGGCCTTTCGGATGGCGTTGTAATAGGTTCGGCCACGACTGTTCACCTTCTCTTTGGCCATCGACTGGCCGGACATGCACACGTAGATGTCGGTGCCAACGCCGTTCTCGAACGTGTTAGCCCATGCCGTTACCCCGGCGGCTTCGCGCACGTTGAGACATGCGCGCCCCGGGTACGACTGATCCTGCCGACCATCCTTGAGCATGATCGGCACGCCGTTGATAACTTTCGGCGTCCGATAGTGGACGTTGACGAAGAACTTAGGTCCCCCCTCAACAGGCCACGGCAGAGCCCTTGCTAGGAACTCTGCCGCATTCGGTACACTCTCAGGTCCTGCCATGTTGCGCGCCCCGGCACGGTTGAAGTTGGCCGAGGCACCGCGCCTCGGCCTTTAGTCTTCAACCACTAGACGTTCGTCAGGGCGTCCAGTTGCGCTTCAAGGTCCGTGAGGGCTTGCGGGTTAACGGTCGTCTGCATCGGGGCGGTGGCGACTTGCACCGCGGTGTTCTCGATGATCGTCGGGGCCGGGGACGGAGACGGCGTGCGCGCCTTGCGCGGAGCCTTCGCGCCCGGTGCCGCAGCGGCGGCTGACATGGCTGCCAGCTTGGCCTCCGCAGCAGCCAGCTTTTGCTCCAGCGTCATTTCGACTGGGGCAGTAGCCGGTTGGGCCTGAGCGACGACCGCAGGGGGCACCACGACGGGAGCCGCCACAACAGGTGCGACGACAGGCGCGGGCGGATCGACCAGCGGCGCGCTGGCACCACTGCCGCCAAACGGGTTGGGGGCCACGACCACCGGAGGAGCCACGACCACCGGAGGAGCCACGACCACCGGAGCAGCGACGACCATGGCGGGGGTTACGCCTGCCACTGCCCCGACGTTACCCGGAGAGGCAACCTCGGCCTTCACCTGATCGACCGCCTCGTTGAGGATGCGGTTGGTGGTTGCGCTGCTCTGGAGTTCGAGAAGGACGTCGACCTCGGCCTCGGTGAGGACGCGCTTGGCCTTGAACGTCAAGAGCGGGTAGGCTTCCTTGTAGTCGAAGCCAATCTCGGTCACGACGCCGTAATACGCATGGCCCATGGCCTGCAGGGCGGCGCTGTACTGGCTGAGACCCTGCAGTGACCCTGCGGGGATACGCAACAGCATCGGACCACCGTAGAGGTCGTTCCGCATATCACCGGACGGGACGAGCGCGAGACGCTTGCTGTCGCTGCACGCTTTGCCCGCTTTGCCGTTGTCGGTGATGCGTGAGCGCCACGCGTTCTTGGGGCAGCCCGCGCAGGTGTTGGACTGCTTGGCGCTGGACGCCGGGTCGGGACTGACACCGTTCACGGACCAGCAGTCTGGGGCAGCGTTGTCGCCTTCCTTGAAGCCGTTGACGTAGAAGATCTTGCTGATGACCGGCGACGCCTTGACGATGACGCACTCGATCGTCCCCTGCGGACCCGAGCCGTCGCTGCGCATGAGAGGCTTGCTGTCGCCGCGGTGCTTGATCGACCAGACCTTGCCCTTGTAGCTGACGACGGCGAACGCCGCACCGATACCAGCGCCGAGATCGCTGGGCGAGACTTGCGAGGCGGCGAGTTTCGTGGAGGGCAGACCGAGGCCTGCGAGGATCATCATTTCCGTGGACATACTTTCTCCTGTTGCACGACTAACTACTGGTGGTGTGGATGGCTGACGGACCTACTCGGTCTTGCCCGCCCGGCGGACCCCGACCTTTCGGAACGAAGTGAGGCGTACCCCGGGAGGTAACGCACCATTAGCCTCGTTGTATTCCTTGACGGCGGTCACGTTCGCTCTCACGTCGGCGAGGTCCAGTTGGTTTTGCTCGATGCAGAACGTCCGAAACGCCAGTGGATCATCCACCACTGCGTTCCATTTGTCGAGTATCGAAGCGGTGCCTGCGCCAGTTTTCATATTGGTCAGTCTGTTGGCGTCCAGCACCGACATGAGCACGTTCTCAACGCCGACCATGGCGTCGCTGTAAGGCTTCATGGCGGCGGCGTGTGCGTCGTTCAGGGCCTTAACCTTGTCGCGGAGCAACACATATTTGCCGATCAGCTTCTCCACGTCCACGTCGACGGGAGGCGCTGCGGTAGCAGGTACATCGGTCATTTCAGGGGTCCTCTCATTACCCACCATTACCCTACACCAAGGATAATGGTCTTGTCAAGTAAGTATTAGTACGTATTGTTTAGACGGTATATTTTAGTAACTAAAGCTCGTCCTCGAACAGCTTGAGCAACTGGCTCTGCACGTCCTGACGGGCGATGAGCATTGACCAGATCTTCTTCTCCGCGGGCGTCGCCTGCAGATGGAGGAACTGCTGCTTCTTCTTTTGGCCGGTGCGGCGGATGCGCGCGTTGGCTTGGTCGTAAATCTCCAGTGACGTGTGCGGCCCGAACCACAGCACCGTGTCCGCTGCTGTCATCGTGATGCCGTGCGCCATGCACTGGGGATGCGCGACGATGTTGTCTAACTCGTCGCGGTTCTGGAATGCGTCGAATATGCGATTGCGCTCGGCAGCGGAGGTGTCGCCCGAGACGATCGCCGTACGGTAACCTGCGGAGGTAACAGCGTCAGCCACCCCTTGGAGTGAGTGCTTGAACGACGTGAAGATCAACGCCTTGCCACAGCCGGACCCGAGCAGGTCGATCACTGTGTTGAGGCGGTTCTGGTTGTCGAGGGTAATGATCCCTTTCTTCTCAGAGTAGACGTAGCCAAGGCTGATCTGGAGTAGCTTGCTCAGCAGAACGCCTGCGTTGGCCGCGGTCACTGTCTCGTTGCCGACGATGGCCATGCACGACTTGCGGATTTCCTCGTAGATGTGTCGCTGTTTTGCGCCTAGGTCGACGTCGATGCGTCGCGAGATATACGGCGGTAGCTCGCCCACGTCTTCTAGGGTGAAGCGAACGCTCGGCTGCATTACTTCGTACGCCTTCTGGGCAGCGCCTTCCTTGGGCACCCATTTGAACTGCGTGACCTTGTACATGAGTTCCTCACGGAACCGACCAAAGTACTTAGGCACGCGCGACGGGGTGACGATGTTCGCTTGGTTCCAGACGTCCGTGGGTTCTTTTGGCGTGGGTGCACCCGTCATGCCCCATACCCAACCAAAACGCTCGGCGAACTTCTTCATCAGCTTCGTGCGCGGCCCGGTGTTGCGGTAGGTTGCTAGCTCGTCGATCGTCAAGATGTCTTGCTTGCCGAACTTCAAGCATAGCTCCGGATAGATCGTCCCGATGCCGTCGTGGTTGATGATGTAGATGTCGTAGTCCTCGGCCAGCAGCTTGATCCGCTTAGCACGACTGCCGTGCAGCACGACCGCGGTGCGCCCGAGCATGATCTGGAATATCTCGGCCACCCACGTGAAGCTGAGCGTCGACAGTGGCGCGACCACCAGCATCTTGCGGGCGACCTGTTGCCCCCGCAGGTAATCGAACGCCCACAACGGGCACGCCGTCTTGCCAACGCCCATACCTGACAGCACGTAGCAATGTGTGTTCATCGTCAGCATTTCGACGGTAGTGCGCTGTACGCCAAACGGCGGCCGTGTGCCGGTGAATTGGTACTGGCTCAGGACGGGAGCCGCGACCTGCATCCCGAGCCGTCGCAGGATAACGGTCTCTGGAACACCGTACGGCAGAATGATCTTGCCATCCGCAACAGGCGCGTTAGGGAACAGGTTCGCTACCGCCTGTTGCCACGGCACGTGCAGTTGAGCGGTCATGCGTATCCTCGTCTGCGGTCAATAAAGCGCGACAACGCCGCAAGCCCTGCGGAGTCTGATATGATGAACACGCTGGCCCCCGTATTGATCCAGCGCAGCGCGGTATCCCTCTGGAGCGGCGTGAGCCACTCGCCCGGGGCCTTGGCCTCGATGATGAGCAGATGTCCGTCGACCGAACAGGGACAAAAATCTAACATTTGCCGACCATAGCCGCTTGGGACGGGCATATCGAACTCGACGCCCTTCGCGTTGAGCAGGGCCTTAATCTTCTCCTTGACCTTACCCTCGGGGGTCACAACTCGATAACTTCCAGCCCCAGCGCCAGCGCTGTTGCGTGCTCAGCGGTTGCGCCCTTGCTGTTGCGCCAGCCCGGCAGCAGCGCGACGCTGTCAGCGTGCTGGCATATCCACGCGAGATCTTCTCCAAGCGCCACGCGCAGGCTGAACCCTTTGGCCTCGGCCTCGGCTAAATCGCCGGACTGGACCTCTTTGCTGATATCGCGGCCTTCGCGAAGGCGGTCGTTCTCAGCCGGGTTGAACACGATGTATCCCTGAGCGATCAGCTTCGCTGTGGCTGCGTCGAAGGCCGGGAAGTTAAACTCGAGGATATTGCGCATAGGCCCGGCGACGTAGATTTTCTTCTGGCGCACATTACCCTCCGTGAAACTGACAGCTTTCGACCTTGCAGTACGATCGGCACAGGCCGTTCTTTTTGGGCGGGAACGTACCCGTGCGGATCGCCTCTCGGTACATCTCGAACTCGGGCATGATGTCCGCCCATAGCTGGGGCAGTTGATCGCGCCGCAGGTCTACCGTCGTGATCTGGATTGGGTTGGCCTCCAGCCAGACGTACTCGTTACGGATGATCTGCACCTGCGGGTGGAATGCGAAGATGCACGCTGCCGCGGTGAGGATCTGCAGTGGGTCGTCCTTGATCTTGCCGGTCTTCCAATCGTTGTTGAGCGCGACTTGGCCGATGATCTTTACCGCGTCGGCGATCGCTCGATACATAACCACCTTGTTGTCGAAAAACTTACAAGGCTGGAAATTGTGGTCGATGGCGAACTTCTGCTCCACGAGCACCTTCGCGCCGGGCTGGTCCGCTCCTTTGAGGAACCGCTGGACGATCGGCTCGTAGTCCGCGAACTGCGCGGGCAACGGAGTGCCCTTGTCGATGCGGTTCTGCATGGCCAAGTGGACAGCGTCGCCGTAGTCCAACTGCTCGGAGCGCTCCTCAACGATGTCTTTCGCGATGTCGTAGTGGAAGTGTCGCTTGGGGCACGACCGGAAATTCTTGATCTTGGAATAGCTGATCGGCACGTTAGCTGGCTTGCCGGTGTTACCTCCGAAGGTAACGGTGGTGCTTTCGAACGCCATGGGGGACCTATTGGCTTGCGAGGAGAATGCGGAACTGCGCCACCAGTTCGTCGGTGGGAAAGTTCTTCGCACCATCTTCTACCACAGAACCTTTGCCGTGCGCTATGACTGTAATGAACGTCGTATCGTTATCGAACACAACACTCACGAAATCCAGCGGGGCGAAGCGTTGCTGCACAGGCCCGTTGGTGATTTTTGGTAGCCGCAAGCGGTCGGCTAGCAAGTCCAACGGGTGAAGACCGATGCCGATAAAGTACTGGCTGTCTCCGACCTTTGGTTCGGGGGGTTCTGCGCCTTTGAGCACGTCCGTTACTCCTGACATCGTTACCTCCGCGGGTTAATTGAGCGAGCGAGCGCTCGGCTGGCATGAAACAATCATTAGCGCCTTCCCCTAAGGCAGATAAACCGGCCTATTGGCCCTGATCATTAAGGATCTCTTGCCAGCGCAGAAACGCGGACCGGAGACCGTCCCGAGCCTCGCGCTCCGTGGCACCCGAAACACCTATATGC
>Ga0163154_10001549_pt1 | contig 35319 bp, 22 predicted proteins | sample OliLakLV19MP9P1_FD_148649 | JGI IMG/M metagenome (GOLD analysis project Ga0163154, IMG submission 148649) | Freshwater microbial mat bacterial communities from Lake Vanda, McMurdo Dry Valleys, Antarctica - Oligotrophic Lake LV.19.MP9.P1 | ecosystem: Environmental > Aquatic > Freshwater > Lake >... | reverse complement strand
CTTTCAATGGATATGAGTAACCCCGGAATATTGTATGCATCCATGTGGGAGCATGGCCGTTTACCGTGGCAGGTAATTAGTGGCGGACCAGGTAGTGGCTTGTATAAATCAACTGATGGAGGAGATCGTTGGGAAAGAATGCAAACAGGATTGCCAAAAGAAATGGGCAAAATGTCAATTGCTGTTTGTCGTTCCAATTCAGAAAAAGTGTATGCCCTTATAGAAAGCGATTTTACCAATGAAGTACAAGGTTTATATGTTTCTGAAGATGCAGGTAAAAGCTGGACACAGGTTTCCAGCGATCATCGCCTTACACAGCGGGCATGGTATTATACCAAATTATTTCCGGATCCTTTAAATGAAAATACGCTGTATGTAATGAGTGCGCAGGCATTGCGGTCAAACGATGGCGGCAAAACATGGGAAGATATTTCGGCTACACATGGCGATTACCATAACCTTTGGATTAACCCAACCAATAGCAACAATATGATTATTGCTGATGATGGTGGAGCTGCAGTTACATTCAATAAGGGCAAATCGTGGAGCAGCCAGGATAATCAACCAACTGCACAGATGTACCGCATAAACGTTGACAATAAGTTTCCCTATAACATCTATGGAGGACAGCAGGACAACAGTTCTGTAAAAATTGCCAGCAGAGCATTGGCTAGTGGGGGTATCAGCACTTCCAACTGGACTTCTTCTGCTGGTGGTGAAAGTGCTTTTTTAGCTTTTAATCCGGATGATCCGCAATATGTAATGGGAGGAAGTTATGCAGGCACTATTGAAGTGCTGGATAGTAAAGCAAGTGCATCAACAAATATAATGCAAGCTCCCATCCAATACCAGGCTCGTGATGCAAAAGATATGAAGTATCGGTTTACCTGGAATGCGCCCATCATTTGCAGTAAATATGACCCCAATGTTTTTTATCATGGTGCACAGTATTTACTAAAAACAACTGATTTGGGAAAAACATGGTCAGAGGTTTCTCCAGATCTTACAAGAAATGAAAAGGAAAAACAGGGTAAGGCCGGTGTGCCTTATACGAACGAAGGGGTGGGGGGAGAAAACTATGGTACGCTTACTTATGTTTTGGAATCGCCGCTCGAAAATGGGGTAATCTATACCGGTAGCGATGATGGCTATGTTTATCTAACAAAAGATGCAGGTGCTCATTGGCAAAACATTACGCCTGCTGGCTTGCAGGAATGTTTAATAAATGCCATTGAAGTTTCTCCATTTGATAAAGCAACGGCATACATTGCCACAACCAGGTATAAGTTCAACGATCATACGCCCGGTTTATATAAAACAACTGACTATGGTAAAACATGGACGAATATTTCCAAAGGAATTCCTGCAGGGGCTTTTACAAGAGTGGTAAGAGAAGATGATACCAGAAAAGATTTGTTGTTTGCAGGAACTGAAACCGGGTTATACATTTCCTGGAATGGCGGAAAGGACTGGTCTCCGTTTCAATTGAATTTACCGGTAGCGCCCATTACAGACTTGCGGATACACCAGGGTAATTTAATTGCTGCAACTTCCGGAAGATCGTTTTGGATATTGGATGATGTAAGTTTGTTGCGTCAGTATAAAAAAGATGCAACTGCATTGTCAGTTTTTCAACCATCCCCTGCATACCTTGTAAATGGCTCAAGTGAACTCGATGAGACCGGGGAAGATTTTGAAGGCCTTGATAAATTCCGTGGCGTAAATCCATCAACTGGCGTGGTGATTTATTACCAGTTGCCCGAAATAAACGATTCAGCTTTAAACATCACAATGGAAATAAAAGATACGGATGGAAACCTTGTTCGTACGTTTACTTCAAAAGCAGACAGTAACTTTAAAAAATATGATGGGGGTCCCAAAGCAGACCCTTTACTTTCAAAAGTAAAAGGACTAAACCGTATTGTATGGAATATGCGGTATGCCACCATACCCGGTGTATATGATATATATATGGATTGCAGTTATAAAGGACATAAAGCTTCTCCGGGTAAATACAGCATCACTTTAAAGATGGGTGAAAAAAATGTGAGTACTGAGGCTGAAATTCTAGCTAACCCTTTGTATACTACCACCACAGCTGCTACTTATAAGGAATACAATACGGTAATGTCCGGTATGGAAGCTGCAGTAACAAATATGCACCAGATGGTAACCAACATGAATGCTAAAAGAGAACAATTGGCATTGTTGATTGCGTCATTGGCTGCAGATAGCAGGTACAATACATTGCGAACAGAAGGTCTTGCACTGTCGAAAAAAATGAAAGCCTGGGATGATGATATGGTACAAAGGAAATCAAAGGCATATGATGATGCAGAAAATTTCCCCAATAAATTTACGAGCAATTATATGTTCCTGCACAATCAAACAGAGAGTGAAATACCGGGAGTGAACAAAGCCTCGTTAGATTTATTGGCAACTTTAAATACACAGTGGTTGGCATTGAAAAGCAGGGCTGATGAAATTTTGGATAAAGATATTCCAGGCTTTAATAAATTATTATGGGATGCCGGGGTTGGAGCTATTTGGACTAGATAAGCACTTAGGGTTATGTTAAGAACAAAATGAAGTATCGAATGGTGAATGGGGAATGGTCAATGGCCAATGGTCAGTGGTGAATGGTGAATGGTCAATGGTGAATATTGACCATTGGTCTTTCCCACGTAACTGATACTTCTCATAGGTTAATTAGTGAATTTTTAATTGCTTTTCTTAAAACCTTAGTAGACTTTTCAATTAAATATAACCGACCTTATTACCTTTCGACAGCTTATATTATTCAGGCTCCATTTAATAATAAGGGAATAAGGTCTGCTTATAAAAGTGATTTCGTATCTACTAAGGTTTGTCTAAAAAATCGCAGCGATCCAGCTCACAGTTTTATCCTCAGCATACTATAGCACCGGAGATTTTTTTATTAAGGTCTTCATCTAAACATCTAAACTCACTATACTTAGATGAGAGATTGACTTTAACCTGATTCAATAGCCGAACTGTTAACCGTAAAGAATAATGGTTTATTAAAATACCGGCGCTGGTATTAGGATAACGTATTGTGTTGTTACACCTCACACAAAAAAATCCCAGCCAACATTCAGCTATCTGCCATGAATGAATGAGTTTTTTATCAACAATACTTACCTTGCAGGCCTTTATTAATGCTACTAAAAACTGTTTTGTTGAGATACTTTTTATTACTGCTTTTTGCCTTACCTTTTTTTGTTACTGCTCAAAAAAAGAACAGTGTCTTTCAATTGCCCATACACAAAGCAACAGCACCCATTCATGTTGATGGTACGATGGGAGAAGATGAATGGAAGGAGACGGTTGCTGCCAAAAATTTCTTTATGGTTTTTCCGATGGATACAAGTAAGGCCAACGTAAAAACAGCAGTGCACATGACGTACGATGATGACAATATCTACATCATTGCTGTTTGCTACCTTTCTAAACCCGGGCCATATAAAGTAGAATCATTGAGAAGAGATTTTAATTTTGGAAAAAACGATAATTTTATTTTCTTCCTCGATCCATTTGATGACCTTACCAATGGCTTTACTTTTGGCGCCAATGCTGCAGGCGCACAATGGGATGGTACTTTATACAGTGGCGGAACGGCTGATCTTAACTGGGACAATAAGTGGGTATCAGTAGTAAAAAATTACCCTGATAAATGGATATTTGAAGCTGCTATTCCGTTTAAATCTATCCGGTATAAAAAAGGAATAAAACAATGGGGAATCAACTTTAGCAGGCTGGATATTACGGCAGCAGAAAAATCAGCCTGGGCACCGGTTCCACGGCAATTCCCCACTGCTTCGCTGGCTTATACAGGTACATTGCTTTGGGATGCTGCACCGCCGGAAGCCACCCGAAATATTTCTCTTATACCTTATGCGTTGGGTGGGGTTACAAAGGATTATGAGAAGAATAAAAAATCAGCTTATAAAAACCAGTTGGGTGTAGATGCAAAAATAGCTGTAACATCTTCCCTCAATTTAGATCTTACTGTAAACCCCGATTTTAGCCAGGTAGAAGTAGACAGGCAGGTAACCAATCTGGATAGGTTTGAATTGTTTTTTCCTGAGCGCCGGCAATTCTTTTTAGAAAATGCAGACCTGTTTGCCAATTTCGGATATTCAACCATCCGCCCATTTTTTTCTCGCCGCATTGGCTTGGGCGTTCCTATAAATTACGGTGCCCGTATAAGCGGCAGTCTTAATAAAAACTGGCGAATAGGTGCCTTGCACATGAAAACAAGCCGTGTGGAAGAGACAGGCTTACCGGCACAAAATTTTGATGTGCTGGCTTTGCAACGACGTGTTTTTGCAAGATCAAATATTCGCTTCATGTTTGTAAACAAGCAGTCGCTTAATTACGATCCTTCTAAGGATACCAGCAAACCGGTGTATGCTCAATTCAATCGCAATTTTGGAATGGAATACAACCTAGCCTCCCGCAACAATGCCTTTATAGGAAAAGCGATGATACTAAAGTCCCTTGCTCCCGGCAAAAATGCAGGAAGTTTTACACATGCTGCCAACCTGCAATTCAGTAATAGAAAGTGGACCATTTCCGGGCAATACGAATATGTAGGCAAAAATTATACAGCAGAAGTGGGTTATGTACCAAGGCGTAATTACATTAAAGTAAATCCAACAATCAGCTATTTGTTTTTTCCAAAAAAGGGGGCCGTACTTAGCCATGGCCCTACCGTTAGTTCTACCTGGTTTTTGAACAACAAGTTCTATCAAACAGATAATGAAAGCTATCTTTATTACAGATGGAATTTTAGAAACCAGGCCATTTTCGGTAGCTGGGTAGCACGTAATTATGTCGAATTATTGCAGCCATTCGACCCTACCAACTCCGGAAAACCAACATTGCCAACCGGTACCAAGCATCAGTGGAAAGCCTGGGGTACTGAGTTTGTTTCTAAACCACAGAGCCTGTTTACCTATGGTTTCACCAGCCGGTATGGCGGCTATTATGCCAATGGCAGCAGGCTTAACATTACGGCAGATCTTGGCTACCGGTTTCAGCCCTTTGTAAATATTACACTTAACACCAGTTACAATCACATAGACCTGCCTGCGCCATGGAACGTAACCGATTTCTGGCTTATCGGCCCAAGGATTGATGTAACTTTTACCAATAAGTTTTTCTTTACCACCTTTATTCAATACAACAATCAGCAAAAAAATATCAATCTTAATACAAGGGTACAATGGCGCTACAAACCGGCAAGCGATTTCTTCCTGGTGTACACAGATAACTATTATACGGAACCACTTTTTATCCGCAACCGGGCACTTGTGCTAAAGTTTACTTATTGGTGGAATATGTAGGGGTAATTGATAATTGGATAATTGATAGTTGATAATTGAATAGTTGATAGTTGATAATTGAATAATTGATAATTGATAATTGAATAATTGATAATTGGATAATTGATAATTGGACAATTGATAATTGATAATTGAATAGTTGATAATTGAATAGTTGATAATTGATAATTGAATAGTTGATAATTGATAATTGGATAATTGATAATTGGATAATTGATAATTGGATAATTGATAATTGGATAATTGATAATTGAATAATTGATAATTATTTTATAGTTATTTGATTAATAATAGTAATGTTGGTGATAAGCTGTTTATCGTTTATCATAAATGATACAGCATACATCATACTTCAAAATTTATGGATTCACTCTTTAACCCAACCATCACCAATTGGATTTTAATATTGCTTGCTGCTTTTATCATTGGCTTGGGGAAAGCTGGTCTAAAAGGCATCGATATGATGAATGTAACCATCATGGCCATTGTGTTTGGTGGTAAGGCCAGTACCGGTATTGTATTGCCGCTGCTTTGCGTTGCTGATATATTGGCCGTTTATTATTACAACAGGCATGCACAATGGCCGCAATTCTGGAAACTGATTCCCTGGATGATGCTCGGGATTTTGATAGGTGTTTATGTTGGTAAAGACATTGATGAAGTATTGTTTAGAAAGATAATGGCAGTGATCATCTTAATCACGGTCATCATAATTGTTGGTTTTGAATTCAGGAAAACACAGACTATTCCTACCAACAAATTATTTGTAGCAACTACGGGGCTTGCAGCAGGTTTTACTACCATGCTGGGTAATTTAGCCGGTGCATTTGCGAATGTGTATTTTCTTGCCATGCGCATGCCCAAGAATGATTTTATCGGTACTGCAGCCTGGGTTTTTTTAGTGATCAATTTGTTCAAGCTACCTTTCCAGATTTTTTATTGGAAAAATATTAATCTTGCAACCTTGCAAACAGATCTTTTGCTGACTCCTGCTTTATTATTGGGTTTTTGGGCAGGCCTTAAAATAGTGGCAACATTAAAAGACGATCGTTACCGAAGGGTGGTAATTGTTTTAACCGTATTGGGAGCAATGGTTATTTTTTTTAAAAGATAATTGCAGCTTTAACTTCTCATCATGTTTCACTTTTTTGAATCATCACAAAAAATGTGCTTTAAACCATAGGGTTTGCTTATTTTGCACATCATGTATTTGGACAACGCATTTCCCTGTTCTCAATTACCTTACTAAAACAACTTATGCCTTCAGATAACCCGATTCTAAATAGCCCCTATGATGAACCTAAGCTTCATTATGATACAGACAGCGAAGGCAGTTTAGATTATAACAACATTTGCAAAGGACGTAGAATATTCAAAGCTGATTCGGCGGTTATTCCAGCAAGGCAAACCGGCCAAAAAGAAATATTTGAATGGAACGACGATGCACAAGAATACATTACCCACATCATCAATCTTTGCAGAAAGGAGGTCGCCATTTGGAGGGGTGCAAACTATCCCAACACAACAAGGGTAACCAAAGAATTATTGAACTTTTGGTTTAATAACCCCGAAAGACTGGTAACTAAAAAATTATTTTTTGCCCAGCAGGAAGCAGTTGAAACTGCTATTTGGTTAAATGAAGTTGCCGAAAAGTCAAATGCAGGGCAGCATATTTTAAACCTGCTTCGTAGTGGTCAACAGACCGTGAGCGAAAATGCTGCTGACCAATTGCCACGTATAGCTTTTAAAATGGCAACAGGCTCAGGAAAAACGGTTGTAATGGCTTGTTTAATTTGCTATCATTATTTCAATAGACAGGAATATAGAAACGACACCCGTTTTGCAGATTACTTTTTAATTGTTGCTCCGGGTGTAACCATTAAAAGCAGGTTAGGGGTACTATTTGTCGATACCAAAAATAAGAACCCAAAAGACATAGAAGATTATTACCGGGTACGGGGCTTAATTCCTGCCAATATGGAACATCGCCTGGAAAACCTGAATGCAAGATTAGTGATTACCAACTACCATACTTTTGAACCAAAGATTTTACAGGGAAACAAACGCAGCCCATTTGACGGTAAAGTAAACTTGAAAGGTGAAAAAATTGATACCGGAAATAAGGAAGACTTTTCACAGGTGGTAAAACGCACATTGGCAAAATTCAAATCCGGCAGCAGGGTGTTGATTTTAAATGACGAAGCCCACCACTGCTACCTACCAAAATCAAAAAGTAAAACTACCGATAACGAAGAAGCGGATGAAAACGCCAGGGCAGCCGTTTGGTTTAGCGGGTTGAGGGAAATTGCCAGAAAATTCAAATTGCAGGGTGTTTATGACCTTTCTGCAACACCCTATTACCTCACAGGTTCTGGCTATACTCCTTACAGTTTATTTCCGTGGGTAGTTTCCGACTTCGGTTTAATTGAAGCCATTGAATCAGGCTTAGTAAAAATTCCTTTTCTACCGGAAAGTGACAACACACATAATCTATCAGAAGGAAAGGAAAAAATCCCAATGCCTGTCCTTCGGGATTTATATAAAAAGGTAGTAGAGCATGACCCAAATGCCTTTCCACGAAAAGGCCAGCGAACGCAAAAGAAAGATGCCAGCAAAGAGGGTACAGTTTTTAAAGAAGCTCCACCAAAATTACATCCCTGGGTTAAAGGAGCTTTAGACCAATTTTATAATCATTATGCAGCGTATGACAAGGGCATTAGAAAGCATAAGGAGGATAATGTAAACCTGTTTTCTGCCCCACCTGTTTTCATTATTGTTTGTAATAATACCGCTGTTTCTAAAGAAGTGTATAAATACATTGCAGGCTATGAATATTCCAATGCTGCTGGTGAAAAAACTGTAATTGATGGTGTAAAAGAACTGTTCTCCAACTACGACCCGATAACAAAATCGGCCAGAAGAAAGCCGCCTACATTGCTTATTGATAGTGATGCGTTGGAAAATGGGGAACAAATAAATGATGACTTTAAAAAAATATTCGATTCGGAAATAGCAGCATTTAAAAAAGACTATGCCCGTATGTATGGACAAGGCAGCACGGAAAAAATATCGGATGCTGAAATTTTGCGGGAGGTAGTAAATACCGTTGGTCAGCAGGGAAAGTTAGGTTCACATATCCGCTGTGTGGTTTCAGTATCTATGCTCACGGAAGGTTGGGATGCCAATACGGTTACGCATATTATGGGCTTGCGTGCCTTTGGTAGCCAATTGCTTTGTGAGCAGGTGGCGGGCAGGGCTTTGCGCAGAAGAAATTACCTGCTAAAAACATACAGAAAAGATACTGGCGAAGAAGTTGATATAAAAGATAAGCATAAGTTTAAACCAGAAAATCTCGTAGAAAAGTTTCCGCCTGAATATGCGCACATCATCGGTGTTCCTTTTAAAATGTTTAAAGGCGGCAAAACTGAAGCACCACCTGAGCCAATCGACTTGATACATATTGCCGCAATACCCGACAGGCAGTCTGCAATGGAAATAGAATTTCCCAATGTGGTTGGCTACCGGATAGAAAATTATGCCGGCGAAATATTATTTGATTTTTCGAACGTTGAAAATTATGAACTGGTGTGTTCCCAGTTTCCACTAACAACCATTTCTGCAAGTGCTTTTTCGCCAAAGGAAGAAATAATGGAAGTACAATCAGTATTTGACAAACGGGAACAGGAAATTATTTTTCTACTCACAAAAGAATTAATAAATGTTCATTTTTCAGATGATGATGAGAATCCGCACTTTCAACTCTTTAATAAATTATTGCCTATTGTAAAATATTGGTATCACAATAAAATAATCCTGCTGGGTGAAAGCGATTTGAAATTTAAAAAAATCATTTATTTTGATGATACAAAAAAAGTGGTTGACCATATCAGGATGGGTATCAATCCTCACATCAATTCCACAGAATTTATCAGGCCCAAACTAAATTATTACAACCCGTTTAGCAGCACCAAATATGTAAATGGTAACACGGTTAAAGATGTGTATGCTACCGAAAAAAGCCATGTTAATTATGTAGTGATGGACAGTGATTGGGAAGGCATTTGTGCCAAAACCCTGGAAGAAATTGATGCTGTTGAATGTTATGTAAAAAATCAATTCTTAGGGTTTGCTATTCCTTATGTGAAAGATGGGAAAGACCGGTTGTATTACACCGATTTTATTGCAAGGGTAAAAAGCAACAACGGGACAATAAAAAATCTAATGATTGAAATTAGTGGTATGAGTAAAGATAAAGCGGAGAAAAAATGGTTTGTAGAAAATCGTTGGATACCCGCTGTAAATGCATTAAAGGAAAAATATGAATATCCTGAATGGCATTTTATTGAAGTGGCAAACGACATCAGAAATATCAAAAATCAGCTAATCGAGAAAATTCAGGGCATTTAATATGGCAAAGAATAAAATAATAAATGTACAAGGCAGAGAAATAACGCTCATTTCAAATCTGGCCAGCGACTATATTTCTCTTACTGACATTGCTAAATACAGAAACGAAAAGGAAGCATTTTCCATCATTAACAATTGGATGAGGAATAGAAGTACCATCGAGTTTATAGGATTATGGGAAAAATTAATGAACCCGGATTTTAAACCTCTCGAATTCGAGAGGTTTAAAAATGAAGCAGGAAGTAACTATTTTGTTCTCTCTCCTCAAAGATGGATTGAATCAACAAATGCTATCGGTATCACTTCTAAATCCGGAAGATATGGAGGCACTTTTGCCCACAAGGATATTGCTTTTGAATTTGCTTCCTGGATTTCTTCAGCGTTTAAACTATACCTGATAGTTGAATTTCAACGTCTGAAGGCCGATGAAAATGAACGGCTTAAATTAGACTGGAACCTTCAGCGAACTTTGGCAAAAGTTAACTACCGCATCCATACCGATGCCATCAAAGAAAATTTAATACCGCCAACACTTTCCAAAGACAACATAAATTTTGTTTACGCAGACGAAGCCGATTTATTAAATGTAGCCCTGTTTGGAACCACTGCTAAACAATGGCGGGAGGCAAACCCAACAGCAAAAGGCAATGTAAGAGATGAAGCCACGCTTGAACAATTGGTGGTACTCTCCAATATGGAAAGCATCAATGCAGTGCTGATTCACCAGGGACTTACTCAACCGAAAAGACTATTACAACTCAATACGGTTGCAATTACACAAATGAAATCTTTACTCAACAGCAACCAAATAAAGAAATTGAAATAACATGGCAAAGAAAGTAGCTTCTATAAAACACAAAGGCGATAAACGGGCACACATACCTTCTATGGAAGAGGCAGGATATGAAGATGCAAACGATAAAGTGAGCACAGGTAAAAAGGTGTTGGAATTGCCTAAAAACCCGGTGATACATCGTGGGCAAGACCCTGAATTATTTTGGCTGAATAAATACGGCAACGACGACCGGGATGAACTCCTAAAAGTGGATATCCGCAGCCTCTACCGCCATGAACATATTGCACCCGAAACACTGATTAAAAGATTACATACCGTAACCGAAGAAAAAGCCAGCCAACTGGATTTATTTTCTATAAATGAATTATTTGGCAATGCGTTGGATAAAGATGAGATAGACAAAGTAAGCGAATATTACCACCACCAGGACGGCTGGACAAACCGCCTGATACAAGGCGACAGCCATTTGGTAATGGCAAGTCTATTAGAACGGGAAGGCATGGCAGGGCAGGTACAAACTATTTTTTTTGACCCTCCTTATGGTATAAAGTACGGTAGTAACTGGCAGGTAAAATTGAATAACCTTGACGTAAGGGATGGTCTTGATGAAGCTTTAAGCGGAGAACCTGAAATGATAAAGGCTTTTAGGGATACTTGGGAACTTGGCATCCACTCTTATTTATCATACTTAAGAGATAGATTGATAATTGCAAAGGAACTATTAAAAGATGAAGGGTCAGTTTTTTTGCAGATTAGTGATGAAAATGTTCATCTGGTAAGAAGTATTATGGATGAAATTTTTGGTGGTGAGAATTTTATTGGATTAATTGTATTTCAAAAGAAGGGAAGTCAATCAGGTGATTTTCTTCCATCTATAAACGAGTACTTAATTTGGTATGGCAAGAACAAGCTTAATACTAAATATAGACAGTTATATGTCAAAAGGGATCTTGCAGGAGTAGGTGGAAGTGGATTTAATAATATCGAACTCAGAGATGGAAGTATTAGGCCGATTACAAGGGAAGAAGAAAATAGTACGATTGATCTCCCATCCGGTGCGAAAGTTTTTCGTTATAATCCATTGTTTGCTGCAAAGGCAGGCCCAAATGAACCAGTTGAAATAGATGGAAAACTATATCCATCTGGTGGTGCGTCTTGGAAAATAAGTCCAAATTCAATTCCCAAGTTATTTAAATCAGGGAGAGTAATTGCTCAGAAATCAAGATTAGTATTTAAAAGATATGCAGATGATTTCCCTGCTGTTGAAATTAGTAATGTGTGGATGGGGTTAGGGGGTGCCGTTGGAAAAGAGTACGTTGTTCAAACCAACGTTGAGGTTATTCAACGCTGCATCCTAATGACCACAGACCCCGGAGATTTAGTCCTCGACCCCACATGTGGAAGTGGCACCACAGCCTACGTTTCCGAGCAATGGGGTAGAAGATGGATAACGATTGATACCAGCAGGATTGCTCTCAATATAGCCAAACAACGTTTAATGACAGCGGTGTTTCCTTATTACAATTTGTATGATGAACAGGGTAGTGATATAAGGCAGGGTTTTAAATACAAAACAGTTCCGCATATTACCTTAAAAAGTTTGGCCAACGATGAACCACCTTCCACCGAAACATTATATGACCAGCCGGAAATAGACAAAAAATTGCTACGGGTAAGTGGACCTTTCACTGTAGAAACTTTGCAAAATTTTGAACCCATCAGTGCAGAGGAATTAGATGATGAAGTAAGGGTAAACGAAGAAGAAGGGGCGTTTGAAGAAGTTATAAAACAACATCTTTTAAGTGCTGGTATTAAAAATGGCCGCAAAGATGAGATGGTTGTTTTTCGCAGTGTAGAGTTATTGGCAAGTGAAGCCATCCATGCAGAAGGCTTTTACCAAACCACCAAAGGAGAAGAGAAAGCATATTTTCATATTGGCCCTAAATTCGGAACAGTAAGCAAAAAGTTAGTAAGCGATGCAGTAAAAGAGTGCAGACAAAAAGGTGATGCAAATTGGCTGGTGATTCTGGGCTTTAGTTTTGAAAGCGATATTGAAGGCAGCACACAAACCACCAGCATGGGCAATTTTGAAGTAACCAAATGCCGCATACACGATGACTTATTACAGGAAGGTTTAAAAAAGAAACCAGCTAAATCAGCAGCAAGTTTTGTAACCATTGGTGAGCCAGACATTGACCTAAACAAAAAAGGCAATGAAGTAACTGTTGAAATAAAAGGCTTAGATATTTACGACCCCATAAAAGACGAAGTAAAAGCCCGGAACGTTTCAGACATTGCCTATTGGATGATTGATGAAGATTATGACGGCAGCAACTTTGTGGTAAAACAAGTTTTCTTTTGCGGCGGCGATAAAGATGAATTTGATAAATGGAAAAAGGGATTGGACAACCTTGCAAAAGATACCACTAAAAAGAAGGTGGAAAAGACTTTGAAGATTGAAATTGATGATGAAGCATTTGACCGTTTGTATGGCCATATCTCTCATCCAATAGAAATCAAAAAGAAAGGCCAAAAAATTGCCGTAAGAATCATTTCTCAATTTGGAGAAGAATCAACCAAGGTATTGCATGTCTAATAATATCAAGTATAGAAATAGTTAAGATGATTAAGATTGACAATAAGACAAATATTAAATCATTAGAGCAAGCTTACATTGCACTCTCTAAAAATAATGCTATTGATATAACTATTTCTAAAGGCTTGTTGTCAGCAGACTTTGGACTTATACCAGCTATCTTCCAATTTTTTGCTACATGGTATAATCATACAACCGGCAGTAAAATAATACTTAACTTAAAAACAGAGAATGAACTTTATGAGTTCTATAAAATGGATTATCTGTTTCCATCTTTAGTTTATTGCTGGAGTAGAAATATTATTGACACAAAAGGGAAAGATTTAAAGCCTTTATTGAAGGAGTATAATGGAGATAAGCATGAGAAAATGAAATCGCAGTCTGAAGGCGGTGGGCAACAGGTAATTCTTTCATGCTTTGACCACCTTTCAATAAAAAATGGTTTATTAAGTGCTTTTTATATTGATGGAACATTTATATCAAACGAAACCGAATTTGATTTTGCTCTTGATAAATCAATAAAGAAAGTACTAAACCTGAATAAATCTTTAAGGGTTGCTAATTATCGTGAAATTCATCCTGACATAATTGCTGTGGTATATGAGCTGATGAAAAATACAGATGATTGGGGGCGTACAAATGAATTTAATAAGCCTTTAAACCCAAACTCAAGAGGGCTTTTTCTAAAGTTACATAGAAGAACAAGAGAGAGTTTTGTAAACGCATTTGAAGACAATAAAGCTCTGAAAGATTACTTTTCAATTAAAAATTTCCAAGGCAATTCGCAAGATGAATTATATTTTTTGGAAGTTTCAGTTTATGATTCGGGTATCGGTTTTATAAAAAGAAATTTAGGATCCCGATATAAAAAATTAGACATACTAAACCAAATCGAGATTGTAAAAGAGTGCATGATAAAAAATAACACATCCGCTACTGGACTGGATAAAGAAATAAAAGGCCAGGGTTTAAATAGGATAATGAAAATACTTGACAACAAAGGTTTGTTTTGGCTCCGGACGGAAAATATTTCTGTTTTTAGAAATTTAAGAGAGAACAGGTACAAGGAAGATACAATAAGTAATGATATTAAACTCTACGATTTGTTCAACAATTCTACAACCAAATTTTCTAATCTGGAATTAGCGCAAGGTAGTATTGTTACTTTGGTTTATCCAATCTCAAATATCAGCAATGCCTAATTTTTTTATATACCCGTCAAGCTATAATAAAGAAAATGAGCAAGGTGAATTAGTCCCTTGTGCTGTTACCGTGATTTTTTGCGATAGAGATACAATAGAAGTTGGTAATCTGCAAAATGAAATCAAACGCTTTTATGAAGAAAATTATCAAACAGAAGAAATATTTGTAATTGGAGGGCAGTATTGCAAGTCACTCTTACATGATGTTTTTATCATAGGTCAATCAACTACTTTTAAAGAAATTCCAAAACTTAATATTAAGCATTTATCAAAAAACTTGTATCTGTTTATTTTTGATAAAAATGGGAAGTTGGAATGTGTCAACTACCCAAAATCTATAGAAAAGGAAGTAACAGATTTAATAATAAATGAAGGGCTAATTAAAGTATTTAAGGAAAGAGGAGGGTTAATAGAAGCAAAAGGGAATGCACATCATTTTGTATTTCCATCTGGCAAACATTGCAATAAATTTTTAAGAACGGGGAATATTTTACTTCATAGTTCAGAAATCTATTTTATAGCATTTACATTGTTGTCTAAATATAAAGAAGGAGTTCATAAGCAGATATACTGCGATACCTCTTCTATTAATACACTTGCATTTGCACTGTTGGAATTAAAGAGAAAATTAGTTGGTAGAAACTTCAAAATTATACCCGTTGAAAGCTTTTCTTCATATACAGGTATATTTGCAAAATCAACGAGGTTCTTTAGTAATTCGTTGATTCTTATCTCATCTTCTACTTCTGGAAATATTAAAGGGAAACTAAAGAAGCACCATCCTCATATTGATGATACAAATATTGTTATTTTATATTTTTTAGGCACAGAGAAAGATTATAAATCAAACGGGACTAATATTGTTTGTAATTTAACTCATTCACCTTCAAATCCATCTGGACTAACTTTTTACGATACTTATAAAGAAATCGATTGTGTTTACTGCAATAGAGGTTCTTATGCAGTTGAGGTTAAAGGGGACGTATTTCTTTTAGAAAAGCCCATAATAAATCGCATTACAATAAATGTAACAGACACACCGAAAGAAAAAAACCTTTCTGCCTTTATTAATCAGTTTAAAGCACAGTCAATAAATACAAATAATGTTTTAAAAGTTAATTACAAAGAAAATTCTAAACCGGAAAATAAATATGAAGTTTATTTTGATATGCATCATGTTCTTTGTACAATGGAAAATCCTGATAGTAAATTATATGCGGAATACAAAAAGAAACTCTTCGATTTTATAAATCAATATATTCCGAGTAACGCAAAATACTTTATTACCTTGGAGGATGAGGGGTCTGCTAAGCTCGCCGAAATAATTACTAATCACATTAAACCTAATTATGCAGGTGGAAAGTTGCCTGTCATTGTAAAATTCAATGAGGTTGAAAAGGTAATAAAAAACTTAAAAGAGGAAGGTGCTATTGTAATTATCGGCTCATGTATTTCAAATGGCAAGACTTTACTTTTTCTTAGCAGACAATTGCGTCCTTATGATAAACTCCGGCTAATTTATTTTATTGGATTATCAAGAACAAACAATGAGCAGTATTTGGCGTCGTTAAAAGCGAATTTAAAACAAGGTTCGTATGGGAAAGAAAGTAACTCTTTTGTAGAGGTAGAAAACTTCTATTGCAATAAAGATTCAAAAAATACTTCATGGATAAAAGAAAAAGATTTCATTACAGATTTAATTGATTTAACCGAAAAGGAAACACTAGTCAAAGCAACTGATTATTTTCGAAAAAGGATTGAAATAATTGATACCAGTTTAAGTACAAAAGAAAAAGGTTTATCCAATTCATTATTTTACCCCAATACGGCAAACGAAGAACTTGCTCTTAGAAAAGGATTTGCATTCTTTAAGTTCCAGGATTATACTAAGCATGTAAGCCAGGCTGATATTTATTTCACTATCTCCGCCGTAATAAATACTTTAAGAAACAGCGATGACTATGAGCACTGTTTGAGGCAATCAGAGTTTGTTAGAAACATAATAGACCCTCAAAATTTCAATAGATACAATGATGGCATTATACAAGCCTCGATTCTGCGAAGTGCAAGGCCAAGTGAATTATCCTTTCATATAGATGAAGATTTAAGCACTGATATGAAAGATATTTTGGAGAAGGTTATAGAAAAGCATGAGACACCACAAGGGGAAGGTTTGATTGAATTTTTATATGCAATATCAATTGAGAAACTAACATTAAAGAAAGAGCATCTTTTATTTGTTTGTGAAAAACTTGATTTTATTAAAAACAATGAAATTGTGCAAGCATTTAATTTTTACATAAAGCAAAATATCCTTCACGATAAACCGACTTTGCAGGAACAAATTGAAATCCTTCAAAAGGAGATGGCAATATTGAAAACTGAGAAATAGTTTTATTATAATGAGTGCAACAATAATATTAGCAAAGCAAGAATCAACCGGCAGGACATTACACAGCAATGATGTCTTAAAAGAATAACGTATTGGTTTTTTCATTCCGTGGCCGGTGTCTTCACCGAACACTGCTACGGATAAACGATTTTGCTTAAAATTGACGTCCAATTTTTATTGGTAAGCCAATATCTAAATAGTGATCTACAGTCTGTGTTCGGTAATGCCACCGACCACGGGACTAAATTATGGCTACATTAAAAGACGATCGTTACCGAAGGCTGGTTATTGTTTTAACCGTATTGGGAGCGATGTTTATTTTTTTTAAAAGATAATTGCAGCTTTTAAATTGTTGATTTTATTGTAAAACAAATTTGGCATTTTAAAATTTTACCCTTTGAAAGTAACTGCTGTGTTGCCTTATTTGTTAAATTGCCAGCTACACGAAAGTAATTATTTACAAACTATTCCTGAACTTTAATATCATTTTGAGTCTGAATATACATGGTAGCAACACCACCTTGATTAATAACTTTCCCTTTTACACAAACCACTTTATTTTTTAGTACTTCTACCAGGTCGTAATTAAAATTGAGGAGGTTTTCTTTTTTTACAAATACAGTAAATACCTGGTTAGGAAATTGCTTATCGAGGTTGATAAGTACATTGCCGGCTTTGCTAAGCCTTGCGCCAACAACTGTTCCGCATACATTGATGGCGGCTGCCTGTCCTAACCATTGCTGGGCAACAATTGTATTAAAATGATTGCGTGGCATTTTTTCCTGGCTCATTGGCTCAATGTCAAGCGTGTTAACCTGCGGCAACCAATCGGCGGTATTAGTTTGTTTTTCCAACGATTCCTGTAAGTCAATCGGTAGCTTGTTAAAAAGATCGAGTCCGGTTGATTTTTCAATTTCATTGATTGATACGGCGAAAGCAGCAAGTGGTTGGGTGGTGCTTTGATTGGGCATCATAAACCCGATAGCTTTTTTATTATTTAAATCCAGTACAGCTTTCCAATACATTGCAGGAATACTCACTTTGTTTACTCCTCTTTCAATAACTGGTAGTCCATTCGTTAATAGGGGGCCTGTTACTACATAAAGCGATGTGCCAGGGTTCCTGTAAAGGTACCCACGAACTGCATCTTCCAGTTCGCCCCAGGCACCCCTGTTAAATTCTGCCAGTTGGGGACTCATATTGCTGTAATAATAAGATTCTGATAATGCAGTTTTACTCCACCTAAAATCAGCAGAAGGAGCAAGGTGCCCACGATCGTACCCAAAGCCGTCATAGGCCCAGGTACTGTCTGTATTCATTTTTTTAAGAAAATAATCTGCTTCTACAGCGCTTCCGGTTGATACCTTTTCATCTGCCCTAAAGTCGTTGGTGCGAAATACGGTGCCCTTGATTACATCTTCTGTAATAATATGGGCTACCCAACGGGCTTGCTCAAATTTATCTGCATAGGCGAGTGTAAGGGCACTGTGATGAATAAGCTCATCGCCGCTTTGTGCGGCAGGAAGTCCTATCAGATCAAGGTCTTCCTGTATCTTACCTAATTTATACGTTTCAATTTTTTCGAACAGCTTTACCCGCTGCAGGTCAATACTTACAAGCTGAGCCGTTGCAGTGGTTATTTTTTCAGCGTTTGTTTGTGCAAAAAGAAATGACCGGGCTGTAATCGCCAGCACCAAAAATAAAAAGTTTCTCATGGTTGAAAGAGGTTTCAGTATGCAATATAACCAGCTTATAAATAAAGTTGTTTTAATACACAATATTTTTCAATACTTGTTGGTGGCTTGGTTGCTATATTTCCTTTTAAATTGGGGAAAAGATGGATACATCGTTACATATATTGCTTTAAACCAACTACTTATACCTCTCTGCCTTTTATCACTTACTCACAAATCCTTCTTTAAGCATTTTTTTATATACCGCATGCGCTACCGCTTCCGTCATCTTCTGCAAACCATCGGGGTTGGTTGTTGCTGTAACGCCCGACCAGATAATTTTATCTTCTTTTATTGTATACACATTGGTTTCGATGCTATAGGTTTTTGTTGTAGTGTAGTAACCCGGTGTGGAATAGTAATTCCAGCTTCTGTAATAATAGCCACTGAAATTGCGGTAATATCTCGGATAAAATGAATTATTGCCAGGGTTATAAATCTTCTCTTTATCCACATCTACCAATCGCATGGTAACAGCTGCATCAAATCCATCTGCTTTTATTTTCTCCCTTAACGATTCTTCATTTGCTTTATTAAAATTTGCATCGAGATAATTATACGATACAATTCCTTTTCCATCCAGGTAACCAGCCATTTGGTCTTCTGCGTTGTGCCTGCTGGTTTCATCTTTAAACAATGCCACTACCAATACTTTATTTAACTTTTCAAATACAACCGTTTTATCAGGTTCTCTCCAACTGCTGGTAATTCTTGTTGAGGAGCATGACGAAATAATAACGATAACCGCTATTATAGTTGGAAGAATGATCTTTGTCAAATTAAATTATTTTTATACCGATTATACTCTGTTGTTAGTCAATCGGTATTTACCAAATCTATTCACACTGCGCCATCGCAAATAATTTAAGCCAGCATCCCTTTAGCTATCGCATATGCGTCAAGCTATGGATATTACCCCTCATTTTTACCACATCAAATTAATATTGAAAATCACTACAACCATATTTACGCCAGCGGCGTAACCTGTTTGTAGCTTCGCCAATACATCAATGCAAACCCTGCGCCAGCGGCGCAGCCTGTTAATTTGAGAAATGTAGAAAAACGCAAGGTTGCCCGGCTGGGCATAGGCGGTTTACGTTATAATTTTCTACAAACATGTTACGCAGCTGGCGTAAAAATACCAATACTAAAACCCCTTGAAACCTTTTCCACATATATGTTATAGCTATTTAATTAAAAAATTAACTCAACGCCTATGCGATAGCTGTCGGGACGCTGTAATGAAATTATATTTGGTATTAGTTCTAAATTTTTTATCAATGAAAAAAACATAATTGCTGCATAAGCAAAGATGGTGAATATGTATGCATCTGCTGTTGTACAGATGTAGAAATATGTTGCATCATTCGCACTTTTAGGCTTTATTGCGTAATATCAATTGGAATATTGCTGTAGAATTTATATCAGTTGATTTGGGGACACTACACCCGATTGTCGCCACTCTATTACGCTGTTTTTAATTGAGTGTAGGAACACCCTGTGTGTGATAAGCAGATGCTATCTGTGGACTTTTTTCAATATCCATTTTTAAGATGGTCAGCTTATCTCCGGCTTTTCTTTTTAGCTCGTCCAAAATTGGTTTCCTCGTTTTGCATGGGCAACAAAATTTTTCAAATGAATATACCAGCGCCGGGTATTGATTTTTATTATTTCTAAAAATTTATTTCTCATATTTTATTTTTAGGATTAAGTACTTAGTTCGCAAAGCCTGTTCGGTATTGAGTTAGACTCTATTTACTTTTTTGCCTACCGATTTTTTCGGGACAGGTTGATGCAAAAAAAAATCTCAAATGTGTGAATAATGCAAATCATTTAAATAATTTTATAACACTTACCTAACTGTATAGGCTCAACTTTACTTAAAAAAATATTCTGAAAGCAAAAATTGGTATCACAAATGAACATGCAAAGTAAGTGGCAACTATTCTTGGTAAGATATTAGCAGATTAATATGTTTTGTACACTAAAACCAGAAATGCCCACTGGAATATTGAAGGCCCGGATTTTTACAGCGAGCATAAGTTTTTTGAAACGCAGTTTGAAGAGATTGATGAATTTATAGACAGTGTTGCCGAACGCATCCGATTGCTTTGGCATTATGTACCCGCTACATTCGCATCCTTTTTAGAGCTAACACATCTTACAGAAATGAGCAGGGATATAAATGACCGCCAGGGTTTTATAAAAGAATTGACGGCGGATCATGAAAGCATCAATATACACCTGAGAGAAAACATCAATCCATTAATAGGAAAATACCAGGATTCAGGCACTTCTGATTTTATAACCGGCTTAATGGAACAACATGAAAAGATGCCCTGGTTTTTACGGTCGCATTTAAAATAAAAGAGAATTTGAAAAGTATCAGTCCTCAGCCTACTCTTAAAAAATTAGTTTAAACCTCAATTACAATTCACCGAGCAAGTGAACAATTATTTGGTGGAGTATACTTATAATTTAGTAGACTAATTCTCTACGAATTAGTAAAAAAATAAATCATTTTTTATGCCAGTACACAAAGCAAAAGACAATAGTAAAAAAGAGTTGAATAAAGCGGTAAGTGCCAATATGCATGAATTAGCAAAAGACCCAAAAGGGAGAAGCCAAAAACAGTTAGTTGCAATTGCTTATTCAGAGGCAAAGAGCAAAAAGAAAATCAGGTAAAAGTGAATTGTATATACCTGTTACAAATGTGTGAATGATGTAACTCTTTTTCAATACTCTGTAACAATTTGGGATCTAAATGTACTGACCTTTATACTGTCTCAAAATGAATTTGTGGTTTTAAATCATAATTAAATTAATGGTAATTTGGATTAGCAAATAAATGTTCAGGATGCCATTACACTTAACAGCATATTGGATACTGCCAGCTGTTGCAAACGATACTTAGCGACAGCTGAGAAAAATACAATAAAAATCAAATCTATATTTTACGGTAGTTTTAATTTTTAGGTATCACCCCTTCTTTTTTAGTTTATCTGGTTAAGTATTTTTTTCTGAATTTTCACTACGCTTTATGGCATTTCCGTGCAGCGAAGAAAAAAAGATTCTCCGTTGGAAATCTCACAAAAGAGGTTTTACTTTTCTTCTAGTCATTTTTTGAAATGATTTGCTGCAATTGGCCATACAACGTAAAAAATAAAGTGAAATTAAAAACCCTTTTCATTACACTGTAAATATGGCAATGATCACGCTGTGTTACGGAATAAGCTTTACCATTAACAGTTTCAGTCTTTTGCTTAATCAGCCGATTACAAAAGCAAACGTAATAAATGAGTATTGTATAAATTCAATTAAATGATAGGATAATAATAAAACATTTTAAATAATAGCAAAATGGACTTACACTATTACAATGTAGATATTAACTGGGAAAACAATCGCAAAGGTATTGTGTGCTCCCCTGAGTTGAACAAACAAAATGGTATTTGTATTGAGGTGGCCACCCCACCGGAGTTCGCCAAAGGGATGCCAGGTATTTGGTCGCCGGAACATTTATTTGTGGCAGCTATCAGTGGTTGTTTAATGACTACTTTTCTAGCCATTGCTGAAAATTCCACGCTGGAATTTGTAAGCTTTAGTTGTAAGGCAAAAGGTAAGCTTGAAAAGATTGATGGTAAATTCCTTAGGAGTGAAATTCTGCTGGAACCTACCGTTGTAATCCGTAAGGAGGATCATAGAAATAAGGCAATGCGTATTTTAAAAAAAGCAGAAGATGCTTGTTTGATAGCACGTTCTATGAAGTCAAAAATTACAATGGAAATGTTTATCGAGGTAGCTCCGCTTTTAATAGCAAGTAATTGAAAAAGCAATACATCATTACAGCAGGTTGAAATTTTGGAGCGTACATAACTGCAAGATATATTCATGCTGTGGTAAAAGACAAAGTGAATAGTAGCATCATTGATCGTAAGTTATTACGCACTTTTTTTGCCGAATAGTTACATGCAGGTATTGGCCAATTCCAATGCTGCGATAGACGTAGAATTAAACAGGGTATTGGGCCATGCAATTTTTTAACCTATCATATGATAGATGGGTTTAGCAAGCGCTGCCATAGTGTAACCAATGTATTTGTGGAAACCCGCCTACAAAATTCTTTGCACCACGATTATAAAGTAAGGCTAAATAAACTTTAAAGAACGCTTTTATGAAACAGATAAAAAAATTCTCAGAAATACATTTAAAAGACATTGCACTTGTTGGAGGAAAAAATTCTTCGCTGGGAGAAATGTTTTCTGAACTATCTTCTAAGGGTATTAAAGTGCCCGATGGATTTGCTGTAACTAGTGATGGCTACTGGAATTTTCTAAATGAAAACAAACTCGTTCCTAAACTCACGGCAATTCTTTCTGAACTAGACCTTAAAACATTTAACAATCTTTCAGAGGTTGGTTCCAAATCAAGACAACTTCTGCTCGATGCCACATTACCGTCAGCCCTGAATGATGAAATTTTAGCTGCCTGCAAACAATTGGAAGAGCGTTCGGGAAGTACTGTTTCGTTAGCAGTTCGCAGCAGTGCTACAGCCGAAGATTTACCCAATGCAAGTTTTGCCGGACAGCAGGAATCCTACCTTAATGTGCAGGGAGCGGAAAACTTAATTGCTGCTTGTCACCGTTGCTATGCTTCACTTTTTACAGACAGGGCGATAAAGTATAGAGTTGACAATGGCTTTGATCACATGAAAGTTGCTTTGTCCATTGGCATACAGATTATGGTTCGCTCCGATAAAGCCTGTGCCGGTGTAATGTTTACCCTCGATCCGGATACAGGATTTGATAAGGTGGCACTAGTTTCAGGAGCTTGGGGGCTTGGTGAAAATGTGGTGCAGGGAAGTGTGAACACCGATGAGTTTTTGGTATACAAATCGTTTATCGGAAAAGTAAAGCAACCCATCATAACAAGAAGATTGGGTAGCAAAGAGAAAACAATGCTGTATGCTGATAAAAAAATGTCGGAGATTTTAAAACCGGAAGATGCCATCATTAATGTGGACACAACCCCTGAAAATAAACAAAGGTATATACTCAATGATGAGGAGGTAATTCAATTGGCAAAATGGGCTATCCTGATTCAAGCGCATTACAAACGGCATATGGACATTGAGTGGGCAAAAGACGGCGATACGGATGAAATATTTATCGTTCAGGCTCGCCCGGAAACAGTTCATAGTCAAAATAAAAACCAGCATCAATTCAAAGAATATCAAATCAAAGAAAAAGGAAAACTGATCTGCCAGGGAATTGGTTTAGGAAACCGTATCACTTCCGGTATTGCAAGACGATTGGATTCGCCAAAGGATATTGATAAGCTCAATGTGGGTGAAATATTGGTTACGGGAAGAACCGATCCTGACTGGGATCCTATTCTTAAAAAAGCGGCAGGCATTGTTACTGATCAAGGCGGAAGAACTTCACATGCGGCTATTGTTGCCCGTGAAGTAGGTGCTGTCGCTATCGTGGGATCCGGTAATGCTACCAAAGTAATTAAGGATGGTCAACTCGTGACCATCTCTACTGCTGAAGGTGATACTGGCTTTGTTTATGAAGGCAAAGGCACCTGGGACGAACAGGAAATTGACACCTCAAAAATTGAAATGCCCGAAACCAAGATCATGCTCATCCTTGCAGATCCCGATAAGGCATTCCGGTATTCATTGTTCCCAAATAATGGGGTAGGACTGATGCGAATGGAATTCATCATTAACAATACAATTAAGATTCACCCGATGGCCCTGCATCATTTTGACCAATTGAAAGATGCAGCAGTAATAAAGGAAATTGAAAATCTAACCCATCATTACCCGGACAAAAAAGACTATTTCATTCACAAACTGGCAGAGGCTACCGCAACGATTGCCGCAGCATTTTATCCCAAAGATGTTATCGTAAGAATGAGTGACTTTAAATCAAATGAATATGCCAACCTGCTTGGCGGTAAAACATTTGAACCGGTGGAGCAAAACCCAATGATCGGTTTCAGAGGTGCGTCCCGTTACTATCATCCATTATACAAAGATGCTTTTGTGATGGAATGTGAAGCGATGAAAATGGTACGGGAAGAAATGGGGTTTACCAATATCAAACTGATGCTGCCATTTGTACGAACCGTAAAAGAAGCCACCAATGTGATTGCGATTATGAATGACAACGGATTGGCAAGAGGTAATAGAAATTTGGAATTGTATATGATGCTGGAGATACCGACTAATGCATTGCTGGCAGAAGAATTTGCCAAACATTTTGATGGCTTCTCCATTGGATCCAATGACCTTACTCAATTAACACTAGGCGCTGACAGGGATTCTGAATTACTCAGTGAAATTTTTTCACCGTTTGATCCGGCAGTAATGCAGTTGATCAGCATGGCTATCACAAAAGCAAAAGCTGCGGACGTCAAAATTGGCTTATGTGGTCAGGCACCGAGCGATTACCCTGAATATTCGCAGTTTTTGGTTGATTGTGGTATTGACAGTATTTCCTTTAATCCGGATGCATTGATAAAAGGTATTTCTAATGTTAACAAAGCGGAAAGTAAAAATCTGGTAAGTAGTCACTAAAAAAAATGTCACATTTATTGATTTTTCGATATTGGTTGTACCACTTATAATTTGGAAAATAGACAAGAAGGTAATATGATTAAATGAATTAAAAATGAAAACAGCATTCTTTAGCTTTCACAAATTTGAAAAACCTTATTTTGAAAAATTGAATCCGAATGAGGATAATTTTCATTTTCTTAATCTGTCGCTTTCGGTTGAAACAGCTCAATTGAGTGTGGGTTTTGATGCCGTCAGTTTGTTTGTAAATGATGATGCTTCAGCCCCTGTTCTTGAAATACTGCATACAAATGGAATCCGTTTCATTGCCTTGCGTTCTGCAGGATACAATAATGTGGATTTAGTAAAGGCTAAACAACTTGGTATCCGCGTGGCAAGGGTTCCGGCATATTCACCTTTCGCTGTTGCTGAACATGCTGTGGCTTTAATGCTTGCGCTAAACAGGAAATTGGTCCGTTCTCATTATCGTATCATGGAACAAAATTTTTCGCTCAATGGCCTGACGGGTTTTGATATGAATGGAAAAACAGTAGGGATAGCAGGCACTGGAAAAATCGGCAAGGTGATAGCACGCATTATGCACGGCTTTGGTTGTCATTTGCTGGCATATGACAAAATTGAAGATGAGGAAATCAAACAAAAATACCAGGTTGAATATGTTGATTTCGAATCACTTTGCAAGAAAGCTGATATTATAACGCTACATCTGCCGCTCAACAAAGAGTCGAAATACATGGTTAATAATGCTGCAATAGATCAGATGAAAAAGGGAGTCATGTTGATCAATACCAGTCGGGGAAAATTGGTGAATACCGATGATGTGGTACAGGCTTTAAAACAAGGGCATATTGGTTACTTTGGTATGGATGTGTATGAAGAAGAAGGTGGGCTTTTTTTTGAAGATCACTCAGAGGATATTCTGCAGGACGATACCATCGCACGACTCATGACTTTTCAAAATGTGTTGATCACCAGCCATCAGGGATTTCTCACCGAAACATCCCTGCAAAATATTGCCAGAACGACGTTGTATAACTTAGATTGTTTCGAACAGAATAAAATTTCAGAGAATGAAATAAACTAGTACCAGTTCTTCCTTAACAAAATATAAGTTTTAATCTTGGTTTAAATCATATGTGAGTGATATAACTCTTTCAAAACATTTCGCAACCAGTTAAGGTACAAATAGCATTTCTTGCAGCTGCAAATGAACAGGTAGAAACCGCACCAATGGAAGGCTTAAAGCCCGAAGGTTCGGACGAATTATTGGAATTTAAAAAAAGGTTTAAAAAGTACTGCAATTGTAGCTTTGGGTTATAGAGATCAAAAAGCAGATTGGTTGGTAAAACTCAAAAAAATAAGGGAACCATTAAGTGAGTTTGTTACAATAATAAAATAGCCAACATGAAAGTAGTTTTAATGGTACCCGGGATTTTGATAGCTTTAGTAATCATTTCGCAATTATATTTTACGATGGCAAAAACAGCAACACAACCGTATCGAATTATTAAAACAGAAAAAGATTTTCAGATACGTCTTTATCCACCGGTAACGATGGCAACCATTTCGATGGATGCAAAAACCTACAAAGAATTATCCTCCACAGGATTTAGAAAATTGGCTTCTTATATTTTTGGTGGCAATCAGGCTAAAAAAAGTATCGCTATGACAACGCCTGTGCATATGGACATAAACGATTCGCAATCATCTATGAGTTTTGTAATGCCATCCATGTACACAAAAGATAATTTACCAACACCAAACGATTCAACTATAGCCATTAAAACCACCATCGAAGAATACGTTGCAGCAATTAAGTTTGGTGGCTATGCCAATGATGATGAGATTAAAAAGTACGCTGCCAGGTTAGAGAGTGCATTAATAAAAAACGGAATTGAGTATTACGGAAACTTTCGCTTTTTAGGTTACAATGCACCATATCAATTTTGGCGAAGAAAAAATGAAATCATTGTGAACGTTCGTTGGAAATAAAAATATAGAACAGATAGGATATAATTATGGCCAATAAAGTAATTGCACAGGTTATTAAAGCAGGCAAAGACTATAAAACAGGTGATACTACAATTACTGCGTTACAGCCGTCTACTATGGATTTGCTATCCGGAGAGCTTACTTTAATAATTGGCCCGTCAGGTTCAGGAAAAACGACTTTGTTGTCCTTATTCGGCTGTGTAATTTATCCCACTTCGGGTGAGGTTTTAATTGATGGTGAAAAAATAAATGATTTGAGTGAGAATAAACTGGCTGCAATTAGACTAGAGAAAATCGGGTTTGTGTTTCAACAATTTAATTTGGTTGCACCATTAAGTTCACTGGATAATGTGATGTTGCCGATGATGTTGCAGGGTGTTGCAGAAAAAGAGGCAATTGTAAGAGCGACCGCTGCGCTGGAAAAAGTTGGAATGGAAAATAAAATAAACAAACTACCCAAAACATTGAGTGGTGGCGAACAACAACGGGTGGCTATAGCACGTGCGTTGGTTACCAATCCTGAAATGATATTATGCGATGAACCAACCGCTTCATTGGATATTAAAAGTGTAGCTGTTGTGATGGAAGAACTAAAACAAATTGCCAAAAATGGAAAAGCGGTTGCTGTAGTAACACATGATACAAGGCTCAGGCCTTTTGCCGATAGAATAATTTATGTGAATGATGGAATGGTTTCCGATAAGCCCTTTGAAGAAGAAAATTTAATGACAAAATAAAATGCTATGAAATCAATATCGCTCACTATACTGCTTGCCTTATTACTGATCAATTGTCAGCGTAAAAAAGCAGAAGAAACCACAACGGTCATTAATCGTTCAGTTGACATCAACCAGGTTGTAGGTATTGGTAAAATAGAACCCGAAAATGAAATCATACAACTATCTGCAGAGGTTGCAGGCATTGTGCAAAAAATTTATAAAAATGAAAATGATTCCGTTCAGGCAGGTGATATTATCCTGGAATTAAAACACACGATTGAAGATGCCAATATATCGCAGCTTAATAGTGCAGTTGCTATACAGAAAGCTCAAATAAAAGTAGATGAGACTGCCATAAAAGAGTTGCAAATCAGGTACGCCAATGCTTCTGTTGAAATACAACGTTTACAAAATTTATTGGCAAAAGGAGCAGAGACAAAGCAAGTAGTAGATAACGCCGTTACAGAAATGCAATCTTTTGAGGTAAACATAAAAAAGTTGCAGGCAATTGTACAAGTTTCTACCATGAGATGGAAAGAAACAAAGGCGCAAGTAGCTACGGCAGAAGCTCAGTTAAAGCAAAAATTTATCAAAGCGCCTGTAAATGGTATTTTATTGGAACTAAATATCCAAACAGGAAATTATATTGATAGCAAACAAATTTTTGCACAGTTAAATCCTGAAGGTAAAACAATTGCCGTTTGTGAAATTGATGAACTCTTCGCAAATAAAATTAAGGTAGGTCAATACGCCGTTATCAGAAATTTTGGTTCGTTAGATACGCTTACTACTGGGGAAGTATATTTTGCAGCATCCTTTCTTAAAATGAAATCATTGTTTACAGACCAGGCTGGGGAGAAGGAAGACAGGCGTGTACGGGAAATAAAAATTTTACTGGATAATCCTGCGGCTATTCTATTGAATGCAAGGGTTGAATGTGTTGTAGCTATTTCAAAAAATAACCAATAAAATGTTTATACTAAAAACTGCCTGGAAATTTATTCGTTTCGACAAAGCCAAAAGTATTGGTGTGGTGGTTGGAATAATGATTAGCACTTTTTTAATTGGACAACAGTTAGGCATTTTTATTTTTCTCACCAATGCGATGAAAGCACTTGCCACAAATGTAAAGGCAGATATTTGGGTGGTAGATAGCAAAACAATGGATGTAAATCAGTTGGGCAAATTGGATGTAAGAGTGTTACGAGCCGTGCAAAGCCTTCCGGGTATACAGGAAGCCTTTCCTGTTTTCATAACTGGTGCAGCCGCTAACTATCAAAGCGGAGAAAGTGGCGGCATAACTCTCATTGGTGTTGATATTGAAAAGCTCAACGCGGTATTGGATTCATCAAAAATAATTGCTGGTAAACCATCGGATTTACAAGCGGACGGTGCCATTAGTGGTGAATATTATGAACGAAAAAATTTAGGCGAAAATATTGATATAGGTACAGCATTAGAAATTAATGGCAAACGTGCTTTTTTTAAAATGCAAACAAAAGGCTTTCGTGGTTTTGGTGCCAGTTTTTGTGTTACAACTATTGATAAGGCACGATATTTTTCCAACCAATCTTCAAATATCATTAGTGCTGTGCTCATAAAAATAACACCAGACCAAAATGCCGACAGCATTTCTGCCCTCATCAACAAAACTATATTTGGAGTAAAGGCATGGCCATCAGAAAAATTAGCCAAGGCTACGCTAAAGAAAATTTTAGGTAGCAGTGGTATTGCATTAAGCACCGGCACACTGATTATTTTTGCTTTGATAGCCGGCTTCTTTATAATCGGCTTAACCATGTACACCTCTGCTTTAGATAGATTAAAAGATTATGGCACATTGAAAGCCATTGGCGCCAGTAATAAATTTATCACCCGTTTAATTTTAACACAAGCTTCCATCTTCGCTATTGTTGGCTTTGCCATTGCGTATTTATTACTGCTTGGTTTTAAAAAAGGGGTTGCTTCTTCAGGCTTGATTTTTAGCTTTTCACCCCTGCTTTTATGCTGCATTTTTGTGGTCATTGGATTCATATCTATTGGTGGTGCATCATTTGCATTGAGACGAATAAAAGGAGTTGAACCAGCATCTGTATTTAGATAACTGAAAAAAAATGAAAAATAAATATTTCATATCGTTGATAATGATTGTATTGATGTTTGCTAAAGTAGCAGCACAGCAAACTATGTCTTTGTCTCAGGCAATTAATGCAGCCTTTAGTAATAGAAAAAATATGGAGGCTGGCAAAATAGATATAACCATACAACAACTCAAAACAAAAGCTTTATATAAACAATACGGCCCACAAGTGTCTGCGGAATACAATTACAACTACAATCCAATTTTACAAAGTTCCATTATTCCGGTTGGTAAATTTAATCCGGCTTTACCAACAGATGCAACTGCCACCCTTCAGTTTGGTACTACCTGGTCGCAATCGGCAGGTATAACTGCCAGCCAGCCATTGTTTGATGCAACCATAAAAAAGCAAATAAATGAAAGTCGATTGCAGGAAAAAATAAGCACGGCATCGCAAGCTCAAACAGCATACGAACTGGCTTACGAAGTATCAAAAGCATACATCAATATTTGGTTGCAACAACAGCAAATAAGTTCGGCTATTATAGATACTGCCAGAACCTGGCTTAGTTACCGGTTGCAATTAGGTAATTATACAGCAGGCAGGTTATTAAAATCTGAATTAAATACTGCCATCATCAACCATAACAACACAAAACAACAGTTAACTGATGCCACCATACAATTGGTGGAAAATAAAGTGTTCCTGTTATTTGTAACGGGAAACCTTGCTGGTGCAGCAACTGATTTCAATATTGACACAACCATTTTTACTAACAATAATTTGTTGTTCGCTGATACAAAAGTTGTAATAGATAGTATTCCTGTTTTTCAACAATTGAAACTACAACAACAGTTATCGCTTTTACAGCAACAAACTGAAAAGTCAAAATATATTCCGGCAATAAGTCTTAAAGGTTTTTTAGGTGCCAATCAATTTAGCAACGAATTCAATCCCATCAAAGCTAATTCGTGGTTTGGGTACAGTTATATTGGTTTAAACATAAAAATTCCTTTGCTGCTGGGAGAAGATAAAAAGAATAAGATACAACAACTGCAACTACAATCGCAGCAATATAGCATGCAGCTTGATGATAAATCTGCACAACTTAACCAGGAATCTTTAACTGCTGCATTAGAATTAACCCGGTTAAGCCTTCAATTAAAAACGCAGGAAGACAATATTTTGCTGTATAAAGAAACGTTGCAAATATTGCAGGACAGATTTAAAGAACAACAAATAACTGCAATCGAATTAAACAGGCAGGAAACTGAATTGCAAAAATTGTTGACAGATTATCAAAATACAAAGGCAAAGGCATGGCTCTTTGAGTTATCCTTCCTGAATGCTACGGGGCAACTAAGCAAATTATGGAAGTAAATGGGCGATTCGAAATTTAAAATGTAGAACTAAAAATGACAAGAATTTGAAATCTATTTTATCCAGGTTCTGGATTGCAAATCCTAAATGGTAGGTTACCGGTACATTTGGAATTTCCTTCTCCACTTAGTAAAATGGTTGATGCCTTGCATATAGAAATTTATAAAGCATAAATAAAATTTCAACACCAATAATAATTCTATGCCTTCATTAATTTTATTACGGCACGGCCAATCTACCTGGAACCTTGCAAACAAATTTACGGGCAATGTAGATGTAGATCTAACTCCACTCGGCGAACACGAAGCCAGGCTGGCAGGGGTTCTTTTAGAGGATTACATAATTGATGTAGCGTTTACTTCCGTATTGAAGAGAGCCATTCATACGCTGGACATCATTTTGAATGAAATTGGTAAGAGTATTCCTATAATTCAATCTGCTGCTTTAAATGAGCGGAATTACGGCGACCTCCAGGGTTTAAATAAAACTGAAACAGAGCATAAATATGGTGCAGGTAAAGTATTAACATGGAGAAGGAGTTACGACATACCTCCACCAAACGGAGAAAGCCTGAAAGATACCTATAACAGGGTAGTGCCTTACTATAAAACAGCCATTGAGCCTCAATTGAAAACAGATAAAAATACATTGATTGTGGCGCATGGCAATAGTTTACCTGCCTTAATGATGTATCTGGATGGGTTTAGTGAAACAGAAATTGCAGACGTAAACATTGCTACCGGTATCCCAAGGGTGTATGAATTTTCTCCAGAATTGAAATTAGAGACTGCTGATTATCTTGAAGATTGAGTTACTTCTACCGGCATCATTAAAATATATGTTGGATATATTATAGATTGTAAAATAGGCAAATCTTAAAATAATTGAAATATAAAATACCAGTTTGAAAAAGGGTACAATTAATTATTGCTGCCATGTTTGAGATAATATTTAATTTAAAAAAATTCATGCTGTTTCTATTATGTAACAAACATGTGAAAGATGCAACTAATTTCCAAATTTGTGTAATACATTCCAACGCTTATACAAAGACCTTTAATGGTAAATAATTCAGTTAATAAAAAGGCAACATTATTTTTCAACCAAATTAAGTTTTACAGATTAATGTGTAAATAAAAGTTGCTCTAAAAGCAACAGTAAATATTTAAGCTGAATAAGATTAAGAAATAAACTTTACCTCTTGAAACAAAAAATTGAAACAAAAAATTGAAACAAAAAATGACGTAATTTAAAATGCACCCTTTTCGGGATAGCATTAAATAACTAGAACAATTTTTTTAAATTAAAATATGAAACAATGACAAAGAAAATTCTAATTGTATTAACCTCCCACAGTGAGTTGGGAGATACTGGCAAAAAAACCGGTTTTTGGATTGAAGAATTTGCTGCGCCTTATTACGTACTGGCAGATAACGGTGCAGTTATAACCATTGCATCTCCTGCTGGTGGTCAGCCGCCTGTTGACCCAATGAGTGAAGCTGCAGATGCCCAAACATCCGCCACTGAACGTTTTTATAAGGACATTGAATTAATTGACAAAGTAGCCAACACTTTAAAACTAAGTGATGTACAAGCTGAAGACTACGATGCTGTTTTTTATCCCGGCGGGCATGGCCCCTTATGGGATCTGGCAAATGACAGCAATTCAATAAAATTAATTGAGGAGTTTTATAACACTCAAAAACCCATTGCCTTTGTATGTCATGCGCCTGCCGCTTTAATAAAAGTAAAAGCAGAAAATGGTGAACCACTAGTAAAAGGAAAAAAAGTTGCCGGCTTTTCTGATACAGAAGAAGAAGCAGTAGGACTAACCAAAGTAGTTCCTTTTTTATTAGAAGACGAGTTAAAAAAACTGGGAGCACATTATAGCAAAGGAGCAGATTGGAGTTCATATACGCAACACGACGGCTTACTAATTACAGGGCAAAATCCTGCATCTTCTGAAGCTGTTGCAGAACTGCTTTTAAAAACATTGGCCGGCGAAAAAGAATTATCACATTCAAAATAATAATAAACATGAAGGGCTTTAAAGGAAACATTGAACAACTCACTTTAGATAATGATAACTTTCGTAAAGTGCTTTATACGGCTCAACATCTTCAATTGGTGTTGATGAGCCTGGAAGTAGGCGAAGATATTGGTATAGAAACACACGAAAACAACGACCAGTTTTTCCGGTTTGAAAGCGGGCAAGGTAAATGCATTATCGACAACAACGAATATAATGTTGTTGAAGGCGATGCGATTGTGGTACCTGCCGGTGCAAAGCACAACGTAATTAACACGGGCAACACCCCATTTAAAATGTACACCATCTATGGTCCGCCTAATCACCAGGATGGCACATTGCGTAAAACCAAAAAGGATGCTGAAAGCAATGGCGAAGTATTTGATGGGAAGGCAACCGAGTAAATAGCAATTTGGAAGAGCCTAAACACTCGCAATTCCTAGTTACTAATTAAAACGAAATAATCGAAAAGCAGTTTTATTCTTACTGGCAGCAACATGCCTATGCAAGAACAATTATGGGCTCCACAGTTTTGTTCATTCCATTGTTTTAAGTGGTATGGGTGCTAATATTGAAATCATTTAATTCATCTTAATTCATTTATATTGTTTATTCTTTAACTGCCTGGTATTTTCAAAAAAAAGCCACTTAACCAGGCTTTAACTTTATCAAAGTTCAAAGACGTTCTAACAAAAACTTGCAAAGAAATATTATTGTTTAAAATTGAAGCCACGGTGGCCCTTACAACATAATTTAATCATCACCGAAAAGGAAATAAGGGATACGCAATCGGCATCAGCATGGCTACTATTGTGTTGTTTATTTCTATTGTACTGATGATGGCAAATGAATTTATTGTTGTTGAAAAACGCCATTGAAAGTAAAACTGGCAACTGTTTTTAAAGTGCATGATATTTTACAAAAAGCTTTTAGGTTATCAATGAGAATTGAAAAAATAAAAAATTGAATCACATCAAAAATAAATTTGAATAACATGAAAGAATATAGATTATTTAGCGAAACAGCGGTTGGAGCAACCACTTTATTAAATCATATTGTGATGGCACCCATGACAAGGTGCAGGGCCAGTGGAAATATCCCCAACGATTTAATGGCAGCCTACTATGAGCAACGTTCTGCAGCGGGATTAATTATAACCGAAGGCACTGCTCCATCTCCCAACGCATTGGGATACGCAAGAATACCCGGAATATTCAGCGCACAACAAACAGATGGCTGGAAAAAAGTAACCAATGCCGTACACGGAAATGGTGGAAAAATATTTGTACAGTTAATGCATACTGGTAGAATCAGCCATCCATTGAATATGCCGGAAGATGCTGTGATACTTGCTCCTTCAGCCGTAAAAGCAGCGGGTCAAATGTGGACGGATGCTAAACAATTACAGGATTTTGAAGTGCCAAAAGAAATGACAGCAGAAGATATTTTCCAGACAAAAAAAGAATTTGTTACTGCTGCAAAAAACGCCATCACCGCAAGGTTTGATGGTGTGGAATTACATGGAGCCAATGGTTATTTGCTGGAAGAATTTTTATCTCCTGTCAGCAATATTCGTACAGATAATTATGGAGGAAGCATTGAAAAACGCTGCCGCTTTGTTATTGAAGTGGTTGATGCTGTTGCCATGGCTATTGGAAAAGAAAATACGGGCATCCGTTTATCTCCTTATGGTGTGGCAAGTGATATGCCGCATTATCCTGAAATAGACGCTACCTACCATTACCTGGCTAAGCAATTGAGTAACCTTGGTATCGCCTATATCCATTTGGTTGACCACAGTGCCATGGGTGCACCAACTGTACCAATTGAAATTAAGAAGTTGATTCGCAAAAATTTCACAAACAACATTATTCTCTGCGGAGGTTATGATAAAGAAAGAGCAGAAGCCGACATAAACAGCGGGCTTGCAAACCTCATTGCATTTGGACGGCCATTTATCAATAATCCTGATTTGGTTGAAAGGCTTGCCAATAACTGGCCTTTATCAAAAGAACTTAACATGGATTTATTTTATAG
>Ga0163154_10001544_pt1 | contig 35394 bp, 35 predicted proteins | sample OliLakLV19MP9P1_FD_148649 | JGI IMG/M metagenome (GOLD analysis project Ga0163154, IMG submission 148649) | Freshwater microbial mat bacterial communities from Lake Vanda, McMurdo Dry Valleys, Antarctica - Oligotrophic Lake LV.19.MP9.P1 | ecosystem: Environmental > Aquatic > Freshwater > Lake >... | reverse complement strand
ACCCTGGGTATTTGCGGTAAAACCGCTCAACCCCAAAGGGGTTGCGTCTCAATTTGAATGAATAGGATGCCCGCGAATTCTCGCGACGAATACCAGAGGGATTCCACCCCAATCTTAGAGTTGCCGAGCTACCCCAAATGTAGACCGTCAAACTTTTTAACTGGTTCCATATAAGTTACTCGATTTATGACGACCTACACTAGGTCAAAAGAATTAAATCTGCATCCACACAGTTGGGGCACCGGCTGTGTGACTTTATCGGAGCCGTTAAGACTACTTGTTACGCTCAATCAAAGGAAACTTCGTTTGAAGAAGGCCTTCGACAAAGTGCGTCGTGTAACGACCGCGCCGGAAATTGGGATCATTAAGAATGACCTGCTGGAGAGGTATCGTTGTCTTAATGTCTTTAATAATGAACTCTCCCAAAGCACGTTGCATGCGGTCGATGGCTGTTTTCCTGTCGCTACCGCTGGTGATTAATTTGCCAATCATCGAATCGTAATGGGAAGGAATAACATACCCACCGTACGCATGAGAGTCCACTCGGACGCCGTATCCACCTGGGGCATAATACAAACCAATGCGCCCAGGCGAAGGCATGAAGTTGTTGAACGGGTCTTCAGCGTTGATCCGACATTCGATCGAATGTCCGTGAGGAACTAAGTCAGCTTGATTAAATGAGAGCGGTTCGCCCATGGCAATGCGGATCTGCTCCTTAATCAAGTCGATCCCATAAACTTCTTCAGTGACCGGATGTTCGACCTGAATGCGGGTGTTCATTTCCATGAAAAAGAAATTGTATTCGTCATCCACAAGGAACTCGATGGTTCCGGCATTTTCATAACCCACTGATTCACACAGTTTAATTGCGGCGCGCCCCATTTTTTCCCGAAGTTTGATTCCTTCTTTGGTCATCATCATTGGGGATGGACACTCCTCAATGATTTTTTGATTACGACGCTGCATACTGCAGTCACGTTCGCCAAGATGAACTACTTTCCCTTTTTTATCCGCTAAGATCTGAAATTCAATATGATGCGGATTTTCAATGAGTTTTTCTATGTAAACGCTGGAATTGTTAAAACATTTTTCAGCTTCGTTACGCGCCGTATGAAACGATTTCACCAAACTCACGTCGTTGTGGGCCGCGCGCATTCCCCTGCCGCCGCCGCCCGCCACGGCTTTGATCATAACGGGATAACCAATTTTTTTGGCGACCTTAAGGGCCTCCTGTTCGGTTTCAATGATTCCGTCACTGCCTGGCGTTGTGGGAATACCGGCTTTTTTTGCGGTTTCCCGAGCCACAGCTTTATCGCCCATCGACCTAATTGCAGAGGCTTTAGGACCAATAAACCGAATATTACAACTCTCACAAACCTCAGCAAAGTGGGCGTTTTCAGCTAGAAATCCATATCCCGGATGGATGGCATCCACATCGCCGACTTCTGCCGCGCTGATGATCCGATCAATTTTAAGATAACTTTCCTGACTCGGTCCGCGACCAATACAAATCGCCTCATCGGCTAATTGAACATGTAAACTATCGACATCGGCTTCGGAATAGACAGCAAGAGTTCGGATCCCCATTTCTTTACAGGCACGAACAATACGGAGGGCAATTTCGCCACGGTTGGCGATAAGAATTTTATCAAACATGCGATACCTTAGGGAGATTTAAGTCGAAACAGGGGCTTGCCAAATTCCACAGACTTACCGTTTTCGATGAGCGCTTCTGAGATCGTTCCTCTGACCTCAGCTTTGATTTCGTTCATGACCTTCATGGCCTCGATGATACAGACGACCGTATCTTCGTTAACCTCTTGGCCAACTTCGATGTAGGAAGCCGCCTCAGGGGAGGCAGACCTATAGAAAGTACCGACCATAGGGGAAACAATTTCTTTGATAGGTGTTGAAGGCGCAGCAGCCAGAGCTGCGGCGGCAGGCATTGCGATTGGGGAGGATGAAGTGATAGGGGCGTTTAAGTGTTCAACGGCAATTAATGGTGCCTGAGCTAGATGCGCAGGAACCATTGAAGATTTCAAGCCCTCTTTCTTTAAATGTATTTTGAAACCTTCCCGTTCCAATTGAAACTCCGACAAATTATTCTTTGTCATTAAATCGACGATCAACTTGATCTCTTTTAGGTCCACACAGGCTCCTCGGTTTAGAATTAGGGGGGCATAATACAGTGCTAAATAATCTCGTCAAGGTAGACTTTTGAACATTTCAGATAACGATAAAGGAGGAATTCATGAGAATAAGTGCTGAAATCCATCAAAAGTAAGACCTTGACTTTTTAGGCTAAAATTGGCAGTGGTAAATAATGAATCTATCGTGGAAAGATACCGAGGAAATTGCTTGGGCATTGGTTGATAAATACCCAGGTCAAGATCCATTAAAACTTAGTTTTCCTAAATTACATAAAATGATCTGTGAGCTTGAAGGGTTCACAGGCGACGCAAACGCTTCAAATGAAGGGGTCCTTGAATCAATTCAAATGGCTTGGTACGAGGAAGTTAAGAAATGAAGAGTATTATCAGTACCGATTTAGCACCAAAGGCCATTGGGCCATATTCACAAGCCGTGCGATCTGGGGACTTTCTGTTTTGTTCAGGGCAAATCCCTTTGGACCCTAAGACGGGCGAACTGGCATCACCTGAAATCAGGGGTCAAGTCAGACAAGTGCTCGAAAATGTTAAAGGGCTTGTTTCTTCCCAAGGGTTGTCGCTGGAAAACGTTGTTAAAACGACTGTTTTTCTGACTGATCTCTCAAATTTCGCCATAATGAACGAAATATATGGAAACTATTTCGATAAAGCCCCACCAGCAAGGACCACAATTCAAGTTTCACGTCTTCCTAAAGATTCTTTAGTGGAAATTGAAGTGATAGCAGCCTATTAAGGCGGTAATTATCAGTTTTTTTGGTTGAGATATATTTTTAACATAATAAAGGCTGAGCCAAACGCCTGTCCCCATTCGTTTATTAATAATAGTTTTGACGAAACGACCTAATAGCATTACTTGAAAATCATGAAAGAACACCTGATCCGCATAGGCACGCTTGTCCCCGGCGAAAACACTGGGAATTATATTAAGCAGATCCTACCCCACGGTTTTGAATCCTTCCAAATAACATGTTGGGAAGCATGGAAAGACAACAATCTTGCGGCCATGGCAGATGATGTTAAGAAAGCCATTGGCGATCAGGACGCCATTGTGGATTCTCTCGGAGTATTTGGAAACCCACTTACAAATGACAAAACGATCAATGCCTTCGAGTTAGCCATCGATAACGCCCATCATTTTGGAGCGACAACCGTGTGCGGATTTGCCGGGCGTTTGACCGATAAGCCTTTGCCGGAATCTATTCCCCGCTTTAAGGAAGTATTTACTCCTCTAGCAAAACGCGCGGAAGACAAAGGAATTAAAATCGGATTTGAAAACTGTCCAATGGGCGGCGACTGGACCAGGGGTGACTGGAATATCGCGCATAATCCAATGGCCTGGGAACTTATGTTCGATGCAGTCCCGAGTGCCGCAGTGGGCCTTGAATGGGAGCCATGTCATCAAATGGGGCAAATGATTGATCCCATGGCGCAGTTACGTAAGTGGGTTTCAAAAATCGTTCACGTTCATGGAAAAGATTCCTCTATTTACCACGATATTCTCAACGCCGAAGGCATCGGTGGTGGTGGTAAACGTCCATGGTTTCATCACCGGTCCCCAGGGTTTGGGGACAGTAACTGGACTGATATCATCAGTGAATTAATCATGGCAGGATTTCGTGGCAGCATTGATATCGAAGGATGGCACGACAATGTTTACGCAGGCGACCTAGAAATGACTGGGCAAGTCCATGCGCTGAACTACCTCAAACGTTGCAGACCCGAGCGAATACAAAATCCAAAATAGAAGTTTTTCTTAAAAAATGACCTCAAGCCATGGTTTCATTGCACGGTTACCCATGACAGGATAATGCATTTTTAAGATACTTTTGTTCATTCCAATCTAAGGTTGGCCACTCTATTATGGGCCTATGCAAACGATTGAATACTCCATTAAGCTGACTCCTTCAGAAATTGAACAGTTCCACGTTCATGGGTATCATATTCAGAGAAACGTTTTTAATTTGGACCAAGTCGTAACCTTAAAAGCATATTTTGATGACTTAGCTGAAAAAGGTGTTCCCGCTCCTGACAACCATTGGGTCCCTGATCTGAATCCTGAAAACTTCAAAAAAGATCCACTCGCCCGGTATCCACGAGTGATGATGCCACACCGATTTAATGATCAATCACGGAAGATGATGCTGGAATTAAAAATCAGGGATCTCCTGTGGCAATTTTTTAATGAAGAACCCTTATCAGCCCAGAGCATGTTTTATTTCAAGCCCCCTGGATCTCGTGGGCAGGCACTTCATCAAGATAACTTTTACCTTTCTGTTAAACCAGGAACCTGCATTGCGGCATGGACGGCCATTGATCCAGCAACCCCGGAAAACGGTGGGTTATATGTAGTCCCGAACACAGGAGACCTTGCAATCACCTGTCCTGAAAAAGCGGATGAGGCTGAAAGTTTTGTGAGCCATTTCGTAAAACCACCGCCCGGGAAAAAGGCGATTCCCGTTCATTTACAACCCGGTGACACCCTCTTTTTCAATGGAAACGTTATCCACGGATCCGGCCCAAACAGGCATGCAACCCAATGGCGTCGCGCCTTTATATGCCATTACATTCCACGGACCACACAGTTTGCTTCAAAATATTACAAACCCTTCGTTACCTTTGAAGATGAGGAAGTAGCCATTGCTGAATCTACTGATGGCGGGCCTTGTGGGACCGAGTGGGGTGCTAAAGATCCATACGGGGCATAAGCCGTGATGGGTTTAAACAGCAAGATTGTTCGGGAAAGAAGTGCGCTTTATTCCCCAATATCAACGATAGAGAAGAGTAAACTCAAATTGCGTTCTCGTTGCTCATCTCTGACCAGAGGGATCGTGGGCGGAATGCGGCGCATGTTCTCAATATAATTGGCAAGATATTCCCCAAAAATTCGATATAGAAATAACAAGTTTTTGGATTCACGTTGCCTTACACGTTCACGAGTAATTTCCTTGATTTCGCCGATGGCCTTTAAGGTATGTTTTCGATCTATACCCAGACCGAAACGAAAGATCATCACTTCCCTCTCTTCCTTATCGAGCTTACTGAGCAACCATTTGGCAATGACAGCCGGGTCAGAAGAGATTTCGCCATTTTCAAAGTGATAACGTGGCAGGGTGCCCTGTTCGTGCAATTTTTTCACCTCCTCAATAACCGCAGTCATGGTTCGGCTGCCAATTCCCTCGAGATCAAACAGCCTTGCGGGAGGAAAATCATGGAATTGACCTACATTAACGATACCTGCCCTATTAATTTTGAGAAGAGCTCCGGGCTTGATGAGCAAATATTTGAGGTCAACGGAGCGAATGGTTTCCGTTAAAGGCAGATTTAGATAAAAAGGTCCCGGGTTTGAGGCACTCATCATAGGTGTTTAATTAAGATCTTGAACTCATCCAACGTGCGGACTCTATGACCTAAACATCTGGATTCAATCTTATTTTTTATGTTTTAGCGTGAAATTTAATAATGGTATCAGAAATATAATGAAGCGATCAGAAACCGTTCATTTTGGAGATACCGTCGTTCACTTAAATGAGGAATTAAAACTAAAGCCCTCGCACATAGAGTCGCCTCTTGCCTCAGGAAGGAAAATGTATAATGTCGGGAACCATGCCCTCCAAAGCTGTTCTTGATACATTATCGCTTATTGTTGGTCCAAATGAGGTTTTGACCAAAAAAGAGGATCTACTGACCTATGCGTTTGACGGAACAGCGGTTTTAAACACACTTCCGGGGTGTGTGGTATTCCCCCGGACCACTGCACAAGTCGCGGCTATTCTCAAATACGCAAATGAACAAAAAATCCCGGTGATCACTCGGGGTTCAGGCACTGGTCTCAGCGGCGGCAGTGTGCCAGATCTCGATTGCATCGTACTGTGCACTGTCAGGTTTAACCAAATCCTAGAAGTTGATGCAAAAAATCTCACTCTCATGGCCGAGCCAGGTGTGATAACACTCAAAATCGCTGAGTCAGCAGAAGCCGTGGGATTATTTTACCCACCAGACCCCGGTTCCATGCGCATCTCTACCATAGGCGGGAACATCGCAGAGAACTCAGGAGGATTGCGGGGTCTTAAATACGGAGTTACCCGCGATTATGTCATGGGTTTGGAAATTGTGACGGCAACTGGGGATATCATTTGGATGGGCAACAAGTGCGTCAAAGATGTCGCAGGATATTCCTTAAAAGACGTTTTTATTGGAAGCGAAGGAACATTAGCGGTCATCACCAAAGTCCTGCTTAAACTCATTCCAAAACCAAAAACAAAAAAGACTTTGCTCGCCGTGTTTGATCGTATGGATGCCGCCGCTGAAACGGTTTCTGCCATTATTGAAAACAAAATCATTCCTTGCACCCTTGAGTTCTTGGACAAGATCACCATTAAGTGTGTAGAGGATTACGCCAAGATTGGACTTCCCCTCGATGCTGAAGCGGTGCTTCTCATGGAGACCGACGGTCATCCTGCTGTCGTTGAAGAGGAAGCCAAGCAAATGGAACAAATCGCACGTCAACATGGGGCGCGGGCGGTAAGTGTGGCCCAATCCAATGAGGAAGCCTTAAAGCTCGCCTCAGCCCGACGGACGGCATTCAGTGCATTGGCCCGCGTGAATCCTACAACCATTCTAGAGGACGCAACTGTCCCGCGGAGTGAGTTAGCAAAGATGGTAAACTTTATTCAAGATGTGGGTGTTCGTTATAAATTGAAAATAGGCACCTTTGGCCATATGGGGGATGGTAATCTGCATCCTACTTTTCTCACGGATGAAAAAAATCATGAAGAAATGGAGCGGGTCGAAAAGGCCATGGTGGAAATTTTTGAATTCGCGGTTAAGTTAGGTGGGACAATCACTGGCGAACACGGTGTGGGCCTTGCCAAAAAACCGTATTTGGAAAACGCTATAGGTAAACTGAACGTGGAGGTCATGCGGCAGCTTAAAAAGGCCTTTGACCCAAACCATATTTTAAATCCCGGTAAAATTTTTGATAAATAATGGACGCTACCCCTTCCAAAAATGCTGCGATGAATCTCCCCCTGGTTCCAGACGAACCGGGATTACTGCGGCCTACGGGCACGGGCAGTTATATTAAGGATTTAGACTACTCCGTCGTTCAACAATGCATGCATTGTGGGATGTGCCTTCCCACCTGCCCCACCTATGATGACACCTTACTGGAACGCAATAGTCCACGCGGGCGGATTGCACTCATGCGGAGTATTGCAGACGGTAACTTGGGTGTGACACGCGAATTTGCCGAAGAACTTTATTTCTGTTTGGGTTGTCTCGCGTGCCAGACCGCATGTCCTGCAGGTGTCAATTACACGGAGCTTTTTGAAATGTCCCGGGCTGAGATCGAACGTTCCAAGGTTTTGGATAACCCGAAACGATCTTTCATTAGGGGGATAACCATTAAAACCATTTTTCGTTATCCCTCGTTGTTACACCGCTTGGGGAAAATGATGTACGTGTACCAAGCATCCGGCCTCCAAGCTTTCGTCCGCAAATCAGGTTTACTTAACTTCGCCCCAAAACAATTGCGCGATTTGGAACCCCTGACTCCAAAAGTACACGCTCGATTTTCTGCGGACCTCATTAAACAAACCGAAAAGCCTGAAGTCAAAAGTTACCGAGTCGGACTGCTCACCGGATGCGTTCAGGATTTAGTTTATCCGGATGTCAATCGGGATACCGCTGACGTCCTATTGGCGAACAATTGCGAAGTTGTGACTCCGCGCGGGCAATACTGTTGCGGATCGCTCCATGGTCACAATGGCGAATGGGAACTTGCAAAGGAACTTGCCCGTAAAAATATCGATATGTTTCCGATCGAAGAACTCGACGCGATCATTACAAATGCAGCAGGGTGTGGTTCACATCTGAAACATTATGATCATTTACTCTATGATGACCCCATTTATTCTGCGAAGGCCAAGGATTGGTCTCGGAAGCTAAAGGACATCCATGAATGGCTCGCAGAGATTGGTATTCGTCCACCGAATTGCGCCTCAGAAAAATTGGATGTGACTTATCATGAAGCCTGTCACTTATGTCACGGTCAGAAAATTACGCATCAGCCCAGACAGGTATTAAAAGCGATCCCGGGGCTTGAGCTCAGGGAAATGGCGGAATCCACTTGGTGCTGTGGGAGTGCCGGGGTTTACAACATTACCCAACCAGAAATGTCGGCAAAATTGCTGGTCCGGAAGATGAAGCATATTACGGGGACCAAGGCAGACATCGTCGCTACGGCTAATCCTGGATGTATGGTTCAATTAGAAGCGGGCATGCGCCAAAATCAGTCCGACATTAAAGTGATTCATCCTATTACACTCCTTGCTCAAGCTTACCGCCGTGAGAAAACAGAAAAGAATGCTCCGAAAGGATAAGACTATTCTGCGGCGAAAATTTCTGAAAAACGGTACGCTTGAAGGAATCTCAAGACTGTTTTTGAGAATTGGGCACTTGAGAAACAACACTTTCGATCGTTCCATCACAGAGTAGGGTTTTCAAAACCTGTCCGCTCTTCACAGAAAGGGTTGACCTGATGACATGACCCGTTGCATCGCGCGTAATGCTATATCCACGTTCAAGAGCGCCTTGCGGACTTAATAAGATCAACTTCACTTTGAGAGTGTCCAACTGACTTTTTTTTCTCAGAATCAATTGTTGTTTTAATTTACCCAAATGCATTTGTGCGACAACAAACCTCTGGCGATACCCAGCGAGGGCCGCAGCCGGACTACGCCTATTGAGATGCTCCCGCAGCTCGCCAATGTTCCTCCGATGACGTTCAAGAATGGCCTGAACGTTCCTATGTAACGTGAGCAAATAATCGTCTAGCCGTTGCTGGTATTGCTCAATCATGCGAACCGGTTCGCGGAAAACATAACTTTCACCCAGTCGCTCAATACGAATTTTCAAATGCTGAATCTGATTCCTGACCTCTCGAGTCAAAGCCGCGTGACATTTTTTGACTCCTGCAATTTCTTCAGCGGCGAGCGGCACCACGATCTCTGCCGCTGCACTCGGAGTGGGCGCGCGCAGATCCGCAACAAAATCGGCAATGGTGAAATCAATTTCGTGCCCAACTCCAGAAACAACCGGCAAGCCTGATCTAAAGAGTGCGCGGGCTACCACTTCCTCGTTAAAAGCCCACAAATCTTCCAAAGATCCCCCTCCTCTTGCAATGATGATCACATCGACAATATCGAGGGCATTAAACTCATCAATGGCCGCAGCAATTTCCTGTGCAGAACCGGGGCCCTGCACTTTGACTGGGTTAATAATGATATGTTGCCCCGGAAATCGACGCCGAGTGATATTGATGATGTCCTGTAACGCAGCACCCGTGGGTGATGTTACAATGCCAATCGTACGTGCGTGCTTTGGAATCGGTTTTTTTCGCGCTGGATCAAAAAGCCCCTCGGCTTGGAGCTTCCTTTTTAACTCTTCAAAACGCGCTTGGAGATCACCTAACCCAGCTTGCAGAATTTTTTTAGCGACAATTTGATACTGCCCACGCGCCTCATAAACCGAGAGTGCCCCGTTAATTTTAACTTGAAGTCCGTCCCGCAAGGCAAAACCTTGTTTAGAAGCCACCCCACGGAACATGACGATTGAAATCTGAGCTTCAGAGTCCTTCAGCGTGAAATAACAGTGTCCGGAAGCTTGATTTCGGAAGTTTGAAATTTCCCCCTCGACCCAAACATCGCCGACTTCTCTTTCGAGAAGAGTTTTGATGCGACGCGTTAACTCAGAAACGGAAAAGGCTTTTTCCATGGGTTATAAATCACGACTTAAGCATCCAAATTAAAAGCTTTTTTGAAAGCTTCTCCGACCTCTGGCTGAACCGAAGTTAATTTTTCGCAAATCCGGACAATGGACGTAGCCAAGCCCGTGATTTCGTCAATATCAATGAGCACAGCGTTGAGCCGGATATCCTCGACGGCCACAGGAAACCGCTGGGGCATGCTTGTCAGGAACCGCTTTATAATAGGGTCTGCTTCACGTCCAAGAATTGATTCATGAGGCCCGGTCATTCCCGTATCGCAAATAAAAGCCGTTCCATGGGCCATGACATGTTCGTCAGCCGTAGCCACATGCGTATGAGTCCCCACTACAGCCGAAACATGCCCATCCAGAAAACGGCCCATGGCGATCTTTTCTGAAGTTGTTTCAGCATGTATATCGACGAGGATACATTTAGTTTCTTTGCGCAGGCGGTCTACTTCCTGTCTACCCGCGATGAACGGATTCTCCAAATTCATCTGCATAAAAACCCGGCCCTGCAAATTTAAGACGGCCAAAGTCTTTCCATCTTTATGCACAATATAAGAACCCTTACCGGATACACCCGACGGATAATTCAACGGTCTCAATAAACGTGGCTCTTGATTGATAATGTCGTACACGTCGCGTTGATCCCACACATGATCACCGGAGGTCAAACAATCGACGTCATTAAGGAGTTCACGGACATGGGCTGGTTTGTACCCACCACCAGAAGGAGCGCAGTTTTCCCCGTTAGCGACAACAATATCAATTTTGTGCGTCTGCCGAAGTTTAGGTACAAGTTCCTTAACCGCCCGGCGACCGGGTTCTCCGACAATATCCCCAATAAATAAAACCTTCATTAAGGCGCAGCCTAAGCCTTTAAGAATAAAAACCAAATGCTATTTCCAGAGTCATTTTCTGGTCACCAACGCTCTTTACGGGAAATGACCCATAAAAAGAGAGTTGACAGGATTTTATTTATTTGAGACTTAGTCTCAACTCTAATGAGACCCTGTCTCAATAGAGTAAACCACTAAAATTAAATCCAAAACCTTAGTAATATGAAAATCCTATTTATTTCACTTATCGCGTGCGCCATCTCGCTACCCATATCGGGTACTGCGGCTACTAAAAAAATAAGCGCTTCAACCACCCCATCCGATTCCACCATGGCCGATGTCATCAAACGCATGGAAACTATGCAGGTTGAAATTAATAATCTTCAAACTCAACTAAAAGAGTATGAAGCTCAAGGTGAGGTCAATCCTGAAACAGCTAGAGCCCTGAAAGAAAAGGGAATCCTCAGTCACGGTCAACTTTCCATCGGGGTTTATGGAGAAACAAAGGTACGTTCACGGGATAGCGCAGCGGGAAGACAATTAAAGTCGGATCCCCATCGGATCGTTCTACTTCCGACTTATCAATTTTCGGACACCATCGTATTCAACTCGGAAATTGAGTTTGAGCATGGCGGCGCTTCAACAAGCAATGGTTCAAAATTGTTCGAAGGCGGGAACATTGAGGTTGAGCAACTATTCGTTGATTTTAAGTTTAACGAACACATCAACTGGCGCGCGCCTGGTATCGATTTGATCCCCCTCGGTTTTTTCAATCTACACCACGAACCCACTTTATTCTATAGCACCGAACGACCTGAGTTATATCGTGAACTTATTCCATCTACTTGGTTTGAAATGGGCACAAGTATTTATGGAAAAGTTGTTGATGGTTTGAATTATCAATTAATGGTCAGTGCTGGTCTAGACGACGATGGCGACAACTCTAGTACGGCAGGAACATCATCAGGCATCACAGGCGCCAATGGCATTCGAAACGCGCGCCCGGCTATTGGGGATTTCGCACAAGCCAATAACGAACTGGGATACACCTTTAGACTGGGTTACACCCCTGATTACGTACCGGGATTGGGTATGAGCACGAGCGCCCATTATTCCGATGTCACCCCGCAGCGCAACGCGGATAACCCAGCGGTCGTGGGCAATCATGATGTCATCATTTACGACATCGAAGCACGATACCGCATACCGAAAACTGGGTTTGAGATTCGCGCGGAGTACGTTCAAATCTTTTTGGAAGGCGTCAGGAACTTTGCTGCGAACAATAATGGGGTCTCCACTGACAACGTAGGTAGCGGCATGTACGGCGTCTCGGCCGAAGTGGCTTACCACTGGAACCTCCAACCCAAAATCAAAAACGGATGGGAACTCGTACCCTTTTATCGTTATTCCACAATGGATTTACAATCCGGCGGTTATAGCGGTACCGATGCACACGCCCCCACTGGCCAAGGTGATCGCGAATTCCACACCTTTGGGTTAGCGGCATTTCCCACTCCGGAACTTGTCTTAAAAGCTGATTATCGCTTGGCTTTAGACGAATCCATATCGGGACCACAGTCTGATCAAGTCCAATTTGCAGTTGGATTCTTTTTCTAAACTAACGTATTTTCATTTCTAAGCCTTTCTCGATCAAATGATCGGGGAAGGCTTTTTATTAAATAAAAAGGAACGATCACCCATCTCATTAACATGAACAAGCACTTAACAATCACCGGTATCACGGCAGCTTCTGCTCTTGTTTTCCCGGCGCAAGTTTTTGCCACTCGCTTTCTGACCATTGAGGAGGCCCAAAAACAGATGTTCGCTGATGCCTCTTTCCTCCCCGCTTCGATTAAATTAACAAATGACGATAAGGCCAAAATAAAGGCCATAACTGGCAATACCCCCTCCTTCTCAGTGATCAAGGGATGGAAGGCGACCGCTGGCGGTAAAACGGTTGGTTTCGTTTACATGGATTATGTGATCGGAAAACATCTCCTTATAGATTACGCCCTGGCACTCAATGCGGATGGGACCGTTAAACAAGTTGAAATCCTCGAATACCGTGAAAGTTACGGAGGCGAAATCCGAAATGCAGGATGGCGAAAACAGTTCAAAGGCAAAAAAGCTTCTTCTCTCCTCCTCCTGAACTCCGATATTTACAACATCAGTGGGGCAACCTTGTCTTGTCGGCATTTAACGAAAGGCATCAAGAATCTCCTGACCATCCATGAAAAATTTGGCAAAAATTAATTTAAACAGATGCCGCCCTGCTCTTGGGACGTTTGTGTGCATCTCCATTGCGAATGACTCAGAACAATTCGGTATAACTGCCATCGAATTAGCCTACAACTGCATCAATCGAATCGATCGCCTCATGTCTGTTCACAGTCAAAAAAGCGATATTACGACCATCAACCGGACGAAGCCGGGTTTAAAAACACGGGTTCACAAGGATACTTTTGAAGTATTAGAGCGGGCGATGATGATGTATGAGAAAACTCAGGGTTTATTTAATCCTGCCGTAGGTCAGCACCTACAGAGCAAAGGTTTTATTCCAGACTTCCGGCGGTCAAAACTCTCCCCAAAACCCACTCCCCAGCCTATGGGAATTGGATACTCTCTCGACCGGCACACTGGGTCAGTTCAACGCACCCATTCAAGTGCACAACTTGATCTCGGCGGTATTGCAAAGGGTTACGCGGTCGACAGGGCCGTTGATGTTCTCATGCGCAACGGGATAACGGAGGGCGTCGTGAATGCAGGAGGGGACCTACGCGTGTTTGGGCCAAGAAAAGTCCAATTTAAAATTCGATCCCCTTTTCAGCCCACTCAACCCATTCATTCCATTACAATTAAAAATCGCGCTCTGGCTACATCCGGCTCCTATTTTTCGCAAAAAACCATTTCCGGAAAAGTGACCCACCCCATTGTTAATCCCCAGACAGGCGAGTCAGTTGAAGGGCTTTGTTCAGTGACCATTGAATCACCTGAATGTTGGATGGCAGATGCCCTGACAAAAGTCGTTTCGATGGAACTAAAAAGTTCAACTCCATTACTCAAACATTTTAACTCAAAGGCTTACATTGTTTCCTCTGACTTTAACACCTGCGAATGAGCAAGTTGTGAAGCGAAAAGATCATGCCCTTGATCTTCGACCCTCATCTCACCTATAATCACTCAACACATGTACCACAAAGGCATACGACTCTCCTTCCGTCATAAAGCCTGGCTCTACTCAACACTGGCGGTGCTGTACCTCTCGGGACTCTTTTGGGCCTTTCTACATTATTTCGCCAAAAGACCAGAAGGAATGGAAGAGTTACCCCATCCTTCTGAGCCATTAGCTCTTCAAATACATGGAGCTGCCGCCTATCTTGTGCTGGTCATATTGGGCACTCTCATTCCCATCCATATTAAACGGGCATGGACCATTCGAAAAAACGTGCCCACGGGATTACTTGTTATCCTATTGAACATTGTCCTCATCCTGACAGGGCTAGGGTTGTATTATTTTGCTAATGAAGCACTTCGCAATTTCACAAGCCAATCCCACTTAATTTCTGGACTGCTCTATTTACCCCTCTTAGCTGTGCACATATACCTTGGAAAAAAGAACGCACTATGAATGACGCACCTGACTTAAAGTTAAAAGAACTAGCACAAGCGATTGGCGCCCTGCCAGCGAGTCTTTACGTGCTTACGTGTGAAGGTGAATACGCCATTGTCAGTTGGGTACAACAGGCGGGATTTGTTCCACCCATGATTTCCCTCGCGCTTAAGCACGGGCGGGGTGTGGGAGAAAAAATCATGGCCGGCTCTCCATTTCATCTCTCGATCCTGCCAGAAAATGGAATGAAACTCGCCAAACCATTTTTTAGTAGCGACGCCCCCGGGATATCTGCCGCCCTTGATCTGGAAGTGCTCAAAGACGCCCATGGCTATCTGCAATGTAAATATGTGCGCCACACCGAGAGCGGGGATCATTCTATCGTCATCGCTGAAGTGCTGACTGGAAAGTTATTAGGCAAGAGTGAAAAACCCCACATTCATCTACGCAAAGATGGGTTAAAATATTAGCGGGTTAAACCTGGGGCTACCCTAAAACAAAAAAGCACCGGATAGATTCCAGTGCTTTTTTGAGGTATTATAAAACCAGAAGAAATTATGATTTCTTTTCAGCCTTACGTGAAGCTTTGGCTGTGGCACGTTCCTCTTTATCGAGTTTGCCATCTTTGTTCGCATCGAATTTAGCTAATTTCTCAGCTTTTCTTTCGTTGCGATGCTGTTGAAAAGCAGCTTTTTCGGAATCATTTAATTTTCCATCTCCGTCTTTATCAAACTTACCTAGAAGCTGTTTCCGCTTTTCAGCACGAAACTTATCTGCGGCAGTCTTCTCAGTATCATCAAGCGTACCGTCTCCGTTTTTGTCAAAACGCTTTAACATATAATCTTGGCGTTTATTGTCACTGCCTTCCGCCTTTGACTCAGCAAAAGTTGAGTGCGGCAATACCACTGCCGCCATGCCTAGAGCCAATAAATATTTCCCGATTTTTTTCATTTGGTTTATCCTGTTTTTGTTTTTTATAGTGTTAATGATTTAACCGGCATTCCCCGGCTCAGAGGTAAAGACGTCTGGGGGGAACACTTGGTTACAATTGTTTCTATAAAGCTTTTTAATTTTGTGGAGCATAAAATGATAAAAATGTCAGGTATTTTTGGGGCCATCGCTATTATGATCGGTGCTTTTGGAGCTCACGCTCTTAAAAGCCACCTCCAAAGCCTCGGTACGACGGCCATTTTTGAAACTGCCGTGCTTTATCATCTGGCTCATGCCGTGGCTCTTTTAGCCCTTTCAAATATCAGCAATGCCACTGTGACCAAGTGGTGTTGGGCGTGCGGAATAATCGTTTTTTCAGGTTCCCTTTATATAATGGCGGTCACTAATGCGCGTTGGCTGGGAGCTATCACCCCCATCGGTGGTTTGCTTCTTATCGTCGGATGGCTCGCCTTATGTTTCCAAGGACACAAAAAAGCATAAGGGATCCCATAGGCCCACAACATGGCGAGCTATCTATGGAAACGCGTGGCTCCGGAAAGATGGGTTATTTTATAGCTTCCAGAAGTTTTTCGTGAATGTTACCGAAACCTCCATTGGAGAAGATCACAATAACGTCATTCTTTTGCGTTAAAGGAGCGAGTTTGCTCACAATGGCGTCCGCATCGGGTTCGTAATACGCTTTTATTCCCTTTGCCTGTATATCCGCGATGACTTTTTCCGGGTTCAGCCGATCTTCCTCTTTCAATTTTTGCAGGGCATGAATTTGAGAAATGAACACTCCGTAGGCTTCAGAAAATGCGTCTGGCAATTCTTTTTGGAAAATATTACGGCGAGTTGTATTGGATCGCGGTTCAAATATGCCCCAAATTCGACGACCTGGGTACATGTGTTTAAGACCGATAAAGGTTTGTTTGATGGCGCTAGGATGATGCCCAAAATCATCGATCACAGTTATCCCATTAACCTCTCCACGCACTTCCTGACGCCTTTTTACTCCTTTAAAAAAACGAACCGCTTCCTGAATCGTGGCAAGTGGAATTTGATAAAAGTGCGCAGCGGCAATAGCCATAGCGGCATTGCGGATATTAAATTCGCCGAGCATATGCAGCTCATAATGTCCAAGGTCTCCCAATACAAAAGATGAACTGCTACCGGTATACCTTACCTGTTCTATCCGAATGGCTGCGTTTGGTGAAAAACCAACTGTGACAAGCGGCGCCGGGGAAGTGGCCACCACCGACATGGCGTTGATGTCATCCGCATTCACCACGATCATCCCGTTCCTCGGCACTATCCGAACAAGCCGAGAGAAGGAAAGAAGGATGTCGTCAATGGAATCAAAAATATCGGCGTGATCAAACTCAATATTATTAATAATCACCAACTCAGGCATGTAATGAATAAATTTTGAGCGTTTATCAAAGAAAGCTGTGTCGTATTCGTCACCTTCCAAAATAAAATGCGGACTTGGCCGAATCACGCATCCTTGAGGCAAGTTATTCGGAATACCGCCGATCATGAAGCTGGGTTCTTTTTTTGCGTACTCAAAAATCCACGCCAAAAGCGAAGTGGTCGTTGTTTTCCCGTGCGTACCAGTGACAACGAGATTATGACGACCCCGCAGGAAAAACTGTTTGAGTGTTTCGGGCAAGGAAAGGTAATAAAGTTTTTGTTCAAGAACGGCTTCCACTTCTTCATTCCCACGGGACACCGCATTGCCCACCACAATTAAATCGGGTTTGTGACTTAGATTATCAGGACTGAAACCTGACATAAGTTTTACGCCCTTGGACTCAAGAAAAGTAGACATGGGTGGGTAAACATTTTCGTCAGACCCGGTGACCACGAAACCCGAATCTTTTAAAGCGGCCGCGACTGCGCCCATTGCCGTACCACAGATCCCAATAAAATGAATTGATTTGAACGGTTGCTGCATGCGGCAATTAAGCGGTGGCCATGGTTTTTGCCAATTGTTTTTTGTGTTAGATCGGACAAATAAACGGCATTTTTCACCATTATTACCCTTTAACTTTGCGTTTATACCCTAAAAAGGACCCAAGGAAGACAGGATTGCCAAAACCAATACCTTAGCTTAGCTTACTTTATTATGGTGGACCAGGACAGAGCGGCCCAAGCGGCAAAAATAATTGCTGCCCCAGGAGATTACAAAGTGTGCGAAGGATGCGAATCAATCGTAAAGTCCACATCACTTCGTTGTCCCAGCTGCCATGGGTATCGGTTCGACGATGCAAATGCAAGGGTGATCGAGCAGGCCGCCATCTTAGGAGCTCGCGATCGAACCAGTGTACTTGAAACTGACCTGGAGTAGCCATGGCGCGGTTCAAAATTGATCTCCACACACACACCAACGACGATCCGCACGATTATATTTCCTATTCCTCCTTTGACCTTCTTGATTTAGCGGCGGCTCAAGGTTTTCATGCAATAGCTATTACACTTCATGGTAAAAGATTGGCGCGCGAAGATGTCTTTGAGTATGCCAAATCGAAAGGGGTTTTATTAATTCCTGGCATTGAGAAGTTTGTGAATGGCAAAGAGGTGCTTATTTACAATGTGAGTCCAGAAGAGGTCGCTGGGAAAATGTCCTTTTCAGATCTGGGCGCACTCCGCAATCGCCGCAGCGATGTTTACACCATAGCACCTCACCCCTTTTTCCCCACCCAAGCTTGCGCGGGAAGAACAATTGAAAAGCATCCCGATCTATTTGATGCCCTCGAGTATTCACATGCTTACACCTCGTATATAAATTTTAATTCACCAGCTCAAGGCCTTGCCCAACGCCTGAATAAACCGATGGTTGCCACCTCGGACGCACATATTCTTGAAGGGTTTGGACGCAACTTTACTTACGTAGAGTGCGATCAGCTGGACACCATTTCGATTTTTGAAGCTATTAAAGCCCACCGGGTTGAACTTGTGCATGCTCCCCATTCACTCAAAACTTTGATACCCGTTTTAAAAAGTATCTTCGTTCAGAATGGCCTTCGCCTAGCCCAGCGTCTGTCCAAGACATTCGCACCTTCCAAGAAACCTCACCATGACTGAAGATCCCATTATCGGAACCGTGATTAACGGATACGAAATTCTCGGCACAATCGGCAAGGGTGGAATGGGGGTCGTCTATAAAGCTAGGCAAAACTCCTTGGATCGAATTGTAGCACTTAAAGTTCTTCCTGCTCAATTTACCCAAGAACCCGACTTTATCCTGCGCTTTAACAGAGAAGCCAAAGCTGCCGCGCGGCTGAATCATCCAAACATTATTCAGGTCTACGACTTCGGCAATGTCGACATGTTATTCTATTTCGTCATGGAATTCATCGAAGGATGTTCCATTGGAGATTATATTAAAGAACACGGCAAATTCGATGAGCGAAACGGAATAAGTGTGATTCTGCAAACCTGTGACGCTCTCGCCTTTGCTCATAATGTAGGGATCATTCATCGAGATATAAAACCGGACAATCTCCTGCTCACAAAAACAGGGGACATCAAACTCGGCGATCTCGGCCTTGCCAAACAGACAAACGAAGAGGCATCCCTGACTCAAACGGGAACCGCCATGGGAACTCCTTATTACATTTCCCCCGAACAAGTGCGTGGCGATAAGGAAATAGATGGTCGTACAGACCTTTACTCCCTTGGAGCCACTTTGTTTCACTTGGTCACCGGGCGTATTCCCTTTGAAGCAAATACTGCGGCGGCAATTATGTCGCGGCATCTCAACGATGAAGTTGAAGATCCTAGAAATATTGAACCTGTGATTTCGGAAAGCCTAAGCTATGTGATCAAGAAAATGATGCAGAAGCTGCCGGCTAACAGGTATTTAAAAGCCGAAGACATTGCACACGATTTGAATTTGATTTTGGAAGGCAAGCCCATTGGTCACGATTCATCCTCACTCAAAGCCATGCAGGCGCCAAGCGCGAGAAAGCTTGTTGTTAAAGCTGACAGCGCTCCTTCTCCCGCACGAAGCGGCAATATCTCATCCCCTCCGCACCAGGAGGACCCCATCGCGCCACATTCCTCCGAATCCCCACTCAATGCGACCACTGAAAACACCACCACAAACACGGTTCAACCTCAACCTTCAAAAGGGAAAACAAGTCTACGAGGAGGCACTTCAAAAAGTATAGGATTTAAAAGCGAACAACCCTCAGAAACGCATACTCCTCCCTCAAAGTCATCGATGCCATTAGGAAAAACGCGCAAGCGTCCAGAAAACAATGTTTTAGTATCCTTGTGCGCCTACGCTTTTGTTATACTGCTCTTTGCTGCGGTGGGGTGGTTTGGCTATTCGATTTATAAGTCTCGTTTTGCCAAACCAAATAAGATCGCAGAAATCTCCTCCCCCGGTCCTACTATTACCGTGCCTGTTCCGAAAAATGATCCGCCACCTGCACCTATAACACCGGTTGTTCTTCCCGTCAAAAAAGCACCGGAGGTCGAGGAATCTTTGACGGGTCTCCCTGTTAATGTCCGTCATGATAAACTCATTGCCCAGAAGTTGAAGGCATTAAAACAAGGTCAGCCTGTCAGGTTTTCAGGAGAAGAATTTCTCAGCGCCGCAGCCATTCAGGAAACAAAACCTGATGGACCTCAAACTTTAACGGATCCACTGGAGATCTCCAAAGGAACACGATTATTCATTCGATTTGACCCACCTGATTTTGACAATCCCGAAGGAAAACCCGCCGTCACTAAATGCGAATTAGTGATCTACCCCAAAGTTGTTTCCACAGGCGAACCAATCAGACTTTCCCTTTACCGCATTAAGCGAGATTGGTTAATGGGAAAACCAACATGGAATTCAATTGCCACAGGAAAGGCCGACTGGGAACTGCCTGGTGCAGATGGCCCCAGCGACAGGGAATTGGCTCCTACTTCGAGTGTTGTGATCAAAGACGAAAACCCAGGGGGATACCGTTTTGACATTACCCAAGATATGATAGGATTTAAGGGAAATCTTTTTCCCAACTACGGTTGGCTGCTGATTTGCGAAACAGAAGGAACGATAATCCTTCCGGGTGGCCTTGGCGACAAAGAGAACCAAATACAGGTCACGTTAACACTTCCCCCATCTGAGGTCGCACCAGCCCCAGCGGACTGAACCAAACGAGTGACAAATTAAACCGTTTCCAGTTTCGTTAATTGGTAACGAGTGTCCCGATCTTCTTCCCCATCACCGCATCAATGATATTTGACCTCTTGAAAAGATCAAACACGAGGATGGGCACATTATTATCCATGCACAGGGAAAAGGCGGTAGAGTCCATTACCTTAAGTCGCTGACGAAGGGCTTCAGAAAAGGTCAAGGTAGAATATCTTTTAGCGTTTTTGTTTTTCATCGGATCACTGTCATAGATCCCGTCTACTTTTGTAGCCTTAAAAATGATCTCTGCATTCACCTCGCTCGCACGCAGGGCGGCAGTGGTGTCCGTCGAAAAATAAGGATTCCCTGTGCCTGCAACAAAAATGACAACCAATCCTTTTTCAAGATGAAGCATGGCCCGTCGCCTAATGAAGGGTTCCGCTACGTTTTTCATTTCAATAGCGGTCATGACCCGTGTATGAACCCCCGCCTGTTCAAGAGTATTTTGAAGTGCGAGTCCATTGATCACGGTTGCAAGCATTCCCATATAATCGCCCGTCGTGCGATCTATGCCTTGTTGTGTCCCCGTAAGGCCCCGAAATATATTTCCACCTCCAATGACAATCCCGAGTTGGATTTTTAATTTTACAAGGTCTTTGACCTGTAAAGCTAGGCTCTCGAGAATTTCGGGAGAAATAGGGTCTCCCCCTTTTCCACCAAGGGCCTCGCCGCTGAGTTTTAAAATGATCCGCTTATATTTGGGCTGCAAGGAAGGCATGCTGGTGGTCTAACAGACAACTATCGACTGGTCAAGAAGACCAAATAGTTAAGCTACCGACATCTAAGGAAATTAGGGCAAAAAAAACCCGGTCTCAAGGACCGGGGCTTTAATATAACAAACTCGATACTTTACGCCGAGGTTTCTTCCCCCACCAAAAAGCGGGAAAAACGACGGATAACAACTGTTTCTCCTATCGTCTTGCTCAGATTTGAAGCGTGTTCTTTGACAGTGACCTCAGGATTTTTAACGAACCCTTGATCCATCAATGTAAGTTCAGCCAAACGCTTGTTCATCTTACCCTCAACTATCTTCTCAAGAACATTGGCCGGTTTATCAGTAATTTGAGCGGCAAAAATTTCCCGCTCTCTTTTGATCAGATCCTGAGAAATTTGTTCCCGTGAAACGACAGCAGGAGAAAGCGCCGCAATATGAAGCATTATGTCCTTCACAAAAATCCTAAAAGCTTCGTTGGTCGCAGCTTTATCGGAATCAGCACCCACTTCGAGAATGACCCCGACTTTGGCACCAAGGTGAATGTAAGTTCCGATCAAACCTTTACCCTGCAGGGAATAACGTAGAGTGCGTCGCACAACTATGTTTTCACCAAGTTTGGAGATAGCTGTAACCGTTTGGTCTTTAAAATCAGGTGATTCAGAAGAAAGAGCTAATTCAGAAACTTCTTTTACAAAGTTCTGGAAATCGATGTTACGCGCTACAAAGTCAGTTTCACAAGCCACTTCAACAAGAACACCTGCATCGCCACCCGATTTAACGAGACCAGCGATGACGCCTTCTTTTGTTTCGCGACCTGATTTTTTGACCGAAATAGCCTGACCCCGTTTACGCAATTCATCGATTGCCTTTTCAAGGTCTCCGGCAGTGGTCTGCAAAGCTTTTTTGCAGTCCATCATGCTCGCATTTGTTTTCGCACGAAGTTCCGCAACCAGTTTTGCTGAAATTTCAACAATTGGAGTATCCATAAAATAATTTGCTTCTATTAAAACTTTTAAGCCGACACCCCAACCGCATCACCTTCGGTGGCGTATGAAGTTTCCTTAGGGGCTTCGTTCTTTTCCTTGTTTCTGCCACCGCTGGCTTTCGGATACATCGCACGGGCTTCCGCCATAGCGTCTGCCAAAGCGTTAATGACGATTTTAATAGCGCGGATTGCGTCATCATTACCAGCCACAGGAAAATCAACTAACTCAGGATCCACATTGGTATCAGCAATGGCGACAACAGGAATCTTTAAACGCCGAGCTTCTTTAACGGCGATGTCTTCCTTATTCAGGTCAACAATGACAACCGCCTGCGGGAACTTTTCCATCTGGCGAATACCATCAAGGTTACGATGCAACTTCTCATTTTCGCGACGAAAAGCTGATTGTTCTTTTTTGTTGATGTAATTGATCGTTCCATCTTTTTCCATGGCATCAATGTATTCCATACGTTTGACGCTCTTGCGGATGGTAGGCAAGTTAGTCAGCATTCCGCCGAGCCAGCGTTCGACCACGTAGAACGCATTAGCTTTAGCGGCCGCTTCGCGGACAGCCTCTTGCGCCTGCTTTTTAGTGCCGACGAAAAGAACTTCTCCTCCGTCTTTAACAATACTCTTTAAAAATTGACACGCAGCATCAAGTTGCTGGGTAGTTTGCTCTAAGTTGATAATATAAATACCGTTACGTTCTTCAAAAATGTACGGTTTCATTTTAGGATGCCAACGGCGGGTCTGGTGTCCAAAATGTACTCCTGCTTCAAGCAGGTCCTTAACATCTATTTTAGCCATAAACTTCTATTTTTCATTTTATCCCCTGAATTTTTGCAGGGTTCGGTTTCTACCGAATAATTTTTTGTTTTGATGCGGCATGCCGCGTTGTCCTTACCGGTGACCGGTAAGGGATCATTTCTCTGGTAAAGAAATGAGTCGGCTACACTACGGGCCAGCGGGGGGTAATCAAGTCTTATTTATAGAGGCTAGGCTCCATCGTCCTTTTCTATTGAGCAAAATTTAGAACCTTTTGCTTTTATAATTCATAACTTCAATTATCACAACATCTTCCAAAATATGGTCTTGACATAAATGCTCGAAGTCCGGAGAATATTATCAGGGTTTATCCTCCTTATCTATGAGGCTGAAGTATTTATTTTTAATCTCAGTTTTTGCCGGTTGTATTTCAGGCCCTCTTTTGGTCGCCTCGGAAACGACGACGCATGTTGCATTGCCTACAGAAGTCCTTGAAGCACCGGAATCTATACAAGAAGGCGTTGTATCCATCGACGACTTGTTAGGCTCTGATTCCGACGTGAAAACTACCGCGTCAAAACCTGCTAAAATTTCTCCACCAACCAAACCCGCAGAACCAACCAAAACTCCTGAGATTGTCACGACTCCCCAAACAAAAGAAGTCATTTCCAAGAAGGAACCTACAACGACTCAAGCTCGATCATCGAAACACGAAGTAAATCAAGCCCCCACACCAGTCGTTAATAAACCGGCATCAAGTGAACCTCCGCCGGAAATTTTCACAGCGAGAAAGAACGCATCTTCAAACGCGATAGCCGAAAAAGGAAGCCCCCGTTATTCTTGGAAGAAACAGATCACAACTACAGTCTTCTGGGTAGGCGAACCTGCAAATAAATCGGTAAGTCCTAGCTGTAATACTGCCAGTGCTTGGGATACTGCCTGGGTAAAAAATTACGGTGGTTTCGATGATCCCGTCCGCAGGAAAGGTTTCTGGCCTGCGCGCTTTAAACCCCGTCAAAATCCGTTTTATTTTGCACTTCCCTATAATGACATGAGGCAAGGCCGCTTAAAACCTGAGACGAACCGGATTATTCCTTGGTATAAAGATGAATACACTTCTCAACGAAATTCCGTCTGCAAAGGCCGATGGATCGCAATCGAACACAATGGAAAAACATGTTACGCCCAATGGGAAGACGTCGGGCCTTTTCGTCACGATCACGCGGGGTACGTATTCGGCAACGAAAAACCTATGCCAAACCGCAATAAAGCAGCTGGCCTCGACGTTTCTCCTGCGGTTCGGGATTACCTTGAATTTAAGGGTCAAGCCAGCACCGCTTGGAGGTTTGTGGACGATCACGAAGTTCCAGAGGGGCCTTGGAAAGAGATTGTTAATGAACGCACCGGCGGCGGATCTCTGCTTACCATAAAATAGGATTAAATCCTAAGCCTTTCAACAAACGTGCAAATGTTCAACGTTGCGAACTTATTTGCTTCTGAATCTGGTTGTATAGCTGGGTCAAATCATCACAGCGCGACTTTATTTTTTTAAGTTCGGCTTCCAGTGAGAATAATCTTTTCTCCGCATCGGTCCCGTGTATATCAGTAGGCCCGCCTGAAAGAGTTGCCCCCTCGTTTAAAGCTCTCTGCTTGATGATCATCTCGCTTATAGGAACGGTGCCCTCAGGAAAACTCACCTGCCCACGCTTTTTCAAAAGAGGATTCGCAAGTGATGCTGCCTCTGATGGATTTAATGCCACAGTAGCTACATTATAATCCATATTGGTTCGCAAATCCGAGACCTGGTTAGTCAGTCGAATTTCTTTACTCCGCAAAAACTCTTGGAGCGTGTATGCGTTCGTCGGACCATAAGTGGTTCCGTTATCGAGCTTCACCATGAAAAACATTTCGAACGCGTCGATAGATGCCGCTGGGACCCAAGCCTGTCCGCCTGCTTCTTCATTATAAACCTCATCGCTTGGAGAAATCTGGGCACCTCGTGACCACTGAAGAAGTGTCCCAAATTCTACCGGGCCGAACTCGTCACCCGTCTCTGCTCGACGTAACCGCCACATACTTATTTTTTCTTGGGGATAAAGAGTTTTTGTCCAACCTTAAGCACGTTAGTCTTCAGGTTATTTGCCTTCCGAATTTCATCCACAGTAACTCCATACGCACCGGCAATTGCAGATAAAGTATGGCCTTTCTCAACAATATGCTCAAATCCTACTTCCTCTTTAGCCGGAGGTATCGGGGCTGTATCGCCCACACTTTTTTTGGCTTTATCAACGGTGGGTGAAGATGTCGCCTTTGATTTACGGGCCGCTATTTCAGCCGCTAAAAATTTTAAATCCTTATTTATAGCTTCAACATCTTGGAGTCGGGCCGCATCGATTTTTTTAACGGCCTCAGTAAGCTTTGCGGATTGTGCGACAACTTGATCCTGAAGCGCACGCGCCGCTGATAATTCAATTTTAAGTGTATCAATATCCTGCTGCATTTGTTCAGCCTGTGCTCGCATCTGGTCAATGGTATCAATAGCGGTAAGCAACTTCTGCCGCTCACCATCATCCCCATATGAAAATCGCAGAGTGAACAATGAAAGGACACACAAACTTAGCAGCACCCAGTTAAAAAAATGTTTTCTCATCTCAGAACCCTCAACTTAGTCGTTCGCAAAGACATACGCAAGCTTTCACGCTTCTTCGAACAGTGATTCTAATTCTCCTTCCGAAATAATTTGAACACCTAAAGTTTTTGCTTTTTCTAGTTTAGACCCTGCGTCCTCTCCTGCGACAAGAAAGTGGGTTTTACGACTAATACTGCTACTGACCTTCCCTCCAGCACTTTCTATCCGAAGACTTATTTCTTCCCTCGGTTTTGACATTGTCCCTGTTATTACGAAGATTTTACCACCAAGCTGACCCTCTTTTGTCCTTACATAACGTGACTGCATATTCACGCCTGCCTCTGAAAGCTTCTGAACTATGTCCCTATAAGCGGGGGTCGCAAAATAGAGCTCAAGACTTTCAGACATCGCTTCCCCAATATCGTTTATCTTTAAAAAATCGTCCTTTTTTGAGTGCATTAAATTATCCATGCTTCCGAACTCGGCGTCCAAAATTTTTGCGGCACTTGAGCCAATATGCAAAATTCCCAGTCCGAAGATTAACCTCCATAAGTCTCGATTTTTTGATTCCTGCACCGCCTTCATAAGGTTGTCGGCAGACTTTTCAGCCATCCTATCCATTGTCAAAAGGCTGGTTTTTTGGAGGCTATAAAAATCCGCCGGAGATTTCACTAACTGCGCGTTTACCAACTGATCAATAATAGCTTCACCAAACCCTTCAATATCCATGGCGCCTCTTGCGACAAAATGGACGAGGCGCCCTTTGACCTGTGCGGGACAGGCATCACGATTTACACAGACCCAAGCCGCTTCACCTTGTTTTCGTTGCACAGGGGTTTGACATTCTGGGCAGATAGAGGGCATCAGGAACGCTGACTCACTACCCGTTCTACGCGATGTTTCGACGGATAAAACAGCAGGGATAACCTCCCCCGCCTTTTCAATCCAAACATGGTCACCTATCTTGATATCTTTCCTTTTAATTTCATCTTCATTATGGAGCGTTGCGCGTCGAATGACACTTCCATTCAGAAGAACGGGCTCCAGCTCGGCCACAGGGGTCAAATGACCTGTTCTTCCGACTTGAATCGTAATACCTCGCATTTGAGTGAGAGCCTTCTCAGAGGTGTATTTGTATGCCATGGCCCAGCGAGGTGCTTTTCCGGTAACTCCCAACTGTTGTCTTAAAGATAAGCTATCAACTTTAATCACGGCACCATCAGTCTCATAAGGGAAATTACTGCGGATTTTATCCAGCTCTTCCAGTGCCTCTAATACCAATTCGATCGATGAACAGGTTCTAAAAAAGTCGTTTCGTTTTAAGCCACAGTCTTTTAATGCCTCATATATTTCCTGTTGGCTTGTTAAAACTGGGCGATTTTCACCCATGATGACTTCCCCTACCCCATACCAAATTCCATCTAAGTTGCGTGTGGCCACAATACGTGAATCAAGCTGCTTTATAGATCCTGCTGCGGCGTTTCTTGGATTAGCGAATGGTGGATCACCCACCTTTTCTCTTTCCATGTTCAGCTTCGAAAAATCGGCACGTCCCATGAATACTTCCCCTCGCACTTCAAAAACCTTAGGACGATTTTTCTGATAATACGTCGAGCGAGTAATATTAAGCGGCAGGGACCTGATTGTTTTTATGTTTGCAGTTATGTCATCTCCGGTTATCCCATCACCGCGCGTGGTACCTTGAATGAAAACCCCGTCCTCATAACGCAATGAGACAGCAACTCCATCAATTTTTGCCTCCACGGTGTAGCTCAGCTTACTGGCATCAACCAAACGTAGTAGTTTTTGATGAAAGGCCCGAACTTCCTCTTGAGAGTATGTATTGTCGAGGCTCATCATAGGAACACGATGAGCAACCGATTGAAAAGATTTTTGAGGCGCTCCACCTACCTTTTGGGTAGGCGAATCAGGCGTGCATAGCGCCGGAAAATTGAGTTCCAAATCGCGAAGTTCCCCAAAAAGCGCGTCATATACCTGATCTGAAATCGTTGAAAACGCCTCCAGATAGTAGGCATGGTTATGCCTCTCTATTTCTTCTTTAAGAACTGCATACCGGGCAACCGCTTCCTGATCAGTCATATGTAATTACAATCTTTTAAAGTTATTAAGCTTGTCACAACCTGCAAGTCTTCATTTAATGAATATACCGTATGGAAAAAATTCTCATCATTGATGATGAAAAAGATGTGCAATATTCATTTCGCCGAATCTTGGAGTCAGACCCATATACCATTTTATCCGCTGACAGTGGAGAAGAAGGTTTAAAAATTGTTCAGAAATCACATCCAGATCTCATTGTGATGGATATTAGAATGGGTGGAATGACTGGCTTAGAAACTCTGCAGGAAATACGCAAAATCGATTCCAAAGTGCTTGTGATTATGATGACCGCATACGGCACCACTCAAACTGCGATTGAGGCGATGAAACTAGGGGCTTTTGATTACATTTTAAAGCCATTCGAAGTTCCGGTTATAAAAGGTCTTATAGCAAAAGCCCTTAAAGTGGCTCGTGACATGAAAGAAGTGGTTTCCTATCAGCCGCTTTTACAAAAAGAGGAATATAACCAAAGTATCATCGGCCGGTCGCACGCCATGCAACAAGTGTACAAACTTATAGGCCAAGTTTCTGAATCAGATGCCACGGTCCTTATTACGGGCGAAAGTGGCACAGGTAAGGAGTTGGTCGCAAAAGCTATATATCATCATAGTTTACGTAATCAGAAACCCTATATCTCCATAAATTGCGCTGCGATACCCGAAAACCTGCTTGAAAGTGAATTGTTCGGCCATGAAAAAGGCGCTTTTACTGGTGCGACATTACAAAGAATCGGGAAATTTGAGCAGTGTAACGGGGGCACATTATTTCTTGATGAAATTGGAGATATGCCTCTTCAAACCCAAACAAAAATCCTAAGAGTACTACAGGAATCAGAAATAACGCGTGTGGGCAGTAACGAAACAATTAAGATAAATGTTCGCATTCTGGCGGCTTCCAACAAACAACTCGAACAGGAAGTCGCACTAAAAACCTTTCGTGAAGATTTATTTTATCGGCTAAATGTAGTCAAAATTCACCTTCCCCCACTAAGGGAGCGACCTGAGGATATTCCATTACTCATTGAGTATTTTCTTCAAAAGCTGAGGAAACATTATCCCAATGTAAAACCTCAAAGTGTTTCAAAAGAAACAATACTTATTTTAACCGCGCACCCATGGCCGGGCAATATCCGTGAGCTTGAAAATTGTATGCACAGAGCAACGGTGATAAGTGGAGGGGACACCTTACTTCCTCAATCTTTACCGACCGCTCTTTTAGGAACCGAAACTAGGCAAACTGCTCCATCAGAAGTTCAACCCCCTGAACTGAACATGGCAGAGGCATTGAAAGTTTTATTTGCAACCGCCCGAAAGGATAAAACGCTAGGACTCCTCCCCGCCGTTGAGCGTGCCCTTATTATTGCTGCTCTTGCCGAAGAAGAAGGAAATCAAGTTCGCGCTGCAATTCTCCTTGGCATCACTCGCGCGACTCTAAGGAAACGAATAGACAAATTTGGAATTAAAAAAGAACTGAACATTTCGTAAGACTTAAACGAGCTATTCTTCTTCTCTCTTCGATTTCCCGCTGTATAAAATGGGCTTGGGATTACCAAGCCAATCTAAAAAAGTGGAGTGAACGAGTGAATCCGACGCCTTAAGGAGGCGTAATCACTGTCGTTGTGTTTGTGGAACTGCTATCTGAAGGATCGCTCTCAACTGTTGTAGTTTCTGTCGTCGTAGTTGACTCAACAGCTGTCGCTGGAGTTTCAATTATTGTGGTCGTTGTCGTTTTCTCTGTTGTCGTATCAATTCCACCTGCGGCATCTGACGCCTCACTTGGACTAATCTTCTCCCCAGGAGTTGGCTCAGCCTGAGGTTCTGTTGTTGAAGAATCTGTTGATGGTTCAACGATTGTTGTTGTAGTGGTCGTTGTTCCTTCAGCCTCTGGAGTTCCCGATAAAGACGGCGTAATGCGCATTAACGAAGAAGGTGATGTTGATCCTGTCGAACGTGTATTTGACGACCTTGTGGTACGGCTTCTACGAGAGTTGGAAGTTGTTCCAGAAGGAGGCACATCAGTGAGTTCAGACACAGGAGCTGGGCGCATTGTACGCGTGGTGCGAACGCGTCGAGTCACTTTTTGATCGTCTTCGTCAGAAGGGTCCGGCAATACTTTAAAAGCTCCTTTAGCGTTATTTTTCCAACCTTTTTCATCAGCCACAAATGTATCAGAAACTTTTTCCGTCTTCATTTTTGTATACTGGCTTTCAAAAGTGGTGTTGGCCATTTCAAGTCCGGGAGTTGTATCGGTCGGATCCCAGATCACTGTAGGTGTTACAAAGATTAAGACGTCTTGTTTCACACGGCGGTTGGACCTGTTTTGAAATAAATATCCAATCCCAGGAAGATCCCCGATCACTGGCACCTTACCAAAAGATTTGTCAACAGCGTCCCGTGTCAAACCGCCGACAGCTAACGTATTTCCAGACTTCAAATACACACTTGTCTCCATCGTGCTTATACTGACTGTTGGATTGATGATCGTCTGGAATGCACCAGATGTTGTCAGATTGATCAAACCTGCCGTATTGGCGCCTGGTGCAGCAGTAAATGATGAAATTGTTGGAATGACCCGTAACCGGATAAAATTACGATTGTTAATGGAAGGAGTGATTTGAAGTCTGCTCCCAGAAATGGCATCGAAGGCCGGTGGGGCTGATGTCGTGGCAGCTGAGGCTGTTGAGGCCACAGCAAATGTGATGTTCTGCCGTGTATTAATGTCAATAGTTGCCGTTTGATTATCCAATACCACAACCCTCGGAGAAGCTATTAATTTTGCATCAGAGTCGGTGTTAAAGAAACTCAAAGTGACAGAAAATTGACTAGGCGTTAAGATAGCAAAAGCTTGAGCAGGATTAATGGGTTTAAAGATATTAAATACGTCCCCTGCAGAAAACGGATTTCCGCCTATGTTGCCTGGTCCGACACGGTTCCCAAATCCACTTGAAATTGTAAAGCTTGAAAACACCCCTGACCAATCAATTCCATAATCTTGTTGGCGATTTAAACTCATACTCGCAACTCTGGTTTCAATCATTACCTGTTTGATGGGAGTATCTAGTTCCGCGATTTTCTGTTTAGCGGCTTCTTTATTTGAAACACTTTCGTTATAAAATATCCTATTGGTACGCGTATCAGCTACTGGTGTCTGACCACTTTTCAGGATTCGTTGAACCAAAGAAAGAAGGTTAGGATCTGTCACACTTGCATAATTAAATGTGTAAGAGTCTGGCTCGGTTTGCTCCTGTTGGCGGTCGGCACTATTTTTTACGTAGGCAACGTTTAGAACTTCGTCTTTTGTAAAAATAAGATTGTGTGATTGTGTAATAATTTTGATAGCGTCTTCATAAGAAACGTCGACCAATCGAATAGTTACCGTACCAGTCACATTTTGACCTATGACGAGATTTAATCCTGCGCGACGCGCCAATCCTCGTAAGACTGCATTAAGATCTTGGTCGACGTACTCAATGACAATATGATTACGCCGATCTGAAGAACCGGTAGCTGTACTCGTCGCTGCAGCATCGCCTGTAACAGGGGGTACTAAGTCAGGTGTGGTAGTGGTTGTAGTAGTGGTGGTTGTAGATGTTGAGGCATCTTGTGCAAAACTTGTTGCCACAAAAAGGCAGCAATAAAAAATTAATGATAAGTGTTTCATATGCAATAGGGAGCTTATATTTTTACATGTTTTAACAGAAAAACAGAAAGTTGTCATTATTTATTGTTCTGCATCAGGATTTACTTCATTCACCCTTCGAGGGACCACGAGTTCCCCTTTGCCTTGCGCAGGAGAAATAACGACTTCTTTATCTCTTATTTCGGAGATTTTTAAAAAATAAGTCTTCCCACCATAATCAAATTCAAATTCTTCATTTAAATCAACAATTTGACCTCCGCTTAAATAAACGGTAGCCCCTTTGGAATCCATAAGCACACTTTGAACGGAAAAAGCAGAAGCCGGAGGCATGGGTTCCACTCTTGCGTCAACTGTTGGGACAGTGTTTTTACTTGGATCAAAGCCAACTGGCCATAAAGGATCACGCGCTTCCAATGGGTTCGTATAATACGATTTAATCTTTAAACTTGGAGTCTCAATAGGCTCTTCTGCCACGCAAGGGCTCACAAAAATCCCCACTATAGCTAATAAAATTGCCAATCCTAATTTCATGGTTTCTTATGGATGGTTCCGAGGGTTATGCTCACATTATGGTTAGTAAATTGAGGTGCCGCTTTCGCACTCATATCGATTGAAATAAATTCCCAAAGTGGATTTTCATTTTCAATCTTGGCCATTAATTGACCCAACTCGTGGTAGGACAATCCTTCAACAGTAAACTTCCAACCCGTACGAGTATAAATATCTCCCACGTTAGCCAGTGTTGGATCCAATTGAAATTTAGACGCTGGGGAAAGCTTTATGTTCGGATATATTTGATGGAACACCTCATCGATTTTTGGTGGGTAAAACGCCTCTGGTGGATTTTCTAACATCATCGTTTCAAATGCCCGATAATATTTCTCCTTTACCTCTGAAGGTCCCTTGGCGTTTTTAATAGTTTCAATCTTTACCTTGAGAGTTTTGATTTCTTTTTCTTTTGCTTCACGAATCGTAATGCTCTCTTTTTTCGTCTTTATCGAAGGCGAAATCATGTACATGACAAGAACAACACTGACACCCACAACACCAAGTCCCATTAGGAAAAGGTTTTTAAACTGATCAGAAGTCAACTTATTCATTGGGCACCGGCTTGTAACGGCTCTTTATAGTAAAGTTGACACTTAATGGATCAACAACGTTGGCGATCGTAAACTCAAGTGAACCATCGACAGGCTCGTATCCCTTAAGTCTAATTCTTTTTTCTTTAAACTTATTGATAAACTTACCCACTTCCTCCTGCGCCTTACGTGGCGGTTCAACCTTATAAGTAGCTGAAAAGTTAATAACGACCTCTTGAGCAGTACGGGCAAACTGAATGCTATTAACCTGAACATTTTCGGGAACGATTTTACGAAATTCATCTAAAAGATTAGCCCTTATCACTTTCTGCTCAATAGCAGACTCCAATGCGGTTCCCCTTGCTATATCTTGAGATTGCTTTTGCTCAATGGGCTCTACGCTCTTTAGAATTGCAGCTTCTTTAGCGAAATCACCTTCAACTGCAATTTTAGCGGATTCCGCAGCCTTACCTTGACTCCAAAAGTAATAAGACACCGCCCCAAGCAAAACTACAATGGCAATAGATCCTATTAAGGCAAATTTTACAGGATCTCTGCTCTTTTCAAGCTCGATTCCCTGTTGTTCGTAAATAAGATTAATGCGAAATGGCATAGTATTATTGCTGGTAAATTCCTTCGACTGCAGCCCCTAAAGCACTTCCTAATATCGTTTCGTCGGCGGTAATTCCGTCCTTTGCCCCACCCTTTAAGTCAATGTCGATTCCTGTTAATGGATTCCATAATTCCACTGGAATTGAAACTACTTCATTTATGGATTGCCGGATAGTCTCCGATTTTGCCGAACCTCCGGATATGAATAGCTTTTTGATTTCATCGTTAGATTGACCCTCAAAAAAGTTAATAGACGCCCGAATCTCTCGGATCAAGTCATTGAGATTTTGAGCTAAAACCTGTTTAACCTGGTCGTTTGGAGATATTTTTTGCTGTTCGGCGGTGCCTATATCGCAGGATAGGTCGGATGCAATGGCTTCGGTAAGGTTTTTACCCCCGAAATCAAGAACACGTGTCAATTCAGGCACCCCTTTGTTCAACATGCTAATTGTTGAGAGCGAATGCCCAATATCAACCAAAAGAGCGGGTTGTTTAAAAAATTCCTCGGCCCGCGCAAATTCAAAAGCATTTAACAAGGAAACCGCCGACACCTGAAACGAAATCGGGTTAACCCCCACCTTCTTAAGTGCAGCATAAAGCTGGTCCACTTCAATCTTTGGAGCTCCTGCCACTAAAAATTTAATTTTTTCTTGGCGTTTTCCGTCTGGTTGTTGAGGTGTAGGCAGAGGAGTGCAATCTATGTAATAATCGGAATAATCTTGGTTTAAATATGCAGATGAATTTAATTTCAATGCAATACGCATTTCATCTGCAGGCATATTACTTAATTGCTGATAACGTATGAGTGGAGACTTTGAAGAAAGCGTAATAAAAAGGTCTTTTGAGTATTTGCCAGACTGAATCAATGACTTTTTCAATAGCCCCGACAATAGAGCCGTATCTGCCACATCCCCGCTATTGTAACGTACTACGCTGTAGCCAATAACAGAAAATGTTTCACGACCTCTTTTCAGTGAAACCACCTTAATCGAGTCGGAACCAAAATCTAAACCAGTAAATATCGAAAGCTTTTTAACTTTCACAGTGTTAGGTTCTTATATGAATTTTTAAAAAAAAGCAAATAAAATCTCTTAACTCCTAGTTTTGTCTGTGTTTTAGCATGCTAAAAAATGCATTTATTCAAAAATTTCACTTGCTGGGCACTTGCTCCCTTGTGCTGGACTCGTAAAATCCTTCACATTTCCCTTCTCGATTAAAGATCACCGAGCTTGCGACTTGAAGGCTTATGTTAACCTGCGGGACCAAATCCAAGGATTTTCGAAGATTTTGCATGGCCAATCCACGCTTCCTAGGGCGCTAATTATATGTCCCAAACCCTGATGAGAGCCCATTTGAAAAGAATCCAAGTTATTACTTTTACGGCTCAATAGCCCAAATATATTAGTAGTCATCAAGGCAAACATGATCAACCATGCGGCTTTGATATAAAAGCCACAAAACGATAAAGGCCAATGACAATGCAAAACGACTCCCTAGAGTGATGACGTGTAAAAAAAATAAAAAAACCCGGCAAAGTAAACCTTGCCGGGCTAATTCTGATACTTAAATTTTTAGTTTTCCCACAAACGGTCAACTGTTGAAACAGTAGGTGAGAACTTTAAGCGAAGTGCATCCAACACAGTCAACTTGGTCGTTGTTGGAATTGATGAATAAAGCACACCAAATGTTTCACTGGCTGTCAATGTAACACCCGATTGACCACTAGCAATCTTGCTTCCAGATTTGAAGTAAGAAGAAGATACAAGGCTATTGAAATTAACCGTGTCTGTACCGGCTAATCCGTTTTCAATCGCATATTGTTCAGCGGCTGATTCAATCATGCGCACGTCGTTAACCATTGTTGTTGCTTGGGAGCGGACACGGGCACGAAGGAAGTTCGGTACCGCAATAGCAGCCAATAACGCAATGATCGCAACCACGATCATGATTTCTACCAGGGTAAACCCTGCTTTATTTTGTGTTTTCATATGTTTTATTTTATTTTTTATGTTTTATGATTTCTAGTATAGGCAGTGATGCAGCTATACCAACTAGAATTATGGCATAGCTTCCATCATGAAGTCAAGGCAGTTCCCCATTCCCGGGAGTCCTCGAAAAGCCAATTAACGAATATCTGTAACATGTTTATTTCATGGAATATAGGACTTTCAGAAGGGGATATAACCACTCGAATCTAGGCATCCATGACCACAGATCGCCACAAGTTAAAGCCTCAAAGGATAAAGGCCAATGACAATGCAAAACGACTCCCTAGAGTGATGACGTGTAAAAAAAATAAAAAAACCCGGCAAAGTAAACCTTGCCGGGCTAATTCTGATACTTA
>Ga0163154_10001539_pt1 | contig 35423 bp, 33 predicted proteins | sample OliLakLV19MP9P1_FD_148649 | JGI IMG/M metagenome (GOLD analysis project Ga0163154, IMG submission 148649) | Freshwater microbial mat bacterial communities from Lake Vanda, McMurdo Dry Valleys, Antarctica - Oligotrophic Lake LV.19.MP9.P1 | ecosystem: Environmental > Aquatic > Freshwater > Lake >... | reverse complement strand
TTATACCCAAGCCATAGACATCAATTCACAAGATGCAGATGCCTATTTCAATCGTGCGAGCGCCTATCTGGATATGGGGAGCTATGACCGCGCCATTGCCGATTATACCCAAGCCATAGACCTCAATCCAACTTATACAGACGCCTATAATAGTCGGGGTATTCTATTTGTGCATACAGATGATTATGACCGCGCTATTGCCGATTTTAGCCAAGCGATTCTCAGCAATCCACAATATGCCGATTCCTATGAAAATCGGGGGGTTGCCTATTACCTAGCAACACAAACCGACATTGACCCGATTATCAAAGGCGACTATGCCCAAAGAGGCATTGACGATTTTCGTATGGCAGAATCTCTTGGCACACTCTTGAGCAGTGATATAAGCGATATAAGCGCTGAATTAGAAGCGCTGTTGGCAGAAATCACCCCAACACCCACACCATAACTTATTTGAACACCTCGCTCAGTGGCAGGCTAAACCCTTTTAGCACATCGCCACCTGTAAGGGTGTCTTTTTCAGATAAAAATTGCACCGATTGTCCAGGGACATAAATCTCTACGGTCTTTGTCTCTGGATACACCACCCAAACGACTGTCCCCGCATTGAGATAATTGGTCACCTTATAGCGCAGGCGTTTTTCCGATGCCAACTCAGGGGGAAATTCGACCTCTACTGCCAAATCTGGGGGAACATCGTTATAACCCGATGTGTTGAGTTCTGCCTGTTTGTCTTTGGATACATACGCCACAGCAGGGGCATATCGCTCACCAAATCCAATTTGATACCCGCCTGCTTCATCTGTAGTGTGTCCTAAATCGTGTTCATCTACAAAATTGCCGATATATCTGCCCATACGCAGAGAAATTTTAGACGCATACGGATTTGATGGCATTTTATTAAATATCTCCCCCACAATATATTCTAAAATCTTATCGTCATTTTCTGGAAGTAACATTCGCTATGTAATTATAAAAACATCCCCTATCCCCCTGCCCCTTATCCCCGCCGAGTGGGGAAAGGGGAGAAAACCGTTTCTAGGCGTAGGGACGCGATTAAAGGTTTATTCGTAGTTCATTTCGATAAGTTGCCCAATTTTGCACATTTCATTTCACATAAGACGTACTATATCATCCCACCAAAATCACCAATACGCTCAGAGTGAGGATACTCCCCAGTGTGCTGATAAAAATCACCCCTGTGACAAATTCGGTATCGGCATCAAATTGGGCGGCGAGGGCGCTGGCTAAAACCGCTACGGGCATGGATAACTGAATAATCCCCACCTGACGAGCGAGTCCGTCTATGCCCAATAGTGACATGAGCAATATAGCGATGATGGGCGCAATGAGCAATTTTACCCCACCTGCCACCAGCATCGGCATGATACGCTTGGCTGTAAAACGGGACTGTGCCAGCAATACCCCCAACAAAACCAACATGGTCGGGACGGCGGCATCAGATAAAATATCAATCATTCGCGCCAATGGCAACGGCAAGGCGGGTGCATTGGGCATATCGGTGGGGGCGGTGATAAATATCCCCAATTGATTGAATATCAACCCGATAATAGTGGCATAGAGCAATGGTACTTTAAAAATATTCAGCATCGCCCCCCGCGCAGAGGCACTATTCCCGCGTGAGGCAAAATACACACCCAGCGTATTGCTCACCACCGCCGAGGCGACATAATACACCACTGCCAATTGTTCCGCAGATTGCCCAAAGGCAAATTTATTGAATGGAATCCCATAATTGGCGGCATTTATCATCATCACACACAAAACAAAGGCGTTGGTGGTCATAAAATCCAACCGTAATACTTTGGCAATCAACCAACCTATCAGCGCCAAAATCGTACAGCCGATAAAGACGAATAACATCATGCGAATCAGTTGGTCGTTGCCCACACGGGCATTGGTGATGCCTTCTAGCACCAGTGCGGGCATGAATAAATAAATGAGTACAGACGATAGGGTACGGCGGTCTATGGCGATAACTCTGCCCAAAAAAGCCCCCAAACTGGCGATGAGCAAAATGGGCGCTATCACATTAAACATGGTGGTGAGCAATTGCGACATAAAAATTTCTCGGTTGGATAAGGGGATAATGAGGCGATTATAAACCATTCTACGCAACCATAACATGCCATGATATACTTGCAACATCAAAAATTTTTGTATGAAATATATGAGGGATGCCCATAAGGGCATGTCTATATAAACTATTTAATGAGGGAAATATGACGCAAAAGCAACGCATCACCGTCGCCCATGGCGATGGCATTGGACCCAAAATTATGGATGCCTCTTTGCAAATTTTGGAGGCAGGCGGTGGTCAGTTTGAAATTGAGCCTATAGAAATTGGGCAGAAAGTGTATCTACGGGGCAACACCAACGGCATTGAACCCGCTTTATGGGAATCGCTCAGGCGCACAGGTATTTTATACAAAGCCCCTATCACCACCCCACAAGGTGGCGGGTATAAAAGTATCAATGTCACTATGCGGAAAACACTCGGCTTATATGCCAATATCCGCCCAACCCGTTCTTATCACCCTTTTGTCCGCACCAAACATCCCAAAGTGGATTTGATTATCGTGCGTGAGAATGAAGAAGATTTGTATGCGGGTATCGAACACCGCCAAACCGCAGAGGTCTATCAGACGCTCAAAATTATCACCCGTCCGGGCAGTGATCGTATTGTCCGTTATGCTTTTGAATATGCACGGCGCAATAATCGTAAAAAAGTGATGTGTTTTACCAAAGACAACATCATGAAAATGACCGATGGCTTGTTCCATAAGGTATTTGATGAAGTCGCGCTGGAATATCCCGAAATTGAGACCGACCACATGATTATTGATATTGGGGCGGCACGGGCGGCGACACAACCAGAAATCTTTGATGTCATCGTCATGCCCAATCTTTATGGCGATGTGGTTTCTGATATTACCGCAGAACTCGCTGGCTCAGTGGGTTTGGCTGGTTCTGCCAATGTGGGCGAAAAAGTTTCTATGTTTGAAGCCATTCATGGCTCTGCGCCCGATATTGCGGGCTTGGGCATTGCCAATCCATCGGGGTTGCTCATGGCGGGTGTGATGATGCTCGTCCATATGGGACAAACCGAAGCGGCGGAGCGCGTGCATAACGCATGGTTGCTCACGATTGAAGATGGCATCCACACCAAAGATATTTTTAAGCTCGAAAACAGCACGAAACTGGTCAATACCGATAAATTTGTCGCGGCAGTCATTGAACGGCTCGGTGATTTCCCTAAGAAACTCGCCCCCGTCAGTTATGCACACGGCATTAGTCTACCAAAAGCGCAACCTGCCACTATCGTGCCGTTGGGGACACATAAAAAAGAATTGGTCGGGGTGGATATGTTCATTGACTGGCAAACTGCCGAAGGCAGAAATCCCAACGAACTCGCAGAAGCCCTCAAATTGGTTGATAGTGGCGATTTGGAACTCATCATGATTACCAATCGCGGGCAAAGTGTGTGGCCCAATGGGCATCCAGACACTTTCTGTACCGACCATTGGCGCTGTCGGTATCAGACCAAAGGCGAAAATTCGCTCCCCGGTTTGGCAACCACCCACCAATCAATTGTGCGCCTATTGCACAATATGAGCGAAGCGGGGTTTGACTTTATCAAAACCGAAAATCTCTATCGGTTTGATGGTCAACTCGGTTTTTCGTTGGGGCAAGGGCAATAATCTTGTGTTATGATAGGCAATAATCCCATTGCCTATCATCCACAAGGAGATTTGTTCCGATGTCTGATGACCGCGCCCAAAAACTTGCCGAAATTGCCACGCTAGTCAAAACCTGTACTGCCTGTCGGTTATACGAAAATACGCGCAATGCGGTACCGGGTTATGGCAATGTCCATGCCGAAATTATTTTCATCGGAGAAGCACCCGGTGAGCAAGAAGATATTCAGGCATTGCCATTTGTTGGGCGCTCTGGCAAATATTTGGACTATCTGCTCAATCTCATCAATTTAACCCGTGAAAAGGTGTTTATCGCCAATGTGGTTAAGCACCGCCCACCAGAAAATCGTGACCCATCACCAGACGAAATTATCGCCTGCAAGCACTTTTTAGATGACCAAATCGCGCTCATAGACCCACTTCTCATCGTCACATTGGGCAGATTTAGCATGGCGCGTTATTTTCCAGATACAAAAATCAGCGCCATACACGGCAAACCCAAATATGATGAACGGTGTGCCTATTATCCACTCTATCACCCCGCCGCCGCCCTGCGTAACCCGCCGTTGCGTCATGATATGGAAGCCGATATTCGGCGGATTCCGCTTTTATTAGATGAAATGCGCCAAAAACGCAATGTCATCGCACCCGCCACAGATGATAATGATACCTTACCTGTAGATAGCCCCCCCAAGCAACTAAAATTGTTTTAATGACACCTATCGGGCGCAACTAACTGCGCCCATAGCGCGTATTACTCATATCAGATTCGCAATTTTACGTTACAATCAATGATGCAATGATTTAAAATCATAAGGAGCATATTTATGCGTGGTTGTTTAGGATTTTTCTTTTATATCTTCATCACCATCTGGGTGATTTTTGGCTTTTTGATGTTTACCGCCGTGCGGTCATGGGCATTTGACCGCGAATTTTATTTGGATGTAGTAGACAATGATGCGCTCTACGAAGCCATCCGTGCCGATGGATTGCCAGAATATTTAGCTAATTTAGAAATAGACGGGCAACCAGTCCTCGATGCCAATAGCCCTGCCTTCCCCGCTTTAGTCGAAGCCACACAAGCCATTTTGCCCACCGACTTTTTACGCAGTACGACAGTGGGCTTGGTGAATAATCTATTCACCTTCTTCGAGAATCCCAGCACAGGCTTAGACCTCACAGTAGATTTAACCGAAATCAAAAATGCCCTGCGTGGCGCACAAGGCGATGCCTTTGCATCCACCTATATTAGCGCCCTCGCGCCGTGTGAAGGCGCGACAACTCTGCCCACCACGACCTTACCCACTTGCCTCCCGCAAGGGGTCAGCCAAGCACAAGCCATTGCCGTTGTAAGCAATTATAAAAGTCAATTGGTAAATCAAATTCCCGCTGTGTGGGATTTGACAGATAACGCCAATATTGATTATTCATCGCTCCCCACCGCGTCATTGGTGCAAGGGGTTAATACGAGTTTCACCATAACAGCCATTGTCACCTTTGTGCTGTGGTTCTTTAATGCCCTCATCGGCGGAAAAGGATTTAAGGGCTTATTGATGTGGCTAGGTGGGATGTTATTTTTGCCCGCGCTCATCGTATTGCTCTCTGGTGCGGCATTTGGTGGCAATGTCATAGACAACATCGCCAACGAAATTATCACCGATACCGCCACTTCTGGGTTACAAGCCTCTATACAGGTGCAGGAATCATTGACATTGGTGATTTTAGATGCGCTCAAGCGCGTAGGCGGTGGCTTTTTGACCACGGGCATCATTGCGGTAGTCGTATCGCTGGTGTTATACATCATGGGAGCGGTCATGCGCCGTCCTAATCGGCAAATCGAAATCGCTGGCTATTACAACAATAGCGATTCATCCAATCCCATTCGCCCCCTATAACTTTTAATCTTACAATATGGCGGATATATGCTTGTAACGGACGACAAGAATGTCGTCCCTACATCCGCCACTACATCCCGAAAATCTTCGTGACGTGTACGGGACGATTACGCAGTGATATATCGTCCCTGTGTCCGTCCGCCCTTACACCCTTAAAACTGGACATTATGTAATGGACGACTAGCGCGAAGTGCGTATGTCGTCCACAATTTAGTTGCCCCTAAACCGAAATGCCCCAATTTTCACACCACCACTTGACAAAAATTGCCTTTCACGCTTAAATATAGAATATATGTGCGGTATGCTTTCGTAGATGTGCATATTCCGCGTGTGAGTTCTCACACTACCGCGCACAAGTGCGCGGTAGTATGTTCCAACCCGCGCAGGCGCTTCTCACCGCTTTGGCGGTACGCCCCAAATGGGCTTGCACAGACGGGGATACCCGCAAGTCAAAATCAGCATCCTACGGGGTGTTGTGAGCCTTGCGTTAACTGTCTGTCCCCCAGAGTAGCGCGTTGAAGTGCCTGCGGGGATTTGGAAATATTATCATCAGAAAAGAATATAGAGGGGCAAAACCACAATGGCAGATGACACACCAAACAAAGGGCTTTTTGGACTGCAACAACAATTCATCGTTAAACAATATGAACGCGCCTTGCTCTATAAAGATGGCAAATTTGAGCGCCTCTTAGACGCGGGGAAATACACCTTTTGGCGTTGGGAAAATATTGAACTCACCTATGTCAGCATGAGGCAGATGAGCGAGGTCATTAGTGGTCAAGAGATGCTCACAGCCGATAAAATTGGTGTCCGTGTGAGCCTGATTGCCCAATATGTGGTGGATGACCCCGTAAAAGCCGTTAATGTGGTGGAAAATTTTTCGCAACAACTCTATCAAGACCTGCAACTTGAACTCCGCAACCAAATCACCGCGCTCACCATTGACCAATTGCTAGAAACTCGCGCCGATATGAGCGATGCGGTCATCACCAAAATTAAGCCATTGGCAAGCGAATATGGTGTGACGCTCAAACGGGTGGGTGTGCGCGATATTGTATTGCCAGGTAATGTGCGGGCGGTCATCATGGAAGAATTTGATGCAGAACGCAAAGGACGTGCCGACCTCATCAAAGCACGGCATGAAGTGGCTTCTGCCCGCGCCCGCGCCAACACCGCCAAAATCCTGAGCGAAAATCCCAATGTGATGCGGATGCAAGAACTCGATGCCTTAGTCACACTCGCCAGCAAAAACGGGAATGTGGTCATGTTACCAGATTTAGCCAGCCTCTTCGTCCGCAAAATGTCCGATAATTCGGGTGAATAATGAACCCGCTGGTTGAAACATGGAAAAAGGGATGGTATCGGCTCATTAACAAGCCGTACTATCCACCCAATAAGATTCGATTTGGGTTTACATCGGCTGTATATCAGAACATTTTTCATCTGATACAGTGGTCATTTTATGTAGGAGACCCGGTATTCGTCCAGTCTAATTACTATGGACTAAATATTGAAACACAAAAAATAATCAACCACATGCTCACGCATAACCGCCTGCACAAACGGATGACCTATCGGCATTTCACTAAGCCGAAAAAAGACGGTACAGACCGTCATTTGGTAGAACCCAACCCCCTACTCAGAGCGATTCAACTCGAAATCCTCAAAAGTCGGTTGAGTGAGCATCAGCCACACCCCGCCGCCATGGGTTTTATCAAGAAAAAATCTATCGCAGACCATGTATGGGCGCACGCTGGTGCAGAGATTATCATCACCGCCGATATTCAAGATTTTTTCCCCAATACCCGCACAGACCGCATCGAAGCATGGTGGTACGGGGTGTATGGTGATGAAGAAGTCGCACGCCTCATGACCCTGCTCACCACCTATCGGGGCGGATTGCCACAAGGCGCATCCACCAGCCCCATGTTGAGTAATTTGGTGAATTTTGAGATGGATAGGCAAATCACCAAGCGGGTAGAGCTTTCTGGCGGAAAATATACCCGTTATGGCGATGATATGGTGTTTAGTTGGCATCACCGCCCACCCAGCGATTTTGAACGGGCAATTTGGGGAATTTTGCGGGATGCGGAATATGAACTCAATCCACAAAAAGGGTGGCATGTATATCATCGGCGCGATGAACCCGAAATCACGGGGGCAGTTTTGGGCAAAAATGGCAAAGTGACTGTGCCAGAATGGGTCAATGAGCGTATCCGCGACTTGCAAAAGTTGGCAAAAACAGATGAATATGCACAAAACCGATTATTGGGCTACGTAGGCTATAAGCAGATGATAGAAAAACACAAAGCGGTGTTATAATAAATAAATAACCGTTAAACAATTCAAGTAATTATCAGAGAAAGACACAGTGAAAATTACAAAGCCCATTGAACACAGTTCAGTATGGCAAAAAGCCCAAAGTATCATCAACAAACTTATCTCACCACAAAACGATATTCCCAAAACATCCTCTGATTATAATCATACGCGAGTGGTGAATATTGCGCTCTTATGTATGGTGATAATGGGATTATTTTCGATATACCCCACCGATACAAATTTACCAAACACACTATCTCCCCTTGTGCGCTTCATTATCGCTAGTGCGATAGGCATCATCAGCGTTATCTGTTATATCATCTCACGGCGTAGATTTTGGCATCTCGCCATTCGGCTACAAATTTATTCGCTCATATTGATTATCACCAGCCTTGCCATTAACCCCCACCTCAATTCTATTATCGAATTAACCTATTTGCTGTTTGTGGTGATATGGGCATTATTTTTTATTGGGTGGCGCGAGTGGCTGGGCATCATGACGCTCAATTTGGCGATGATACTCGTTTTTGCGTGGCTCACCTCCACCATGCAACTGATAGACATCCTACGGGGCATTTTTCTGTTGCACCTATTCGCAAACGCACTCCTCATCGTGGGGCGGTTATATTTGGAGCGCACGTATCAAAATTATACCCACTCATTAGAGATTGCCAGCACCCAATTGCGCCTCACGGTCGAATCTGACCTAGACGGCATTTATTTAATGAATGCTGTTCGCAATTCGCAAGGCGAAATCATTGATTTTCGCCTTGTTGAAGTGAATAGTGAGGCGTGTTGGCAACTGAATATGACCCGTGACCAACTCATTGGTGGGCTAATTTGCGAATTGTTCCCTATCAACCGCACCAACGGCTTTTTTGACCAATATAAACAGGTGGCAGAGACGGGTATTATGTTATCTCAAGAATATAATATTCCCGATGACCATATCCATGCAGGCTGGTATCAGCATCAGGTGGTATGTGTGAACCAAAATGAGGGTAATTTGGTCATTCATAACCGCGATATCACCCAGAACAAGCACTATGAACTCAATTTGTTCAAGCAACATAATCAATTGCAATCGCTCATGGAATCACAAACATCGTATCTCATACGTACCGATATTTACGGCAATTACATCTATGCCAACCAATGGTTTATAAACCACTTTGAGATGATAGAATCAAAAATTATTGGCGAAACCGCCCTCAGTACCATTTATGAGGAAGACTGGGGCAAAGTGTATGCCACAGTAGAAAAATGTATGGAGAATCCCGGTCGTCCGGTACCTGTCACCTTCCGCAAGCCCCACCGCGACGGACGCTTACTCTGGACAGATTGGGAATTTATCGCCATACAAGACGATGCGGGGAATATTATCGAAATTCAGTCTGTCGGACTCGATGCCACCGCACGAGTAGACGCAGAAGAAGCCCATATCAAGACCACCGCCTTAGAGATTGAACTAGAAAAACAAGCCGAACTCAATGAGATAAAAACACGGATGATGACGCGCATCTCGCATGAATTTCGCACACCTCTGAGCATTATCCGCTCCTCTACCAGCTTATTAGAGCGCTATATGAATCGGATGGATGAGACCAAACGTGCCGAGAAAATTAGTAATATTTATGCCGAGATAGACCACCTAAGCGGGATGCTCAGTGATATGGGGCGCTTTTTGCAAGGCGGGCAACAGAGCGCGTTATTTATCTCTACGCCTACCAATTTGCCAGAGACCGTTCTCAAACTCATCACCCGTTATGAACAAGATTTCATCGCACCAACACAACAGCGCATTCAGTTCATCGCGTCACCCAATTTTCCGTTGGTGACAATAGACCCGAACGAATTTGACCTCATCTTGAATAATTTGGTCTCGAATGCAATGAAATATTCACCACAAAATGCTCCTATCACCATTCGTTTGGCATACACAACACAGACATTCACCCTTAGCGTGACTGATGAAGGTGTGGGCATCTTGCCCAATGAACAAGATAAAATTTTCGACTCATTTTATCGGGGGAGCAATTTTGGTGAAGTGGGGGGCATGGGCATTGGGTTAAGTTTGGTGAAGAATGCGGTAGAACTGCACGGGGGAAATATTGTTGTGACCAGCAATGACGGCAAAGGCACAACCTTCACCGTCACACTGCCGATAACGCCATAGGTCATTTTTGGCTCAGAAATTGTTCCATCACTGCCAATAAATCTTGTCGGCTCACCGGTTTTGGCAAGTAAGCATCACATCCCGCTTCTAGTGTACGCTCTCTATCGCCAACCATCGCGTTGGCGGTGAGGGCAATCACAGGGATATGCGCCAAATGACTATTTTTGAGCCGTGCGGTAACTTCTAAGCCGTCAATATCGGGCAAGTTTATATCTACAAGGATGAGGTGGGGTTGCTCAGCCTGCGCCATGTCTAGCCCACTCAGACCATCTTCTGCGCCACAAAATTCGTAGCCCGCGTGCAACAAAATCTTGCGAACCAACCGCATATTTTGTTCGTTATCTTCAATATATAAGATTTTAGTCATGCCATCACCATTTTATTGGCGTTCACCTTCACCGACAGGCTCTTGGGAGGTGGTGACACTCATCCAGTCTGGTCTATCGCCACGCAAATGCCCATAGATGGGGCTTTCGTTGCGGAGTGTATCTACAAATGGCATGAGGTCGGTGATGGGCATGAATAAATAGCCCTTTTTATTCTCGACTTCATAAATTGGCTCTGGATAATCGCTCTCATCAGAGACGAACATCACATCCATCGTATAACCTTCATCGCCTGTACAGCGCACAATGCCCCGAATATTGACCATGATACCGCCAATATTGCGAACTTCCATCTGTCGCCAAATAATCATGTAGGTTTTGATTTCAAAAATATGGGTATTGGGTGGATTGCTCATGTTGCCCGCCTTATAATGATGAAATAAGAACATATCACCCTTATCATAACGCCATAATTGCATAAAACCAAATAAAGATTTGTGATATTCTCTAAAAATTCATGGATTATCAATGTTGAGTAGGTATAATGGGCAGATAAAAATTGATAATAAATATTTGAAGGAAGATATCCATGCTCAAAAAATGCCTTATTGCCAATCGTGGCGAAATTGCGGTGCGCCTTATTATGGCATGTCGGGAATTGGGGATGATGACGGTTGCCGTCTATTCTGACCCCGATGCGCGGGCGCGTCATGTATTTTTGGCAGATGAAGCCTATCCGTTGGGAGGAAATAGCGCCAAAGAGAGTTATTTGCGTGGGGAATTATTGGTTGAGATTGCGCTCAAAAGTGGGTGTGATTGTATTCACCCTGGGTATGGCTTTTTGTCCGAAAATGAAGATTTTGCGGGTGAGGTCATTGAGGCGGGTTTGGCATGGGTGGGACCAAAACCCGCCACCATTAGGGCGATGGGGGTCAAAACGGTAGCACGGGCATTGATGCAATCGGCAGGTGTGCCAATCGTACCGGGTTTTCAGTCCGAAAGTGCCGATGATGCCCTGTTTTTATCTGAAGCGGCAAAAATGGGCTATCCCGTGATGGTCAAAGCCGCGGGTGGTGGCGGTGGCAAAGGGATTCGCATTGTGCGCTCCGCAGATGACCTGTTAGAAGCCCTCGCAGGGGCGCGTCGTGAGGCACAAAACGCCTTTAATGACCCGCGTGTGTTCCTCGAAAAATATATCGAAAATGGCAGACATATCGAAGTGCAATTGCTGGCAGACGAACACGGCAATATTTTGCACCTCTATGAGCGCGAGTGTAGCGCCCAACGCCGTCACCAAAAAATTATCGAAGAGACACCATCCCCTCTATTGACTCCCACCACCCGCGCCCAAATTTGTGAGGCGGCGGTGAATGCGGGACGCGCCGTGAATTATGTCAATGCGGGTACGGTGGAATTTATCGCCACACCAGAGCAACAATTTTATTTTTTGGAGATGAATACCCGTCTGCAAGTCGAACATCCTATCACAGAATTGGTGACAGGGGTGGATATTGTCAAATGGCAATTCAAAATCGCCTCTGGTGAGCCATTGACCCTCACCCAAGCCGATATTCATCAACGCGGACACGCCATTGAATGTCGGATTTATGCCGAAGATGCCCATAACAACTTTTTACCCGCTATCGGACAGGTGAAATTATTCATCCCGCCCCACATGCCCGGTGTGCGCGTGGATAGCGGTCTGAGCAGTGGCGACCATATCAGCATTTATTATGACCCCATGATAGCCAAGCTGATTGTGCATGACGAAACCCGCCAAGATGCCATTGGGCGGATGCAAACCGCCTTGCGCCAAACGGTATTACTCGGCACAACCACCAATATCGTCTTTTTGCTGACATTGCTCAATACACCGATTTTTCGTGATGGCGACATTCACACGGCATATATAGATGCTCACCTCGCAGATTTGCTCCCAGAAGCCCCGCCACCACCCCTATCGGTATTGTTTGCATTAGCCTTGAGCGAAGCAAGCATCACAGCCAACACAGCTACCCCCACAGGTGATAGCGATGGTGATAGATTTAGCCCATGGGGGCGCACCGATAGTTTTCGGATTCAAAATACTCGTTAATTCGTTGAAAGGATAAAAAACACCTATGGCAATATTTCTTATCATAGCCTCACAAGCACTTTTATTGTTGCTCATCGCATCGGTGCTATTCACATTACCACGCCCACTGTCTACACCCGCCTATATTGGGGCATTGGGGTTGGTACTCATGGGGTTTGGAATCGCCCTCGCGCTAGATAATCAGGCAGTCGCTATTTTCGACACTGCCGAATTTTTATCTCTGGCTACGGCGGTGATTGTGTTCATCATCGGCATTGGGTTGACCATTCGCCAAACACCCAAAAATCGTCCTGCATGGTTGAGCATATCTGCGTTGCTCATTGTCTTCATGGCGATTAGCATCACGATTCTTGAATCGCGCAATGACCTGCGTGAAATTCTCAATACACCCCAACCAGAGACCACCATCGCCCCAGAAATCACCGAATTGGTCGTTATATCCACGCCAACCACCCAAGAAATTGCCCGTCAAATTTTGGATGATGTGGCAGTGGCGGTGGCAGACCAAACAGGTCTATCCGCAGAAGAAGTCACCCGCTCATTTGATGAAGGCGCAAGTGTGTCGTCATTGGTCGCAGAACACGGTGGCGATTTGACAATATTAACCGAGCAAATCACCATCATCATGAGCAGTGGCATTGAAGAAATGGCGCGGAATGGTCAGATGGATGAGACATTCGCCGCCTCTGCCCTCGCTTCTATGCCAACGATTGTGCGCGTGGGACTCAATACCAATCTCAATGGCATGTTGGCGCGGTTTGATAGGACAGAAGCAGAAAGCACCCCCGCCCCATGATGACCAGCAATCTCTTGCTTATGATGGTAGCAGGCATATTTGCCCTCCTGTATAGTGTCATGGGGGGCATCCGCGCCATCAAAAAGAATGGGACTATTGGCTTCATTGACCTATTATTGATATTCCTCATCGCATTATTGCCATTGGTAGCGGTGGTGATGGATAACCAAACCAGCACCGAATTTAGCACCATTGAGGTGATGAGCCTATGGTTGGGTGGGGCGCTGGTGGTGAGCGGTTTGGTCATCGCGCTATTAGAGTTACGCCGACCCCAACGCCTCAAGCAATCTCGCGGGATATTGGGCATGGGGGCAGGGATATTATTGCTGGTGATGACCCTCATCACCTTTTTGACGGCACGCATGGAAGCACAAGTCGCAATCGCCCAATTGCCCATGCCAACAGCAACCCTATCCCCAGAAAAAACCGATGCTGTGGTCGTCACCCATACGCCCACCATCACAGCCACAGCCCCACCATCCGTCACCTATACGGCTATGGTCACACGCACACCGATTCGCCTCGCCACATCAGAGCCGTTGGCGACCTTTTTGCTCACACCCACCCGCACGCCGAATCCCAATCAGACACCTACCGCCATCCCAAATACGCCTGCACCCATCATCCCCTGCCTTATTGTGATGAATTTCAATGTGAATCTACGTGAGACACCCACCGCCGATGGACGTATTATCATCAGTATCCCGTTTGAAACAACCGTGTTCGGAATTAGCCGTAGCGAAGATTCGCTGTGGTGGGAGGTGGAATATGAAAATTTTCGTGGGTGGGTCTTTGGCGAGGTTGTCACTGTGACGAGTACCTGCCGAGAATTGCCCATAGTGGCGGATTAACAGGCGACCATCCGCCATGTAACGTAAAAAGGAAAAATCACAATGGATTGCAATCAACCCCTATCCGATGAAGCACTGAACGGCATTGTCACCTTTAATGCGGGTGAATATTATGCCCAACACGATATTTTTGAGGCACTCTGGACACATACCGATGCACCTATTCGCATATTGTATAAAGCCATTTTGCAAGTAGGAGTGGGATATTATCAGATAGAGCAGGGCAATCTGCGTGGGGCAATCAAAATGCTCCGCCGTGCCGATAAATGGCTGGCAGAATTGCCCGATGTGTGTAGCGAAGTAGATATTGCCCAATTGCGCCATGATGCCAAACAGGTGCAAGATGCCTTGCTCAAAAATGGGTTAGAGGGGTTTGATAAGAAATTGATAAACCCTATACAACTAAAAGTGTAAAAATGTATAATAGAGATTACAGATTATGTAATTAAGTTAACTTTAATATATTCATAGATTAAAATAAGTGAATATATGTGGTGAAACCTATAATCTGACACCCTTTTTTCTTAAAATAAAGGAATAAAAAAATGTCTTTACCTGTAGCTTCCAATATACCAGATAGCGTCTTTAAGAATTTAAGACGTTTTAACCTAATTATGGGATTTTTCCACCTGATTCAAGGCATCGCTATGATTGCTTTGAGCAATGATTTTAGCATCACCCTTAGCACCCTGTACTTGCGGGCTGTGGTTGGGGACAATAGTTTTAGCCTCGAACAAAATTTACAAGAAGGTCCTAGCATCCCATTTGGTGCGTCAGTTGCAGTGTTCTTATTGTTGTCTGCGGTTGCCCATTTGTTACTCGGTACAGTTTTCTACAATTGGTATGTAAAAAATCTCAAGCGCAATATGAATCCTGCACGGTGGTATGAATACGCGCTCAGTTCATCTCTGATGATTGTCCTCATTGGCATGTTGGTCGGCATTTATGACCTGTCAACACTGATTTTGATGTTTGGCTTAAATGCCATGATGAATTTGTTTGGTTTGATGATGGAACTACACAACCAGACCACCACCAAAACCGACTGGACAGCCTTCATCTATGGATGTATTGCAGGTATTGTCCCTTGGATTGCGATTATATTGTATCTGGTGGGCGCGGCAGGGTCGGTTGATACACAAATCCCAACTTTTGTGTATATCATCATTGGATCCATTTTCGTCTTTTTCAATGTTTTTGCCCTCAATATGTGGCTACAATATCGCGGTATTGGTCCATGGAAAAATTATATTTTCGGGGAACGTGCCTATATTATATTGAGCCTTGTGGCAAAATCGGCATTGGCTTGGCAAATTTGGTCTGGTCAACTGCAACCCAGCTAATCGCACATGATTCGACGCGCCAGAGGCATTGTGAGCTTCTGGCGATGCCGATATTATGGTTTAATGAGCGATAATATCGCCCCAAGTCGCTTAGAATCGCTGGTGAGCAATTTCGCCACTGACCGCCCACTGTCTACCATAAAAGTATAGTGTTCCTCGCTGGGATACGCCTCCACCGCCACCCGCAACAAGGCGGCAATGAGGTCATCGGATGGCACTTCGGATGCGTTCAATACCAGCCGAAAAAATTCCTTATTTTGGGTGAAATAATAGACTTCTTCTGCGGTACATTGGCGCACAACCGATAGGCTCATGGGTGGGCGTGGGGGCATACTTTGAATAAAATTCCGCCACAAGCCATAGCCGATATTCAGCACACTAATTTCGACAGGAATCATACGATTTTCGCGTTGGTCACGCAAAATATTGGGGTCTACCGATTCTGCCATGACCAATTCACTCACCAGCAGGTCATCTTTAATCTCGACAGCATACACTAGCCCAATGGCAAAACTCGATTCGTCATTGGCAATTGGCACTTTGACGAATGAGCCAAAATCGTGCCGATAACTGAGTTTGGTGCTATGCGTGCCACAGGTATACCCGCGTGTGCTGGCACGGAGTACGCGCCCAATGATGTCGTTTGTAGATTCGGTCATGATTTTGATGTGTCCCTATTCGTCATCTGTGAATAATGATTGTTGTTCAATATCCGAGGCAAGGCGTTTTGCCTTTTTGAGTACCTCAAAACTGAGGGGGATGTCCATGCGCTTATTTTCATCTATTATCTCGGTAATAGTAACAATTTGGATGCGGGCATATGATCGCCCCATGAGTTGATGTTTATACATACCCACCGAGTTTGATTCTAGTCGCATTGGTTTTGTTGGCGGTTGCAAAGTGATAAAAAATCCTAATTCTGCGCCCTCACGTTGCCTATCACTATTGAATTGGGCTATATCTTTGCGACTCACATGACCCGATTTGACTTGAAAGACCGCTTTAGCATTTTCATCAACACCTGTCATATAATAGGCGACTCCATCAATACCTTGGTCAGCCCCTTTTTTATCATTGATGATAGCACGGTTATTGGTATAAGTCAGAATTGCCCATTTTTCAAATTCTTTACGCAGGCGATCATCTTTTTTCTTAGAAAGTGCCTTTGCAGATTCTATGTCTTTAGGAATACCATCAAGCATGATACTTTCTAATATTTCAAAACCAAATTCATCTTGTAATCGGCGTAAAACAAGCGAGATGCTTTGATAAGTGATATCTATGCCAATCCATTTTCGCTTTAATCGTTCTGCAACAGCAACCGTTGTCCCACATCCACAATAAGCATCTAAAATCACATCCCCTTCTTGGCTACCAGCTCTAATAATACGGTCTAATAACTTTTTAGGCTTTTGGGTTGGGTATCCCAAATATTCTTTGCCTCGTGCGGCAATTGCTATTTCCCACCAATCTTCGGGAACTTTACCTGATTGATGAATTTTATGTTCTGCTTCAACAAAACCAGAGCCAACCAATCCCTCTTTATAATTTTCTTTTGTCTTTGGGTTATGTTCTACACGAACATCATCGCGGTTGAATTGCCATGCTTTACTTTTTGTATACCAAAAAATAGTGTCATGCTTCCGCATAAATTGGCGCATACCGGGTGAACCAGGTCCCGTATAACACCATACAATTTCATTACGATATGTTCCCCCTCGCGTAACAAAAATTGTATCAAGCACTAACTTAAGATAATGACTTCCTGTTGGGTCACAATGCAAATAAAAACTGCCTGTGGGTTTTAAGACACGATATATCTCGTTAATACGTAGAGTCATACTTACTAAATATGCTAGTAAGTCACCTTTTTTCAAAACACTATGTAAACCTTTAATTAAATCAACTGTTTGGGGTGTAAAACCACCATTCTCATTACTTAAAATCTCCCGAAAACTATCTTCAGCGCGTTTGTTCCATGTCCATGTATCTATAAATGCTTGGGCTTGTGCTTGGGCTTTTTCTTTTCCAGCTATATCATAAATCTGGTTATAATTACGATTGCTGTTGAAGGGCGGGTCTATATAGCATAAATCAACTGTTTCATTGCCAATATGTTTCCGCATAATATCAAGGTTATCCCCATAATATAAACTTTTCATAGACCATCCCTTATGGCTATCATACTATTGGCAAAATTGTCTAAAATCATTGGTATGCCACTCATTTTATCATGAAAAAGCAAATTTATTCATATTACCTATGGGGTTATCCTTATTCGTCATCTGGAAATAATGCTTGTTGTTCAATATCCGAGGCAAGGCGTTTTGCCTTTTTGAGTACCTCAAAACTGAGGGGGATGTCCATGCGCTTATTTTCATCTATTATCTCGGTAATAGTAACAATTTGAATACGCCGATAAGTACGCCCCATAATGTCATGTTTATAAATACCAATTGCATTGGCTTCTTCTAACATCGGTTTTGTTGGTCGCTCAAGTGTCAGAAAAATTGCTAATTCTGCCCCTTCTCGAATTCGGTCGCCATTCAATTTTGCAATATCGCCACGCTCAACCTTGCCAGATTTTACCTGAAAAACAATTTTAGCCGTCTCGTTATTTGCACCAGTTAAAAAATAAGCCGTCCCATCAATGCCTTTATCCGCGCCTTTTTTGTCGTTGATGGTGGCACGATTATCGGTATAAGTAAGGACTGCCCATTTCTCAAACTCTTTACGCAAACGGTCATCTGTTTTTAGTGCAAGTGCTTTGGCAGATTCAATATCTTGTGGAATACCATTGAGGTTGATGGTATCAATAATCTGTTTACCAAATTGCGCCTCTAGGCGACGTAGCATAAGCGAAATACTTTGATAAGTAATATCAATACCAATCCATTGACGATTAAGTCGTTCTGCAACAGCAATCGTTGTCCCGCATCCACAATAAGCATCTAAAACCACATCGCCTACATTGGTGGATGTGGAAATAATTCGTTGCAATAACGATTCTGGCTTCTGTGTTGGATACCCTAACCGTTCTGAGGATGTATTTCCGATACGTTGAATATCATCCCAAACAGACCCAATAGCTTTACCTTTTTTTTCATCTAAAAAAACTTTTCTGCCATCTAAGCGAGGTGTTCCATCTTTTTTAGTGAGAATTAATCCCTGCTCCCACAAAGATTCCAGTTGTTCTTCAGAGAGCGCCCACCCACGATTGGCAGGTGGCTTAGATCCCCGCCATGTAAAATTGCGTGTGGTATTGCCCGTCATGGTTAAATCTTGACCCGTCACTAAGCGCCCTGTTAGAGGGTCTGGGGAATATCGCTTGAGTTGTTCAGGTGAAAAATCGGCATATTCTGGATTCCATGTATATTTATCCGATTTGGTATAATAGAAAATAGAATCATGCACCCTTGCAAAATATTTTGAAGCAACATTATGGGCATTTGTTCGTTCCCAAATGATTTCATTTTTATAATCGCCACCTTGAGAAACAAAAATGGCATCCAAAATCAGTTTTAAGTAATGGCTGGCTGTCGGGTCACAATGCAAATAAAAACTGCCTGTTGGCTTTAAGACACGATGAATCTCGACAATCCGCAAAGTCATACTAATTAAATATGCCAGTAAACTGCCTGTTTTCAATACCAGATGCAATCCGCGTATTAAATCTACAACTTGTGGGGTAAACCTTCCCCCATCATTAGCGGTGATTTCTATCAACCCATTATTAGCATAGGTATCCCATGTCCAGGTATCTATAAATGCCTGTGCTTGCGCCTTATCTTCTTTGCCAATATTATTATAAATTTGGTTATAGTTACGCTTACTATTGAAGGGTGGGTCTATATAGCATAAATCAACTGTTTCATTGCCAATATTTTTCCGCATAATATCAAGGTTATCCCCATAATATAAACTTTTCATAGACCATCCCTTTTGTGACTATCATACTATTGGCAAAAATCGTCTAAAATAATTGGTATCTCGTCCATTTTATCATAAAAAAGCAAATTTGTTCAAACACTATATTTAGGAGACCCATCATCATGAAACGTTGGAACGGTTGGGGCGATACCACCCACCACAGCTACCTACCCGCAGGGGCAGATGTATTTTTAGAGACTCGTGTCGGTACGCCGACACCGCCCAAAGATGCCACCCAAAGCCAAGTATTGGCAAGTGTGCCACCATCCAAATTATCGCCGCATCCCCTCATCAAAACAGATGCCCAAGACCGTTTATTGCACGCACGCGGACAAAGTTTTGCCGATTGGCACGCGCTCCGCACAGGGCAAATCGGTGTTTTTCCCGATGGTGTGGCATACCCTGTGAATGAGGCGGATGTGCAGACGCTCATCGCATACGCCAAAGAGACAGGCGCAAAGCTCATCCCCTATGGCGGTGGGACGAGTGTGGTGGGGCATATCAACCCACAACCCAGCGACCAACCCGTCCTCACAGTGAATATGGGGCGACTCAATCGGCTTATTTCGCTGGATGCCAATACCCGCCATGCGACTTTTGGCGCGGGTATTGTGGGACCAGACCTCGAAGCTATGCTCCGCGCACAAGGGTTTACGTTGGGGCATTATCCACAGTCGTTTGAATATTCCACTCTGGGCGGATGGATTGCCGCACGGTCTAGCGGACAGCAATCTCTCCATTATGGCAGAATTGAGCAACTTTTTGCGGGTGGACGGATGGAATCACCAGTGGGGACACTCGACATGCCCAATTTTCCCGCATCGGCGGCAGGTCCAGATTTGCGCCAATGGATACTCGGCTCAGAAGGGCGCATGGGCATTATCACCCAAGCCACTGTGAGAATTTCTCCACAGCCAGAAGTAGATGAGTTCCGCGCCATATTTTTCCCCGATTTTGAGAGTGGCATCGCCGCCGCCCGCGAAATCGTACAGGCAAAATTGCCCCTGTCTATGTTGCGCTTTAGCACATCCATCGAAACAGAGACCAATTTGGCGCTGGCAGGAAAACGTCGGCTCATCAACTTATTAGAAGATGTCCTGTCCACACAGGGTATCAAAGACAAAAAAACCATGTTCATTTTTGGGGTCACAGGCTTAAAATCGCTGGCACGGCTGGCGGTGAAAGAGGTGCATGGCATCGCAGGACGTTATGGCGGGGTACATTTGCGGATTGGCAAGATATTCGGTGGGCAATGGTACAAAAATCGGTTTCATAACCCCTATTTGCGGAACACCCTATGGGATGCGGGTTATGCGGTGGATACAGTCGAAACAGCCACCGACTGGACGAATACACCAAGCCTGATTGCGCTCATAGAACGCAGTTTGCATAACACACTGGCAGATAGTGCCGAAAAAGTGCATGTATTCACCCACCTATCGCATTTATATCCCTATGGCACTAGTATTTATACCACCTATGTGTTTCGGATTGCCCCCACACCCGATGAGACACTGCGCCGTTGGCAAATGCTAAAAGAGGCGGTGAGCCGTACTATTGTGGATAATGGTGGCACGATTAGCCATCAACATGGTGTGGGACTTGACCACATGCCTTATTTGCTCACCGAAAAAGGTGAATTGGGCATCGGGGCGCTCCAATCGGCGGTGAAATTTTTTGACCCAGACGGACTTATGAATCCGAATAAATTAGTCGGAGAATCATGATAAACATCCTGTGGGATGTATCCGCGTCACCTGTTATAATCAACACACAAACACACCTCAATATCGCGCATTTTGCCCATAGACGGTGTAATTCATGGTAAGCACATCAAAAAATTTAAGGAGCATGTTGTTATGTCGAATCCACCAGTAGCGGTGCAGAAATTCGGTCAAAGCATCTGGATAGATAACATCCGCAGAAAATTACTTGAAGATGGTACATTCCAACGGATGATTGACGAAGATGGGGTGGTCGGTGTGACCTCAAACCCCTCCATTTTTCAAAAAGCCATTGGGCAATCGGATGATTATGATACCCTCATCACGAGCCTGATTGAATTTTCTCCAGAAGAAGTCTATGAAATCCTCGCCGTAGAAGATATTCAACGCGCCGCCGATTTATTTCGCCCCATCTACGATAACACCAATGGGCGCGATGGCTATGTCAGCCTAGAGGTTTCCCCCCTACTGGCACGCGATACACATGGCACGGTACTCGAAGCCAAACGCCTCGCTAAAGCCGTTGACCGCCCCAACTTGATGATAAAAATTCCGGCTACAGCCGATGGCATCCCCGCTATTGAAGCGACCATTGCAGAGGGGATTAGTGTCAATGTCACCCTGATTTTTTCGGTGGGGAATTATGTCCAAGTCGCAGAAGCCTATATGCGCGGGCTGGAACGTCGTCATGCCGAAAATTTGCCCCTGAGCAATATCGCCTCGGTTGCCAGTTTCTTTGTGAGCCGTATTGATACCGCCATAGACAAAATGCTCGAAAATAATATTCATTCGGCACGGGTGGCGGGTGATATGGCGCGGGTACAAGCCAATTCCAAATTACTCGGACGCGCCGCCATTTCTAATGCACGTTTTGCCTATATGCGCTTTTTAGACCTTTTCGATAGTGACCGTTTTGCCCCCTTAAAAGAGGCGGGCGCACAGGTCCAACGCCCGTTATGGGCATCTACGGGTGTCAAAAATCCCGCTTACCCCGCGACCCTTTATGTGGATTCGCTCATTGGACAAGACACGGTGAATACAGTCCCACCCGATACACTGACCGCCTTCATAGCGAGTGGCACAGCCACCCACGAGACGATTTTGGATACTCAAGATAACCCCCAAGACCTATTTGACCAATTGGCAGAGGTCGGTATCGAGATTGACCAAATAACCAAGCGCCTACAAGACGATGGTGTAGAGGCATTTGTGGTAGCATTTGAGGATTTAATCGCCCAAATTAAATCAAAACGCGCTATTTTGAACACGGGTTTAATGGAACGGCAAAAATTAGCGCTGGGGATTTATGCCAATCATGTTAAAGATAGCATCACCCAATTGAGCAACACCTATTTTAACTCACGCATCTGGAATCATGACGGTAGCCTATGGAAAGACTATGGACCCACCATCGCCAAAATCCAAAATCGGCTCGGTTGGTTGGATGTGTTGACCACGATGGACATTGAACGTGTCAAAACCCTACAAGCCAGCATTAAAGGTGCAGGATTTACCCATGCTGTATTGTTAGGGATGGGTGGCAGTAGCCTCGCGCCAGAGGTCATGGCACAAACATTTGGGATTCAACCCAATTTTCCCGAATTTTTGGTCATAGACAGCACCAATCCAGTCCAGATTAAGCGGATAGAAGACCAAATTAAGTTGGATAAAACATTATTCATCGTGGCAAGTAAATCTGGCTCGACCATCGAAACGGCGTGCTTCCAAAAATATTTCTATGACAAAACAGGACGCAACGGGGCGCAATTTATCGCCATTACCGATGAAGGAAGTACACTTGCACAAGAGGCAGAAGCCAATCAATTTCGCCACATTTTTATCAATCCATCCGATATTGGCGGACGCTATAGCGCACTCAGCTATTTTGGACTCGTCCCCGCCGCCATCATGGGCTTGGATATTGACCGTTTTTGGAAAAATGCCCTCATGGTGATAGAAGCCAGTGGCGAAAGTGTCCCAGATGAGCAACATCCCGGAATTTCGCTTGGCGCGATTATCGGCGCATTGGGGCAACAAGGACGCGACAAAATTTGTATATTCGCCAGCCAATCCATCGCCAGTTTTGGCAATTGGATAGAGCAATTGGTGGCGGAAAGCATCGGCAAAGAGGGCAAAGGGGTTGTGCCTGTAGTCGGTGCAACAGTTGGTCGCCCGCACGATTATGCCAGTGACCGCTTATTTATCTATATCAAAGTATTATCCGATACCAACAACGATGATCTCGATGAAAAAATCAAGGCGTTGCGCGAGGCAGGTCATCCGCGTGTGACGCTTTTGCTCGATGACCCATACGCCATTGCGGGCGAATTTTTCCGTTGGGAATATGCCACTGCGGTGGCGGGTGTGTTGTATAAAATCAACCCATTTGATGAACTGAATGTCACCGAAAGCAAAGAAAATACGGGGCGGTTGTTGGCGCATTACCAAGAACACGGCGCATTGCCAAAACGCACACCCTTTATTGAAGGCGACCACACCGAATTGTATATCAGCGACAGCACACTCGCGCCATTACGCGAATTGGGCGAGGCGCACGGCTATAACATCAATAGTCGTCTGGAATTATTGGCGGCACAATTTAATGGCACGCACTCTGGTGATTATTTTGGCATTCTCGCCTATTTGCCCAATGACCCCAAAGTCCACGAAAAATTAGAGCGTGTGCGTCGGCGCTTGCGCCATGCCACCCGTTGCGCGGTGACATTGGGTTATGGTCCGCGTTATCTGCATAGCACAGGGCAATTGCACAAAGGCGGGGCAAATAATGGCGTATTTATCCAAATCACGGCAGAACACAGCGTAGACTTGCCCATCCCCGATATGCCCTATACCTTTGGCATTTTGAACGATGCCCAAGCCGCAGGTGATATAGAGGCATTAGAGACACATGGACGGCGCGTGATTCGTCTACATATCAAAGGTGATGTCTTGGCGGGAATAGATAAATTGCTCGATGCGATTGAATTTGTATCAGAAAGACGGCAATAAGCCTAATTTTGGTCATTAGCGCTACCCAATAAAAAAGAGGCATGAAGAACCATCATGCCTCTTTTTATATTTATTAGGGTGGATTGGTTATAGGGTGATAACGACTTTGCCCCGTGCGCGTCCTGTTTCGAGATAGCCAATGGCTTGGGGAATTTCGTTGAAGGGGTAACATCTATCAATCACAGGGACAATTTTGCCCGTCTCTAGCAATTCTTTGAATAAGATCATATCTTCTTTAACCCGCCGTGCCGTTGGCATTGAGCCAATGGTCTGAGTTCCCCGTTTAGACACGCGCCTACTGCCAAATGTGAATTTTATCATGTGAAACAGGGTGGTAAATCCTGCCACAACTGCTCTGCCGTTGTGGGTTAATGCCCGTTGAAACTGTGCAACAGAGAGGTTGCCAATCGTATCAAAAATGAGGTCATATTGCCCGCTATTTTTGGTAAAGTCACCTTTGGTATAATCAATCACATGGTCTGCACCAATAGACCGCACCATCTCTAAATTGCGTGTGCTACACACCCCTGTGACTTCTGCGCCAAAATACTTGGCAATCTGCACCGCAAATGTCCCCACCCCGCCCGATGCGCCGTTGATTAGCACTTTTTGTCCCGCCTGAATTTTGCCTGTATCGCGTAACCCCTGCAAGGCGGTGAACCCCGCTACACCGACAGATGATGCAGATTCATGCGAGATAGCCGCAGGTTTGTGTGCCAAATTCGCCTCTTTGAGGCAAATATATTCGGCAAAGCCACCCGACCCGCGTCCACCAAATACCTCATCCCCAACGGCAAATTCGGTCACATTAGCCCCAACCGCCTCAACACGCCCAGAAATATCTGCGCCGAGCATCTGATTCTCGGGTTTTGGTCGCAATAACCCCGCAAACAAACGCGCAAAAACAGGGGATGCTCTCATGATATGCCAGTCCAACGGATTGGTGGCGACAGCATGAATTTTGACCAGCACTTCATCGGCGCTGGGGGTCGGTTTTTCGATTTCTGTGAGTTTTAGTACCTTTGGTGAGCCATATTTGGTAAAGACAAATGCTTTCATCATATCCCTTTAGGTTGTGTAATATCGTCAATATTATGTTATACGACAAATCCTATCGGAAAGTTCTATATTGCTTTAGAACGCGCACGCCACCATCTGACGGGCAAAATCTCCCACATCGTTGGCAGGATTATTCACCCCATACATCCGTGAGGACATAAACGCACCATCCATCATCAAATAGAGTTGATTGGCGAGTGCTTGCGGATTTTTTGCGTCCATATCTGTGCATAATGCCAATAATCGCGCCCGCACTGCCTCTTTATTCTGAACAGCCACCGCATGACTCGGATGAGATGCGTGTGGAAATTCGCTGATGGCAATCAAAAATGGGCAACCATAACACGTTGGGGTAGAAATCAATTTTTGCAACGCATCAAATATGGCTATCAATTGGGTTTGTGGCGTATCGTGAGGGGCAGTTGCGCCATCTATCCATGCCCAAAATTGCCGATTCATCTCCTCTAAATAGGCGACAATCAGATCATCCTTAGACTTAAAATGCCGATAAAGTGTTGCTTTGGCAATATCTGATTGTGCAATAATCATATCTATGCCAATGGCACGATACCCATACTGAAAAAATAAATTTCCAGCCACTTCTAAAATGCGTTCCCGTGCAGATGTCACCATATTTTATTTTCTCCTTGACACAAGACAGACTTGTCTGTATAGTAATCATATAAGGTAGACAGGTCTGTCTTTTTATTATAGCAATAAAAAGCATAATAAACAATCATATAAGGAGCAATCACATGAAAATCGGCATTTTAGGCACAGGCGGGGTTGGACAAACTATCGCGCTCAAACTCAATGAAATAGGTCATTCGGTGATGATTGGCACACGCGATGTCAGCGCCACCCTCGCCAATGTAACACCCGATGGCTATGGCAATCCACCATTCAGCGCATGGCATAGCGCAAATCCTGCCATTTTATTGGGGACATTTAGCGAAACGGCTTCATTTGGCGAGATTCTTATCAACGCCACATCGGGTCATGGCAGTATCCCCGCCTTAGAAGCCTCTGGGGAAGCCAATCTCAACGGCAAAATTTTGATTGACATTTCTAACCCATTGGATTTTTCCAAAGGGATGCCCCCATCGTTATGGGTATCGAACACCGATTCCCTCGCAGAACAAATTCAAGCCCGTTTTCCATCAGTCAAAGTGGTCAAAACACTGAATACACTCAATTCGGCGTTGATGGTCAACCCGTCTGCATTGGCTGATGGCGACCATCACATTTTTGTGAGTGGCAACGATGCCGATGCGAAAAATGCGGTGGTGGGGTATCTAAAATCGTGGTTTGGCTGGAAACACATCATTGATTTAGGCGACATCACAACAGCGCGTGGCACAGAGATGTTCTTGCCCATTTGGTTACGCTTGTGGGGTGCGTTGGGGACTGGCACGTTTAATGTGAAAATCGTGCAATAATGTATGTGGTGTAACCCTGTGGGGACACAATTTATCGTGTCCCCATAGACATCCTTTAAGCCGCTATTATTCTGTGACTGTGATAAGCACATTGCCCTTTTTGCGCCCCGTATCCACATAGCGATAGGCATCTGGCACTTGTTCCAATGAATAGCATCTATCAATCACGGCTCGCATGGCGCCTGCATCGAACAAATCGGTTAATTCACCCAATGTTGTCTGATTTTGCTTCAAGCCTGCGGTGGTGAATTTGGCTTTTTTGCCACCCATGATAGATGTCCGCAAAATCGAGCCGACAATGCCCAATGTTGGCACAGTGGTCATATAAATGCCTTTTGGTTTGAGGGCGTTTTTGCATTTGCCAAAGGTGCTTTTGCCCACTGCATCGAAAATGATGTCATATTGACCACGATGTTTTGTGAAATCTTCTTTGGTGTAATCAATCACCTTATCTGCACCCAACGATTTGACCAATTCAACATTTGCCCCGCTACAGACACCCGTCACGATTGCCCCAAAATGTTTAGCGAGCTGAACCGCATACGCCCCAACCGCGCCAGATGCCCCATTAACCAAAATGGTTTGCCCACGTTGGATTTTTGCCACATTTTTGAGGAACGATAAAGCAGTTGTCGCGCCATCTATCACACCTGTCGCATCTTCATACGTCATCTTAGGCGATTTTTTGATGATTGTCCCTGTTGCGGGCAAGGTGAGATACTCCGCATGAGCGCCAAAAGTGTTTGGACTTATCCCATACACGGCATCCCCACGCTTGAAATTGGTCACACTTGCACCAACTGCTTCAATCTCACCCGAAAATTCGACACCAGAGATTTGAATACGCGGTTTTTTAAGCCCATACATCAATTTGATGATGAACGGCTTACCTTGCCGAAAAGCGGAATCGGATGGGGTGACGGTTGCAACACGCACCTTCACCAAAACTTCGTTGTCTTTGGGCGCAGGTTTTTGGACATCTGCCAATTTCAAAACATCTGGTGAGCCATATTGTGTAGAAATGATTGCTTTCATGTGTGTTTCTCCTTATTGATAGATGATAAACGTTAAGATGATGGGTTATATAGCGCCAGCAAAGCTGAGACGCAATGGTGCGGATTGGGGTTTTGCCCCTCGAATCACTAACCACAGGCAGAAGGAAAATTCACCGATAATGATGGGAATATCCAGAACCCCAGAAACAGCCTCTGTGTATGTTGGAAACAAGAAAATGATGAAAAACTCTATCAGATGGGCAATAGAGGCAACCATCAATAACACGCCCAAAATTTTGGGGAAATAACCCGATTGATACACCAAATATCCCAATGGAAAGAGCCAAAGTCCAAAGAATATCTGGGCGATAGAATACCCATATTTGTGCATATTGAGAAAGAATAATACTTGTGCATTTAATTCATTGGCATCATACACATTCAAATAATCTGCGCCACTCAATAACAGCAAGGCGGAAAATTGATTGAGCATATTGAGGCACATAATCGCCACACCTGCCAATGTGAATAACAAGAAAAGCAATGCCAGATTTTTGCCAATTGGTTTGAGCAATACATATAATGTGAATGCCAGCATCAAATAAGCGGTCATCATGACTAAATCACTGACAAAACCGAGCCGAAATAATGATTCAGATGCCATAATCTGATTGGCTGTTTGGGTGGCATCTCCGGGGACAATCAAGCTGGCACGAACAAAAAATTCGGCAAAAACCCCACAGATAATGACAATGAGGTATAGAAGTCCTGCAAACCGTGCGGTTTGGGCGTTGGTGTTCATTTTATTATCCTTTTTTTGAATAGATACTTTTTTAGATGCTGATGACTATGACTCTGTACTATCGAATGAGAATACAGATTCTAATGGCACATTAAAAGCGTGTGCGATTTTGAATGCCAATTCTAAAGACGGTGAATAATTCCCTTTTTCGATAGCAACGATGGTTTGTCTGCTCACACGCACCTTATCTGCGAGTTCTTGTTGGGTCATCTCGTTATGCTCAAAACGTAATTTACGAATCTGGTTGCTAATCTGTGACTTGCTCATCTCAGACGCCTCTCCGATAAAAGATAATCCGCGCAATATCTCCCACAATCCCCGCGATAATGGCGGTAAGCAGGAACATGACGATCATCACAAATGGAGGCATATCCAAGAACACGGTGGCAATTGAGAGAAAAAATCCGATCACGAATACATGATAAAAAATGAGAGTGGATTTCGATTCGATGATTTTGTCAAATTCATCTATAACATCGGGTTCTTCTTCTTGGGTGATGATGGTGTTGATGATGCTAAAGATGATATGGATGATAACCCGTGTGACAACTTGCACAGGGATAAATATCAGCAAGGCAGACCCCCAAAAGCGAAAGTCGTTGGTAGGGGCTGGTCCCAACGCCATATACTGTTGTGCGATGTACATAAAATAGGCTATGGATACCGCAATATTGCCAATGAGGTACACGGTATTTTTGCGTTCTGGAAACGACATACTCAATTCCCTGTGTCTACTATATTTGACCATAAGTAAAGTTTACTTGACACAATATAGCATGAACTATACACAATGTCAAGCAAACTAGACATTATGTGACAAAGAAAATTGTTAGGGAATTGTATATTTTTCTGGGGATGGGGTATCTGTTTTTTGAGAAGAAAAATATTGGGGCATGAGTTATCGGTCATGCCCCAATGAAAATTTTATTTTGTCCAGAAGGCTTCACTGAGGTATTTATAGGCGTTATCTGGAAATAGGGTGACAATTGTGCCACCCTCGCCATTGTGTGCCATGCGTTCTGCCAATTTCAAACTACCGACCATCGCCGTTGCCGAGCTAATCCCTACCAAATAACCTTCTTCACGCGCCAAACGGCGTGCCATATCATAGGTTTCTTCGGTGGAAATGTTCATATTTTCATTGGCGACATTTTCATCATAGATACCGGGCTTAATGGCGGTGGGAATATGCTTGAGTCCCTCTAATCCGTTAAATGGGGAATCTGGCTGAAGCGATACCACATGAATATCGGGGTTATAATCGTGCAACCGCCGACCTGTGCCTGTTAGTGTGCCTGTCGTGCCAAGTCCCGCCACAAAATGGGTCACTTCGCCGTGTGTTTGCATCCAAATTTCCACCCCTGTCCCATAATAATGCGCCCGCCAATTGGCAGGGTTATTATATTGGTCAGCGAAAAAATAGGCGTTGGGGTCTTGGGCGACCAATTCACGCACTGCCAAAATTGCCCCATCACTGCCCTCTAGTGGGTCGGTGAGGACGAGTTCCGCGCCATATGCCCGCAAAATAGCAACACGTTCTGGGCTGGCATTAGCAGGTAAAAATAACTTGACTCCATAGCCCCGCGATGCTCCAATCATCGCGTAAGCGATGCCTGTATTGCCACTGGTGCTATCTAAAATGGTCTTACCCGCATAGAGCCGACCATCGCGTTCTGCTTCTTTGATAATATTGAGCGCGGCGCGATCTTTGACACTACCACCCGGATTTGTCCATTCGGCTTTGGCATAAATCTTGATATTTTCGGGCAGATGCGCTGTCACACGGCTAAACCCAAGCAACGGGGTATTGCCGATTTGTTTTTCCAATGAAACACCCACATGGGTAGGGGTGTGGGGCAGATAGCTGTCGTTGGTGCGAAGTGCAGAAATCATGTTATATCCCTCTATTGTTATCATCCCAAACAAAAAACCGCCAAGCAACAAAAAAACAACGTGGTATCTGTCTCATCCTACGAGGATGTTCCACGTTGTTTTTTATAAGTCGCTTTGACGGTCTTTGTGATTTTTAGTTAGTATAAAATCATCAAGACGGTGATTTGTTTCTTCAGCGTCCTACAAGCGGGAAACATTCCTCATCGCTTATAGGTACGACACACACGCAACCAGAGCATGGCGTTCTCCAAAATAGTGTTATACATCATGAGCTAACTGTACCGCGTGATTGACCAGATGTCAATCATTTTTGATACATTTTTTATACTTTACTCATAAGAATCTAGTCTACCGCGTTGTTGATGATACGTTGTCGCAATTGGTCGTATTCTTCACGGGTGATAAGGTTTTTGTCGTATGCCTCTTGCAATTCTTTGAGTTGCTCCGTAAGGCTTTTATCATCACCAGACACCTTAAATGTGGTAGCAGGGTTCATCATTTGGTCTGCCACAGACCCCAAGCCCATTTGCCACAATTTGGCTTGGGCATCTGGCGAAATCGGTTGTCCATTGACCCGAATCATCTCCCCTTGCCCTGCTAAGGCGGTATTCGCCGTTTTCGATGCACCCCGTTGTAGTCCTAAAAACATCAGCAGGAAAAATGGCACAATAAACGCCACCAACACAAGGATGATAAACCCGCCTGTGACATCGGTTTCCTTGCCTTCTGCATCAACACAAAAGAACAAGACACCTACCTCACCCGGTTCATGATACGAGGCCTTATAGGTCTCGATAGCATAGGTATCGTTTTCACCACATAGCAACGACCCTTGAAATTGTTTGGATTGCTCCGCAAAGGCGGTATCGGCAACAAAGAGGGGTGCAAATAAAAATACGAATAGAAACCCATCGAGAAAAATGATTATTCCACTTAACAAACATCCACCGCGCATATACTATCCCCTCTCTTTGGGTGATTATCTGATGTATTACCCCTTCATGCGTTTTTCGATAAATTCTAAAAACGGATACGCCATATTTTGGGCGTTGGCTTTTTCATTGGCAAATAATGTGCCATTAGCATCTTCAAAATGCTTATGAAGGCGTTCTAGTTCACGGATTTGTAACTGGGATGGTTCATTCTTAAATTGGGTGACAATGGTGGTATAACGCCCCGCCGCCAATAATAACCATTCTTTTTCGCCAATTTTTTTCACAAGGCGCTCGGCACGTTTATTTTCTTCCATGAGAAAAGAAAAATTATTGAGGATGGGACCAATCACACTAATTGGCACAGATAATTCACCCAATGTCTCCAAAATAATGCCGTTGCGGTTATAGTAAATCATCAAGCCAGTGGCTTTGCCCTGATGTGCAGAGCGCACAGCAATCGTGCTGGTATTATCGGCTTTCTGTGACATTTCTGAACCCGTCATAAGGGCGGCATTGGCGATGGCGAGTTGCTCGCTATAACGGGCATAAATCACCTGAAATTGCTCACGGCTAATTTTTCCCTCTGCAAATTCGGCAATAATGCCCTGAATTTTACCCTCTACTGTCGCCTTAAACATCTCGGCAGGGTTGGGTTTTTTGACCTCTTCGGCGGGGGGCGGGGTGGATGGTTGCTTGGGGGTTGGCTTTTTTGCGTCATGCGACATAAGCTATTTTCCAAATTTCTTCTTCACAAATATCAAAAATGGGTAGGCAAGGATGTTGCTATCAATGTGTTCTTTGGCGAGTTGGGCGCGGTTGGCTTGCTCAAAATCGTGACGCAGGCGCTCTAACTCACGGATTTGCAAGGGTGATGGTTCATTTACAAATAAAATTGCCACAGTTGTATATTGACCGGGTAAAAAGAGTAACCAATCTTTTTTGCCAATTTTATCAATGCGACGGTCAATGAGCTGGTTTGCCAGCATTTGCAGAGTAAAATCTTCGAGGGTGGGTTCTAAAATCGTGAAGGGTATGGGAAAATCACCCAATGTCTCTAAAACTTTCTCACCCTTATTATGATAAATGAGCAACCCCTGAACTTTGCCCATATATTCATCGCGCACCGCAATCGTGGGCGGACCGCCCTCTGCAATGCTCACCGCATCTGGATTACCGGTCATGAGTGCATGGGTGGCAATCGAAAGCCGGGCGCTATACCGTTCATATAGTGCATGAAATTGCTCACGGCTAATTTTGCCTTCTGCAAATTCTCTGACAAGGGATTGTATCTTCGCCTCCATCAGCGACTTAAATTCTTCTGCCTTTTGACGTGGGTCAGATGACATTATCGCCCTCTTTCTACGATGCTAAACGGGCTAATAGCGGTTCTTTAGCGCCCAGCAACCGCTAACACAATTGCACCGACCACCGCCAACACACCAACAATCGCAAAAACCGAAACGACTATCCGTTGCCAGCTTGGAAGTTGGGCATTTTGTTTTTCCAGTTGTACCACTTCCATTGTACTACCTTTGTATTGACGACCACCCTGTTTATCCATTTGACTCGCAAATTGATTTTGTTCGTTGCTCATAAAATTATCCCTTTCAACATAATTATAATTGTTTGTAGATGACACTTTTTATTATACCGCCGAAAACCACTATAGCCAAATATTTGTACATTTGCTATACTACGCTTTACGTTATGGAATGAATCATAAATCTCATTGGGAGAGGTAGCATAGTTGGTCTAATGCGCTCGCCTGGAACGCGAGTACGGGTAACACCGTCGTGGGTTCGAATCCCACTCTCTCCGCTTCTATTTTTTTTGATGTGGATAGTTCCCTTCATATCGGCTTGTGGGGGTGCAGAAGCCTCTCTGCCCACACGAGTCGTCTTGCCCACCGAATCGGCAACACTCACCCCCATGCCCACCAATATCCCGCTCACAGGGACGCTCAATTTTTGGGAAGCACAAAGCCAAATCATCTCCACCGATACCAACCATCTATGGCGATTTTCGGCTTTTGCAGGAGATAATATCGCCTTACGTGTGGTCGGTGAAGATATGTTGCTCACCCTCATGACCGATATGGGCGATATTTTAGCGACTGGCGATGACATCACCAGCATATTACCCACCACAGGCTTTTATCGGGTGATGGTGCGTGGCACAGGTGAGTATCAAATTGGGCTTGGTTATGCCGATAAAGAAAATCCCAACTCGCCCACCCTCATCCCGCTCACGCAAGTCGTGGGCATCCCCACCCCCAACCCATTATTTGAGGAACTCGGCGTATTGATGGGCGCATTATCTGCCAATGCACCCATCCAACAAACCATTCTGGCAGATGCCCGCCAACGCTATACCTTCATGGGTGTTGCCAATACCTATATCCAGCTAGAAGCGGTGACAGATATGCCACAAAACACCCCACATATCACCTTATATGCGCCAGACGGCTCACCAATTGCCACCGATGGCGGTAGTGGGGCAAATGGCTCTGCACGCCTGCGAAATATCCGCCTCGATGCCGATGGTGTCTATACAATTCAACTGATTGGGGCGACCAATAGCCCCTATACCCTAGTGCTAAACACTACGGAACGACTTGTGCCTGTGGTTGCCACACAGACCATTTTACCCACCGCCACACCCTATCCAAATTATGTCCCACCAGAAGCACAACCGCTTGTGGCTGGTCAACGCCTGCAAAATCATATCCCCATTCGTGCCAGTTTAACCCGTCCAGACGGAGTATATATCTATTCGCTCTATGCCGATGCGGGGACAATCATCACCATCGGCGCGAGTCCTGTAGATAACCCACAAGTGCGCCTGCGATTAGAACTAGTAGACCCCGATGGCGCAATTATCACCCGCGCCACTGTGAACGGGTCTGTGTCTAACGGCGATACGGTGATTCCCGCCTTCCCTGTGGCGATAAGTGGTGTATATCAGATTTTTGTCACATCCGAAAATGGTGTTTTGGGCGATTACACCCTGTCGTATGGGATAGGTGCGACCCGCCTAGACCGTTATTTGGGGGTTTTGGCGCATGATATAGGCATTACGCAACGCATTGATAAGCGCGGTGTGCGCCATGTATGGGTGCTAGAATTACAGCGTGGCGATACCATCACCCTATCGGCAACACCCAATGATTTGGTATTCGACCCCGTGATGGAACTCGTCCCCGCCACCCGTCCCGATGAATTGACGGTGATAGACGATAATAGTGGTGGCAATCGTGCCCCATTTGTGCGGAGCATCACCATTGGCGAGGATGGCTTATATCTATTGCGGATTTATGCCCAAAATGCCGCTAGTCTGGGTGGATACACCCTTGTATGGCGCTATATTGACCGCGCATCCACGCCCACCCCGCCATCACCCGCCATCACCCTCATGACGGTACGTGATGTGGTCGAACAAGACACATACGCTTTTTATCCCATTCAGGGGTATGCAGGGCAAAAAATTGAGGTGCAGGTCATTGGCGAAACAGCAGGCTTTGACCCCGTAGCGGCGTTGATTGCCCCCACAGGTGAAACGCTCATCGAAGCCGATGATAGCAACGGCACGCTCAATCCCACATTCACCTTTACCATCCCCGCCGATGGCGTGTATCGCCTGCGCGTGAATGGGTATCTGTCTGGTGGGGCGTTTGTGGTGCTAGTGCGGGAATTATTTTGAATGAGCAAATTGTTATCCGATTTTCAGAAAATTTTCCACGACTCACCACTTGTTATATAATACGCCTTATGTGAAATAGCTTGATTGTTAATTGCCCATTTTATCTTGTTATCGGCTTCGCTGGCGGTTCAAAACCGCCAGCTAGTCGCATCAAGCGCACTAAAGGCTAATACTGCTAAGTTAAGGTTTTTTATCCCCACCCCAACCCCTCCCCAAAAATTGGAGAGGGGCTAAAACCTCGCCTAAAAACGGTTTTCTCCCCTTTCCCCACTCGGTGGGGATAAAGGGACGGGGGATAGGGGATGTTTTTAAGGTGCTAACTTAGCAGTATTACACTAAAGGCGCTAAAACCTGCCCTAAAATGGATTTTCACCTTAAAATCGGGTAAAAAATAGCCCCTTCAGTGGGCTTCAAA
>Ga0163154_10001533_pt1 | contig 35472 bp, 30 predicted proteins | sample OliLakLV19MP9P1_FD_148649 | JGI IMG/M metagenome (GOLD analysis project Ga0163154, IMG submission 148649) | Freshwater microbial mat bacterial communities from Lake Vanda, McMurdo Dry Valleys, Antarctica - Oligotrophic Lake LV.19.MP9.P1 | ecosystem: Environmental > Aquatic > Freshwater > Lake >... | reverse complement strand
CATCATACGGCCCCTATTTTTCTTTAAATAGCCCCACTATTCGCAGAAAAATAGTGTTGTCTGATGAAAAAATGGTTGACCTAAAATGACTAAGTTATGGGTGCCGCGTTCCTAATGTGTTTTCATACTGCAATGTCGCGATCATTTGCCTGACTGACTGGTGAGTCATACGTTATGAAACCATGATCGCGCCCTTTCAAACAGGTTTTTTCAATGTCATTTTGGCGATAAAAATGTTCCCGTCGGCGCCAGCTTCGAAGGTATGTCTTTTGCGGTAGTTGAGTTCCAGCCGCTGGCGAATGTTTTCCAGTCCCACTCCCCCTACTTTGTCTTTTTGGACATTGTCGGGGTTGAACGAATTGGTCACTTGAAAAAACAAATTGCCCCGCTCATTGCGCAAAAAAATATCAAGCAGTGCATTTGGATTCTCTTCCAAATCGCTGTGTTTCAGGGCATTTTCCACCAACGGCAACAACAGGAGGGGTTCAATCAACTGGCCCGTGAGATCGCCGTTCATTTCGAAGCGGATCGGCAAAGGGTGTTCGGATTTGAGTTGGAACAGGTCAAGGTAGACACGAATTTGCGCGGTTTCTTTTTCCAGCGGCACTTGTTCGGCCTGCGCATCGTAAGTGACATAGCGCAATAAATCGCTCAGGCGGAGCACCATATCTGCCGTGCGCGGATGCTGCAAAACGGCGGCGGCGTAGATGTTGTTGAGCGTATTGAACAGGAAATGGGGATTGATTTGTGCTTTCAGATAATTCAACTGGGCTTTCGTATGTCGGGCTTCCAGTTCGCGCCGGTTTTCTAAAAGTTGATAGAGTCCGCTGAACATCATCAGGATCAGATAGATCAACGCGACTACCAAAAACATCTTTAATCCGCCGTCATCGGGCACTGCATTGCTATTGAAAATACTGCCGCCAAAAACGGCTAATTCTATCCGCGTCCGCACAAAAGCCATACCCAGCCACAGCACGAGCGATAGCAGTGCCCAATGACCGTAACGCCCCGTTTCAAAGTACCGGCTCACAAGCACCCGACCATTTACATAAAACAAAACTAGGGGGAAGACGAGGTTCATCACCGTCCGTTCTGCCGCCTCTCCCACCGGGCGCAGGCTCGCCAGCAGGTAAAATATCACCAACGCTACCAGTATCCAGCCGGTCACGTGGGTAATAAGGCGCCCTCTGCCGGAGAAAAGTGCGGGCAATGGCGAATTTGAATGTCGGTTATGGAACACTGAGTCAGGGATGTATGCGCTCGCAGGAACAACGTGGTAAAAGTAGCACCAAGGTCGCTGTGAGATACGCATGTGATAAAGTTCAAACAAACAGATACATAAGTAGGAAAGCAAATTCCTCGCAAAGGCGCAAAGTTGTGATAGAGAACTCTTTGCGCCTTTGCGAGAAATTTTTGCCTTCGCACTTATGTGGATGTTCTTATTCCCGGGTTACCACCATTTTCGCCGACAACACCCCGCCGTTTGCAGCCTGGATTTTGGCAAAATAGATACCGGGTGGTAAATCAGAGAGATGGGCATTCTCCTGATAAATACCTGGCGCAAGGTCCTGTTTTTGAGCGAAAATGCGCACTGTTAGACTATTCACGTCCACCAGCATTGTGTGTACGCATGTGTGGGGCCACATTGACCACCGACCCGGCCACAGGTAGTCTGAACTTGGCATGGTAGGTTTTCACCGTGTTGGCCGGTATGTCGAGCGGGCCGTTTTCCAGGGAGAGCGCGGTGTGGTTGAGCAAGGGGGCAAGGCGAATCTCCCGGATACCCTGGTCGGTAGGCGTAAAAAACAGGTTGATGGTCGTTTGGTCGCTCATAAAGAATGGGTGCGATGTCGGTCGCCCAGTTCACCGGGGCTTGGGCATAACCAGCAGGAGCAGCACAGGCACTGGCAAAGAGCAGGAGAAAATGTCGGATGTTCATGATGTTGAGTTTAAATGTTTGAAATAGAGACTGTGACTGTTTCTGGTCGACGGCACGCCCGTGCACTTCTTCCACTTTCGCCTGGCTGTCGGCTCGAAGCGTACCACACACACGGTCCCAGAAGGAGAAATACAAGCAGTAATTGCCGTGAAATTTTTCGTGGTGGAGATTATGGTATATGGTGGAATTCAGCCACTTACCAAGCGGATGCTGATAGATTTTCCGGGGATACAATTCATACCCGAGGTGTCCGTAGATATTGAACCACAGCATCAGCGTCACAAATGCAAAAAACGAGATCGGATGCAAGGGCATGATTACCAGTAAAAGAGGGATAATTCCTGCTTCCAGCACTGCTTCAATCGGGTGGAAAGCGTACGCTGCCCACGGCGAAGGGTTCACCGATTTATGGTGGGTCAAATGCACCCGGCGATACAGCACAGGATGGTGCATCAAGCGGTGTATCCAGTAAAAGTAGGTATCGTGTACCAACAAGGTAAGCGGCACACTTACAATCAGCCACCAGATGCTGTGCTGGTGAATATCCCGGTAAAATTGGGTGTGTTCCCTGAACGAAGTGCCGAGGCAGAGCCAAACCACTACGCCAAAAATGACCGACGTGAGCGCCGAAAAACCGATTTCACGCCAATAGTCCGCATCATTCGGAAACCGCTGCTGGATTTTGAGCCGCAGCCAGTCGCGGCGTTTCCAGACATAAAACAAGGAGAAAAGAAGCAGGCAAATGACTGCGTACCGCCCGAAGACGATGAACGGGACGACTAACCATTGGGTACCGGAAAGATGGACAGGGCTGAAAAACATGGCGTTAAGATGGTTGAAAAAGGCATAGGTTTAGAATGCTCAAAAAATTAGAGTCTTTAAAACTGTTTTTCCCACTCAGTGATGAAACAAAAGTATGCTCCATTGCCCCTCACCGTCCAGCCCCATTCAACCAACCGTCCATTCTTTTCAACGAATGGTGCCACCTGCTGCAATTGGTTGAGTTAATCCGCCCGGTAGTTGATTTGATTTTCCAGGTCGCTCGTCCTCTCCCCATGTTTGTGCCGTCAACCGGTTGCTGACTGTCGGTATCCAATTCAAACACACCACACGCACAAACTAAAACTCTATCTCGCATGAAAAACACACGCAAAAATCACCTGTTCTTCCTCTTCACCCTCACCGTTGCAGCCCTGACGGCTTTTACATCCTGCAATAAAGACCGCGAAGAAATCGCCGCGCTCCTGAGTGAGTCGGAAGCCTCCGAAATTGCTGAAACCGCGATCAGCGACCGTACTGCCGGCACTACGACACCTACTGTGGATGTCGCCAAACTCATCGAATCGAGTCTCGGCAATTGTGGAGTACCCGGCGACACCTCTTTCCAGAAAAGTAAATCGGGCGCGGTGTCGTATAACTATAAATACGACCTGGGATGGATCGTCAATTGTAATAACCTCAACATTCCGCAGAATGCAACCGCAACGGTCAAAGGCAACGGCACCTTCGGCACTACCCGCTGGGATGGTACTACACAAGGCAACGGCAACCTGACTTTCACGGGCCTCGGCCTTTCCGACCCCAACTACATCGCCAATGGTTCTTACGCAGTCAATGGCGATGTGACCGGCGATTTCCGCAAGGTGGACCCTATGCTAACTTGCAAAACAGAAGTAACGCTTACCAACCTGACGATCAGTAAAAGCACTTACAAAGTCACCGGCGGCACTGGCACCTTAAAAATAACGGTCACCGACGGACAAGGAAGGACAGAAACCATCAACGGCACACTCACCTTCAACGCGGACGGTACAGTCACAGTCACGATCAACGGACATACCCATACGTTTTAGAAATTAAGTACGAAGGCAAAATTTCTCGCAAAGACGCAAAACCCTCTCTATCAAAACTTTGCGCCTTTGCGTCTTTGCGAGAAATCTAAACTCATTTTGGCGAGGTACTTTGCCTGCCAACCCTCATTTTAATGATGGGAAAACAATCTGAGTATAGGAAAAAGTGATCTTTCAATCCTGTTTTCAGTTGGATTTTTCCCATCATTAAAGTACTTAAAATGCTAGACAGACAGCAGATGGAGCAGATAATCAGCAATTAAGACCAACACTTAATTTGTTGATTATCAGTAATTTAATTCAATAAAATAAAATTTTTTAAAAAAATTACATCCAAAACCTTGTATTTAAACACAACTTGTTTATTTTTGTGTAGTTTTTAAAACAAAACAGCAACATCCACAAAACGAGCGTGTTATGAAACTCGAAGTTTTGGAAAGTAAAAAAGGCACCAAAGTAGTCACTGTCAGCAACCTTCACTCGGCACTGAACCTTCCGGTGCGCCAGTACGGCGCACAAGTGCGGCGCTGGCTCCGTGATGTGTACGAATTTGAAGATGGCATCCGCCGCCCGCAGATGTATCGCGACTATGCCCGCCGTCCGCGGCCCGGCGAACCCATCGAGGATTACTACGTGACCCTGGAATTGGCGAAGTTGGTCTCTCTGCGTACCAATAGCAAAGACAAACTGAAGTATGCTCGTCTGCTTGACATCTTTGCCCACAATGGGCAGATGAATTTATTTCAACAAGCCGCAGCACAGCATTAAAAAAAGCAGCGCATGCCATGATGGTGTGCGCTGCTTTTTATCTACAGATCAAAAACCGTGAATGAATACTAGTGGCGCATACGTCAATCGCTGGACGCGGCACTAGTGCTCCCGCCAAATGACCTCACCATTTGAATTGATATATCGCCACTTGCCCGCAATAGATACCCATGCCAATCCGTCGCGAAAAGGAGCAGCTTCGTCAAATGCAGGTTGCAGGATCATCCGTCCTTCCGGATTGATATAACCCCACTTGCCGTTCGTTCGCACCTGCGCCAGTCCTTCTGAAAACACCCCGGCATCCTCAAACTTGGGCGTGATCGCCAGTTTACCGGTTTTGTCAACGTAACCATAAGCACCGTTGATTTCTACCAAAGCCAATCCCTCGCCAAAATCACCCGCGAGGTCGAACATCGGCTCAATGGCAATATCTCCCGATTGACTTACAAAGCCATACTTCCCTTCACTAAACGTCAAGGCCATGCCATCAAAAAATTCTCCCTGCACATAACGGGGCACAAACTCGAATTGTGGGGACACCAATACTTCGCCATTTCTACCGATCAATCCCCAATATTTGCCCTGAGTGACCACTGCAATATCACCTTGAAAAGGTTGTGCGGCATCCCAAGTGGGATCAAGCAAAAAATCGCCTACAGGATCCACATAGCCCCACTTGCCCTGTACAGCAGCGGGTGCCAGGCCGTTGCAAAAAGTACCTGCACTGTCCAGTATCGGTTTCACCACAAATTGCCCTTTCGGATTGATATATCCCGACCTGCCGTTTAAGCGCACCGGAGCCAATCCTTCTGCAAAATCGCCCGCGTCTTCCAGGCATACCTCAATCACTTCATAGCCACGCCGGTCAATATAACCCCAGGCGCGCACTACCTGCACGCGCGCCAAATCTTCCTCGAATGTACCGACGAATCGGTAAGCCCGGCGAAGCAATAGCCTGCCTAAGGTGTCCATCGGGATCCACTGTGCATTGAGGCGCACCTGCGTAAACCCATGGCGGTAGTCTCCAACCTCCAAATATTGTGGCTCTACAACAACTTCCCCCTGGGCGTTGATGAATCCAAAATAGCCTTTTTCGCGGATTTTGAACATGTCAGTTTAAGCAGGCAACAGTTTTTCCAAAAAATGGGTGCTGATTCCAAATCCGGACTTCAACGCTGCGACCTTAGTGAGGGTTTCTTCGCGCCGCCTGATATCTGCTGCTTGCCGCTTATTATATACTGCTGTGATCATGACGTTTTTGGCGGTATGCTCGGTTGAAATAAACTCGAACACAGCAGTTTTATAACCATTGGCTTCCAGGAGCAAAGACCGAATGCCATCCGTCAGGATTTCCGCCTGCCGTTCTTCGAGGATACCATGCCGGAGCACGGGGGCCAGTTCGTTGTGCGTGTCCATTTCTTTCCGAATTTGTTTGTGGCAGCAAGGCGCGACCACGATGATTTCCGCCTGCTGGCGAATACCTGCTGCAATAGCCATATCGGTCGCCGTATCGCAGGCGTGGAGTGCAATGAGCATATCCAGGCGTTCGGGCGAATAGGTGTTGATGTCTTGCGCGATAAAATTCAGGTGTTGAAAACCAACCTGTTGTGCTGTCTTCTGACAAAATTCCACCAATTTGGGTCGAAGTTCAATGCCCGTTACCTGAACTGAAACTCCTAAGCGCGTAGTCAGAAAATCGTAGAGCGCAAAGGTGAGATATCCTTTGCCACTGCCCATATCAGCAAGGTGCGCTTCGTTCGGAAGCGGGTGCTCGCGCACCAGGCTTTCAATGATTTCAAGGTACTTGTTGATTTGTCTCCATTTGTCCTGTGCAGTGGCAAGTACCTCTCCGCGCGCATTGGTAATGCCAAGCAAGTGAAGCCAGGGATCGGTGGGGTCGAGTAAACGGTGCTTCTCCCGGTTGTGAGCGGTATCGGGCGATTCTGCCTGCGAAGGCTTTCTGCGGGTCAAGGCGGGGACTCCGTTTTTGCCGAATTGCAGGTTGATATCGTACTCGGTTGTAAACAGGTCGGCATTCAGCAGTTTGTTTCCCAACAGCGTCTCCAGCTGAGTGATCGCCTCGTCAGGCGTATAGTTTTTCACTTCATCACGTGTCTGGTATCGGTAGTTGAATGCCACTTTCAGGCCGCTTTTGAGACTAACTGGACGAAAATAGACATTTTTCAACCCTTCCGGCGCTTGAACGGTCGGTTTGCTCAACGTACCCTTGATGAGTTGACCGTTGGCAAATGCGGATTGGAAATCGGCGATGAATTGTTTAATTGACACGATGCGTAAAAATTCGACAGGCCCATGCAGCCTTATGCGGCAAAAATAGGACTTTTAATACCAGAATGACTGCAAGTTTCGATGGGTGTTGCGCTGATTAAAATGCATTTTACATCATCTACGAAAAATTTCGTAGAAAAATTTGCTACTACGAAACTTATCGTAGATGTTTGTGCCGGAATTCCACACTCGTTTAATTTAATCATTGCTTTACCATTAAAGAAATGTCAGTCAGCAAACCAACCGATGCCGAACTTGAAATCCTCCACCTGCTTTGGCAACTCGGGCCGAGCACTGTGCGCACAGTGAACGACCGACTCAACCAACATCGGGACGTGGGTTATACGACGTCGCTCAAAATGATGCAAATCATGCATGAGAAAGGGATTGTGACCCGGGAGGAAGACGGCCGCACACACTTGTACACAGCAGCGATTGCCGAATCGGACACTCAATCAGTCTTGCTGCAACAATTCGTGGACAACGCCTTTCGTGGCAGTGCTTCGAAGTTGGTGTTACAAGCATTGGGCAACCACGAAGCCAGCGCTGCCGAGCTGGATGAAATCAAAGCACTCATCGCTCAGTTGGAGCAAAATCAGCCGAAATAATGATGACCATACCCATTTCCGACGCATTGGCGCAGGCCTTCGGCTGGACGCTCGTGCATTCTCTTTGGCAAGCAACCTTGATCGCATTGCTGTTGCTGCTGCTTTTGCCACGGCTTCAATCGGCTCAAAAGCGCTATTGGGCTGCCTACGGGTCACTACTTGGTGTGTTGCTGATCGCCGTGGTCACATTCGGTTGGGTATATCAACAACGTGGGGTGGCTGCAAGGAGTACACCTGAGGCAACGGATTCTAATACCTTGGTAATCAATGATTATACTTCAGGGATCATTGCTGAAACGAATCTTTTAACTGCTGTTCCTGGCTGGCTCGAAGCGCATTACCCCTTGATGGTAACGCTTTGGCTATTGGGTTTTGGGCTGTTTTTGTTTCGCCTGGCCGGTGGGCTGTGGTATGTCAACCGGCTACGGCATGAAGGTTTGTTCCATGTGGAGCCGCACTGGCAAGAGCGCATCAATCAGTTGGGCGAGCGACTGTCACAATCGCGTCCTGTTGCGTTGTTCCAATCTGCCCTGGTTCATACTCCGGTGGCCATTGGGTATCTGAAACCCATCGTCTTGCTGCCGATTGGTTTTATCAATCGCCTTTCTCCTGCTGAAGTGGAGGCTGTGCTGACACATGAGTTGGCGCATATCGCCCGCCGTGACTGGCTGTTTAATCTATTGCAAGCCTTCATCGAAAGCCTGTTTTACTTCCATCCTGCCGTATGGTGGATGTCAGGCATTGTACGCAGTGAACGCGAAAACTGCTGTGATGATGCCGCCATCGCTTTGAGTGGCAATCCGCTCTACTATGCCAAAGCCCTGCTGCGGGTGCAGGAACTGGCCAAAGCTGCACCCGTTACGGGATTGGCGCTTGGGCTGGATGGCTCTATCACCTCTACCGCCCGCCGTCGGATGTTTCTGTTGGAACGGGTCTGCCGCATTTTGAATCAACCACAACACAAGTCACACAACATGGAAAAATTCGTAGCAACCGCAGTGCTGCTGGTACTGCTTCTATTAGTAGGCCTTCGGGCCAATACGCCACCTGTACTGGAGGCCGCCTTTGCACAAATTTCTGAATTCACGCCTGATTTCCTGAAATCCCAGACCGACGATTACTCCATTCAAGGTGATTCGCTAAAGCCCAGGGGCAAACGCAAAATTGTACAAGAAGACGATAACCGCCGCATCGAAGTCGAATATCAGGACGATCAGGTGACCCGCCTGAATATTGATGGCAAAGAAATTCCGGCTACAGAATTCTCGCAACACCGGGATCTGACGGAAACAATGCTTCTGGAGTCCGTACCACCCATGCCACCGGCAGCACCGTACCCTCCAGCCGCACCGATGCCGCCGGGCGGCTGGGCACCACCGATGCCGCCGGGCGGCGCAGGTTGGGCACCACCGATGCCGCCGACACCACCCACACCGCCACGCATCAGTACGACAAAAGGCAACGACGGCAGTATCCTGCTGCGCATCGAAAATGACGATCAACCCGTCGAGATTCGCATCAAAGATGGGGAGACCTGGGTAGACGGGCGCAAACTAGCCGAAGGGGAAGAACTTGATTTGCCTGGTTTGAGCAAAGGCACCGGTAATGGCTTTGGATATGGTTTTTCCTGGGGTGGCGCCGATGGCAACGTTTTTCACTTCAGCCCTGACCGTGACTTCCATTTTGAAGGACTGGAAGGACTCGAAGGTTTGGAGCATGTTGAGTTATCTGCAGATGACCGCAAACGGATGGAAGAAGATATGTACCAGGCACGCGAAGAACAGCTCCGGGCATTGGAAGAAAGTCACCGTGAATTGGGCCGCCACCACAAGGAAATGGAAAAAGACCTCAAACTACAGCGTAAAGAGATCGAGCGCAGTCAAAAGGAATCTGCCGAACAATACCACATTGCCATGCTCAACCACCAACGTGCCATGGAAGAATCTCGGGTAGCACAGGCACGGGCCATGCAAGAGCAACGTCGGTCTAATCAAAACATAACCTTCTGGGGAACCCAGTTGAAGCAAGACGGGATTGTCATAGGTTCGAAGGATTATTCCATGCAACTGACGGATAAGAAACTCATCGTGAACGGCAAGAAACAATCGGATGAGATACACCGAAAGTACCTGGAGTTGTACACGCAACGTGGCGGCCAGGCTTTGGGTAAAGATGGTTCCTTCATGATTAACTGGAATAGCGACGAAGAATAAGAGATTGAAATAAAGGAATGCTTTGGATACAGAAGGGGCAGTAGAGCGGATTCCGCTTTACTGCCTCTTTCCTTACCTTTGCCTGATGATTTTTCGCTTTGTTTTAATACTGCTTTTCGCCTTGCCCGGTATTGCCCAATCACAGGATTTCATCCTGGAAAAACTGCCGGAGCCCATTAACTCTGTCTTCGACGAAATCACGCCGGTGCCCAGCCGGGACGGGAATACCCTTTTTTTTACCCGGGTCGGTTTCCCTGATTTCTGCAAGTCACTGGTCGTAGACTCCGTGGACCAGTCTACCCTTCTTTCACCCGAAGAGTACCAGAAATTGCTCGTTCAGGTTTATTCCGGCATGAGCGGCCAACCGGTCAATAATCCAGATCGTTCTACTTATAATCAGGACGTATGGATCGCCGAAGGCGATTCAACAGGATTTCAGCGCATCTCGCATCCTTGTGCACCGCTGAACAATGCTTTCCCCAATAGCATGGTCACGATTACACCCGACCCAAATGCGTTTTATGTCATTAATCAGTTTACCCGTAGTGGAGAAATTAGCCGGGGTTTTTCGCTGATTCGCCGTACAACGGATAGTATTGGATGGAGTTTCCCGCAGCCTGTCACGATCAAGGATTACTATACCATCACGTCTGATGTCAATTTAACCATGAGTTTCGACGGGCAGGTATTGATCCTTGCAGCAGCCCGGGGTGATTCCAAAGAAATGGATTTATACGCCTGCTTCCGGGAAGGCGACCACCTGTGGAGCGTACCGCAACACTTAGGTCCCGTGATCAATTCTGATCGGCGGGAACTTACCCCCTTCCTTTCTGAAGACAACTCCACCCTATTCTTTGCTTCCAACCGCATCAATAGCCTCGGCGGCAATGACATTTTTATGTCTAAACGGTTGGATGATACCTGGACAAACTGGTCAGAACCCGAACGGCTGGTGGTACCGATCAACTCCATCTTTGACGAAAGCCAGCCCTATTTCAACATGTCGTCTGGTTTTTTGTACTTCACCTCCAAACGAGATGGCAACAGCGACATCTTCCGGATTCAAATAGCATCGCCTCAACCGACTGAAATCACTGTGATCGGGAGGGTGCTCAACTGGAAAACCCGCAAGTTGATCCCTAATGCAACGGTCTATTACACCGCAGACAATATCCGGGAAAACAATGTCGCCGCCAGCGATGGCACCTTCCGGATCAAAATTCCCAAAGGGGTCAAGTTCAATATCTGGGCAGAAAAGCCGGCGTTCAGCGGCGCCAAACAAGAGTTATTCTTTCGGCGCGACTACTATTATTTTCCTGAATACTATGTGGATGTATACCTGGAACCCTTGGAAGTGAATGCCAAAATTGAACTGCGGCCCATCTTTTTTCAGCAATCCAAAGCGACCATCCTGGAAGATTCTTACGCCGAACTCGATCGCCTGGCTACCGTATTATTGGAAACTCCCAATATGCACATCCGCGTGGAAGGGCATACGGACAATGTAGGCAAAGCCGAAGACCTGCTTCAACTTTCGGAGGACCGGGCCATCGCGATCAAAGTTTTTTTGATCAAACAAGGTGTCACTCCTGACCGGGTGCAAGCCATCGGATTGGGGCCTAAGTTTCCGATCAATGACAACAGCACGGATGAACTGCGCAGCGTGAATCGGCGCGTAGAGGTCATCATTACCAAAATCTAACTTTCATGCAATTATACAGCACCAAAAATGCCGCCCTTCGAGTTGATCTCCGGGAGGCCATTTTCAAAGGTTTGCCCGACGATAACGGGCTGTTCATGCCGCTCGAAATCCCTGTATTGCCGGACACCTTTATCCAGAACCTACCTGCACAGTCTTTTCAGGAGATTGCATTTACTGTCGCACAAAACCTGATGCAGGACGCAATCCCCGAGTCCGATTTGCGCGACATTGTGGAAGCCTCCATCAACTTTCCAGCGCCGGTAGTCAGGCTGGATAATCGAACCCATATTTTAGAGTTGTTTCACGGACCATCCCTGGCTTTCAAGGATTTTGGAGCCCGCTTCATGGCAAATGTCATGTCTTACTACAACCGGGGGGAAGACAAAGAACTGACCATTTTGGTGGCTACTTCAGGCGACACAGGGGGCGCAGTGGCGGCAGGTTTTTATCGGACGCCCGGCATTAAAGTCATTATCCTCTACCCTTCCGGCAAAGTCAGTCCTTTACAGGAAAAACAATTGACCACGCTCGGCCACAACATAACAGCCCTGGAAGTAGAAGGCACTTTCGATGACTGCCAGGCCCTGGTGAAAAAGGTATTTCTCGACCGTGAAGTGACGGAGAAAATTCAATTGAGTTCTGCCAACAGCATTAATATGGCCCGGCTCATTCCCCAGTCATTTTACTATTTTGAAGCATACAAACAAGTAGCCGGATTGGGTCTGCCTGTTGTTTTTTCAGTCCCATCAGGCAATTTTGGCAACCTCACCGCTGGTCTTTTGGCGAATCGAATGGGTTTACCTGTGCACCACTTCATCGCTGCTACCAATGCCAATGACGTCGTTCCGGCCTATCTGCATACTGGCCATTACACCGCCCGACCATCTGTTCGCACACTGTCGAATGCCATGGATGTAGGCGCGCCATCTAACTTCGCCAGGATGCTGGACTTATATGGTTCCACGTGGAACATGATGCAGTCCCATATTTCCGGCTATGCTTTTTCGGATGCTGACACACGAGCCGCGATGGTAGAAGTGGATCGCCAATATGGCTACATGCTTGACCCGCATGGGGCGGTTGGATATTTGGCCCTGAAAAAGTATCAAGCGACAAATCCCGATACTACAGGAATTTTACTCGAAACGGCTCATCCTTCAAAATTCCTGGAGGATGTTGAGGCAATACTGAATCGCAGGATTGACGTCCCCGAACGATTGGCAGCCTTGGCCGACAGCAAAAAAGTAGCCGTCCAGATGAGCACTGATTATTCACAATTCAGGGAATGGTTGCGGTCTAATGGTTAGAAAGTAGGCCTCGGCGAATCGCCGAAGCCTACTTTGTTCCACGTGGAACATACCCCACCTATTTGTATTTTCATGCTTCCACGAGCGACCACTTTACAGACTTATAAACCCAAACAACAGGGTTATTAATCTTTCCCGATGATTGGGACGGAGGGACGTGAGATTTGCAGGACTATTTCTCATCCACCTCACCTCCTGCATCATGAACCTTACAGCAATACCTGCGCTGCGGCTTCTTCTCCCATTTGGGATAGGCATTGGAATGGCCGGTTCTGTTGAGTACAAGGTATGCGGTCTGGAAGAATACCTATTGGTCGGTGGAGGGGCAGCGTTGTGTTATCTCGCTTTTTACAAGTATGAGTTTCGATACCGCTGGGTGTTCGGCACGGCCTGTTCGATCTTTCTTGTCCTTTTTGGATTTGTCTATACCAACTGGCACAATGAACTGAATCAATCCGAACACTTCGCTGATTCTATTCCAACTGCAGGATACACGGTCGGCACGATCTACGATGCGCCATCAAGGGGTAATCGCCTGAAAGTGCCGCTACGGGTCGAGGCTACTGGCACCAACTTTGATTCACTCAGACCATCAACAGGCAATCTGATTCTGTTTTTGCCCCGCACTGCTCAAACAGAACAGTTGCACTATGGAGACCGTATTGGAATCCAAGCAACGATCCGGCTTACCGAGCCCCCAAAAAACCCTCATGCTTTTGACTATCAGCGATACCTTCACTTTCAGAATATCCACCACCAGGCATTTGTCCAGGAGGATTCATTTTTTGTGCTTTCAACCGGACACGGTTACAGCATTTGGCGACAGGCATTTAATTGGCGCGATCAGTTGCTTTCCATTTTACAGGAACACTTTCCCAATCAAGATGAGTACGCCGTAGCGTCTGCATTGTTGGTCGGATACAAAGATGACTTGTCAGAAGATTTGCGGACGGCTTATGCGGAAACCGGCTCCATGCATGCATTGGCGGTATCGGGCACTCATGTGAGCATGCTGTATGCCGCCATTATGTTCTTACTGCTGCGATTGCCCTTGTACGGGCGGAAAGGCAGATTGATTGAAATTCTGATTGCATTAGTCTTGATCTGGGGATTCACGTTCATCACCGGAGCGACCGCTTCCGTATTGAGGGCCTCGGTCATGTTTAGTATTTTTCTTGTAGGTCGGGCCGCTTTTAAAAATACTTCCGTGTGGAATACACTTGGTTCTTCCGCATTCATTTTACTGGTTTACAATCCTTATTTATTGTTCGATGCAGGGTTTCAACTTTCTTATGCCGCAGTTGCGGGCATGGTATATTTCTATCCGTTGTTTTATAAGCACTCTCCGGTGCTACCCAAATACCTGGATGAATGCTGGAAAGTATTGCTGGTAGGGTTCGCAGCGCAATTGGGCACCCTACCGCTGTCTTTATATTATTTTCATCAATTTCCCGTCTATTTTTGGTTGGCAGGATGGATCGTAGTGTTTGGAGGAGCGGTATTCATGGCAGGTGGCGCCTTGTTGGTGCTGTTCGATCTGCTTTGTCCCTTTTTAGCAAAATGGCTGGGGCTTGGCCTGTATTATATGCTCTGGGCCATGAACCAGATCATCTTTAAAATTCAGCATTTACCAGGCAGTGTAGTGAGCGGAATCTGGCTGGCCGCTTGGGGAGCCACCTTGCTCTATATAGCAATAGTGTGCATCAGTGCTGGCTTGGAAGCAAAACGGGACAGACCGTTATGGATTGGTATAAGTCTTCTCATGGTTCTTTTACTGACCCGGGAATTACGCGCGATGCGTCAACATGATCAGAAGCAAATGGCCATATACAGTGTCAACAAAGGTCGGCTCATTGACTTTTTTGACGGCACCTCCGTATTCTCTCTTTCTGACACACTCACCAAAAAACAGATCATGTTTGCAGCGCAGTCCAATCGCTGGGCAGCAGGCATGCTGGATCATACCAACCTGTTTTTCGCCTCCTCCCAACATCTGATTTCTGCCAGCGCCAACTTCTATTACCAGCCACCTCTTGCACAATTTTTTAATTATCGAATCGCCATCATAGACCACCCCAAATGGGTCAGGCATGGAACCCGGGAGAGGATACAGATTCCTGTGGACCTTCTCCTTATTTCAAAAAATCCCAAACTATCCATCTTGGAGTGTCAAAAAATCTTCCCGACCCAACGAATCATTTTTGACAACACCAACAGCCACCGGAAAGTAGAAACCTGGAAAAAAGAATGCCTGGCTATGGGGATTGCATTCCATGATGTCCGGGAACATGGCGCCTGGGTGCTGCATGAATAAGGAATTGCTTCTTATATCTTAACTATAACCACTCATTCATCTCCCATGAAAAACACTCTTCTAAAAGTTCTGCATTTTAATCGTCCGGAACGCATGGGGGCCGTATCCCTGATACTGATCGGTACTGTTGCGTTGTTGATGCCCATATTGTATCGTTGGTGCAGCCCCAAGCCAAGTACTGATTTTTCGGCTTTTAAAGCAGACATCGAAAAACTTCAAAATGCGATCCCTTCTGATCCAGAAAACCATGGGGAGGCTGGAAGCATCCCTACAGCGAGCGAAGCATTTTTCTTCAACCCTAATACTGCTACACCCGAAGACTTCACGCGACTTGGGCTTTCGGAAAAAACGGCACAAAGCATTTGTAACTACCGGAATAAAGGCGGGCAATTTCGGAAACCTGAAGATTTCAAAAAAATTTATACCCTGTCGGAAATGGATTTTAAGCGGCTGCTCCCTTATATACGTTTGGGAACAACGGCTGAACCAAAATATGACAATGAGCATTCAGAAGGGTCCGCCCCATCTACCGTTTCACAACCATTTAATTTCGACCCCAATACGGCGTCTGAATCTGAATTCCTGCAACTTGGCCTTTCCAGATGGATCGCAGGGCGAATCCTGAACTACCGTTCCAAAGGTGGAAAATTCCGTAATAAGGAGGATTTAGAAAAAATATATGGCTTTCCACAAGATGATTATGATCGTTTGGAACCTTACGTCACTATTGCTGGGGTAGAACAAACTTCACGTCCACAGGCATATAGTTCTGAAAACAACAATGTCAACAATCAACCCAAGCCACGTTCCAGCGTCGCCGCTGGTTCGCTGGATATTAATCGTGCCCAAGTAGAACATTGGCAAATGCTACCTGGGATTGGCGAAAAAAGGGCACAAATGATTGTCAATTTCCGCGAAAAACTGGGTGGTTTTATTTCTGTCGAGCAGGTTGCTGAAACCCGTGGGTTGCCTGATAGTATTTTTCAGTATATTCGTTCGACGCTGGCATTGCCAACAGGAGCCCTTCAGACACTCAATATCAATGCCGCGACAACAGAGCAACTAAACGCCCATCCTTATATTTCATTCAAGCAGGCCAGTTTGATTGTAGCCCATCGCAGTCAAAATGGAAATTATCAAAAAGTGGAAGATCTACTGAAGATTCCAGCCTTCATTGACAGAGCGTGGCTGGAAAAAGTATTGCCTTACTTAGCGGTGCAGTAATATATCACTCCACTCTTTCAACTTTTGGTTTTTACTTTTGCTCAAAATCTTCCCTCGCCCCGCTCATGTTCAATACCCGACTATTGCTTTTTTTGCTCTTCTTCTCCTATACAGCAAAATCTGAAAGTACCACCGCCAACTCTATTTCTAAAATGTCCACTTTAGATGTAGAACACTCTGGTACAAGATCTTTTACAAAGAAAAATTTATCTTTTTTTGAGAAGACGATTCTTAAAACCGCTGAACGGAAGCTGCGCAAGGCTTATCGGCGAGCGGCCGAAATACAAGGTGATTCCACACGTCCTTGTGGAAAGATTGTGCTGCTAAGCGGTGATACCATCGCCGTCGAACTCAGCGAACTCAATCGCACACAAGTCAAATACCGTCGCTGCGGCTATCCCGATGACCCGGTCTTCACGCTGGAGCGGGCAGATGTGCGGTCTGTGCTGGCTTCCAATGGCGATGCACTGCACAACAACCAAAAAGTAGTGCGTGTCAGCAAAAACACCAAAGCCAACAACAAGCCCTTAAAAAAGGACTCCAGTCTGGCTACGGTATCATTTATCTTTTCAACACTAGCCCTACTGATCGCCCTTGCAATCGGTGTTGCCAGCTTACCATTGGCGTTGGTCGGATTAATATGTGGAGGCCTCGCCTATTTTCGCGTTACTTCCGATCCAGAGCGTTATGGTGGAAAAGGGCTGTCTATGTTGAGCATACTCTTCGGATCTTTGGGAATGCTGCTGCTCCTACTTTAATATCTTGCGCTACCTTTACGGCATAAACACAAACTTATGTTCAATATGCGCTTTTTCACAACGCTTCTGGCTTTTGCCCTGTTCTCGATAATTGCCTGTAACAAAGACCTTAGCCCTGAAGAACAACTTCAAAAGGACATCGAGGAAATACAAAAATACCTGTCTGACAAAGGATTGACCGCTACCACCACCGATTCGGGCCTGCATTATATCATCACCCAGGAAGGAACAGGCGGCCATCCGACGCTTCAAAACACGGTCACGGTGAAATACAAAGGGTATTTTGCTCGACGGCACGGTGTTTGATGAAACCACCGGTGCCCAGACCGCTACGTTCCCACTCACCAACCTCATCAAGGGTTGGCAGGAAGGCATTCCACTTTTGAAAAAAGGGGGCAAAGGCACTTTTTTGTTGCCCTCGGTTTTGGGGTACGGCCCACAGGGATCATCAGGCTCCATTCCGCCCAATGCACCGCTGGTGTTTGAGATTGAGTTGGTGAATTTTTGAGGGGACGGACACGAAAAAAAGGGGAGCAGATATGTAGAGCCGTAGGCCGGTCACATTTTCACCACCTTCCCTGTTTGTAAAATATCCCATCCACTTCTGATTTTCCAAAAGTAAATTCCTTTGGGCAGATCAGCCATATTCAATTCCGTCTCAAAATCCGACAATGTTATCTTACGCACAGTTCGTCCCAATGCATCAGTAAGCGTGAAATACAACTGATGACCAGGCAACAGCGCGGGCAGTGAAACCATGAGCGCATCCGTAACCGGGTTCGGATACACCTGTGCCTGCGGGAGCGCAGGTAAAGCGTATGAACTGCTGATCCCTACTTTTACTTCCTTACAAATCGTGTCGGCGGCATATTGGTTGCTAGCGATCAGGCAGACGGTGTAAGTGCCTGATTGAGAGAAAGTATGAACAGGGTTCTGTTCAAGGCTGGTGTTGCTTCCACCGGAAGCGGGATCATTGAAGTCCCAATGCCAGTGGTCTGGTTCATACCAGGAGACATCCGTGAATTGCAATGCCCATGCTTGGGTGCTGTCGCTGAGATCGTATCTATACTCGGCATGGGGAAGGTTATTGATGCCGAGGGTGTCACAGGAGGAGCCATCAAGCGGGCCGAGGCGGTAGTGGGGGTAGTAGAAATTGGCATCAAAGGCCGGAGAAGGCAGTTTGATTGCTCTTTGACCAACATGACAGGCCAATCCTGCCCGATCAGGATAGTCAATAACATGTATGTATCGGGAGAACGACCAAATATAAATCTTTCCATCCGGGCCATGTTGAAAAAAGTGAAACAAGATATTATGCCCGAATTCATCCTTTGTACCATCCCAGACTTCCACTGTTTTGCGGGAAGCAACTAAGTCTGGAGCGGTAAGATCGAATTGGTCAACTCTAGCTGGATAGCCTACAGAAGAGTATAAAAAACGGCCGTTTGGAGAAAAAATACTTGCAAATCGAAAATCTACCGTATTCGATGCACGAGGCACATACCGCAGATTAGACAACAAGCCTGTACAGCGATCAAAGTCATAAACTGCAATACCCGCTCTAAAATGTGTGTTGACAAATTTCTGTCCATCTTGAGAAAAATCGCTCCAACCATAATATTCAGAAGTGTCCCTCGCCGGATTTTCTATTTGCTGTATCCAAGGCCCCAGAATGGTATCAGGGGTCAGTAAATAGCGGTAATAGGCATCGCTCTCATTGCTTGCAAGCAGGAGCCACCAGTCCCTTCCATTTGCATGGCGGTTGGCACATAATACCTGGGGACAGCCATGAAACAACTCTACATTGCTTTCTATCACCTTCCCTTGACCTCCGTTTTGATCCATATCAACAGTAGAATACAAAATGTCCGGGTAGGTGCATCGGCCTGACAAACCTTTGTCATCCTGTCTTTGATGAAACACCCTGTAAATATTATCTTTGAGGTGAATAAAAAACATTCCTTGATAGATTGGGTAATATCCTTGCTTTTTGCAATACACGTCGAATATCTTGCCTGGATTCAATACTTCCCCATCTTCCATTACATGATCATCTGCTGTAAAAAGTGAACAGCCATTTGAGAAAAAAACAACTTTTCCCTCTTTGTTACACATGGTGATCCCAGAACCTTGTAAAAAAATCGTCGTATCCATTCCTAAGGGGATAATTGCTGGCGGAAATGTGTGAAAGTCCACAACGAAGTCTCGGAAGTCCGGGTAAAATTGGGAGTAGGAGCCGTGCCGCCAGAGGTAGTCGTATTTTTGGGCAGAAGCTTGAATACCTGCCATTAGGATGCTGGTGAGTAGGAGAAACCTCATATCCATATATAAGCTAAGCCGGGCGGCCGTCTGGAACAACCACCCGGCAAGGTGAGAAAGAAAAAATTAGTGGTGGATGATGAGCGTACGAGTCAATGAAGTTTTGTTCTTCCTTTTCTAAGCGTACAACATAGCAACCGGGAATCAACGCAGAAATATCAACAGCTTGTCCAGATTGTTGTATCTGTAAACGCATCACTTGCTGCCCCAAACTGTTTTCAATGTTTAGCCAGCTTGCACCTCCGGATTCATAGCGCACTTCTAAACGGTCAATGGCTGGATTGGGATAGATTGCAAAGTCAGTGGCCTGCTGCAATTGCTGTGACCGATCTTCATTCTCAGGACTTGTGAAGCCTGGTGGGCAGGGCGTTTCGGGCAACTCAGTTCCCGTAAAGCGAGTATACAGGGTGCGAGCAGTGTATTTAGCTGGCCCTGCTACAAAAGGACATTCACTACCAATATTTGCTAAGTCCGTTAGCTCTCCAGCAGATGGGTACGCACCCAATGCCGTAAACCGAACCTGAATGCCAAGTACGGTCTTGAGATTGGTCTCAAAGGCATTGGTCGGAGTGATAGCCCCAATTAGAGAAATAACACTGGGAGTTGCACTTAAGTGCTGTTGGGCAATTTGCTCAAAAATCATCTGAGAAGCGACTTGCTTCACCTGAAGCGAATCCATTTTCTGCGAGCGTTGTCCTTGCAATATCATTAATTGTGAAGAATCAACTGTTTGATTCAAAGTCGAGTCTATCCAACTAACTTGATCGTTCAGCACATCTATCTGAGACAGCAAGTTCGCAATGTTGGGTTGCTGCACATTGCTAATCAAGAAGAGGTTGTCAGCAGCGCTCACCGCACCTACTACCTGACCAGAAGCTGTTCCGCTCTTAGCGGCGAAAAAGTTTTGCCTTAAGATATTACCCTGCAAGAGTGCAGGAGTACGCAACAATTTTCGGTACAAGTTGTGTTCGTTCCACCAAGTGTAAGCCAGTGGATAGTGGTCATATTGGAGTGTGCCAGCAGCCACTTCCGTTTCTTGTTCTCTTATAATTGCAGGCGGTGGTAAAAGTGGGGCTGTCAGCGGACAAATGTAGTGATCGCAGGCTACTGGTAAAATATTGTCAGGAACTGATTCGGAAAACCAGCCATTGGCTTGTGTCGGTACAGAAGGGGACTCTTCCGGATAGGTTGGAGCATGACGAACAAAAAACCTAGAGTTCATAGGAGCCGATAGAAGACCTACTGCACCCCAAGTGAAGGCACCTAACCAGCGATTCCCGTTCGTGGCAGGATTCGGCAGGCCTTGTCCTTGATCGCCTGTTTGAGTATTATTATCGTATTCAAGACCATCGCCTCCATTTCCCTGCATCGTGTTGCAGATTATTTGGGTCGCTAGACCATTGTTTGCGTTAAAATGCATCAAACCATTAATTGTCGGGCCTTGAGCAAATAAGTGGTTCTTGACGATAATGCCATCTGTGTGTGCAGCACTAAACAACAAGTTTGAAGTCTGTGAGGTGCTGCCTGAGGTAGTAACGTCATTACAGCCTGCCAAATTCCCTTCTCCTCCCCTAAAAAGTATACCCGAGAAATTGAGCGCGCCGTTACCATTCATAAAAATTCCTGCTCCCTGTGCTGCTGACGAACTGTTATCATGTATCCACGCACTTCGGTAATCACTTGCCCCAATAGCCGCAATAATAAACTGTTCAATAGTGACCGCATTCCGATGAACATCAATTTGAACTACGGGTAGCGAGTTTTGTAGACTACCGGCTATACGAATGCCCATACTTATACCATTGCCCAAAGGATTTGTTACAGAGACTGTATTCTGATATATCTGCAAAGAACTGGTGGTAGGGCTTTGATCGGCAATAAAAATACCCGTTATGTCACTTAATTGATTAGTGAATGTCCTGTTGGAATTGATTCTATTAGAAAAAACACCTCTTGAACTTCCTGTTCCACCGCCAGCAAGCGTACCGCTTGCTTCGCCAGTCAGCAGAAGTATACCTGTTTGCATATCAGTCATCGTGCAGTTGGCAATGTGAATTCGAGTACCAGTTGCTCCATCTCCCTGTACACTGGATATAAGGTGAACACCAATGGCGCAATCATCAAAATCAACTATAGGAGGTAGGAATGGTTGAGCAATATTGCCTATTACTCGACATGAGTTGCTGCCTGCTAAAGGCGAATCAATGAACCGAACGGCTGCTGCTCCACCAACATAGCCTGGTAGCGGGATAGGCGTTGGTTGAGGATATCCCACCGCTTCAATATTGACAAACCTGCTGTTTCTCTCAACTTTCAAGTTAGTGTTGAAAGATTGTATCCCCACTACAAGATTCCTAAACAAGTTTTGTCGGGCAGGCACTAAAGTTGTCAAGTTCAATGCCCCTATGTTGTTGACATAAATTCCACTGTAACCTCTTGCTGTAGAATAAGTAACGGGTGTGCCATTTGCCCAAGTAATCTCTGATGTACGCGGTAAAAGTGTGCAGGCATCTCTAAGTGGACCTGAAGCATCAAAAATATTTCTATCAAATCCAGACAATGTAAATGCTCCATTGGTAGCTCGGACCCCTACAAAATTATTGTTGAAATGAACATTTTTTGCACTCAGTGTACTGCCCCCATATAATCGGGCAGCAAACAGTGCATCTTCAATTGTGGCTCCATCCATAACAATTGTGCCAGGATTTGCCTCGTTGCCACGCCAGAGGCAGTTACAAGCAGCACCCGGCGAGCCATGCATCACCGTTCTGGTACTTAGGGCATTTTGCTGTAGCCTTAAGGTTTTTCAATATGGCACATCAAAACCTACATCACCTGGTTGAACAAAAATCTCAGTCCCAGAAAAGGCGAAGGATTTTTTGTCAACTGTAATTCTTCCGCTCACATAAACAGGTGTTCCACCTGCGTAAGTATTGCCGGGTAGTACACATTCGTAATCGCTTAAATTCTTGACCTGGCCTCGTGCGCCGATGAAGATGCCTTGTGCTGGCATGGCGATGGTCCGAGTCAGAGTCTGAGTCTGTCCATTGGGGCAGGTGAAGATATGTGTAACTTCAATAGAAGGTGTCAGCACAGTGTTGATGCTCGTCAGTTGCAGGCAGGTTATTTCATTAGAAGTGCCCGGTTTGCCAAAGAATGCACAGTTTCCTCCACTAATCTGCCAGTTGTACAAGACAAAGTTAGTGTTTGGCTGCAGGTGTAGGTAACTGTCTGACCATTGAGTAATACTGTGATAGTATGTTGCACAGTACCAACTGTGCCTTGGCAGTTGTTATTGGGATCAACCGTGGCAGTAAATCCGGCCTCTGGGTTCGTGCATCCCTGTGCCGATAATGGAGCAAGAGGCAGTATCAAGCCAAGGAGCAACACGCAGGCTGCTATCAGATATACACCCCTCCGTGTGATTAATCTCGGTGTTTTCGGGCAATGCGCGGCCATACAGGCCGAAAGCCATGTTTTCTTTGTCATAACAGGTAAAAAAAGTTGAGTAATGAAATGAATCGGTGAAGAATAGGGATTGTGTCTATCAGCGGACTGAACCGCCGACAGAGAAAAAGAAAGGATAAAAACAGTAAGGTAAAAGTGATGGTCGCGAACCACGCACTGGTCAATTGGGCGATGAAAATGCCTTGGCAACGAAAGGCTGCAATCGCAGTATCACAAAAGTGTTTGTTTCTAACGGGGTAATGACTCGAAGATGCAAATTTATGAACGATGGTTGTACTTGCAATACCTAACCATGTTAAATCTTTTGCTTCGCCAGATTCAGGCAAAAATGACATTACCTCCGCACAACTGGTCGTTCGCATGGCACTTAAAAGCCATCGTAGAGTTTTGTTTCCGCCCAAAAGGACATGCCGTTCTTTTGGAATACTATGAAAGCAAAACTTACCTCCGCCTGCGCAGCATTGTGCCTGATACCCATTCTGTTGTTTGCCCAATTGGGCCCGACCACCGATGCTACCCGCAAAACCGGTACCGCTGTCCGCACTGATCGTGCCCCCAAAATAGATGGCGACCTATTGGATGATTGCTGGAAAGCCGCGCCTGTGATGACTGATTTTGTGACCAATCAGCCGTTTTTTGGCAAACCTGCCGCATACAAAACAGAGGTGCGCATGGTGTATACCGATGAAGCGATTTACATCGGCGCTTACCTCTACCAGCCCCGCAATGCGATCCGCAGCGATCTGAGCAAGCGCGATGGAGCAAGCGGGGCAGATCAGTTGCACGTCGGACTGGACACCTACCGCGATCGGCAAAACGCTCTCCGGTTCCAAGTGACTGCTGGTAACGTACACTCCGATTTCCGAATGTCTTCTGACAACATTGATCCGAACTGGGATGCAGTGTGGGACAGCAAAGTGCAACTCCACGACGATGGATGGTCAGCGGAGTTGCGCATCCCATTCAGCGCCGTCCGTTTTTCAAAGCAGTCGGAGCAGCATTGGGGATTACAATTCGCGCGACAAATTCAGGATGTCAACGAATTCAGTAGTTGGAGTCCGGTAGATCCGGCAGGCGGTGGGGCCATGCCTCAATGGGGGAACTTGGAAGGGCTGCGAGACATACATCCGCCGTTGCGCCTGGCTTTCTCCCCTTATCTCGCTGCGTCGGTCCAGCGTTCGCCGGTGAGCAACGATCCGGTGGAATATGCCAACGCGCGCACAGTGAGCGGCGGCCTAGATGTGAAATGGGGGCTTTCCGAAAGTTTTACGCTGGATGCTACGTTGGTACCCAATTTTGGCGAAGCCCAAAGCGATAACCGGGTCCGCAACCTGTCGCCGTTCGAGGTGCTGTATGAAGAGCGGCGGCAGCTTTTCACGGAGGGCACTGAACTGTTCGGCAAAGGTAATATTTTTTACTCCCGGCGGATCGGCGGCACACCACGCGGTTTCGACAGCGCCGCTTTGGAGGTACAGGAAAATGAGTTTTTGAAAAAAAACCCTTCCCAGACGCAGCTCTTGAATGCTACCAAATTGTCGGGCAGGACAAAATCGAAACTTGGCATTGGGGTGCTGAACGCAGTGGCCGCGCCTACAAACGCATTGATCCAGAATAAGTTAATAGGTGTGGAACGCCAGTTTTCCACCTCCGAACTGACGAACTACAATGTGCTGGTGCTCGACCAGGCGCTCCGCAATAACTCATCGGTCAGTCTCATCAACACAAACATTTTGCGCGAAGGCATGGCCCGCGACGCCAATGTCTCAGCGCTTACATTCAATTTGCGCGACCGCCATAACCGCTATGAAGTATTTGGCGAGAACCGCTTGAGCCTGGTGTGGCCGACCGGTGCCAGTCAAGCGGATGCAGGCTATGGATATCGCTATGGAGTGGGTAAAGTGAGTGGCACCTGGCTTATGTTTTTATCAGGCCCGGGTTCCAGACAAATTCTTCCAGGCGACTCTATGCGGGGTTCAACCTGTTTTATGGAGAAAGCCCGATCCCCCATGATCCATATATCGGAATCGAAGTGACGCCGACCTGGGCAGCCACCAATCACTTGCGGCTTACGGGCTTGTTTAATATTACGAAAGACCACTCCAACTTCGGCGCCGTGAATTGGGACAACCCCAGCGATGTTGTTTTTGGTCGCCGCAACATCACGACCTTCAACGATAAAATCGGCGTGGAATACCTGTTCGGCCCCCCGGATGAACATCGCGGCGCGGGTGCGGCATTACTGGGCTAACCTCTACTACCACCGCTACTATCATCTGGATGAGGATGGCGGGCTTTCATCGTCTCAATGGGCAGGATCGGCCAACGAAAATTTCAATCAGTTCAATGTGGACTTCGTGTACACCTGGCAGTTTGCCCCGGGGAGTTTTCTCAATTTGATCTGGAAGGATGCAGCCTTTGCGGGCGATGGGGAACGCGGCGGTACGTTCTTCCGGAATTTGGACAAAACGCTTCATACCCCACAAGATAACATGTTGACAATCAAATTGATTTACTGGTTGGATGCGGGTGGCTGGAGGAAAGCGTAGCAAATAATGAGAAAAAAACGAGACCTTCGCCCTCTAAAAATTCGGGCGACCGATCCCAACAATAAGCCGTGAGCTGGTTCAAAAAACTTCTCATTTTCCCGCCGAACTATGCCGGTCAAAAGCGCCTGCCACTGCGCCGATGGGCCCGGATGGCGCTGGTCCTATTTATCATACTGCTTATTCTTAGTCCTGAATTTCGCTTTCAGGTGCGGTCGTTTATTGAATACCCGCTCCACTACAAGGAATACAAACATTTCGGTATCCGCATCCCCGGAGGATACAAAGTACATGGCATTGACGTGAGTAAATGGCAGCGGCGCGTGGATTGGGCGCGGGTGAAACGGATGAAAGTCGGCGGTACCAGTATCAAATTTGCTTTCATTAAAGCCACCGAGGGATCCTGGATGAAAGATCCCGAATTTGACATCAACTGGGACAATGCCCGCCGTCAGGGCATTACGCGGGGGGCCTACCATTTCTTTTTACCCAATGTAAGCCCTAAAGATCAGGCAGTGAAATTCGTCCGGACGGTGAAACTAAGCTCCGGCGATCTGCCGCCGGTGGTGGATGTGGAAGCCCCCAACGGGATGACCAAGCCGCAGGTACGTCGCTACACCAAAGAATTCCTTGATCTATTGGAGAAAGCCTACAAAGTGCGCCCAATTCTCTACACCAACCGCGACTTTTATAAGCAATATTTTTGCGATAATGAGGAATTTAAAGGCTATCGCTTCTGGATCGCGCACTACCATGTGGCGGACTTCAATATGCCTGGCAAAGAGCCCTGGCATTTCTGGCAACACAGTGACCGGGGAAATGTGAACGGGATCAATGAACTGGTGGACTTCAATGTGTTCAATGGCGACAGTGTGGCCTTGCGAAAGTTGTGCCTGCCGTGAATGGTCATTGATCGTTATTGGGATTCATTGCGTTATTATTTGATTCGTTCCCATGCTTATGAAAACGACCTTTGATGACGAAAGGACGATCAATAACTCCCAATGGCGCAATAAATTCTAATTTCGAAATGCTTCCCAATGACACCACCACGACTTTTAGGGTTAAGCCTTGGTTAAAGCCCCCGCTTGTTTTTTTTACAGTATTACATTTGTAACTGTTTTCAAAAACTTAGCATCTATATGAAAAAAACGCTCCTCGTGCTGGCCGCTGCATTTTGCTCGCTGGCTGCTTTCGCCCAAACAAAATCCCTTCCTTCTGCCAATGTAAAGACCCTTCAAGGTCAGACCATAAACGTACAGGAACTCGGAAAATCGGGTAAAATTACCATCATCAGTTTTTGGGCAACCTGGTGCTCGCCCTGCAAAAAAGAGCTCGATGCGATCAAAGATTATTACAGCGAATGGCAGGAAAAATACGGCGTGGAGTTGGTCGCTGTTAGTGTGGACGATGCGCGGACTGCCGCCAAAATTCCAGCCATGGTGGAAGAAAAGGGCTGGGCATATCGCATCCTGGTGGATTCCAACAAAGAATTTCAGCAGACCGCCAATGTGAATTCTGTCCCGCATACACTTCTGCTCGACAGCAAGGGGAATATTGTGTTTGAGCACACAGGATATGCGCCCGGTGATGAACTGGAGTTGGAGGAAAAAATCAAAGAATTGAAGAAATAAGGAACGCGGACGGAATAAGGTCGAATTTGTAGCATGCCGGTCTTTAGGAACGTGGACGGAATCAGGTAACAGTTCTGGGGAGCCGTTTTTGGCCCTGTCAAGGCGCGAGGAGGGCATTTAGTGGGGCTAAATAACCAATGCGAGCAACGAAGACAAGGCTGAAACAAGGCCGCCAGAACTGTTACCTGATTCCGTCCACGTTCCTAAAGTACTTTCGAGGTATATTTTTGCCGTCTTCTATACATTCGGCCTTTTTTAAGTTTCAATAAACTGCCGTATGCGCGACTCTGAACGCCCCCACCTTGATATTCCGTTTACGCCGACTGATCGCTTACTGGAAGCAGTCGCTGCGGCAGTACTCGTTGCTTTGATCGTACTGCCTGTTTACTTCTACGGTCAAATGCCTGACAGCCTCCCGAAACATTATAACCTGCAAGGGCAGCCTGATGCGTGGGGCCACAAGAGCAGCTTGTTTTTATTAACTGCCATTGGATCGGGCCTTTACATTTTGCTGACTATTTTAAATCGCAACCCGCACAAATTCAATTATTTATCTAAGATAACGCCTGAAAATGCGGCGGATCAATACCGCAATGCTACCCGGATGATCCGGTTATTGAAACTCATACAACTGCTGCTGTTTTTGTATTTAGTGGTGGCCGGTATCCGCGCCGGGCTGGGACTTCAATCCAGCCTGGGGATTCCTTTTCTGCTCCTGTTTGTGTTTTCCATTTCTTTTGTAGCCCTCCTGTTTATCGTCCGGTCAACCCGGCTTCAGAAGTAATATCTACAGTTCACCTGTAATCTGAAAGGCAAAAAAGGGCATACAGGACGTATGAACGGCTCGTGCCCTGGCTGGTGCGGCACCGAATTTGTTAAGGAAAATATTTCATACCATACAAAATGCCCTACTTTTGGCGTTCGCTTGGCTCAACCAACAACCATTCGAGTTTCTGTAGCGAAACATGCACCCTCTGTGCCCTTTTGCAGCAGTTGATTTCAAATTAAATCGTTAGACCACTTACCAACAACACTATAACTTTATGTCACTAAATGCCTTTCTCGCCTCGTTCTTTTTCCTTCAAATGGTGACAAAAGAAGGGGCAACTACTCCCGCGACAGCCGTTCCCGAATCCAAAAGCTTGTTTGAAATTATTCTCGGCAGCAGCACTTCCGGTCTTGTAGTAATCATGATCCTGCTATTGCTTTCGATCGCGGCGGTTTATATCATCTTCGAACGGTATTTCACCATCACGCGCGCCGCTCAGGTGGATACCAACTTTATGAACAGCATCCGGGCCAGTGTGGAGAGCGGCAACTTACAAGCCGCCAAAGCGCTCTGCCAAAGCGTGGACGCACCGATGGCGCGCATGGTGGAAAAAGGCCTTGACCGCATTGGGAAGCCCCTGGACGACATCAACAAATCTATCGAGAACGTCGGTAACCTCGAACTTTTGAAACTCGAAAAGAACCTCTCGACCCTGGCTTCCATTTCCGGTATTGCACCGATGATCGGTCTGTTGGGCACGGTAATCGGTCTGATTATCTCGTTTCAGGACATGGCTGCGGCAACCACCATCACGCCTCAGGTGCTTTCGAACGGTATCTACCACGCCCTCACCGCTACTGCATTTGGTCTGATGGTGTCCATTATCGCAATGGCAGGCTACAACGTGCTGGTATCCAACCTGGACAAGGTCATTTTCAAAATGGAGAACACTGCGATGCAATTCATGGACTTGTTGCAAGAGCCATCCCGGTAAGAGTTATGAGTGATGAGTGATGAGGTATTTTATGCCCGTCACTTTCAGCACATTGCTAAACACTCGTAACCAATAACTCACAACTCACAACTCATAACTGAAAAGATATGGCACTCAAACGCCGCAACCGTGTGGAACCGGAGTTCAGCCTCGCAGCCATGATTGACGTCATCTTCCTGCTGCTCATGTTCTTCATGTTGACTTCCAAGTTCGTGACGCCCAACGCGTTGAACCTGGCACTCCCGTCGAGCAACTCGACCACCATGGCTTCGCCTTCCCTCACTGTTTCCATTGACGCGGGAGGCCGCTTTTATGTAGATACCGACAAACGCCCGATCGCGCTGTCGAATCTTGAAGCCCTCCTGAAATCAAAGATCAAAGGCAAAGATCCCAAAAGCACCACGGTTACGATCGTGGCTGAAAAAACGGCGACAATAGATTATGTGGTTCAAGTCCTTGATCTTGCTTACCGGTTACAGTTGAAAACCATTTTGGCAACGGATCCCAAGCCGAACTAGTGGAGGTAATTTTTAGATTTTGTAGTCGTTTTTTGTGTAAACTGATGATCGCCTGGCATCTGACCATTTGTTTCCGATGATTTACGCCTTCGGGTAATCAGCACAGTAAACCACCATTTGATCACCAAGTACATTTTTTATGAGAGCTACCCTTCAGAAAGAAGATAACCGCACCAAAGCATCCGTTGCCAGTTTCGTGTTTCATGCGATTCTGATAGCGATCTTGTTTTTTTACCGCTTCGGCACGTCTGAGCCGACTTTTCGACCGACCACCATCGAGTTGGATATGAGCAATTTCGGCGGTGGCGGCGACAATGCCGCAGCGGGCCAGCCAGACGAAGGCCAGGGCAATGACCCGGCGCCACAAGGCGATCCGGAAGCAACCGATAATTCGCCTGCCGAAGAACCGACGCCTTCCAAGCCTACTCCTGCTCCACCAGCCGCTACTCCACCGGCACCGTCCAACCCTTCTGCTGAAGTGCCCAAATCCAGTCCTACCGCCAACGACCCGAACTCCGCAGCCGTCCGGCAGGCCGAAGAAAATCGCAAGCGGGAAAAACAGGAAAAGGTGCGTCAGCAACAGGAAGAACAGCAGCGAATCGCAGCAGCAGACACAGAACGCAAACGTGTTTCACAGGAGGCTGCCGATAAAGCCAGGCGCGAGCAGGAAGAGCGCGACAAGAAAAAAGGCCAGTTCGGCGGTACCTTTGGCAAACCCGGTGCTACTGGCAGCGGACAAGGCAATACCGGAAAACCCGGCAATCAGGGCATACCCGGTGGCACAGGCGATAATCCATTCGGCAAAAGCAATGGATCGGGCGGGGGCACCGGCGGGGGCTCCGGCACCGGCTCCGGTACTTCCATCGGAGGCGGATTGGGCAACCGGACCGTACTACGCAAGGGCCGCATTGTGGACGATTCACAGAAAAGTGGCAGAATGTCTTTTGATGTGTGCGTAGACGCAGCAGGTAATGTGATCAGTGCTGACTTTACGCAGCGCGGATCTACCATCAGCGACGTGGACTTGCGCAACAAGTCCATCGCCGGCATCAAGCAGTATAAGTTCGTAACTTCCGATAACCCGAAGGCTTGCGGCACTTTTACCATCAACTTTTCGCTCCAATAATTGGAGGTCTATCCCAGATTATCATCTGCGGTAAAAACATAGGGCAACCCGACGCATTGGAGTCGGGTTGCCCTTTTTACTTTTGTGGCGAATTTTTTCCTTATCCCCCTGCTCATGCAAGATGTTTTGTTGAAATTCCTCAAATTCGGTGTGGTAGGCGCTTCCGGCGTAGTTGTAGATTTTGGTGTAACTTTCCTGTTAAAAGAAAAACTCCGGATCAACCAATATTTTGCCAACAGCACAGGTTTTGCTTGCGCGGTCGTCAGTAATTACCTGCTCAACCGCGTGTGGACGTTCCACAGTCAAAACCCGTCGTTGGCAACAGAGTTTTCTAAGTTTTTGATGGCTGCTTTGGTCGGTTTGGCGATCAATAATGGCATCATTTACGTGCTCAACGAACGCAACAAAGTCAATTTTTATGCCTCGAAACTGATTGCTACCGGTGTAGTGACGCTTTGGAATTTCTGGGCAAACTATACTTTTACATTTCACGGATGAAGAGTTACTGGTTGCCAGTGATCGGTTATCCGTACTGACGACCATAACCCATCACTGACAAACAAGAATATGTCCACACACCAACCTGACTACACGCCTCCCGGTGCCGGAGGCGGCTCCGGCAATATTTTCGGCAAACAACTGATGCTGGTCGCGTTGGTTTGCCTCGGCGGCATTCTCATCTACAAAACCTTTTTTGGAGGTGGGCCACTGTCCACCTTGTTCCAAACGCCCAAAGCAGTCCGGTTGACTTACGTCCCTTCAGATTTCCAACCGAATCTGGACGAAGAGGCTACCCTGCGTATTCTTTCTAACCCGGAGCAGTATCGCAAGGAGTTCGACGAACTCGTGTACAATTTCAACCTGTCGCTGCTCTTTCACGTCGCCAACCGGATGGCTTTAACCGATAGCCTCAAACGCCGCCTCGAACCAGAATACCGCAAGCACCACGAATACCTCAAAGCCATGTATTTCAACGACTTCGTAGCGTTGAAAGATACGACGGCGGGTTTGTACGAAACGTGGTACAGCGACAACTCCAATCAAGCCGTGCAGGTGTTCAATGAAGTGGCGGGCAAGTACACCTGCTTTTTCATCACCCAGATCATGGCGACGCTCATCAAGGCCGACAACGGGGAATTATTTGCCAAGGGCAAAAATGTGGAAACACCCTGCGGCCTCGCCCTGAATGAAGGCTTGAGGCCAATGGTGGAGCGGCTGCGTAAAAAAGCCGAAATCATGGATTTCAGTGCATCGCGCGGCTTGCTCAAAGACAAAGTGCGCCGGGGTATCGCCGAACTGGCGACCTACGAACTCCGCAGCCGCATGGGCATTGACAAAACCCTGTCGTACAAATTGCTGGGGTTTTCGGTGTCGTCAACAGATATTCAGATAGAAGCAATCAGTGTGATGAAAGCCGGTTTCAAACTGGATCAGTATTTTGATGTGACGTTCAGCCCGAAAAAAGGCACCATATTCGTCACCCTGCCGCCGCCCACCATCGTGTCGCACGAGGTATATCCCCGGGTAGATAAATTGGATGTAGGTTTTCTCGCAGGCATCAGTGGAGACGAGATGAATGCCAATTTTAATGAACTCCGCCGCCAGTTCCGGGATGATGCGATCAACAACGAACATATCCTCGAAAGGGCCAAGTCCCGGGCCGACTCGGTGATGCAACTGATGTTTGGCCCCCTGGTGCGCTCTATGAATCGCAATTACAAACTGGAAGTCCGGTTCAAAGATGTCCAAGAGCAGATCACGGAAGATGAAATGCGTCGCCGTGGGCAAGAGGGCCAGGTGCCGGTACAACCGCAACCCCAGACGCGGCAGCCTGTAGACCCTGCGGCACCAAAGCCGAAAGGTCGTCTGGTACAATAACCGCTGATTTATCTCATATCCGGGGATTGATTTGAGTTACAGGCATTTTTCATCACCGCTTTTTTTCAACTTTGCCGCCGCTATTGAAAAGCCCCCCTTTCACATCCAACCTACAGCAGCAATGAGCAAGTTGAAGTACAAGCGTATCCTCCTGAAACTCTCTGGCGAAAGCCTCATGGGCCAACAAAAATTCGGTATTTCGGCAGATATGCTCCAACATTATGCCCAGCAAATCAAAGAGTTACAGCAAATGGGGGCAGAAGTAGCCGTCGTGATTGGTGGTGGCAACATTTTCCGCGGCATCCAGTCCGAAGGAGCGGGCATTGAAAGCGTGACGGGCGACTACATGGGAATGCTCGCTACCGTCATCAATGGCCTGGCCCTGCAAAGCGCCCTCGAAAGCCTCGGCATTTATACCCGCATGATGACTGCCCTGAAAATGGAAAGCATTGCCGAACCCTACATCCGCCGCCGCGCTATCCGGCACCTGGAAAAAGGCCGGGTGGTTATTTGCGCAGCAGGCACGGGCAATCCGTTTTTTACCACCGACTCCGCCGCCGCGCTCCGCGCCAATGAAATAGGTGCTGAAGTGATCCTCAAGGGTACCCGGGTAGACGGCATCTATACAGCCGATCCAGAGAAAGATCCCAAAGCGATCAAATTTGACAAGCTCACCTTCGCCAAAGTCATCAGCCTCGGCCTCAATGTGATGGACATGACCGCCTTCACCCTCTGTCAGGAAAACAACATGCCGATCATCGTCTTCGACATCAACCACCCCGACAACCTGCGCCGCATCGTGCTGGGTGAAGAAGTCGGGACGCTGGTGGAAGGCTAATTTTTTTTTAAAAAAATTCCTCCGAAAACATTTTCATTGAAAACATTTTGTTTATTTTTGTGCTCGATTAAAACAAGCCGTTGTACCCACAAGTGTACGTCTGCTTGAAATTCAAAAAAATAACCAAGAGCCGGGTGTTTTAAACAAGCGGTATAAAACAAAAAGTCTATGTCCAACGAGAAAGAAAATAAACTCAAAACCCTGCAAGCCACCATTGACCGGCTCGACAAAACCTACGGAAAAGGTACCATCATGCGCCTCGGCGACAAACAAGCCGTCGAGGTGGATGTGATTCCATCCGGCTCACTTGGTCTGGATATCGCACTTGGTTGCTATGGTTTCCCAAAGGGACGTATCGTTGAAATCTACGGCCCGGAATCGTCCGGTAAAACGACCCTTGCGATTCATGCTGTCGCTGAGTGCCAGAAAAAAGGTGGCATTGCCGCGATCGTAGATGCAGAGCATGCTTTTGACCGCTTTTATGCGGAAGCCCTGGGGGTAGATGTGAACAATCTGCTGATCAGCCAACCTGATAACGGGGAACAGGCGCTTGAAATCGCTGAAAACCTCATCCGCTCCGGCGCAGTGGACATTCTTGTGATAGACTCGGTAGCCGCTCTGGTGCCCCGCGCCGAGATTGAAGGCGAAATGGGTGACTCTAAAATGGGCCTGCAAGCCCGCTTGATGAGCCAGGCCATGCGTAAAATGACTGCCAACATCGGTCGCACCGGCTGCTGCTGCATTTTCATCAACCAGTTGCGCGAGAAGATCGGTGTGATGTTTGGCAACCCGGAGACCACTACCGGCGGTAACGCCCTGAAATTTTATGCTTCCGTCCGCCTGGACATTCGCAAAAGCGGCGCAGCGATGAAGGATAAAGATGGCAATGTAGTGGGCAACCAGGTCAAAGTGAAAGTGGTAAAAAACAAACTTGCACCACCCTTCCGCATCGCCCAATTCGACATCATTTTTGGACAAGGTATTTCCAAGGTCGGTGAAATCATTGACCTCGGAAGCGACATGGACATCATCCAAAAAAGTGGAGCGTGGTACAGCTACAACGGGGCGAAAATTGCGCAAGGCCGCGATTCCGCCAAGCAATTCCTGCTCGACAACCCGGAAGTAGCGCTCGAAATTGAGAATAAAGTGAAAGAAAAAGTAGCCGCAGGCGCTCCTGTAAGATCTGCAGGTGGTGCAGCCAAGGGCGTTGTGAACGATGACGAGGAGGAAGATGATCTGTAAATATCTTTCTCTCAACGAATAAAAAAAGAGTGGGTTGATCGTGCAATGCGGTCAACCCACTCTTTTTTTATTCAACGACCGACTCAGTGTGCAAAAAAGGAGAAGATGCCAGTCAGCACCAATACACCGCCTGAAATCAGGCCTGCATTGTGTTCAATGCGGTGCCAGTTGAGTCGCTGCAACCCTGTCTGTGCCAATGCGACCCAGAGCGTGATGCCCAGAACGGAAAGCAAACCATACATGGCAGCGACAATACCCACGAATTTCCAACCTTCCGCCCCCGCCAACACAAAAAACGCTTCAATTTCAAGGCAGGGCGACAAGAACATCATGAGCGCCAGCAGTCCAACTACCCGTCGGCGGGAAGCATGTGTCACGTCCTCTTCATGGCTCAGGTGAAAATGGTGGTGTGTGTAGTGCTGGTACATAAAAAAAATACCCAGCAGGATCAATCCCACAGGCATCACCCAATGCGTAAAAACCTCCACTTGCACCGCCATCCAACTACCTGCCCAAGCCAACACCAAACCCAGCACGATCGTACTGATCGCATGTGCCGAGGCAGCCATCACCGCTACCCGCAATGTCACGCCCGCAGACCAGCCGAACTGGTTTTTCAACGCCACCACCGGCAGCCAATGCCCGGGAATAATACCATGTAAAATGCTGATTGTGAAAGTACTAAAGAGAATTTCTTGCGTCATGAAATTGTGGAGCAGTAATTTCTTTCCCGTAATTTGTAGGGCTGTTATTTCTTGAAGTCACTCATGTTACTCAGTATATCCATTCCAATATTGGTAATGGCTGGTTTTGTCGCTCTTGTCCTTCTGTCGGAAACCGTCCATGTTGCTTGTGGTACCTGATCATTAGAAGTTTCGAAAATCACCCACAGGAAACACTACTCTACAAATTACCAGCAGGAAATTACCCGAAGGAAAATACCCGAAGGAAAATTACATAACTATCCAGCCGCTTTGAAATGCTTTTTGCCATACGACTTCGGAGAGGTCAGAGGTTTGTAGAAATGTAGCATTTCAATGTTTTCCCGACCTCGGAGAGTAGGCTGTCCAAACCGAAAAAAAACTCTTGCACTTTTTGTAAAAGTATCTTTATCTTTCAAACTTAATTGGTTGATTCCCAAATAAGTACAATTTCGCACCTCCCAAAG
>Ga0163154_10001532_pt1 | contig 35473 bp, 18 predicted proteins | sample OliLakLV19MP9P1_FD_148649 | JGI IMG/M metagenome (GOLD analysis project Ga0163154, IMG submission 148649) | Freshwater microbial mat bacterial communities from Lake Vanda, McMurdo Dry Valleys, Antarctica - Oligotrophic Lake LV.19.MP9.P1 | ecosystem: Environmental > Aquatic > Freshwater > Lake >... | reverse complement strand
GATATTGGCTTTTATTATTCACGCTGCACGGCTGTTATGGCGTGACCGATTGCGGCGGGCGCGTCCATGTTAACGCCGCTGTATATTTTGTTAGGCGCCTATTTTGCGCTGATTGCTTGGCGCGCCGCGGCCGATCAAACGCGTCCTGCTGGATACGCGCGTGCCGCATTTTTTGCCATTTTGGCGATCCTATTTATTTTTGGCGACTTATTGGCGCCGGCTATTGCTGGCGTATTGGTATTGGCGCTGGCGGTGATCGCTGGATTCGCTTTACCGCAACAAACAGCGCTGATTCCGAGTGCTGAACGGGCTGGCCAATTGCGATTATTGGCACCGGTGCTGGTAATTCCAGTGATCACCATTGTTTTAACCTTGAGTCTGCCTTACCTGAAAATTGGCGGTATCGAATTTACTAAGGCCTCGGGTGCGCTCTATGGTTTGGCGATTGCCTGTATATTGGCGCTTGCATTGGCATTGCGGATCACCGATGAGCGGCCATCATCAGCTTTGGCACGCGGCGGTGATTTACTGGAAGCGATCGGCTGGGCGGTATTATTGCCACTGTTGCTCGCCGTACTCGGCACTTTATTTGCAAAAGCCGGCGTGGGTGATGCCCTGGCGCAGGCCATTGGCAGGGTATTGCCACTTGATGTGCGTTGGGTTGCCGTATTGGCATATGGTTTGGGCATGGCCTTGTTGACCATGGCGATGGGCAATGCCTTCGCGGCATTTCCAGTGATTGCCGGTGGCATTGGCATGCCGTATTTGGTGAGCGTGCATGGCGCCGATCCGGCGCCGTTGGCGGCAATCGGTATGTTGTCTGGTTATTGCGGCACCTTACTCACACCGATGGCGGCCAACTTTAATTTGGTGCCGGTGGCCTTATTGGATCTCAAGGATCGCAATGCGGTGATTCGCGCGCAGTTACCGACCGCCTTGCCTTTATTGGCCGCCAATCTGATTTTATTGGGATTATTGTGTTTCCGATGAATACTCAGGTGTTAATCACCGGATTCGAGCCCTTTGGCGGTGATGCGCAAAATCCGTCCTGGCAGGCCTGTGCCGCGCTAAACGGGCTGCAGATCAACGGCTATTCAGTGCGCAGTGTGTGTTTGCCCACCGCGTTTAATGCCGCCGCGCTGAAGTTACTGCGCGACATCGCGCGCACAGCGCCGGCCCTGGTTATCGCCACCGGCGTGGCGGGCGGGCGCAGCGAAATCACGCCGGAGCGTTTTGCCCTGAACTTCGCCGACGCGCGCATTCCGGATAATCGCGGGCGGCAGCCCCGCGAACGTACGCTCATCCGCGGCGCACCTTTGGCCTACGCCAGCAGTTTGCCGGTCGCGCGCATTGTTCAACAATTGCGCGCCAGCGGGATTCCGGCGTCGGTATCCTTGTCCGCTGGCGCTTTTGTCTGCAACGAGTTGTCCTATCGATTGCTACACGCGCTGCAAGGCAAGGGCATTCCGGCGGGATTTATTCATGTCCCGTACGCCAGCGAACACGTAGCCGACCGTCCAGGCACCGCAAGTTTGCCGTTGGCGACCATCACGCGGGCCTTGCACATCACCATCGAAACCAGTTTGACGAGCCTATGATCCTCGAATCCAAATACATCCAACTGCAAGGCATAGATGGCGGACAGATCAGCGCTTATGCAAAAGCGTCAGCGCACAGCGCCGACCCACTAGCTAGCGCCGGACCTTTGGTGGGTTCGATCTGTGATCGAACGCTTCTCCCCCGACCATGGATCAGCACATCTGTTTGACTCGGACCCCGCACTGCACCGGCAACAGCTCCATGTTGCCTCAGGGCCCTACCGCAACCGGCCTGCTGTTATCAGTAATCCAGCCGCTCCAAGAGTCGGCGAATAGCCGCGAGCCGTGCAGTCCAGCCAGGTCCATCGCCAGTTGGTTGTGGCATGCAGTGACGCCGGAGCCGCACATATGAACCACCGAGGTCGGCGCTCGGCTGCCCAGTAGGGCCAAAAACTCCATGCGTAACTGTGCGGGGTCTTGGAAGCGCCCATCTGTTGCAAGGTTGTCCATAAACGGTCGATTCACGGCGCCGGGAACATGGCCGGCAATCTTGTCCAGCGGCTCAACCTCGCCTCGAAATCGCGCGCCGGCGCGGGCATCCAGCAGCAGCACACTGGCGTCGGCTAAACCCTGGCTCAGCCTGTCTGCGGTTACCCAACTGGTCGTCGGCAGGATCAGCTGTTCGGGCAGGCGACTGGCGGCATGGCGTGGCGCGGGTTCGTTCTCAATGGGCAAACCGGCGCGCTTCCACGCCGCAAATCCGCCATCGAGCACTTTCACATTGGGATTGCCCAGTGATTTCAGCAACCACCAGAGCCGCGCGGCGTAGGCGCCGGTGTCCTGATCGTAAATCACCACCGGACTGTGTTTGTCCACGTCTAAGCGTGAAAACGATGCGGCCAACGACACCATGCTGGGCAGCGGATGGCGGCCATGCAAATGCGTCTGCGATAAATCGGACAGATCGCGATGCAAATCTGCGTAGCGCGCGTGTGGGATGCGCGATTGCGCAAAGGCCCGCACTCCAGCATCGGCATCGCTTAAATCAAATCGGCAATCGATGATGCGCAGGGCGGGATCCGCCAAACACATCGCCAAGTCATCAGTCGAAATCAGTGGGGTCGAAGCCATGGCGATCGAGACGCTCCAGCAAGTTGACTAACATGCCCGCGGTGGCGCCCCAGATGTAGCGTTCGCCGTAGGGGAAAACGAAGTAGCCGCGCAAACGTCCGCGAAAATGACGTTCTTCGCGCTTGAGGTTGCGCCGGTCTAACAGAAACTTCAGCGGCACTTCGAACACTTCATCCACTTCGCGCGCGCAGGGCTTGGTCACACAGGCCGGATTGACCAGACCTACCACCGGCGTAACAGCGTAGGCACTGATCGTCCCGTAAACGTCTAACAGACCCAAGGGTTTGACGAAATCAGGTTCGATGCCCAGTTCTTCATGGGTTTCGCGCAGGGCGCCGGCCACGGCGTCGCGGTCACTGGCCTCAATGCGGCCACCGGGGAAACTGATTTGGCCGCCATGCTGCGGCAGATGTTCGGTGCGTTTGGTCAATAGCACCTGCCAGCCGTTTGCACGTGGCACTAAGCCAATCAGCACGGCGGCGGGTCTAAACAACTGGTCGGCAGGCAACAAGCCGTCCAACTCATCCCAATTGTGCGGCTGCCATTCGCTGGCATCCAGCGGCCGCAGCGTAGCGCTCAAGCGCTCCATCCAATTTGGCTGCTTGAATACAGCAGCACTCACGATTGCCGCTCGCGAGTCGGCAAAACCACGTCCATCAGCCAACGCTTCTGGTTATCCGGCCATGTGCTCCAGGCCGCTATTTCTGCGCCGCTGCGCAGGCAGCCGTCACACAAACCATCGGTACCCAAAGTACACACGCCGATGCAAGGAGTAAGAGCGGCCGGACGGCCAAGGTAAGTGTCTTGATTCATCCCTCTAAGTCTATCGCTTGCCAGTGTAGAAGCGAGCGTGAAAGCATCGCAGCCATGCAGATGAACGAAATGCAGTTAATTCGCGCTCAGCGAAATGCGCGCATCAGGAGCTGCCGCTGTTAGCCGTCGCCGGAAAAATTCTGCGCGAATAAGGCCGCTTGCTGGGCGAAATTGAGCCGGGCTGTTGCGCTTTGCCGCGCTCCTTTCTGCCGCATCCACGCGCGGCGATCCACGCTGAGCGTGCTAGCACGGACGTTTTATCAACTTCACGCGCCCTCGCTTGTCCCTCGCCCAGCGCTTTTTCCGCAGTCGGGTGGATGCACCACTACACCCCTTTTTCGAAAAAACCACCGGACGATCGATGTCTTGCGCGATCATCGCGTGAATTCACGAAACAACCGGGCTGGGCACATTGAATCCGGCCGATGAGGCATTGCGCGACGCACTGATTCTGGGCTTCGTATTTCTCGCTCAATTTGTTGATGATAAAGAGGCCCGGCGCGTCGCGGCCGGCCACGCGCAACTCGACGCATTGGCGTTGCAAGACGCGTGGATCCGCAATCCCTGCAAGCCTTGGATGCGTTGCGGGTGGTCAAGCGAGTCAAATTGGAAATGGAGCAAGCGCTCATTCAAGGCTGCGACGGCGCGGGTCTACCGCTTTCCAGAGCCTCATTGATGGTTTGACTTCGTTGGCGCCTGTGCGTCGAGGCTCCTATCACAAATGAACTGCATCTGCGTTCCATCCGCATTCACATTCTCGCGCGATGAGCAGTCAAAACGACGTGAGCCGATGCTAGGATATTCACATCCGCTTCGCATCATCCGCGAGGCGCGTTCCGGCGATAAACGCGCTTCCACAGCGCCACAGACAGGAAAAGCAGCATGGCTATGACCACTGAGCAACAGCGCCTGATGGAAGTGCGAGAGGGGCAGGAATGGCACCGCTGGGGGCCATACCTCAGCGAGCGTTCCTGGGGCACGGTCCGCGAGGATTACAGCCGCAATGGCGCGGCTTGGAACTTTTTGACCCACGAAATGGCGCGTAGCAAGGCTTACCGTTGGGGTGATGACGGTTTGGCTGGTGTGTGTGACCGCTTCCAAGTCCTGTGTTTCTCGCTGGCCTTGTGGAATGGCAATGACCCCATCCTCAAGGAACGCCCGTTTGGCCTGATTCCCAGCGAAGGTAATCACGGCGAAGATTTGAAGGAATACTATTTCTACGTCGACAGCACGCCGACGCATAGCTACATGAAATACGTTTACAAATATCCGCACGCCGAGTATCCGTATCAACATCTGGTCGAGGAAAACGCGCGCCGCAATGGCAGCGGCCCAGAATTTGAATTGCTCGACACCGGAATTTTCGACGAAGATCGTTATTTTGACGTATTTGTAGAATATGCCAAAGAAGGTCCGGAAGATTTATGCATACGAATCGAGATCTTCAATCGCGGTCCTGAAGATGCGCAGTTACATGTGCTGCCGCATTTATGGTTTCGCAATATTTGGGCTTGGGGTGCGGAACGTCGCCGCGAGCCGGTGATTAAAAAAGGTCCTGCCGGCGAGGGATATGTGTCCCTACTAGCGGATGACAGCGCCGCCGACGGTCTGGACAACTTGCCCTTTGACTACAGCGTGGGCCAACGCACGCTTTACGCAGAGGCCGATGGCAAACCGCTGTTCACCGACAACGAATCCAACGCCGCGCTTCTGTACAAGAGCGACGACGGCCGCAAGTACGTTAAAGATGCGTTCCACCGACATGTTATTCATGGCGAAGATTCGGTTAATCCAGAGCAACAGGGCACCAAATCCTGCTTGCACCATGTGCGCAACGTGCCGGCCGGCGGTTCAACCGTCATTCGGTTGCGATTAACGCCGGATACGTTGGATCAGCCTTTAGCGCAGGTCGACGCGATTGTTGCCAAGCGCTTGGCCGAGGCCGACGAGTTTTACGCCAAAATTCATCCAAAGGGTGCGTCCGAAGACGAGTGCCGCATTCAACGGCAAGCCTTTGCCGGCATGATGTGGTCTAAGCAAAACTATATTTTCGATGTCGATAAATGGCTGAAGGGTGACAACCCACATATGCCGCCGCCGACGTCGCGCGAGAATATTCGCAACAAACATTGGCGCCATCTTAATTCGATGCGCGTACTGTCGATGCCGGATAAATGGGAATATCCCTGGTTTGCCGCATGGGATTTGGCTTTCCATACGGTCGCGATTGCACTGGTGGACGCCGATTTTGCCAAAGAACAGCTGTGGTTTATGCTGTTTGAGCAATTTCAGCATCCGAACGGCCAAATCCCGGCTTATGAATGGGAGTTTTCAGATCTCAATCCGCCGGTGCATCCTTGGGCAGTCTGGCGCGTCTACAACATGGATCGCATCCGCTCTGGTAGGGCCGACCGCGAGTTCTTAGAACGCTGTTTCCACAAGCTGCTGATTAACTTTGCTTGGTGGATTAACAAGGTCGACAGCAGCGGCAATAATATTTTTGAGGGTGGGTTCCTCGGTTTGGACAACATCACCTTGTTCGATCGCTCGGACAAACTGCCGGGTGGCGCTATCTTGGAACAGTCCGACGCCACCGGCTGGATGGGTCTTTTCTGCCTGAATATGATGCGCATTGCGCTGGAACTTTCCAAAGAGAACAACACCTACGAATCGCTGGCGACCAAGTTCTTCCAGCATTACATTTACGTAGGCGCGGCAATGAAGCGCATGGGCGGCCGCAATTACAATCTGTGGGATGAAGAAGACGGTTTCTTCTACGACGTGCTGCGTTATCCAGACGGGCATTTTGAGAAACTGCGCGTACGCTCCATGGTGGGTTTGATTCCACTGTATGCGGTTGAGCGGCTGGAAACCGAATGGATGTCGCAATTCCCGGAATTCATGCGCAACTTGGAATGGTTCTTGGAAAATCGCAAAGATCTGGTGCAGCAGTGCGTCAACCGTATTCCCGGCGCGAATGGCGACACCTTGGCGCTGACGATTGTCGACGGTGAACAGCTAGTTCGGATGTTGCAGTTTCTCGTCGATCCCAATGAGTTCCTGTCCGACTTTGGTTTGCGCAGTTTGTCGAAAGCGCACTTGGAGGCGCCTTTCGCGCTCGGCGGCAACCAAGTGACTTACGAACCCGGTGAAGCGGATTGCAAAATCAAGGGTGGCAATTCCAATTGGCGTGGACCGATATGGTTCCCAACGGCGTTTTTGATGATCGAATCCTTGCGTAAACTCGCAAAGGCGCATGGCGATCATGTCTCGATCGTTGATCGCGATGGGCGCCGCTGGACGATTGGTGAAATTGCCAGCACGCACGCGGAACGTTTAATTGCAGTCTTCGCGCGGGACGCCAATGGCCGGCGACCGGAATATGGCAATATCGAGAAATTCCAGAACGACCCGCATTGGCGCGACTATCTGACTTTCCATGAGTATTTCCATGGCGACACCGGCGTCGGCCTCGGCGCTTCGCACCAAACTGGTTGGACGGGTTTGGTGGCGTCGCTGATCGATGAGTGGCGCACGCACTGATCACCCCTAATTCCCACCAAGGAGAAAATGCATGAGTTATCAACCCCTGAAGGGTCAAAAAGCCCTCGTGACTGGCGCTAGTTCTGGCATCGGTGCGGGTGTGGCACTGGCGCTGGCCGGTGCCGGCGCCGATGTCGTAGTAAATTACGTTTCCGGCATCGCCAACGCCGTTAAAGTCGTCGATGAGATCAAAGCGGCCGGCGGACATGCGATCGCCATCAAGGCGGATGTGTCGGATGAAGCGCAAGTTGAGGCGATGTTTGAGGAGATGCTGCAGGAGTTTGGCCGAATCGACATCCTAGTTAACAACGCCGGCTTGCAGCAGGACGCGGCATTTGTCGATATGACGCTTGACCAGTGGAACAAGGTGTTGGGGATTAATCTCACTGGCATGTTTCTGTGTTCACGCGCAGCGGTCCGCAATATGGTGAAAAATGGTCCGTTGGAAGGCGTGTCCCTTGCGTCGGGCAAAATCATTTGTATGTCCTCGGTGCACGAAGTGATTCCATGGGCGGGACATGTCAATTACGCCGCATCCAAGGGCGGCGTGAAGCTTTTCATGCAGAGTCTGTCGCAGGAACTAGCGCCGCTCAAAGTTCGGGTTAATTCAATTGGCCCCGGCGCTATCCAAACGCCTATTAACAAGGCTGCTTGGGACACACCAGAGGCATTGAACGCGCTGTTAAAACTGATTCCATATGGCCGCATTGGCAAGCCCTCCGATATCGGCAAGGTGGCGGTATGGTTGGCCTCGGATGATTCCGACTATGTGAATGGCCAGACTATATTTGCCTGCGGCGGCATGACCTTGTATCCGGAATTCGCGGACGGCGGTTAAACCACTACGACCAGGACTTGGTGATGCCAAACCATTTGCCAGAGTACCTGGCCGAAGTTGCAGGAACCGCTTTGATGATGCTGGTCGGCGTCGGCGCAATTGCGTTGATGTGGGCAGAGGTATCGCCGATGCCGGGGCTGATCGAGTCACCGGATCTGCGTCGATTGCTGACTGGCATTATGTTTGCGGGTGGCGCGACCTTAGTGGTCATATCGCCATTGGGTCAGCGCAGCGGGGGGCATTTAAACCCCGCGGTGACCCTGGCGTTTTGGATGAAGGGTAATATCGCCACGATAGACGCGCTGTTCTACGTCGTCGCACAAACGATTGGTGCCCTATTGGGCGTGGGCATTGCTGCGTTGCTGGCTGGCGAAGCGGTGCGTGGCGTGCAATTTGGAATCACGCTGCCCGGTGAGGGTTATTCAGTTACCACGGCGTTTTTTGCCGAGATTGTCATTACCGCTGCGCTGGTTGGGCTTATTTTATTTTGCGTAAATAACCAGCGTTTTGCGCGCTATACGCCGGTTTTGGCCGGTAGCTTAGTCGCCGCTTTGGTATTCATCGAAGCGCCGATATCGGGCACCAGTTTGAATCCGGCGCGCAGCATTGCGCCGGCCATACTGGCCTCTGTTTATGTCCACCAATGGCTTTACATCGTGGCGCCGCTCGTCGGCGCAGTGTGCGCAGTTTGGCTGCATGGCCGCTTATCGGGTTCGCGTCCGTCTACCGGTTGCGCCAAGCTCTACCACACCGAACGTTACCAATGCATTTTCACCAATTGTGGCTATAGCCGTTTTGTCGCGGGCTCTGTAGTGCTGCGTGAGGGTGAAGTGGCAGACCGTGCCTATGTCATTGAAAGTGGAGAGCTCGAAGTTCGCAAGCGCGGCGAAGATGGTGTCGAACACACATTGGCGACGCTCGGCCCGGGCGCCTGGGTGGGCGAAATGGCGCTGCTGCTGGAATTGCCTCGCTCGGCTACGGTGGTAGCCAGCCGTGATTCTGAATTGCGCATGGTGACCTCAGACAATTTCGCGCACGTGATCGCCGAACATCCGGAACAGACCCTCAAATTGTTGAAGCAGTTGTCGGAACGATTGCACGAAGCCGGTCGCAAACTGGTGCTTTAACCTAGAAACCTCAGTTGACCGTTGACCGCTCATCGGCGTTCATAGCTTACTGATTTCGATAGCGATTTCATTGTTTGATGGCCTCACCCATCGGGTAAGCGTCGCTACGGGGCAGATTGCACCGTTCTGGCCGCGCATGGCTGCGTTGCAACTCGTTGGAATAGGCGAGCTATTCCGCCGGTCTGGCGGCGCAGCCGCCAGCCGTTCAAGCCGGCGCGCCGCAGGCGGCGCAAGCCGCCGGCTTTCACCCTCATTGCGCTTATGCCCTCTATCCGGCCCGCAAGCAAAGCTTGCGTGCGTTCGAACCGGCGCGCCGCAGGCGGCGCAAGCCGCCGGTTCTCACCCCATAACCGCACACTCTACCCCGTCCAACTAAGGTTTCTAGGTTTAAGGAGCACTTGCACCCGCTTTTTGCAGCGGAGCTTGCTTCGGACCGTAGCTTCTGGGTATTCGGACTTGTCCGAACGCTGATGCTCGCCGTGGTCCCCGTCACGCTTGCACAACGCGCAATAAGCGGAAGCCAAAGCCGAAGCGTTTGGACACGTCCAAACCCACGAAAGGCGGCAGCGCCGCTCTGTGTTTTCTCTTGAGCTGCCCTTGGTAATAGACAAAATCTATTGATCTGCGCGATTCGTTACATGGCACCAATGTGAAATTCACAATGTGCGGACTGAATGTTGACTTCACCAGTGGCAAGGTTCGCGTCCCTTACATCCTGGATTTCCCCCGTGGTCAACCTCGCAATCTTTCATTCGACGCTTCCGCAGTACCTACGCGCCACCAAGGATGAGGGCGATCAAAAGAATATGCAGGTGGTGTTGGCGACTGATCAGCGTCAAGCGCTGCTGGAAGCCGGTGGCAAGGTCAAGGTCGATGCGTTAGTGGCTGATCTTGGGCTACTTGGCGACACACCTGAGGCGATGATCTCCGAGCTCGAACGCGTTTTGAGGCCCGAATTAACGGTGATTGTCTACGCATTCGCCAAGTGGGAAATCATTGAGCGTCTGCGGGGCCCGCATCGGCAGCTGATGCGAGCGCCGGTCAGTGCGCGCTCGCTACGATCCAATATGCTGGGGCTGATCGTTAAACATTTGACCCAAGCGCCGCCGCAGCCAGCCGCGCCGATCGAAACCGGTTTACTGCGCATCGAACAACAGGCGCCGATGCGACGTTATGACGATATGCAGCTGGCCGCCTTGCAAGATGTAGTCAGCGCTGTGGATTGCGAGTGCCCCAATCAAGTCGCCGATTTAGTTTTGGCACTCACTGCCTTTGAATCCTACTCGGCGCAGTGTCAGAACAAAAATGAAAAAGATGCCAAGATGCACCGTCTGCTGGCGCGCGTGACCGGCCATGCGCGTGCGGTGATGGAATATGGTTTAAAAGAGCTGTGTGCTTTTGAAAATATTGATCCTGCTCAATTAGTTAAGCGTGGAAACAAAGCGGTTGCTTGAACCTGGAAACCTCAGTTGACCGCTTCTAAATACCCATAGCACCATGATTCTGCTGGCTTTTCAGCAAATTTCGCTGTTTCACCCATTGGGTGAGTACGCTACGGGGCAGATTGCACGGTTGTGGCGGTGTGGCGGCGCATGGCTGCGTTGCAACTCGTTGGAATAGAGGAACTATTCCCCCGGTCTGGCGGCGCAAGCCGCCGGTTCTCACCCTCATTGCGCTTATGCCCTCTATCCGGCCCGCAAGCAAAGCTTGCGTGCGTTCGAACCGGCGCGCCGCAGGCGGCGCAAGCCGCCGGCTTTCACCCTCATTGCGCTTATGCCCTCTATCCGGCCCGCAAGCAAAGCTTGCGTGCGTTCGAACCGGCGCGCCGCAGGCGGCGCAAGCCGCCGGTTCTCACCCTCATTGCGCTTATGCCCTCTATCCGGCCCGCAAGCAAAGCTTGCGTACGTTCGAACCGGCGCGCCGCAGGCGGCGCAAGCCGCGGGTTCTCACCCCCCATAACCGCACACTCTATCCCGTCCAACTGAGGTTTCTAGGTTGAATCAACAACGGAAGTTCAACCTAACAACATAAGCACGCGACCGAAGGGCTCGTTCGTCAATAACCTGGACTTTGTGCTCGCCGGCTTGGGCGCGCTGCTTCGTTGCGACTCGCTTGTGTGACGCGCCGCACCTCGCTCATCGGCCCTCGCATCGCATCCCAGTCCGACGGTCTCACGAGCCCTAAGCCAATCACAACAGTCACACCCAGCCGGTCAAATAATAAGTCGCAATAATCACAAACACCGCCAGCGTTTTGATCACGGTGATCGCAAAAATATCTTTGTAGGACTGCCGGTGCGATAAACCGGTTACCGCCAGCAAGGTAATGACCGCGCCATTGTGCGGCAAGGTATCCATACCACCCGAGGCCATCGATGCAACGCGATGCAAAACCTCCATCGGAATACCAGCGGCATTGGCATTGGCGATAAAGGTTTCCGACATCGCTGCTAGTGCAATGCTCATGCCTCCGGATGCCGATCCGGTAATGCCAGCCAACGAGGTGACGGTGATGGCTTGGTTGATCAGCGGATCAGGAATTGCACTCAAGGCATTGGCGACGATTAAAAAGCCGGGCAGGGCGGCGATTACCGCGCCAAATCCATACTCAGAGGCGGTGTTCATCGCGGCCAGCATAGCGCCGCTAATCGCCTGTTTGCTGCTTTCGGCGAAACTCTTAATCACCGGTGCCCAAGCAAAGACCAACACGCTGACAATGCCGACCAGCAGCGCGCCTTGCACCGCCCAAATTGCCGCGACTTTGGGTACTTCCTGTACGACGGGCGCGGCGTTGCCCATCACGGTGGGCACAAAGGAATAGCTGACGCCGTAAATATGGGGAATCCACAGGGTAAACAGCTTGTTACTGATGCCAACCAGCAACAACGGCAAAATTGCGATGAATGGATTTGCCAATGGGCCACCAGCAAAGGGTGCCGGCTCATTGAGCAAATTATCGCCATACCCTTCGCCGGCGGCCACTGCCACACGGCGACGCCATTCCAAATAGCTCATTCCCAGGATCAAAATAAAGATCGCACCGACCACACCCAGTATCGGCGCAGCCCAAGTATCCGTGCCAAAAAAAGAAGTGGGAATGATGTTCTGAATCTGCGGCGAGCCGGGCAGCGCATCCATTGTGAAAGTGAATGCACCTAAGGCGATCGTGCCCGGAATCAAACGTTTGGGGATGTTGCTTTGCCGAAACAACTCAGCCGCAAACGGATACACCGCGAACACCACGACAAACAGCGACACGCCACCGTAGGTCAAAATCGCGCAGACCAACACAATCGACAGTATGGCTCGCTGCGCACCAACCACGCGGATCGTTGCAGCGACGATCGCTTTGGAAAATCCAGAAACTTCGATCAGCTTGCCGAACACCGCGCCGAGCAGAAAGACCGGGAAATAGAGTTTCAGAAAGCCAACCATCTTGTCCATGAACAAGCCGGTGAACATCGGCGCGACCAGCTCAGGATCAGTCAAAAATACCGCGCCGAGTGCCGCCAGCGGCGCAAACAAAATCACGCTGTAGCCGCGATAGGCCACCGCCATCAAAAAAATCAGCGCAGCCAGGACAATCAATAAGGCCATGAGCAGTCGTTGTGCCGAGTTTCAATCACCTGAGTCTGGGTGATTGCTGCAGGCTGCGACAGCGTACAAAAGGGCAGTAAGCGGCAGGTGCCCTTGGTCGCCGACCCGCAGCGAATGTTAGAGTGCGCTTAACAACGCAACTTGGAGCCAGCAAATGCCGCATCGCACCGTCACTTGGCGTGATCGTTTGCGCTATCGCTTCGAGAACACTTTGTCGCGCGGCACGGGCGCCATCATCGCTTGGCTGGCGCTGGCCTCTTTGGTCATCGTGCTCATTTCAGCGTCCGTGTTGGCACTGGCCAATATCGGCAGCGATCCCACCGATAGCGCATCGTCGATTGGCTTCGTCGAAGGCGCTTGGCAAAGCCTGATGCATGCAATGGATGCCGGCAATTTGGCCGGTGATAGCGGCTAGGCGCTGCGCCTGTTAATGCTGCTGGTGACCATCGGCGGCATTTTTATTGTCAGTAGTTTGATCGGTACCATTACTGCCGGCCTGGAATCTAGGCTTACTGAATTACGCAAAGGACGTTCGCGAGTCATTGAACAAGATTTCACCTTGATTCTGGGTTGGTCGACTAAAATCTATTCCATCATTGGCGAATTGATGATCGCCAATGCCAATCAGAAACAGCCGCGCATCGTCATTCTGGCCAATCGCGATAAAGTCGAAATGGATGACGATATTCGCGCCAAGTTTCCCAGCACCGGCAATGTGAAGGTCATCTGTCGCAGTGGTGACCCGCTCGATCTGGATGATCTGACGGTGGTCACGCCAAACGCAGCGCGTTCGATCATCATTCTGGCGCCGGATGAGGAAAACCCTGATATCCACGTCATTAAGTCGGTGTTGGCACTGACCAATAACCCTGATCGCCGCGCTGAGCCTTTCCATATTGTGGCAGAGATTCGCGATCAGCGTAATTTAGAGGCCGCTGAATTGGTCGGTGGCAAAGAAGCAATTTACGTGCGCGGCGATGATTTGATTGCGCGAGTAACTGCACAGACGTGTAGGCAATCGGGTTTGAGTGTGGTTTATACTGAATTGCTGGATTTCGACGGCGCTGAAATCTACGTCAAACCTGAAGCAGCGCTGGTCGGCAAAAATTATCGAGCGATGATCGACGCGTATAGCAATTCAGCCGTTCTCGGTTTGATGCGCGCCAATGGCGAAACCTTGATAAACCCGCCGATGGACACGATTTTCCAAAGTGGGGATCGCGTTATTGCCATTAGCGAAGACGATGACACGCTAGTGTTATCCGACGACGATTTGGCGCGCGCCGATGAAAACGCAATCATTCCAGCACCTACGCGCAATGCGGTGCCCGAGCGCACGCTGGTGCTCGGTTGGAACCCAAAAGGCGAGGCGATACTGCGCGAACTTGACAACTACGTGGCAGAAGGATCGGAAGTGGTGGTGATGTGCAAAAGCGAAGGCGTGCGCGAGAAATTGCTGGTTTTATCGAAAGCCATGCAAAAGCAGCGCCTGCGTTTTGCAGAAGGGGATACCAGCAGCCGAGCCATGCTCGACGCAGTAAAAGTATACAGCTATGACCATATTATTTTGCTCAGCTATAGCGAATTGCCGGTGCAACAGGCAGACGCGCAAACGCTGATCACTTTGTTGCATCTGCGCAATATCGCTGAGCAGCAACAGGTTGATTTGAATATCGTCAGCGAAATGATGGATCTACGCAATCGCACGCTGGCCCAAGTGGCGCGCGCCGACGATTTCATCGTCAGCGATAAATTGGTCAGTTTGATGATTTCTCAATTAGCCGAAAACAAAGCGCTCGATCAAGTCATCGGCAATTTGTTCAATACCGAAGGTTCAGAGATCTACATCCGGCCCATTCAGGATTACATTAAAACCGACCGCATGGTCGACTTCTACACACTCAGCGAATCCGCCGCACGGCGTGGCGAAACCGCAATCGGTTATCGGCAACTGGTCTTCAAAGAAGACGCCACCCGCGGATATGGCGTCAAACTCAATCCAAAAAAGACCGAGAAAGTTCGTTTTGGCGCCAGCGACATGATCGTGGTACTGGCGGAGCATTGAGCTTTAGATAGTGCGAACATCCTGGCTAGGTTCACATCGGCACAGCACTGCCAGGTTGACAGAAAAAACCAGACAATGCAGAAAAAGCGTCAGCGCACAGCGCCGAGCCAGAGCCGAGGCTTTGGTGGGTTCGATCTGTGATCGAACGCTTCTCCGCCACCATGCAGGAACAGCGTCAGCGCACAGCGCTGACCCACCAGAATCCGCTGTCTTTCCCCCCGTCGTTTGATTTCGGCTGTGTGAAATGACAGCGACCATGGATCACAACATCAGTTTGACTCGCACCCCAAACGCTGGACGCTCGCGGCCATTGACACGAAAGTAGCGGCCCTCTAATCTGCACGGCTCACGGCTGAGCGATGCTTTCCCGTGAGTATGCCGAGGTGGCGGAATTGGTAGACGCACTAGTTTCAGGTACTAGCGGGGCAACTCGTGAAGGTTCGAGTCCTTTCCTCGGCACCAATTGAACATCCGGACGGGTCCAAAGCCCTCCGACGAAACAAAGAAAACCCCGCTACGGCGGGGTTTTGTCGTTCTAGCAGCTATCGGGCTTTGCGCCTGAGACGCGCAACCCGAAGGGCTTTGATCGCTACCCACTCACATGGCGCCATTGACATCGTTGAGCAGATTGCTGACCGCCACATCGCCGCCCCCAGCTCAGTCAACCGCCGTCCATACACTGTCCTGGTAGCGGGTCAGACCCCGCATGGATCCAAACCACAAGCTGCCATCGTCAGCCAATTTCACGATATCGATGATGTTTGCACGTAGCGCTGGCGTATTCTCGACATTGAAAACCCGAAATCGCACGCCATCAAATCGAGCGACACCGTTTTGTGTGGTCAGCCAAAGGTAGCCGGTAGCGTCTTGGGTGATCGACAACACCGACAATTGCGGCAGTCCATTTTCGATGCTCCAGCGGTCAATGACGTAATTGCGAAAAGCGCGGTCGGGGTCGAGTGCGGTCGCCGCCAGCGAATAGAGCAGTAGCGCTGTTCCGCACAGAAATACTCGCCACCCCTGAGAGAGGTCGAGCAACGCCCGCGCAACTGGCAGCAATCCGACAAGCAAAGTAATCTTCAACCTAGAAACCTCAGTTGGACGGGGTAGAGTGTGCGGTTATGGGGGGTGAGAACCGGCGGCTTGCGCCGCCTGCGGCACGCCGGTTCGAACGCACGCAAGCTTTGCTTGCGGGCCGGATAGAGGGCATAAGCGCAATGAGGCGGAATAATTATTCTATTCCAACGAGTTGCAACGCCGCCATGCGCCCCCAGAACCGTGCAATCTGCCCCGTAGCGCACTCACCCACATGGTGAATGAGTCAATCTGCTGAAATGTCACAAGAATCATCAAGCTACGCCACTCGAAAGCGGTCAACTGAGGTTTCTAGGTTCAAAGTTCCGAGGCAGGTGAGTCGTCGATTGTAGTCGTAATGTAAACCTCAAATGCGGTCCATACCGGACCGTTCGCCTTACCGATAGAGATGGTCAAAAATATGCACAGTCGAACCAGCGAACCGGTCAAATTCGAACGCGATTGCGCCGCCATCATGGTGCCCAGCGGTGAGCAAGTCAGCTTGCCGGCAGGCAGCGTGGGCTACATCACGCAGTCGCTGGGCGGAAGTTTTACGGTGTACGTAGAAGGTAATTTGTTTCGCATCGCCGGCACCGACGCCGATGCGATCGGTAAAACGGCGATGGCGCTGCCCGCCTTGGCTGAAGGCGCGAGTGATGCCGACGTCGAGGTGCTGCTCTGGGAACAATTACGTACCTGCTTTGATCCAGAGATTCCGGTGGACATTGTCGAGTTGGGCCTAGTTTACGAATGCAATCTGTTTCGTTTGAGCGATGGTCTGCGGCGCGTGGAAATCAAGATGACGCTCACCGCGCCAGGCTGCGGTATGGGCGAAACCTTAATCAGCGATGTGCGTTCCAAGGTTGAGTTGGTGCCGACCATCTGCGAAGCCGATGTCGAACTGGTTTTCGACCCACCTTGGAATCAAAACATGATGAGTGAGGCGGCAAAACTGGAAACCGGCATGCTGTAGGAGGGGAGCAGACAGATGCTCGGCCGGCATGTTCGCGCACCGGAAGAGCGCAAAGCCAACAGCGCCGACTACAAGTCGGCGATCCAGATCGCCCCTGGAGCGCCGAGTTGCACTCGGCATAGCTAACCCCCCCCTCGTCAGCGCTCGTCAGCGGCCACGCCGTACGGAAGCTAGGGCATCAATAGGGTGCGCAGGCGAGCGCTGGCATAGCGACCTGCGCTATCAATGGCGACCAGATGCTGATCGCCGGCTGTTTCGAAACGCAAATCGAGCATTGCCGGACCCTTGGTACTGCCGATGTAGCGGTCATTCAACAGCCAGCTAATGTCGCCGTCGGCACCCAATGCCTGTACCCGTGCGCTGATGGGGCCGCGGCGATTGCTGGGCGTGCGCAATACGCTGCCATCGCGAATACCGGCAATACGTAGCCCGGTGCTGTATTCGTCGTTAACGCAGCCCGCTGCCAGGTCCGGCAATTGCGAACGTTCGCGCAGGCCGGTCGACAGCCACGGATAAGCGAGCGCCGGCCAGCGCGCGACGGTGACTAATTCGGCATCGGCGCGCAAACAACTCAAGTTGCGCCGGCGGCCGGTTTTTGCATCGCGCCAATACTGCAGCAAGGCGCCTTGCCAGGTGCCAATCTCGCGATCGGCGAAGGTCGGTGGCACGCTGCCATCCAACACCCACGCGTCCCAACGACGGTGACAATGCCGGGCTTGATTGGCATCAAATAGGCCGCCCAGTGGCCAACAAATTTCCTTCTGACTGACACTGGCCGGTGGCGGAGACAAATCGCGTGTTTGCCGGGTCGGCAAACTGTCGGCAATTTCGATCAACAAGGGCAGGGCGGTGATGGCGCCAAATTGACCGGGTTGCGGCGTGCCATCGGGCCGACCAATCCACACGCCGATGGTGTGCTCCGGAGTCACCGCCAACGCCCAACTGTCGCGAAATCCATAACTAGTCCCAGTTTTCCACGCTAGGCTTACGCGACTCGCGGTGTCGATGCTTTGCGTGCCCAGATTGTCATTCGGATCGCGCTCCAGCATGCGGCGCACGATCCAAGCGGCGCCTTCGCTCATCAGGAACTTTTCGTGGATGGCATCGGTGGGCTGCAAGCGAGGCTTGGCGGCGCGCCCGCCGCGGGCCAGTGCTACATAGGTGCCGACCAATTCTTCCAGCGAAGTGGCGCCGCCGCCGAGGATCAACGCCAGATTGGGTCTGGCGCCTTCCGCCATGCGTAGGCGCAGTCCGGCGTTTTCTAGCGTCGATGCGAAACGCACCACACCCACGCGATCGAGCAAATCGACCGCCGGCACATTGAGCGACAGGCGCAAAGCTTGCGTGGCGCTCACCGGTCCTTGGTAGCGCTCCATGAAATTACTGGGTTGGTAACCATCGAAAGATTGTGGCGCGTCGACCAATAAACTCATCGAGTGAATCAGCCCTTGATCCAAGGCCATCGCGTACAACATGGGTTTCAGCGTGGAACCGGGCGAACGCACGGCGCTCACCATATCGACATGGCCAGCGCGCGTTGCATCCAGCAAGTCCGCTGAACCGACATACGCCAAGGTATCCAGCGTGGCGTTGTGCACGACCAGCGCGGCGACAGAATTACGCGCCGGCAAGCGTCGCACATACGCGCTGACTCGCGCTTCCACGCGTTGCTGGATGGCAGCGTCGATGGTGCTTTGCATAATCGCAGCATTGCCGGTGCGCGCGCGCAAACGCTGGGCGAGCAAGGCGGCACGCATCGGTGCGCGTAACCGACGGGCGGCGACCTGTTCGAGGCGCGCATCTTGCGCCCGCGCGGCACTCCATACACCGAATTCCACCAGCCGCTCAATGACTTTGTCGCGCGCGGCTTGGGCAGCTGCTGGGTGTCGATCAGGTCGCCAACGGCTCGGAGCTTGCGGCAAAACCACCAGCAAGGCCGCTTCGGCATCGCTGAGTTGCGCTGCCGATTTGCCTAAATAAGCGTGACTCGCCGCTTGTACACCCTCAATCGCACCGCCAAACGGCGCCAGATTCAGGTACATCGCGAGGATTTGCGATTTCTCGAAGCGCCATTCCAATTGCAGCGCGCGCCAGGTTTGTTTCAATTTGCCCAAGGGCGTTCGCGGGATCGGCTCCAGTAATCGTGCAACTTGCATGGTCAATGTCGATCCGCCAGAAACCACGCGACCGTGCCAAGCGAATTGCGCGATGGCACGCAGCAAGCTGACGGGATTGACACCCGGGTGTCGAAAGAACCAGCGATCTTCGTAATTGATCAGGGCGGTCAGATACGCAGGCGCGACCTCATGCAGCGCAATTCGATAGCGCCAAACGCCATTGGCATCGGCAAAAGCGCGCAGTGGTGTACCGTCGCGCGCCAGCACCAGCGAACTGCCCGGCGCGTTTATTCGGGTTAACGATGGGGGATCGAAATGGTCGACAAGCCAAAGCAAACCGACCAGCAGCAGGGGAATGGCCAGTAACGATAATCCTGGCAACCTCATGGATTGAGCCATGGTGGGTTCGGCCTGCGCTTCATCGGTCGAACGCTTTTCGTCGTTGCGCCGAAGAGTCCGCGCACAGCGCGGGCCCGATGCTGCGCGCCACCGTCAATCAACAACCTATGGTGCCACCACTTTCAATCGAATATTTGGCGTGGTGCCAATGGCGCGCAATTCGGGGCGATACATGTCTTCGACGAAACTCGCCGGAATCAGATATTCGCCTGGGGAAACCGCGCGCACCAAATAATACAGATCCACTTCACCAGCGGCATCCAGTGCAATGGCCGCGACATAACGATCTTCGCGGTATTCCTGAAAGCGCACATTGGCCGAATAACTGCGCCATTCATCCAGATTAGTGCCTTCGATCACTAAATCGGCGAGTTGTTTGCTGTCCATCAAATTAAGGTTCTCAATTTCTAGCCCGCCGGGCAAATGGTCGATCACTAATGCGTCTGCTAAGCGCTCAGTCGCGCCCACTTTGAGGTGCACAACCAACCCTTCGCCCTCTTTGAGTGTGTCACCACTGAATTTGCTGCCGTCGTGGCGATACCAAGTCGATTGCACGCTGACACCGTTATTGCTGGCGGGTGGCGCAGTGGTTGGCACGCCCACGGTGTCTTGCACTAGGAAATACGGCCCGGCGCTGCTGATATCCAGGCTGGCACCGGCACGCAAATCTTCGATTACCAGATCCCGTGAGAACCAGCCTTGGCTGCTGAAACCCTCGTTAATCCCGCCAATCACCAAAGCACCGGCCAGCGTGTCGTTGCCCCCCGCTAGCGCGCGGGCCAGTTTGACCAACGCAATGGCATCATGCGTGCCGATCCAACGCGCCGCTTGCGCCTCTTGGCCTACACGCAATACACGCCCGCGCTCGCTCGCTGGCAGAAAGCCGTGCTGTGCGGCCAGCGCCAAACTGTCAGCGCGATCGCCCAGGCCACTGTAATAATCGCCCCAATACTCATTACCACGCTCGAATTTTTCACCCAGAGCCAGTTTTGCCGCGGCATTGGCGCGTTCATTGTCACCCGCCAGTTTTAACGCGACCGCCAAACGCATCAGCGGCAATGCGCCGCGCGCCATATCTTTGCTGTTGTCGAAAACATTACGCAAAGTGCCAAGGGGCGCTTGATTGACGCGCGCCAAGACCATGCCGGCATGGGCATTAAATGCCAACCGCACGTGATCAGCAGCTTCGCCCCAAACGCGTTCCCAGGAAACCACGCCGCCTGCCAATAAATCTTCGCGCAGTCGCTCCAGCGATTTCTGCATTAACTTAGCCGGCACTGCGAATCCGGCTGCTTGCGCGTCTTGCAAAAATTCGACCACATACGGTGTGATTAATGGATCGGAATAATCGCTGCTGCCCGGCCAAAAGCTGAAATGGCCGCTATCCAATTGCATAGACGCAATGCGATCAATGGCAAACTGCACATTGGCACTGCGTTTGGCGGCATCAATCGGGCTCATGCCCAGCGCTTTGCTGCCCGCTTCGTCTAGCAATAAATACGGGAAACCCTTGCTGGTGGTTTGTTCAATACAGCCGTAGGGATAATCGAGCAAATCACCCAATAGGCGCCCCAGTGGCAGTGGCACACGGGTGGATGCGCTCACGCGTGAGCGCACCGTTGCGGGGAGCAATCCTTGTGTGGACGCCGCCAGGTCAACGCTGCCAGGTCCGGTCAATTGTTCAACGCGACTGCGACGCTCGTTGGGAAACGGCGAACGCACGGTGACTTCCCATTCGCGATTGAGTTTGATGCCAGTGCCGTTGGCCGACAATCGGAAGCGCCCGACGCCGGTATCGCCCAGCGCAATAAGCGGGAAACGCAGCGTGGTGCGCGCGTTGTCGGCCAAAGTGACCTGGCGCGCCGCTTGCAAAATGCTAATCGGCATATCGGCGTCGAAACGCACATCGAAGGTCTGCGCGCTGCCAGACAGGTTTTGCAGATCCAAAGTTAAGGTCGCAAGGTCGCCCGGTGCCATGACCCGCGGCGTGCTGACCTCGGCGATCAGCGGCGCGCGCACCAAAGTTTCAGTGCTGGCCGAGCCGTAGCGATCCTCCCCAAATACCAGTGCTGACACCCGCAAGGCGCCGTTGAAATCAGGAACTGCCAAGCTGATGTTGGCTTTGCCAGCCGCGTCTAGCTTGACCTGGCCGCTGAACAAATCGACCGTCAGTACCTTGGCGGTGGGTCGACGCGCTTGTGGCAAACCGGGCACTGCCAGATCGCCGCCAAATTTGAGTCGCGCGCGCTCGCCGGCCAGCGCTTCGATGATACGGCCATACAAATCAAAGGCTTCCACCGCGTAGCGGCGTTTGCCAAAGAAATACTTGACCGCATCGGGCAGCGGGAATTGGGTGATGTTGAGAATGCCCTGATCGACCGCCGAGACCGTCACATAGGCGTTTAAGCCCGCTAGTTTGGGTGCCGACACCGCAACCTTGAGGGCCTCGTTGGGGCGCATGCGCTCTGGCGCGGTGATCTCAACGGCAATGCTGCGATCGCTGCGGTCAATCGGCACATGCACGATGCCCACCGCGCGCGAAGGCGTGATCTTGTCGCTTGCGGTCCCCGGGCGGAACACCAATGCGGTGATGTAAACATCGTGGCGCTCCCAGCTTTCATCAACATTCAGCCGGATTTGCATACCAGCGCGCGCATCGAAGGCTTGGCTATGCAGCAGGTGATCGGTCTCCACTAGCAGCAGACCAGGGCCGTCGTGCGGTGGCGTCAAGGTCAGAGTGAGTCGCTCGCCCGCGCGATACTGGTTTTTGTCGAGTGCTATTTTCACTTTGTCTGGGCGCGCATCCACACCCCGATTGTCGTCGGCGTAACTCCAGCCGGCGGTGAATGGATAACGGGTGGTCAAACCGGTGACAGGGTCAGTAATGTCGAGCCGATACGGTCCCCAGTTCACGTTGAAAGCAATACGGCCGGGGTTTTCTCCAGGTAAATCGAGCGCGCGCTGTTCGACTTCCACAAAGCGCTGCGTGTAATCAACCCGCCAGCCCAAGGAACTGTCGTAGGTCCAAGTGTAATCGCGGTCTTCGCGAATCAGTTTTGCTTGCAGGCCTGTTGCAGCGACGCGCGTGCCGTCGGCTTGTACCTTGAGCACCTCAAACGCGGCTTCCTGCTGGCTATTTAAATTCTCTGGATCAAATAATGGACGCACGCCCACCAGTTGATTGGCCGGCCAAATCGTGCGCTTCAAGATACGCGATACCGGTCGACCACCGCTCTCAAACAAACTGCCATAGAGCGAAACGGCGATCGGGCCCGCCAACGCACCGGGCTCTAGTGCCAGAGACTGAGTCAGTTTGCCGTTGGCGTCCAAACTGACATCGATTGCGTCAACCGGCTCTTTCGACGGTGGATTGACCGGATCGCCAAATACATAACCCTTCAATCCTTCAACCGGGTTGGTGTCGATCGCATAACTGAGTTTACCGGTAAAACGATTGCCCGCAGCTGGCGCACCGTACAAATAAGCGCCATCTACGCTGAAATCCAAGGTGTCGCCCGCTGCCAACTGGGTCTGGCTACTCTCCAGGTTCAGTTTCATGCGCTCCGGCAGAAACTCTTCAATGCGCAAATCAAAACTGTGCGCGGCTTTCGACCCACTGGGATCAGGGCTGAGTTCCAGGCGCCAGCGGCCGGTGGGCACATCGCTGCTCATCGCGCGTTCGTACAGATAATAACCGCCGTCCATCGGGCGCAGTTGGGAACTGGCGTAGGCTCGACCGTCTGGCTGTTTGAGCGTCGCAAACAGGGGCTGCGTGCCCTGCAGCGGCTTACCATCAAAATCACGTAATAACGCCGCTACCCGCAGCGGTTCGCCTGGACGATATAAATCGCGGCCCGACCACATGAACACACTAACATCCGCAGCAGTGCTGCCATCCACGGCAAATTCCGATAAATCTAATGCAGGCTGACTGAATCCCAGCAAAGAGATTTGTTCACCGCGCTTGCCGATTAATACATGAGTGGTATTAATGCGGTAATCCAGGTTGGCAGTGCCATTGCTATCCGAACTGCCGCTGGCGACCACAGCGCCATTGACATCCAATACCGAAAGTTCAACTCCACTTAAGGGTTCGCCGTCGGCCAGCGAGCGCGTCGCCACCCACAGGTGATCACGATGCACTCGCACATGCAGGCCAATATCGCTCCGCACAAAATACGTTGTCTGATATTCGCCCTCGAATTCGGCGGTGGGTTTCAATAGTGCAAAATACAAACCCGGCGCAGCCAATTCGTCGATCTGGTGCACCGGTAAATGGGTGGTTTTGCGTTCGTTCGGCGCTGAATTAATAACAAATCGATTCAGATAAACAGAATCGGCCATGGTTTTCAGCTCATTGAGTCCCCAATAGCCGCGGCGCCCGCCACTTTGAAATTCCGCTAGAAAACGCGGCAAGCTGCTGGCGCGCACCCGGAAAAACTCGACATCCACCTCAGTAATATTGACGCTGATGATGGGTAAGCCATCGGTGCCTTGACTGGGCAGCACGCTGCCCTGGCTGGCAAAACCGACAGCGGGCGGCAGGTCCACCGATTCCACGTCGCGGCTTAAACCCGCGGCAAGCGTGCTGCCGTCGGCTGCCACCACGCCGGGACGAATTTCTACCTTGAACTTTTCCTGTGCTTTGACGTGCGGGAATCGCGCTAGACGGCCGCCTTCGGAGGTGACCCATGCCCCATCCACGGCTTGGCCCTGCGCATCGCGTACGATCAGAAACTGCGACAGGTCTTGTGCTTCCGCCAAAGGCCTGGAAAAACGCAACGTCAATGCCGGGCGTCCGTCGCTCGCCTCGCCGGTGACCGACAACACCTCAAAAACGCTAGACGCGTCGGGAGCGGGCTGCTTCGCACTCAGCGGGGTGGGTGTCGGTGTTGGGTCTTTACAAGCTGGCAGCAAACCTAGGAGCCCGAAAAACAGGATCCACAGACTGAGTTGTCGCCAACCGCGCTGGTGTGTCGCGCTGTTGAGTCTGCGTTGTGCGGACAATGAGGACATGCCTAACTCCTGGGTGAATGCATCACTCCGATTGTAGAGCGCGGCTCGGCGGTTTGCTCAACTAGCGTTTGAGTAGGTTTTTGCGTCGATGTGGGATGTCCCGTTGGCAAGCCCAAGCCCGTTTGCATGTTTGTCAGAGCCCGTCCTCGTCAAGACTTCAAAAGGATGAGCTTGCTACTGTCGCGCAATCAGCGTGAAATGCGCAACTTAGATACGACGCTACGCTTTAGGAGACCTTTGTGAACTTAGATCGACAAACATTTGCCAATCTTCGAGGCCCTCGGGCGCATGCCTGGATGTGGATTTGCATGCTGTGCTTGGCCATCACCGCCATCCCAGCGCTTGCTCAGTCTGGCCGCGGGTTGCAGACCGACTTGCGGTTGGTGGTAAGCGACTTGCCTGACCCGGTGCTAGTGGGCCAACCGGTCACCTATTTTTTTAATGTTGCGAATCAAGGGAAGGCCAGTGCCACCGGGCTGACTCTGGTGGTGTTCTTCTCGAATACCCTTACGCCGATCGTCGAACCCACGCCCGGCTGGAGTTGTTCAGTTTCTTCTGTCATTAACTGTCTCTATTTGTCGCCAATGCCTGCGCCCGGTTCGGCAGTATTGCCGCTGCGCTTCACGGCGCCAGCGTCACCACAAACGGTGCAAGTCACTGGAACTGCGACGGCCAACGAATCCGAATTCAGTCCTGGCGACAATTCAAGTATTCAGCAAACTACCGCAGTGGTGTTTGGCAGTGCCGATCTCACCTTGAGTTTGGCTCCCAGTGCGCCGTCGGCATCGCTCGGCACTCCGGTCAGCTTCACTGCCAATGTGGCCAACGCCGGACCGGGCAATGCGCCGGCACTGCAGGTCACTGGAACTCTGGGTGGCTCCTTTGTGTTCAGCAATTTCAGCATTCCCTCTTCTTGGTCGTGCACGCAGGGTAACGGTACGATCAGCTGCAATTATTTGGGCGGTAGCCCGAGCGGAACACTCGCCAACGGTGTCGCCGCAGCGCCGATTGTGATCAATGGCGTTGCCGGCCCTACCGTGGGACCGGCGACCCTTAGTTTGCTAGCCAGTTCGGGCACTACGGACCCAAGTCCCGCTGGCAACTCCGCCAGCATCGCGGTGACTGCAGCTGGCATACCCGCGGTTGATTTAGCCCTCAACAAGACGGTTGTAGGCACGCAGCCCATTCCGCGTAATGTCGGATTCACTTATCGGCTGTCGGTGCAGAATTTGGCTAGTAGCAACCAAACGGCCAACTCAATAGTGATCACGGATATTTTGCCCGCGGGCATCGCATTGCAGTCATTTAGCGGTGCGGGATGGACTTGCAGCGGCGCGGTGACTTGTAACTACGCTCCCAGCTTAGGTATCGGTCAAAATGCGGTGCCCCTTGACTTGCAAGTCATTTATAACAATGCCGTCCCACCCAATGGCATCGTTATTTCTAACAGTGCCACCGTCAGTAGCGCCGATCCTGATCCGCAGCCGGCAAACAACCAATCGACCGTGGCGGCCAGCTTTCGCGCTAATGCTGATTTAAACGTGGAATTCTTAGGCCCGACGGAGGTTTTTGGCGGCGAATTCTTTGCTGTGGATTTAGTGGCCCGAAACTTAGGGCCTGATATTGCCGGCAATGTGGTGGTGACGGGCACTATCGCCAATGGTTTCACCGTGGGCGTGGTCAGTGGAGGCGCCGGCTGGTCTTGTTTGGCTTCGGGACAAAACGTCAATTGCCAGCGGCCAGCCTTGCCCGTTGGCAACAGTACCGCAGCCAGTTTGGTGCTGACGGCCCCGCCAACGCAGGGCGGACCGTTTGCGCAAACGGCCACGATCAGCGGATCAAGTTTTGATCCCGATTCGGGCAACAATTCCAGTTCGCTGGGGGTCAGTGTCCTTGGCCGTAACGTGGGCCTTCAACTCAGCATGTCGGACAGTGCTGATCCAGTTACCGTCAATACGCCGTTCTCATATCTATTAACGGTGACAAATCTAGGCGATATCTCCCAGTCAGGTTTGAATATAGACAATGCCCTGCCGGCGAATATGAGTTACCTGGGTTATGAGAGTGATGATTGGGAATGCACTGCTAGCAGCGGAGCCCAAGTTGTGGTCAATTGCATTAGCCCTGGCACTGAATTGGGCCCGGACGAAAGTATTTCGGTTGCCTTGCTAGTAAGTTCAAGTACGCCCGGAACGGTAACCAACAGTGCGCTGGTCAATACCGAGTTAAATCAGTCCGGCGTGCGAGCCAGCGAGACCACCACTATTATCCGCGGGGCTTTCCTGGAATTAACCAAACGTGCGCGCAACGCATCGATCGAATTGGGAAGCAATGCGATATTTGATTTGACGGTCAGCAATCCTAGCCAGATTGATGCGTCCAACGTCGTGTTGAGGGACGATCTGCCCGCCGGCTTAGATGCAGTAAGCGCGAGCGGCACCGGATGGGTCTGCACCATTCAGAGTCCGCGCATAGAATGCACCAGGCCGACCGTCGCAGCTTCTAGCAGCAGCGTCGTGGTCATTGAGGCGCGCCCGACAAATGCCGGGCGCTATGTCAATCGCGCGCAGGTCCAGTTTGGCAACAACCCAGCAGTGCTTGCCAATGATGCAGTAACGGTTACTGCGCCGCCCGCCGCTGCTGCCGATCTGTCATTGCAAATGACCGCGAGCGCTAATGCGGTGATTCGCGGCAATGACTTTTCCTATCTGCTGCGTGTGAGCAACCTCGGACCTTCCGCGGCGACGATGGTGCGCTTGACGGATGTCTTGCCCGCGAACGTGGCGTTCTTGGGTACTAGCAGCGCCAACTGGGTTTGTCAGGCTGGCCCGCCAGTTGTATGTCAGTTGAGCGGCGAATTGGCTGCCAGCGCAGATTCCAATTTGACCCTCAATGTACGTGCCGTGGCAGTGGGAACAGCGGACAACCAAGCATCTGTGAGTGCGTCGCAAACAGATCCGAATGGAAACAATAACAGCGCTAATGTAAGCACGCAGATCGGCGAGGAGCCGGTCGTAACGGCCGACGTCGGTGTACAACTGAGCGGCCCAACGTCGGTCATCGCAGGTGGTCAGATCACGATCAACACTGCGGCCAGTAGTGCTGGCCCGGGTGCGGCCAGCGGTCTGTCTGTTGCCACGACAATCCCCGCCGGATTTTCCATCACGACGGTCAATGCAGGCACTGATTGGACCTGCGCCACGGTGGGACAGGTGGTGAATTGCGCGCGCGCCGCGTTGGCAGTTGCGTCGGGTAGCAGCAACGTCGCTGCGATCACCTTGACCGCGCTGGCAACCGCAGCAGGAGCCAATCAGGTTTCCGCAACGATCGGTTCAACAAGCGCCGATTCGAATGGCAGTAACAACAGCAGCGCGTTGACAGTGAACATCACGCCGCAGCTAGTTACTTTGAGTCTGAGAAAATCCGACAGCGTTGATCCGGTTGGGGTCAACACCCCGTTCGATTACGCGTTGACGGTCACCAATACTGGAAACGTCGTCCAGGATGGCCTGCAAATCGTTGACACCTTGCCAGCCGGCCTGAGCTATCTCAGCTTCAGCGGATTGGGTTGGACCTGCACGTCGGCTGGCAGCCCCGCAGTGGTGAGCTGTGCCAGCGCTGCCAGCTTGGCGCCAAATGCGAGCAGCACCGTGAGCCTTCGTGTGTCGGCCGCAGCCCCAGCCTTGTTAACCAATCAGGCGCAGGCACGCTCGGCGCAAAATGCGACCGCCAACGCTACCGAGACCACGCGAATCACCGGCCCCTCGGCAGACCTCAGCGTGCAGGTGGCCGCTCCCGCTTCAGTGATTGGCGGCAGCAGCTTGACGGTGAATCTAAGCGCTGGCAATGCGGGTCCTGATGCTGCCAATACGGTGGTCGTCAACACACAGATCGCCACTGAATTGGTGATCAGTCAGGTGACACAAGCCACGGGCTGGGTCTGCACGAATACGGCGCATGCTGTCAACTGCCAACGATCGACTTTCGCTCCAGGCAGTGGCAGCGTGGCAACGCTGACTCTGACCGCACCAAACACAGCGGGCGGGCCCTTGGCGATTAATACGTCGATCAGTGGTGCAAGTCTTGATCCCAACCAAGCCAACAATGCGAGTACTGCATCCTTGACCGTGACCGGTCGCACCGCTGGTTTGAGCTTGACCAAGACCGACAGCGTTGATCCGGTGGAACTGGACACGCCATTTGACTATGTGTTGACCGTCACCAACAACGGCAACGTCGCGCAGGACGCGGTGCGCATCATTGATACGCTACCAGCGGGTTTGACCTACCTGAGTTTCACCGGTGCGGGTTGGAGCTGCAGTGCCGCTGGAACACCGGCCGAAGTGAGTTGTTCCAATCCGGCTCCGTTGGCGGCTGGAGCCAGCAGCGTGGTCACTTTAAGCGTCAAAGCAACGGCGGCCGGCACGCTCACCAACTCGGCGCGTTCGCAATCCACGCAGACGCCAGCCGGCGGAACCGCTACTCAATCCACCACTGTTCGCGGTGCGCCGAGCCTGTCGTTGACCAAGCGCGCGCGGACCAGCACGATTCAAGTTGGAAGTACTGCGGTTTTCGATGTAACCGTGGCCAACACCGGCCCAGTCGATGCAAGCAACTTAGTTCTGATCGACGATCTACCGGTCGGCAGTGACAATGTCAGCGCTCGCGGTGACGGCTGGGTGTGCACGGTCGCAAGCGCGCAAGTCGTACGGGTCGAGTGCCGACGCGCAGGTTTGGCGCGCGCGACCAGCAGTGTCGTGACCGTGGAAGCAAAGCCACGAACCGCCGGCACCTATGTTAATCGGGCACAGGTGCAAGCGGATCGCGTCGCAGTGCTGTTTGCCACCGATTCGGTGATCGTTAGTGATCCGCCACCGCCGCCTGCAACGGCGGATCTGGAAGTGACCGCAACGGCGCCGTCCTCCGTGGCGCCCGGCGCGCGGGTTGATGTGCAAGCTCGTATTCGCAACGTCGGTCCGAGCGCAGCCGCGAACGTAGTTTTCCTGGCGCCAGTCTCCGGTCCTTGGGCACTGCAGAGTGGGTCGGGTGCGGGGTTCACCTGCACCGTGATCGCTGGTGGCTTGGATTGTCGCGGTGCGTCGTTGGCGGCGGGTGCGAGTGTCGATCTGCAATTGCAAGGGCAGGCCAATGCCACCGCGAATGCGGCGCTGGTCTCGCGCTTGAGCGTTGCGTCCGGTACCACGGATCCGGTGGCAGCCAATAACGCCGCCACCGTCAGCATTGCCATCGCGACACCCCCGCCGCAATCGGCCGACCTCAGCATCAGCAAGACCGATAGCGTAGATCCGGTCACCTTTGGTGAGCGCTTCACCTACACACTGACGGCGCGCAACCTGGGCCCAAGTTCCGCTAGCAATGTGATCATTCGCGATCCACTGCCGGCGGGTTTGGTGTTCGTCTCCGCGGCTGGAGCAGGTTTGACCTGCACCGGTGGCGGCGTCATCGATTGTCGCGCCAGTTCGGCGCTGGCCAGCGGACAACAGTTGGTGGTGACGGTGACCGTCGATGCGCCCTCGGTTCGGGGTTCCATCACCAATCAAGCCACCGTGGAATCGAGCACGACCGATCCGGTCGCTAGCAATAACCGTGCATCACAATCGACGGCAGTGGAAGCGCCAGAAGGCAGCGAAGGTGAAGACGCGCTGATGCCGGGCACGGCAGGCGATACCATCGCCGGCGATGCGGTGGGACCGGTGGTAGCCCTCTGCGACAATTCCACCGGCCAAGTGTCGACGCTTTGTGATGCCCTCTACCGAGACGCAGCGGCGGGTCGCGATGACCAAGTCAATGAAGCACTACGGTCGCTGTATCCGGAAGAAGTGCTAGCGCAGCACGCTTCACTCAATCAGTTGGCCAATACCCAAGTCCTCAATATCGACGCGCGTATGGCAGAACTACGCGGCGGCGGCGGTGGCGGCTTCAGCACATCGGGACTGACCGTCATTAACGGCAGTCAAGCTATTCCGGTGGGCTTATTGCAGAGCCTGTTTGAGAACGATGAAGAGCCGCAGATTGGTGGCACGGGTGACCTGATCAGTCCGTGGGGTTTCTTTGTCAACGGCAGTATTACTCGCGGTGATCAACGCATTAACTCCACGGAACGCGAGGTCGTTCAAGACTTCGATTCAGTTGGAATCACCGCCGGTGTTGATTATCGACGCAGCGCGCGCTGGGTCATGGGTGCAGCGCTTGGTTATAACCGATTTGATTCCAATTTGACCGACCTTGGTCGCCTAGAAACTGATGGATTTACCCTGACTGGTTACAGTGCCTATTACCTCAATGACAACACCTATTTCGATACTCGATTAAGTTACGGCCGCGTCAGCCTAGACCAGTCACGAAAGTTGCGCGTTAATTTGACGGGCTTTACCTTGGATGAAGTGCTGACCGGCAATACCGATGCCAGCCAGATGATCTTCGCATCGAGTCTCGGTCGCCACATTAGTAGAGGCGCTTGGACTTTCACGCCAAATGCGTTTGTGCGGTATATGCGCAGCTCAGTCGACGGATTTGCCGAAGAAGGTAGCGCTTTCGGTGTGCGTTATGGCGATCAAGCCGTTAACTCCCTCGTTTTTGGTGCGGGTTTGCAAGTGAGTCGGGTTATCAGCTTGGCCAACGGTGTGTTAACGCCGCAATTCGATCTGGTCTGGAACCAGGAAAGTGGCAGTGGCGACACCGTCATCGATGCAAGTTACGTCGGTGGGCAGCCGGGTGAATTTTTCCGCTTGCGTCCGGAAACACCGGACAAGAGTTACGGCAGCGTGGGCTTTGGCTTGGTTTACATTTTGGCAAATGGCAAACAGGCCTTTTTGCAGCTGCGTGAAAGCATCGGGACTGATGGCCTAAATCAATCCACGGTGAACTTTGGCGCACGTTTTGAGTTCTAAGGCTGACCAGTAGGCAGCTGATGTTTTGGATGTATCACGGCACAGGAGATTTGAACATGCCGCAGCAAATCGTCACGACGGCAAGCGTTGCCCGTAGCTCGGAACGCGCAGTGCCGAAGCAAGGCCTTTCCGGCTGGCAGCGCTTTACCATGGCCGTTGGCACGGCCATCGTAGTGAGCCTGCTCGGTAGCACGATGGTGCTGGCCAAAAAAACCGAACTGCCGCAGGGCGCAATTGCAGTCGATGAGCTGTACATCGTCGACTGTTTGCTGCCTGGCCAAGTACGCCAAATGGGCGGCAATTTCACCTACTTGTCGGCGCGGCGGCCGATCCGCACCACCGCCAAAGATTGCGCGATTCGCGGCGGTGAATATGTGGCTTACGATCGCGCAAGTTACGCCAGTGCTTTGAAAGTTTGGCTGCCGGCAGCCCAGCAGGGTGACGTCAACGCGATGAATTACGTTGGCGAAATCTACGAAACGGGCTTGGGCGTTGAATCGGACTACGCGCTAGCCGTGGACTGGTACCGAAAGGCCGCTGAAAAAGGCAGCTCAACGGCAATGATCAACCTCGGTGGTCTCTACGAGGGTGGCAGAGGCGTGCCGCAAGACATGACCATGGCGATGAATTGGTATCGCAAAGCCTCTGGATCATCGGTTGGCACCTTGGAGTTGGTCACCGAGGACCAACAGGCCAAGCGCCGAGCTGACGCTGAAGAGACTGAACGGTTGCGCGAAGAAGTCGGACGCCTGCGCGGACAACTGGATCAGGCGCGCGTCGATCTTGGCCAGCGCGAATCAGAATTATCGCAGACGCGCCAAAACTTGAAAGCCGCGCGAGGCGAAATTGCGGCCGCTGCCGCCGACCAACAGCGCAGTCAGCGCGCGTTGGCCCGTGTAGCCGATTTGGAACGCCAGATGGCGTCGCAGGAACAGGCGGTAGAAAGCTCCCGCGCTGAAGCCGACAAGTACCTCAACTTAATGGGTGTCGATATGTCTCTGCGCGGTCCTGCGCCCAAAGGGACCACGCCGAAAATCCAGATCATTGCGCCAAAATTGGTCACCACACGAAGCGGTGTGCTCGCCGCCCCGTTGCTCGCCGCGGTGCCCAGTTATCAGGTGGTCGGTCGCGTTTATCCGGTTAGCAGCCTGCGGGCACTGAAGATCAACGATCGCGATTACAAAGATAAAGTGGATGCGGACGGACTGTTTCAAATCGATCTCGATTTAGCCGTTGGCGATACCCCGGTCGAAATTCAGGCGATCACCGAAGACGGAATCAGTTCGGTCGAAAGTTTCCTGATTACCCGAGATCGCGGTGGTGCTGCGGCGGCCAAGCGGGTCACCAGTAAGATGTTCCAGCGCCGTATGCGTGATGATTTGGGTGCCTACTACGCGCTGGTCATTGGCAATGACGCCTACGGTTCATTTCCAGCGCTCAAGACCGCATCGGCAGACGCCGACGCAGTGGCTGATCAACTGCAAAAACGCTTTGGATTTAAGGTCAGTAAACTCACCAATGTGGGGCGCGAGGCGATTATCGCCAAACTCGCCGAACTCACCATGGGTATGAAAAAGAACGACAACTTATTGATCTACTACGCTGGCCATGGGCAGGTCGATGCGCAAGGCAAAGGTTATTGGATACCGGTAGACGGGCGTACGGATGATCCCGCAAGTTGGATTAGCAATGACCAGGTGAACGATTACATCGGCGCATCAGCGGCTAAACACGTGTTGGTGGTGGCCGATTCCTGTTATTCTGGCACCATGTCTGGTAACGCCATTCGACCAATCCCGCTGGATGCCAAGGAAGAAGATTTGCTGTTTATCTCGCGTGTGAAGGCACGCACGGTGATCACCTCTGGCGGTTTGCAACCCGTGCTGGACGACGGCGGCAGTGGCCATTCCATCTTTGCGCAGGCTTTCCTGACGGCGTTGAAACAAACCGATGGACTAGCCGAAGGCTATCGCCTGTACGAGGAAGTTTCTGAACTGGTTGGTCAGCGCTCGGCAATTGCACGTCTTCCACAGCGCCCGCAATACTCTGCGTTGCGGCACGCCGGGCATGAGGGCAGCGAGTTCTTCTTCCTGCCGCGCGAAGCCTAAGTTCTACTGACCGGCGGGTGCCGATAAAAGCGCCCGCCGCAGTTCCGGGCTGCAAGCATTCGCGCGAAGCTTGGGGAACCTCTGGCAACGTTAAGGGTCCGAGTGCGGGCAGCGGATCGCTCTTAGAGGTTCCCATGGATAGGCACAGCCAGGAACGATGACTACTTTCAAACCGATTCCAAACGCTTTTGAATGGTTGTTGGGTCTTTACTCCGACAATTTTGAGCGCTTGTTGCGTTTGGTTGACGCGCGGTCTCTGGTTCCTGGCCGTTATCTCAATGAAGCGAATGGTCAGCCCGCGCTACTGTTGGATGTGCTGGAACAACAGCCGTACACCACTTTGTTACGCCTCAGTTTGCGCTTCAAAGAAACCGTTCCCGCCGAGGATCCAGAATCCTACTGGCGCGTTTACCACGACGCGCGGCAGGCTGAAGTCACGCATTGTCGATTCGACGCACATCGGGTGCGGCTATTTGCGCCCAACACGCCGGCACGCTTGATCGCACAATATCGGCGCCAAATGAACAGCTTCGCCAACAAGTGGTTAGAGCATTTATTGCAGGGTGGTTACCTGCCCAGCGACTGGCATTTGTTGGGCGCGGTTCCAGAGTGGGATCGCGCACTGGTGATCGCCCCGGGTGTGCCTGACGAAGCCGAAGAACGCGGCACGCCGCGTCGCAGTTCGCGGCGCAGCGTCAATTCGGTCTAAATGCGCTTCCGATGACGGACGCTTACCCGCAACGGATCGTGTGTCTGACTGAGGAACCCACTGAGGTTCTCTACCTCATTGGCGAGCAGGCGCGCATTGTCGGTATCTCCGGGTTCACCGTCAGGCCACCGCAGGCGCGCCGCGAAAAGCCCAAGGTGTCGGCGTTCACGTCGGCAAAAATCGATCAGATTCTCGATTTGCAGCCGGATCTGGTCATTGGGTTTTCTGATATCCAGGCCGACATCGCCCGTGATTTGATCCGCGCTGGCGTGGAAGTTTGGATCAGCAATCATCGATCCGTGCAGGGAATCTTGGCTTACACACTGCGCCTAGGCGCGATGGTGGGCGCACTCGCGCGTGCTCAAAGTCTGGTCGAAGAAATGCAGTGCGCGATCCGCACAGCGCAAACCGCAGCGTCAGCATTGCCACGTCGCCCGCGCGTTTATTTCGAAGAATGGGATGAGCCGCCAATCACCGGTATTCGCTGGGTGTGCGAACTGATCCGCATTGCCGGCGGTGACGACATTTTTCCGGAACGAGCGGCTTGCAGCTTGGCTAAAGATCGGATTTTGGCGGACGCCAGCGAAGTCATTCGGCGCGCCCCTGATCTGATTGTCGGCTCTTGGTGCGGCAAAAAGTTCCGACCGGACAAAGTCTGCGCGCGCCCAGGCTGGGACATGATTCCCGCCGTGCGCAATGGCGCGGTGTCGGAAATGAAAAGCGCGATCATTCTGCAACCAGGCCCTGCCGCGTTGCTGGCTGGCCTGCCGCAGTTGACCCGTTTGATTGCGGCAGCGGCATAATCCTGGCCGCGTAGCGTAGTCACCGAATGGTGGACGAGTCAGACGACTTAAAAGTCAAAAAAACATCGCGTTATGGGTGTCCAGAAGCGGTCAACTGAGGTTTCTAGCAGTCTGACGGACTTTCAGCGTGAGATGCGTTGTGTGGCGCAACGGATGGATGCAAGGCGCGGCGCGCAGCCAATGGTTCTTCCATTGGCAAGGGTCGCAACGCTGCAGACGCCGTTGCGACGCGCAACCCGAAGGGCCGGAACGGCTTTTGGCGCACTTACGGAGAAAAGAATGAATAAAACCCTTTCAATTTCCCGAAAATATTCAACATCGCGTTGCGCCAAAAGCGCTTCCGGCGCACTCGCGATGAAAGTCCGACAGGCTGCTAGTATCATGGATCTCTGGCTGTTGCCATCTGCTGCACACCTGCGCGGCTTAGCTTTGCCCGATTTTGCCACGCTCTGCGCGCGCGCCGATCCGCTTGAGGCGATTGCGCCAGGCTTGGATGCCGCGTTGGCGCAGGCCTTTGTTCTGCAGCGTAACCTGCCATGGGCGGCGCTGCTGGCGGGGACTGATCGCAAAGCATCCACGCCTTGGTTGGCAGCCGATCTAATCCACGTTCGTGCCGAAGTGGCTGGCGCGCGCGTGATGGCGCTGGCCGCCGATCAAACTGCGTTCGATCCGGATTGTCTGACCCTGTTCGAAGCGCTGCGCCCGTGGCTGG
>Ga0163154_10001523_pt1 | contig 35644 bp, 24 predicted proteins | sample OliLakLV19MP9P1_FD_148649 | JGI IMG/M metagenome (GOLD analysis project Ga0163154, IMG submission 148649) | Freshwater microbial mat bacterial communities from Lake Vanda, McMurdo Dry Valleys, Antarctica - Oligotrophic Lake LV.19.MP9.P1 | ecosystem: Environmental > Aquatic > Freshwater > Lake >... | reverse complement strand
CACACCGAGACCAGGATCACGTCGAAACCACCGATTCCTTCAGAAGTACAACTACTTCTGCCCTCGCGACACACGCGCCCCTGCGAAAGTAGGGCTAGGCCCGTGAAGTCAGCGCGCGGTGGGGGCACCGCACTCGACGAGCTGTTTCAGACGTCAGGCGCCTCAGACGGAGCCGTGGCAATGGCGCGGCGCGACTCAGTCAGCTGCAGCGCATCGGCCGGCTGCTCTCACAGTCGCAACGCGAGTTGACGTATCACGTCCAGCGCCAAGCGTTCCCCACCCTCCGACGGCGAATTTGTTACGGGCTCCGGGAGAAAGCCATTCGGGTCGAACACGACCTCGACGAAGGAGTATCCATCTGCCTCGACCCGTGTCGCATTCTTCCGCATCAATGGCAGCGCGGGGTAAATGACGGGCGCGCAGGACACACGGCTGTGTGCCATGATCTGTCCTGAACTCACCTCGATGACCCGTGCCAAGAGGGTAGGGTCCATGCCACCGTCAGCCTGCACCAGCGCCTCGACAAGATAGTCCGCGTGGCCTCGCAGGGCGTCCATCTCGACAGCGCGCTGCGAGCTTGTGTCCGCCAGGTCCCGATCAGCTCCGCTTGCGTTCGCGGCCAGGCGCAGGATCGTGGCACGATCGACGAGCCGCACGCCCGCCTCCAACCAGGGCGCGAAGAGTGCGTCCTCGAACGCCCACATCCACCCCTCTGAACGCTGTTCCCGGGCGCCCTGGAGAGGGATACGTTGCACCAGGCCGAACTCGCGGATTCGGCCCAACGGACTGATCACCATGCCGCGCTCGACGCTCCACTCTAGCACCGAGTCGCTGAGTTCGCGATTGAGCAATACGGCGATCCGTGGGCTACCGGCCCGCTGATATGCCTCCGACAAGGCGTCTCGCTGCTGACGAGCCTCTGTAATTCGTCGCGCGAGCTCCGCGTCCGCGGTGATGCGAGCGCGGATCTCGAGGTCACGCTGGACGTCCGCCTCGAATGGAGTGTGGTTCGATGGAGCTTGGATTTCAGCGCTAGACGCCGCGACGGCGCTCTGCACTATTTGTCGCGGCTCCATTGCGTCCATGGCGTCCAGTCGCGACACGGCGATGCCGTTGCTGGGACTCACGCACGCAGTGCCCAGCGTCGTCCCACTCAAGATGACTATTCTCCAGTTCACGCTCTTCACCTCGGCTGTCGGACTTCGATGTAGTAGTGCGCGGCCTGTGAGCTCAGCGCGGCCAATCTGTACGTAACGATGCCCCTCGGCGGGAGATGCAGCGGCGTCCATTGGGACGGCCCGCTCTCCAGCGGCCCGCCCGTGACGTCGTAGTAGGAGCAACGCGCCTCCAGCGTGATCGGCTCGTCTGCTCGATTGCCCAGAGTTGCGAATGCCTCGAGCGTGCCCCGTTGTGTACGGCGCGCGCCGTGCCGCTCGACCACGATCCAGGGGTCGCGATCAGGTTGGTCGAGGAGACGTTGAAGGAACCCGCCACCAGCGTTCGAGGTGAGCTCCGGCTCCAGACAAACGACCTGGTCGAGGGTTTGAGCGTGTTCAGCGCTCCCCCGCACGATCGCCGGGGCACCCACATCAGGGGCATTGCATGATTGGCACGCGCAGAACGCGCATGTGAGTAAACCGATCTTGATCTTCATAATCTCTTCAATCACCTTGCGCTCGGTTCGAGATGGACACCTGGAGTTCGTATCCAGACCAATCTGATGCCCCCAGGGAGTTCGATCGCGCGCTTGCACTGAGGTAGCTCGCGTTCGGTCGAATCTTCTTCGCTCCGCTGCACCCTAAGCAATTCTGAGTTGCGCGAGGGGGTCACTGTCGCGAATTGCACGAGCTCTGGGAGATTCCGCCAGGCACGGTCGTCCGCGCGGGCGCGCACCCCCGATGCAGTCAGAAGCCGAAGCCCCCCGGCTAGTCCGAGGGCTGCGCCAACCGATCCGCCGCTCTCCGTCCCCAGGGTCGCGTATTGAACTACGGAGCCGAGGTCCGCGAGCGCGCCGGAAGTCTCCTCCGCGGTCGCCTTATAGCGTGCCTTTCCATCCAAGAACGAGTCGATGGGGCGCCCGCCGCGTGTCGACGCCTGGACGAACACGTCCTCGATGGCGCTGAGTTCCAGCGGGGTCGATGAGGCGAGAACGCGGAGCTTGGGATGGTTGACGTCGAGGTTGCGGTGCACCGTCAAGCGCTGGCCCTCGACCCCGTCTACCATCTTGACAGGCGCGCCTCCCGATTCGACGAGGACGAGCGTCCAAGCATTACCATCTGGAATGCGACAGTCCGGTCGAAGGCGTTGCACGAGCCCCCAGCCCTCTGCGGCACGCTCTGTGTCTGCCATGCTGGTCGACGCGATGGCTTGCATGAAGTAGAGCAGCGCGAAGTCGCACCGGAACTGGTCCTCCTCCGCGATGGCATCGTGAAGTGCTCCCGCGCGGAATGCAGCACGCGCATTCGAAGGCCGGCCCTGCGCGAGGTAGACGAGGCCTCGGTAGTAGTAGAGCATCGCACGCTCGTACGGCTCGCCCTTGAAGTCCTTGAGGCCCTCTTCGGCACTGAGCGATGTTCGGACGAGGTTCGCGTTCGGGTCGTCGATGTAGAAGGTCTCTATCCTGGCGATCGCACGGTCGAACAAACGTGCAGCTTCGGCGTCGTCGCCCTCTGCAAAACGACAGAGACCGAGTTCCATCGCGTTCAGCACCTCGTTGCGCGCGCCCTCGCGTTCCATGATTGCGTAGTGCTCGTCGAGCGACTCGCCGTCGCTAGCAAAGCTCGCCTCCCGGAGGCCACGGGCCTGAAGAGGCGCCGGCGGAGTCATCCCACAAGCACCGATCAGGAGCGCCGCGGCCGCGCCCGCCCACCGCACGAATCTATTGGTAGATGACATCGTCTCGCCCTGACTTCTTGACGATAAAGTTGTCGGCCCAGACGAGCTCACGATTGAGATCCACCATCGTGAAGTTGATGACTATCAGACGTGTTTTGGATCCATTGATCATGTCCGTAGTAAACTGCTCGCGGAGGATTCCATGCAGGAAATAGTCCGCCTCCTTGACCGTGGACAGCGGGCGACTGCTCTGCGTCAGACCCGCGTCATGCGCGTCGCGGAGCTCTTGCACCTTGGCGGTCGCGTCGGTTGCAACGAACCGCAGTCGGTCCATTCCGTTCTGCGCGAGGCTGACCAGGAGCAGGTCAACGAAAAGACCCTCGTCCAACGCATGGAGGCTGGTAAGATTGTCGACTCGCGATGGGCTGACGCTGATCAGCGGACGCTCTTCGGTCGAGAAGTTCGCGCTGGCGAGGATCGAGCGCGACATCTTGTCTGCGATCTCCGCGAAGTCCTGGCTCTCCAGGCCGATTCCGCCACCGTCTTCCGGGGTTGCGGTTGGGTCGACCCGGACCGTCCGCTTGCCCGATTGGCTACGGATCGGGTTGTTCGGTGGAGCTTGGCACGCAATGAGCCCGCACAAAAGTAGTCTAATTGCGCCCTTCATCACTCGGACGCGCGCTCCTCTCCTGCGTCGGCGAGCGCGATGACCCTGGGCGCCCCATGGATGGCGCCCGCGAAACGGTCGGAGACCTCTGGATAGAGCGCGAAGGTCGCCTCGATCGCGCTGGGGTAGTCCGCGTGCTGCGAATGTTTGGCATAAACGAAGATCGCGAGGTCTTCGGGGCGATCGAAGCTCTGGTCCGAGGCCGCCTTGATGGCGTCCCATCCGCCCATCGCGCTGAGCGCCACTTCTTTACCGATCGCCTTGCCTGCAGCGCCGCCGAACAACGAGCCGAAGATCGGGATACTGCCAAGCGCGCGCGAGCCAAGCTCCTGCCCAATGGCGCCGGTTACGCTCGAGGCAGTCTCGGCGCTCTTGGCCTTCGTCACCCACTCGGCCACGGTGCCGTACCGCGTGTATGGGCAGAGGTAGGCGCCCTCGGCGTCGTGCCGCGGCGCCGGCGCGATGAGCTCGGCTGCCGGCGGCAGGGGCTGCGTCGAGACGCAGCTCGGAGTCAGGAGGACGAGGAAGGAGCAGGTTGCCAGGCGCACGATTCTTTGCATGTTCAGGGTTTTGGCAGAGCAATTTGTCCGGGGTCACCCCTGAAACGGACAGCTACCGGGCGATCCGCCATGTCTCTTGGACTTTCTTCAGATCAGTTGACGTCCATCGCCCCCCCTGGGCGGCGGCTTCTCGATCGTCGCAGTCGATGGCCCCTCACCTTACGCAGCGCGAACGCTACTTTGCGTTACTGCCTCCAGGTCGTCCATCTTGCCCGCAGGCAGGTGAGTCGCGGCAGGCAGCGCATAGCCGCCCGACTCGGCGTTCAGCGCGTCGGCAGAGCGAGCGACTGCCGGCGGACTCCGACGGCAATGGGATCGATGAGTCGCGCGCCCAAGAGAAGACCGTGCAAAACAGCGCCCGGATTCCGGACCGCCTGCGACTCTCGACTGCGCCGAAGCCGCCTGCAAGAACGGTAAGTGCGAGTCTTACGCGCCCTTGACCGGGGCGGGCTCGCGACGTCGCGACACGGGTGGGGGTCCGCCGCCAGGTGCAGACGCAGCGCGATTGGCATCGACCAGGGCCACTTGGTCGCTGGCCATTGACGCGTCGGCATCGAGCGCCTTGACGCAGAGGCCGCGGCGCTGTGAGCAGGCTGCCGGGCGGGGCCCATTCGACGTCAGCGCGGGCCGGCTGCAGCCTGCTCGTTCGGGGGCGCGAGCAACACCTGCCACACCGCCGGGTCGAGCGGCGGCACGGTGCCATCGAGGCCGATCAGGCGCAGCTCGAACGGCGCCGCCGGCGCGAGGCACTCGACCAGCGCGGCGAGCGAGTACGGCGCGTGCACGAACACGAGGCCGTTCCCGCGTGCCACGCCGAACATCCAGTCGCTGACGATCGTGCGGGCCCCCGGCGCCGCGGCGCGCGCGGCCTCTTCGAGTCCAGCGACGGTCGCGCGCGCGACGCGGCTCGCGCGCTCGAAGGGCTCGGCGCGCCGCGTGTCGAGCCCGCGCGCCACGACAAAACCACACGCGACGACGACCCCGAGCCCGGCGAGCGCATCGAGGATCCGACGCCGCTCCAGCGCCCGCTGGACGATCAACGCGACGAGCAGCGCACAGGGCACCACCAAGATGAGCGCGTACCACGCGTGTGCTCGCCCCGACAACGCGGTGAGCATGAATGTCGCCAGAACGAAGCCACCCAGCCACACCAGGCGCCGACCGTCCGCGTGCCACATACGCGCCACGCCGAACGCCGCGGGCGCCAGCAGCAGCGCTACAGCGATGACGCCGTTGTGTGCGACGACGAGCCGTAGGAGCTCGCTCGCGACTTCACCCGCGCGCTGCAGCGCGCCGACGCCTGACTCACCGTGGCCGCCGAGGCCGTGTAGGACCGCAGTGCGCGCTGCGAGGGCGAGCGCCGCGGCCAGCGCGACAGGCCAAGTGTCCAAGAGCGCGCGCCGGGCGGGGCGCTGCCCGTGCGCGCTGAGCAGCGGCCACAGCGCGGCGAGCGGCACGACGAGGAAACCGGTCTCCTTCGAGCCCATGGCCAGGAGCGCGAGCGAGAAGGTGCATGCGGCGTGCGCTCGATGCAACGTCAAGAGCGTCGCGAGCGTGAACATGAGCGCCAGCGTGTCCGCGCGGCGCGGCGCATAGGGCAGGACCTCGAGCTGGATCGGGTGCACGAGGAACACGAGCCCCGCGACGAGCGGGCCGACCCAACTCCCGAGCGCGTTCGCCGCGGACACGGGGGCGACGTCGGTCTCCGGCGTCGCGACGAGCCGGCGCGCGACGAGCGCGACGAGCAACGCCGTCAGCGCGGCGAGCACGAGGTCGGCGCGGTGGTAGGCCGCCGGCGACAGCCCACCGAGCGCGTGGTCCAGCGCGAACGAGAGGTGCGCGACCGGCCGGTAGAAGCGCCCGTCGGGGTAGCGCCCGTCCATGAGCTCTTCGCCAAAAGTGCCGAGAAAGGCCCCGAACGAGTCGATTCGGGCAGCTGCGATCAGCGGGTAGGAGTCCCAGCCGAGCAGCTCGAGCCGCAGGATCCAACCGTGTACCGTCGCCGCGACAGCGAAGCAGAACAACGCGGCGACGACGACGGCGCCGCGGCGCCCGAGGCGCTCGCTCAATCCGAATACCCCAGCGCCGACAGGCGCTTGCGCACGTCCGCGGACTCCGCTGTCGTGGGCAAGCCCTCGTACGCGGCCTCGGTCGAGCGCACGCTGGGGTCGACGGCCTCGTCGATCCTGTGCACGTCGCGCGCGCGGCGCAGGAGGTCGCTGTGCACGGTGCCCGTGAGGCCGCTGGGCACGACCTCGCCCAGGAGATGGAGCCACGTCGGCGCGAGGTCAATGAGCTGCCAGCGTGGCCTCGATGCGCCCGTGCGCGTCGCCGTCATCGACGGCCCCGCTGCGATGCAGATCCCGTCGCGCGCGTGCTCTGGGAATCCGATCTCGGTCGCTTGGAAGACCGGGCCGAGGCCCGAAGTCACGGCGCGCCACGACGGCTCCAGCTCGACGACGAGGTCGGGGACGACACGCTCGCGCTCGGGGCCGGGGTAGAGCTCGTCGCCCGTCCACGTACGCCGCACCACCTTGACGCCCTGCGGGAACTCGAGGCGCGCGAGCTCGTCACGCAGCGCCTTCAGCGTCGCGGCGCGCGCCTCGGGCGCGAGCGATCCCGAGAGCTCGCGGCCCGCGATGTTGAGGCGCAGCGCCGCGAAGTTGCCTTCCGCGACATCGGCGTACACGGGGGTCTTGCTCCAGTCGAGCCGCCCGAGGCGGGCGCCGCGCTCGTCCGCGCGCGCCGTCGCCAGCGGCCCCTGCGCGGTGTCGCCCAGCGTCGCGCCCGTGCGCCGCGCCGCGAAGCCGGCCTCGACGAGCCACGTGTCGACGTCGAACACCTTGTGGTACGTCGTGAAGCCGTGGTCCGAGATCAAGTAGACGTCGGTGTGCTCGCCCGCTGCGTCCAGCATGCGGCCGAGGACTCGGTCGAGTTCGTCGAGGAGCCCCGCGATCGTGCCGCTCGTCCTGGTGTCGAACACGCGGTGCGAGAGCACGTCGAGCTCCTTGAAGACGACCATGCCGAACGTCCAGCGCGGGTCGTCCAGCACCTCGAGCACCGCGGTCTCCTTCAGCGTGAGCTGCGCGGCGACACGCTCGGGCGTGAGCTCGCGCAGCGTGCGCCACACGCCGAGGTCCGGCGCGAGGCCACGCGCGCGGAACGTCTCGGTCAGCGCCGGTGGGTGCGTCCAGACCTGGTCCTCGGGGCTGAGCATGCCCGCGACGAGCACGCCCTCGACGGGCTCGGGGGGCCAGGTGATCGGCACGCCCCAAACGACCACTCGGTGGCCACGCGCGATGAGCGTGCGCCATAGCGGCGCGGCGCGCACGTCGCGCGCGGAGACGACGCGGACGTCGTAGGTGCCGTCGATCGGCTGGAAGAACGAGTAGACGCCGGTGTGGCCGGGCTCCTTGCCCGTCGCGATCGTGGTCCACGCTGCGCTGGAGATCGGAACCGCGGTCGATTCGAGCACAGCGCTGGTGCCGCGTGCGAGGAGGCGCGCGACGTTGGGTAGGCGCCCCTCGCGCAGCAGCGGATCGATCAAGTCGAACGTCGCGCCGTCCCAGCCCACGACGAGGACGCGGCGGCTGGGCTCGGGCGCGCGGCCACACGCCAAAGCCGCGGCGGAGAGCGCCAGGAGTGCGAGGCGCAGGATCGGGGTTCGCGGGAGTTCTCGCACGTCGGGCGCTCGCAGGTCGCGGCGGCGTATCGTAAGGGAGTCGCGCGCGGGGCCGCATACGGATGTCGGCCGGATACGCGCGGCGCTCCATGCAGCCTGCTTCGATCCAGCCTCGGCACCACACGACCTCGCGCGTGCGACCCGCGCTCCGCCAGCGCCAGCGGGGGGGCGCCTGGGCCATCGTCGGCGCGCTCACGGCGCCGCTCTTCGGGACGGGTTGCGGTCGGACGCCAGAGCTGCCGCCGACGGTCATTCTCGTGTCGCTCGACACGGTGCGCGCGGACCGTTGGGCCCGCGCCGCGACGCCGGCCTTCGACCGCCTCTCCGCGCGTGCGGACCGCTACGCCGAGGGGCTCGCGGCCGCGCCGTGGACGCTGCCCTCGCATGCTTCGATGTTCACGGGGTTGCATCCTACGGAGCACGGCGCGGTCAGCTTCGACGTCGAGCTGCTCGAGGACAACGCGCACCCGTTGCACCAGGACCACGTGACACTCGCGGAGACGCTGCGCAGCGCCGGGTACCGAACCGCTGGGTTCGTCGCGAACACGGTGTACCTCACGCCGCGCCACGGGCTGGACCAGGGCTTCGACACGTGGGAGGTGCGGCGGCAGCGGGGGGATGGCGTGACGCGCGACGCGCTCGCGTGGATCGACGGGCAAGTGGGGGGCGAGGCGCCGCTGTTCGTGTTCCTCAACTACATGGACGCGCACCGCCCGTACAACGCGCGCGGTGCGGCTGACGGCCGACAGTCCGTGGCGCTCTTGGACGAACTCATCGAGCGTGTCATGGTGCGCGGCGAGGGCGAGACCGAGGCCGTCGCGAAGCTACGCGCGGAACTCGTCGCGTGTTACGACGAGGCGCTCGTGAACCTCGACGCGGCGCTCGGCGCGTTGTTCGACGGGCTCGAGCATCGCGGGCTGCTGGCTGACGCGCTCGTGATCGTGACCTCGGACCACGGCGAGGCGTTTGGTGAGCACGGGCTCGTCGAGCACTCCAAGGACGTGCGCGAGTGCCTCTTGCGCGTGCCGTTCGTCGTCAAGAACCCGCGGCAGCGTGTCGGCCGCGACGTGGCGCTGTGCGCATCATCGGTCGACGTCGCGGGCCTCGTCGCGGAGGCGACGCACATCGGCCGCGCGCGGTACGCACGCTTGCCGGGCAAGCATGCAATGCTGGCGGAGAACCGCTACAGCCGTCCGCAGGACCTCGTGCGCTACGGCGCGCGTTTTCGCGCGGTGCGCCGGGCGCTGTACGAGGGGGATTTGAAGCTGATCGTCGATTCGCGCGGGGCTGTCGAGCTCTATGACCTCGCGGCGGATCCGGGCGAGCTGACCGACCTCGCGGGGACGCGCGCGCCCGACGCGCTGCGGATGGCCGCGGCCCTCGAGGCCGAGCTCGCGCGCGCGCCGTGGCCGGGGCCGTTCCTGAAGCCCGGCGCGCTCGACGAGGCGCAGCGCCGGGAGCTGCGCGCGCTGGGTTACGGCGGTGATTGATTCCAGCACGGGCACGAGTCCCGCGAGGTCCTCGATTCGGGACGAAGACGGCGCCCGCTTCGGGCCCGGCCTACGTCGAAGCGTTCGATCTGCCGACGCTGGCCAGCCGCGGCGCGCGTCCGATCGGTAGCATCCTCATCGATGCGTGGATGCAGCCCGTCATCGACCGAGCGGGGACACGCGCGCTCGGTCGGCGACGCCGCGACGCTGAGCGAGGTCGCGCGCTGGCCGCTGCCTGCGCCGGTTCTGGTCGTGGCGCCGCTCCCGTCGAGCAGCGAGGCCTTGCTTTACACCGAGGACCTCGACACGCGGCGACTGGTGCGCATCGACACGGCATCGGAGGCGGTCCTCGCGACGGTCGCGCTCGAAGGCGCGGGCGTCCTGCCGGCGCCCGGATTGGCCGGCCGCTCGCGCACGACGGTCGTGCTCGACCTGCCCCGCGCCCGCGCCCGCCCGTTCGCGGCGCGCCCCGCAACGGGCATCGTTGATTCGTGTACTCGATCGCTGGCAACGTGCTCGCGCGCTTCGACCTCGTCGACGACACGCGCGCGTGCAGTCCTTCGACCGCGAACGGCGTCGGCAACAGCGTGGTCCTGGAGGCCGCCGGCGCCGGGCTCGCGGCGGATGGGCTCCATCTGCGCGCGACGGGGTTCGAGCCGAACGGCATGGTGGGCTACCTGCTCACCGCGCCTGCGCTGACTGCGCCGTTCCCTGTAGGGGGTGGTGTCGGGTTCCTGTGCCTCGGGTCGCCGATCCAACGCCTGATCTCCACCGCGCAGGCGGCCGACGCGGCGGGTGTGCAGCGCTTCCTCGTCGACACGGGCGCCATTGCGACCCCCCTCGGCCCGGTCGCCCTGCAGCCCGGCAACTCGTGGTGCTTCCAGACGTGGTATCGCGACCGGATCGGGAGCACGGCGACCTCGAACACGAGCGACGCGCTGCGGGTCACGCTGCGGGTCACGCTGCGGGTCACGCTGCGGGTCACGCTGCGGGTCACGCTGCGGGTCACGCTGCGCTGAAGCCAGGGAGCTCACTGCCGCCCTGGCGCATCGTAGCGCGGTGTTTGCCATCATGTGCACGATGACACACCGCTCGACCCGCCGCGCGTTGGCGCGGATCACGTTGACCTCGTTCGCCCTGTTCGCAGCCGCCTGCGCCACGTCTAGGACCAGCGGTACGGTCGCGGCCGATCCTACGGAGGACCGCGGTTGGGAGGTCATCGGGACGAGCGCCGAAGGGCGGCCCGTCCGCGCGCGCTCACTCGGGCACGGTGTGCGACGCGTCGCATTGATCGCCGGCATCCACGGCGACGAGATCGAGGGTCTGCGCCATGTCGACGAGTTCGTCGCGATATGCGCCGAGATCGACGCACGAGTACGCCTCATCGAAGACGTCAGCCCCGACGGCACCGCACGTGGCACGCGCCACACCGCGAGCGGCGTCGACCCGAACCGCAACTGGCCCGCGAAGAACTTCACGGCCGCGCCGACGCGGGGGCCGCGCCCGCTCTCCGAGCCCGAGGTCGCCGCCGCGCACGCCGACCTCGGGCGCTTCGAGCCCGAGCTCGTCATCGTGCTCCATTCGACGAAACGCGGCCCGTTCGTGAACTTCGACGGCCCCGCGCGCGAGCTCGCGGAGATCTTCGCGCGCGCGGCGGGCGCGCCCTGGAAGGTCGTCGCGGACATGGGCTACGCGACACCCGGGTCGTTCGGCTCTTGGATGGGCGTCGACCGCGGCGTGCCGACGTTGACCGTCGAGCTGCAGCGCGGCGCGCCGGAGAGCGCCTCGGGCCCGGCGCTCGCACGCGCGATCCCGGCGGTGATCGAGGCGTTCCTCGGCGGGGCTGCGGGGCGCACGCCCGGGACGGATTTCTACGTGCGTTGAGCGCCTGCCTCTGGCGCGCGTGGCAAGCTCGCTGGCCCGAAGCGCTTGATCCAGGCCACGAGCAACAGCGCCACGGCCGCGAGGCCGAGCGCCAGCGCCCACCAGAGCCCAGTCAACCCGTAACCACACGTCACCGCCCAGTACCACGCGAGCGGCAAGCCCACGACGTACCACGCGACGAAGTTGAACACTGCCGGCGGGACGGTCCGGCCCATCCCGCGCAGCACCCCGCCGCCGACGACCTGTACGCCGTCGAAGATCTGGAACGCCGCCGCGATCGGCAGCACGACAGCGGTCGCGGCGATCACGTCCATGTCGCTGCTGTAAAGCCGCGGCACCAAGTTACGCAGCGCCAGCAGCGCGAGCGCCATGCACGCCATCAACCCCGCGCCCATCGCGATGGCGAGCCACGCCGAGCGCTGGGCCCACGTCGGGCGCCCCTCGCCGATCAAGTTCCCGACACGGGTCACCGCCGCGAGCGAGACGCCCATCGGCAGCATGAACGTGACGCTCGCCATGTTGATCGCGATCCCGTGGGCCGCGGTCGCCACGACGCCCAGCAGCCCCGCGATCAGCGTCGATATGCCGAACGCGCCGACCTCCAGCGCGAAATGCGCGCCGACGGGCAGCCCGTAGCGTAGGAGCTCGCCGAGACCGCGGACGGAGTCGCGGCTCCAACGGATCCAGGCCGCCCGGTGCAGCTCGAAGCGGCGGATCGCTACGAACAAGCCGATGGCCAAGAACATGCGCGTCAACGCGGTCGCCGCGCCCGCGCCAACGATGCCGTAGCCGAGCTCGAAGATCAGCAGCTGGTTGAGCAGCGCGTTCATCACGATCGCGACCGCCGTGACGATCAGCGCCGGCCGCAGGATCCCACGCCCCTGCAGATACTGTCTCTGCGCGATGTAGGCCAGGAAGAACGGCTCGGCCGCCGCTTGAGAGAGCGCGTAACGGTGCGCGTCACGCGCGATCGCTGGGTCGAACCCGGCGGCTGCCTCGGGCCCGCCAATGCGCTCGGCGAGCTGCCGGAAGAGCTCCAGCACGTCGGCCGTGAAGAACCTCGACAGGATGAGCGGCACCGAAAGGACCGCGCCCAGGACGAGGCCGCGCTGCAGCGCGAGCGCGAGCTTGCGCCGGTCGCGCGCGCCATGTCCCTGCGTGACGAGCGGGTCCATGCCCATGAGCACGCCCATCGCCGCGATCTGAGTGAAATGCACCCACACGTTCCCGAGCAGCGACGCCGCGAGCGCCTCCTTCGACAGCCACCCGAGCATCACCGTGTCGACGGTGCCCAGCATCATCCAGCCGAGGTTCGTCAGGACGATCGGCCACGCGAGGCGGGCCAGCACGCGCGACTCGGCGCGGAAGGTGGGCGGAGTGTCCAAGGCGAAGGGTAGAGCGTGCGAGCGGAACGATAGCGGCTCCGAGGGCATGGGGGAGGGCGATCCGGCTCTTGCTTTGGCGAGGAATGACGCTCACTGGGGGCCGCGCCTGCCGTAGCGTTGGCACGATGCCCGGCACGCCCCCTCTCCGCTCCGGCGGCGCGCTCGTGACGTTCCTCGTCACGGCGTTGGTCCTCGTCACGGCTTTGGCGGTCCTTTTGCGTGTGCGCCCGGAGCTCTTCGGGATCCGCGCCCGGGGCACGGATACGGGCACGGGCGCGGGCGTCGATGGCGTGGTGGCACCACGCAACTTCCCACCGCGGCCGGCGGAGCCTGTGGGGCCGCTCGCGCGATATCAGCCGCGACCGATCGCCGAAGAGATCGGAGCGAGCGCCGAAGAGGACGCGCTCGTCGCGCTCTTCCGCGATGCGACGCCTTCGGTCTGCCTCGTGTCGAATTTCCTGCGCGAGCAGCCACGGGATTCGCCCCGCACGGCGACCGATTACGTCCAGGGCACCGGCTCGGGCATCGTGTGGGATACAGAGGGTCACATCGTCACGAGCTATCACGTCGTCGCGGGCGCGCATGCTGCGACGGTGACGATGCCGGACGGCGCGGTGTACGAGGCGTGGCTCGTCGGATTCGATGCGCCCTACGACCTGGCAGTGATGCGCATCGATCGGCCCGCAGCGGAGCTCGTCCCTGTTCGGTTCGGGCGCTCCGCCGACCTCGTGGTGGGTCAACGGGCGCACTCGATCGGGTTCCCTTACACGCTGGGGCACACGCTCTCGAGCGGTATCGTGAGCGGCCTCGAGCGTGCGATCCGTACGCGCGATGGACTTGTGCTGGAAGGTGTGATCCAGACGGATGCGGACCTGCACCCGGGGTCTTCGGGCGGGCCGTTGTTGGATCGGTCGGGGCGGCTCGTCGGGATGTCGCTGGCCGTGCACGGCGAGGCGCAGTTCGGCGCCGGCCTCGCGTTCGCGCTGCCAGTCGATCTCGTGCAGGAGGTCGTGCCGCGGATCATGACAGATGGCTTCGAGTGGTTCCCGAGGCTCGGGCTCGTGCTGGCGAGCGATGCGCAGAGCGCCGAGATGCTCGCGCTACTGCGCGAGGTTGGAGGCGCGCGCGCCGCGGAATGGCTGCCAGCCGTGCCCGAGCGCGGGGTGCTCGTGGCAATCGTTCAGGATGACAGCCCGGCGACTCGCGCTGGACTCCGCGGGATGCTGCAAGGCCGCCGCGCTGACGGCGGCGAGGAGTACACCGTGCGCGACATCGTGGTCGGGATCGGCGGCGTGGCCGTCAACAGCCGTGACGACGTCGATCGGGCTTTGCATGGTGCTGTCCGGGGGACGGAGTTCGAGCTGATCGTCGTGGGCGCCTCGGGGCAGCGCACGGTTCGGGTGGTCGCGGAGTGATTGACTGCGGCTGGGATTCTGTGCGGGGTATGCAGAGTTTCGGGGGGGGGTTAGACTGCGCGTGTTTGGGCTCGCGTGTCGGGCTCGCGTGTCGAAATGGGGCTCAGTACCCCCGCCGGAACCAGGTCAGAATGTGAGCTGGAAAGCGATGCGCTCGATCGTCGGGCCGCGGTTGCGCTCGTGCCTTTCGATCCGGGGCGCAGCAAGGCTCCGAAGGGGGGCCCGAGATGTCCGCCGAATCACATTCTGGAGGTGATCGAATGGCTGGGCGACCACGGTGGTGCGGCCCGCGCAGTGTTACCTGCTTCATGAGGGGCTGCGGAGACTGGAGCGACTGTCGTTGCTCGACGCGGCGCCGGCGAGGGAGAAAGTGGGGAAGAAGGGGGGAAGAAGGGGGCGCGGCGATCGAAGGGGCGCGCAGCACAAGAGGGGCGCGCAGCGCAGGAGGGACGCGCACGCGCCCGTGCTGACGTCGGCTTCGGAGGGAGCTCCAGCGAACCTCCGCGGCCCGGGAACTTGACTCGGCTGGGGCTGACTGACCCGCCATCGTTCGATCATCGTTGCCACTCGCTCAGGTGCCCGCCGCGCGAACAGGGATCGGGGCACATCTCACTCGCCCAACACTGCGCGCACGCCCGGGTGGTCCCGCGGGATGCGCTCGACCTCGAAGAGCGCTGCGACGTAGCGGCCCGCGGGGCCGAAGCGCCGCGGCGAGTGATACTCCCACACGATGTCGCCCACCGGCGTCAGCTCGAAGGCGCGGCCGCGGCACGTCTCGGTGACGAGCACATTGCCGTTCGCGAGGGGCGCAGCGACGCCGCAGAACTGCGTCGAGAAGTCGGCGGGATCCGTTGGCGCCCACTGCGACACGATGCTGCCGTTCACGACCTCGAGCTCGACGAGCCGCGAATCGCCGTCGCGGCCGAGGTTGTCGAACAGCAACACTGTCCCGTGATCGGTCACCGTCGGGTGGTGCGGCGCGCGCCACGGTCCGGTCGCGAGCCACACGACGAGCCCCGCGCGCGGGTCCACGACGAACACCAGGTCCAGATCGCGTGCGCACAAGAGCCAATTGCCTGCCGCGAACGCCGGGTGACGGTCCGCGAGGCGCCCATCCAGCAGCTCGATCGAGTTCGAATGCATCACGTCACCCGAGCGCACCGTCAGGTCGTCGAGCATCGCGCGCCATTCGCTCCGCACCAACGCGTCCCAGAGCGAGAGTTCGCTCAGCACGTTCCCCGCCCGATCGATCGTCGTCACCACGTCGTCGACGATCGCGACCTTCGGATGGACCTCGGGGACGACGCGCTCACCCCGCGTCAGGACGTGGATCCGGTCCCCATCGAGCGCCAGATCGTGGTGCGCGCGCAGCGGTGACGCCCAGAGAGGCTCGGAATCCGGCCCGATCCGGACCAGGGCGCGGCCGTCGTGGATCGCGAGCAGGCTGCCGTCCTCCAACAGCGTCACGCGCCGCCAGGGCGCTTGGTGCGGGCCTTCGCGGGGCGGCAAATTGCGGTGCGACTCGTACGGCAACTCCCACGCGTGCAACAGAGTGTCGTCGAGCGCGCGCAGCTCGGCCCGCGCGCGATCTCCGGAGGTCATGAGATTCACGCCGGGAGCGACTCGCGCGGCGTCGAAGTGCGTCGTCTCAGGCGTCGCACCCGCGCGCGGTGGCTCGCTGCCCGGCGCATAGCCGATCGCGCCGAGATTCGGTGCGCCGCCCTGGGCCGCGGCGTCGCTTGCTCCGAGACTCCGAGACTTCTCGCGCGCGACGCCGTAGAGCCCGTCGAGGCCCTCGATCCAGCCGCGTCCGTCCGCGGGCTCGATGGGCTCCTGTTGCACGGCAGCGCAGCCGCGGAACGGCCCGAGGAGGGACACCGCCGCGGCGACGACGAGCAGCGTGAGAGCGAAGACGGACCAGCGCACGGTGACGAGTATCGCATGCGTCAAGCTGCGCGACACGTTCCGCCCGCCGCGAGCTATGGTGGGGGGGTATGGCGATCCCCGCGCTCCCTCTGCTCCTCCTCGCGACGGCCTCGCCGCAGACCGCCGACGATGCTGCGTATTTCGAGCGCGAGGTGCGCCCGATCCTCGAAGCGCGCTGCTTCGAATGCCATGGCGCGGAGGGCCGCCCCAAGGGTGGTCTGCGCCTCGCTAACCGCGCGACGTTCCTCGCCGGCGGAGACTCCGGACCCGTGCAGGAGGGTGAAAGCGCGTTCGACGCGAGCCTCTTCCTCGAGGCGATCGGCTACGAGGACGAGCTGCTGCAGATGCCGCCGAACGGGAAGCTGCCCGACGCCGAGCTGGCCGTGCTGCGCGCTTGGATCGCGCGCGGCGCGCCGTACGGTGTCGTGTTGCCTGGCGCCGACGAGGAGCACATCGAGGCCGAGGGTCCACGAGCCGCGCATCACCCGGGCGACGGCGCGACTGGCTGGGCGTATCGCACCGTGGAGTCACCTCCGATCCCCGGCGTCGCCGCGGCCGAGGCCCCACCGTTCAATGCCATCGACGCATTTGTGCGGGCGAAGCTCGCCGATGCGGGTCTGGCGCCGAACCCGCTCGCGGACGAGCGCACCCTCGTGCGCCGCGTGCACCAGGACCTGCTGGGCCTCCCGCCGACACCCGAGGTCGTCAAGGCGTACGTCCAGGACCAGGACCCCGAGAAGTGGTCGAAACTCGTCGAGCGCCTCCTCGCCGCGCCGCAGTACGGCGAGCGTTGGGGCCGCCACTGGCTGGACGTCGTGCGCTACGCGGAGACGAACGGTTTCGAGCGCGACAGCGACAAGCCGAACATCTGGCGCTATCGCGACTGGGTCGTCGACGCGTTCAATCGCGACGTGCCGTACGACCGCTTCGTGCTGGAGCAGCTCGCGGGCGACGAGCTGCCGGACAAGTCCCCCGGCTCGCTGATCGCCTCGGGTTACCTGCGCCTCGCGCAGTGGGACGACGAGCCCGGCGCGGGCGCGCAGCAAGGGCGCTACGACGTGCTCGATGACATCGTGTCGACGACGGGCCAGGTCTTCATGGCCTCGACGATCGGCTGCGCGCGCTGTCACGATCACAAGGCGGACCCGTTCGACGCCGAGCACTACTACCAGTTCATGGCGTTTTTCCACGGACTGACGGACATGTCGGTCAAGGGCACGCAGGTCGACATCTCGACGCCCGACGAAGCGCGCATCGCGGACGAGCAGGAGGCCGCGCGCCACGCACAGATCACGTCGATCGAGGACCGTCGCCGCGCGCTCGTGGACGAGCTGCAACGGGCGGCGCGCGCCGAATCGGGCCAGCGCGCGCTCGCGCCGGGCCCGCTGCGCCAGCTGCGTTATCGCTTCTATCGCGACACATGGGCGATGTTGCCGGATTTCGAGATGTTCCGGCCCGAGGACACGGGGACGCTCGCGGGCGGCTACGTCGACCTCGCACCACGGACGCGAGACAACGCGATCGGCTTCGTGCAAGAGGGGCGCTTGTCCGTGCCCGCGGCCGGTGAGTACGAAGTGCGTGTGCACGCCGACGACGGCGCGCGTGTCCTCATCGGCGGCGAGCCCGTCGTCGTGCTGGACGGCCTCGGTGACGCGCCTCGGCGCGCCGAAGGGCGCGCGACATTGGCCCAGGGCGAGGTCGACGTGCGCGTGGAGTGGTTCAACTCGAACGGCGCGCCGACGCTCGACATCGACTGGCGCCGCACCGACGCGGCGCGCTGGCGCTACACGACGGACGAGCCCTCGCGGGACTGGACAACCGAGGGCTACGACACGTCGGCGTGGCGTGTCGGCGAGGGCGGCTTCGGGACACGTGGCACGCCTGGCGCGCAAGTCGGGACCGAGTGGAGCACGAGCCACATCTGGCTGCGGCGTTCGTTCCATTGGGACCCGGCGGTGGACCTGGACCCGTGCCTCGTCGTGCACCACGACGAGGACGTCGACGTGTACCTCAACGGCGCGCTGGCGCTGCACCGCGGCGGCTACGTCAACTCGTATCTCGTCGACGAGCTGACCGAAGCCGCGCGCGCAGCGCTGCGCGCCGGCGAAAACACGCTGGCCGTCAAGTGCTCGCAGACCGCCGGAGGACAATTCGTCGACGTCGCCCTCGTGCCGCGCGCAATGACGACGCTAGGGCGCCCATTGAGCGACGTGGCGCAAGGGCTGCGCCCGTTGACGACGCCGCGCGCGACGCTCTCCGACGAGGAGCTCGCGCGCCTCTTCGAGTCCCGTGGGGACGCGCTCCTGGGCGCAGGGACCCATGCGCGTTACGCGGCGCTCGCCGAGGAGCTGCGCGTCGCGCGCGAGCAACGTGTGCCGCGCGCGCGGGCGTTCGCGGCGCGCGAGCGCGGCGCCGACGTGCCCCCGCTGGCGATTCACGTGCGCGGCAATGCCAACGTCCTCGGCAAGCCCGTCGAGCCGGCGATCCCCGCGTTCCTGGACGCTGCAGCGCTGCCTGCGCCTCAGCCGGCCGAGGACGGCAGTTCGAGCGGCCGACGCACGGCGCTGGCGCGCTGGCTGACCGCGCCCGAGCACCCTCTGACCGCCCGAGTCATGGTGAACCGCATCTGGCAGCACCACTTCGGCCAAGGCCTCGTCACGTCGTCGAACGACTTCGGCGAGCTCGGTGAGCGCCCGTCGCACCCCGAGCTGCTCGATTGGCTCGCGCGTGAGTTCATCGCGCGCGATTGGAGCGTCAAGGCCATGCACCGCCTGATCCTCGGCTCGCGTACGTATCGTCAGTGCTCGCGCGGGCGCGAGGACGCGCTCGCCGTCGACGCGACAAACGCGCTCCTCTGGCGTGTCTCGCCGCGTCGGAAGGGCGCGGAGGAGGTCCGCGACGGCATGCTGGCGATCGCCGGGATGCTGAACCTCGAGATGGGCGGGCCCAGTATGTTCGAGCGCATGCCTGCGGCCGCGCTCGCGACGTCGTCGACCCCGGACAGCGTTTGGGGCCAGTCGTCGCTCGATCAACAAAACCGGCGCACGCTCTACGTGAAGGTCAAGCGCTCGCTGCTGACGCCGTTCCTCGTCGCGCACGACATGGCGGACGTCGATGCGAGCTGCCCGGCGCGTTTCACGACGATCCTGCCGACACAAGCGCTGCAGATGGTGAACGGCGATTTCCCGCACGAAGTGGCCGCGCGTTTCGCGGACCGTCTGGAGGCCGAGGTCCCGGGTGCGCCCTCTGGCGCGACTGGCGGCCTGCTCGCGGGCCGCGTGCGGCGCGGGCTCGAGCTGGCGCTGACGCGCCCGGCCCACGACGGCGAGGTCGCGGAATACGTGGCGTTCCTGCGGCAGCTAGAGGCAGAGGAAGCGCTCGTGCCGCGGCGTGTCCTGGAGCTGTTCTGCTTGACCGTCCTGAACCTCAACGAGTTCGTGTTCATCGACTGAGACTCATGCATCACCACCCGCGACACGACGAGCTCGGCTTCCAGCGGATTCATTCGCGCAGAGCGCTCCTTCGCACGGCGTTCGGCGCCGCGGGGGCCGCCGTACTCGCCGCGACGGGCCTGGCTCAGGACCCGCCCGCGTTCGTGAATCCGTTGGCCCCGAGGGCCCCGCACTTCGCCCCCAAGGCGAAGCGCGTGATCTTCCTCTACATGTACGGCGGGCCCAGCCAAGTCGATACGTTCGACTACAAGCCGGACCTGTATCCGCTGGACGGCAAGACCATCCAGGTCAAGACACGCGGCCGCGGCGGCGCGCGCAACGAAGGCCGCGTCGTTGGGCCGAAGTGGCGATTCAAGCAGTACGGAGAATGTGGCAAGTGGGTGAGCGACCTCTTCCCGAACCTCGGACAGCAGGTCGACCGCCTCGCGTTTGTGCACTCGATGTACGCGGACAGCCCGATCCACGGCTCTGCGATGCTGATGATGAACTCGGGGCACCTGTTCAGCGGCAAGCCGTGCATGGGCTCGTGGGTCGCGTACGGCCTCGGCTCCGAGAACCGCGACATGCCGGGCTTCGTCGTGATGCTGGACCAGTCGGGCGGGCCGATCAGCGGCGCGAAGAACTGGTCCAGCGGCTACATGCCCGCGACCTTCCAGGGCACTGTCGTCGACGCCTCGAACGCGACGCCCATCTTGGACCTCGCGCCGCCGAGCGACATGCCCATCCGTGTGCAGCGGCGCATCCTCGACCAGCTCCGCAAGCGAAACGAAGTGCACCTCGAGGAACGCCGCGACAACACGGAGCTCGCGGCGCGCATCGCGAGCTACGAGCTCGCGTTCCGCATGCAGTCAGCGGCGCCGACGGTGCTCGACTGGCAGTCCGAGCCGCTCGAGACGAAGGCGCTCTACGGGCTGGACCGCAAGGAGACCTTCGACTTCGGTCGCAAGTGCCTCATGGCGCGGCGCATGCTCGAGAGCGGCGTGCGCTTCGTGCAGATCTACTCCGGTGGCGCCCACAACGACTCCAATTGGGACGCGCACGGGGACCTCGAGCACAATCACAACCTCCACGCCGGGTCGACGGACAAGCCGATCGCCGGGCTCTTGGAAGACCTCGCGCGGACTGGGCTCCTCGACGAGACGTTGGTCGTGTGGGGCGGCGAGTTCGGGCGGCAGCCGACCGCGGAGTACGAGCAGGGCACGGGCCGCGACCACAACTCGTACGGCTTCACCGTCTGGCTGGCCGGTGGCGGGATCCGTGGCGGGACCTCTTTCGGAGCGACGGACGAGCTCGGCGCGGCGGCGGTGGTCGACCGGATGCACGTGAAGAACCTGCACGCGACGATCCTGACGCAGCTCGGGCTCGACCCGAACGGCCTCTCGTTCAGGTCTCAGGGCCTCGACCAGCGGCTCGTCGGGGTCGAGGGCGCGGAGCCGATCCGCGGGATCATGACGTGAGCGCGGGGCGGGCGGGGGCCTGCCCCTCGGAATCATTCTCAGGTCGCCGCTTGCGGCGCGTGGTCCGCAGGTGTGCCATGCTGGTGTATGTCCACCCGCCACGACCCTCGGACCCTCCCCATCGTGGGCTGGCGAGAGTGGGTCGGGCTCCCTGACCTCAGCGTCTATCACGTCAAAGCCAAGGTCGACACCGGCGCGCGGTCGTCGGCGATCCACGCGTTCTCGCCCGAGCGCGAACGGCGCGGTGGACGCGACCTCGTACGATTCTCCTTGCACCCGCTCCAGAGGCGCGCCGACCCGCACGTCGAGGTCGAGGCCGAGCTCCTCGACGTGCGCCACGTGCGCAGCTCGATGGGGCACCTCGAGAAGCGCTTCGTCATCCTCACGAACCTCACCCTCCTCGGTTCTACTTGGCCCATCGAGCTGACGCTCGCGCGTCGCGACCACATGGGCTTTCGCATGCTCCTGGGTCGCGAAGCGATCCGCGATCGATTCCTCGTCGATCCCTGCGGCTCCTTCTACGACCGCGATCACCGTCCCCGACGCAAGAAGTCACGTCCGTGAAGATCGGCATCCTGTCCCGGAAGTCCTCGCTCTACTCGACCATGCGCCTGGTCGAGGCTGCGCGCCAGCGAGGCCATTCGGTCCGCGTCATCGACTACCTGCGCTGCGTGATGAACATCACGTCGCACCACCCGCACGTCCTCTACCAGGGCGAGCCGCTGGAGTTCGACGCGATCATTCCGCGCATCGGCGCGTCGAACACGTTCTACGGCACTGCGGTCGTGCGGCAGTTCGAGATGATGGGCGTGATGAGCGCCAACTCCTCTGTCGGGATCTCGCGCTCGCGCGACAAGCTGCGCGCGCTGCAGATCCTCGCGCGCGAGGGGGTCGGGATGCCAGTCACCGGCTTCGCGCACTCGCCAAAGGACAGCCGCGGCCTGATCGACATGGTCGGCGGGGCGCCCCTCGTGGTGAAGCTGCTCGAGGGCACGCAGGGCGTCGGCGTCGTGCTGGCCGAGACCGAGAAAGCCTCGGAGTCCGTGATCTCGGCCTTCCGCAACCTCAACGCGAACATCCTGGTCCAGGAGTTCATCAAGGAGGCCGCCGGCGCCGACATCCGCGCGTTCATGGTGGCGGACCGTGTGGTTGCCGCGATGATGCGCCAGGGCCCGCCGGGCGAGTTCCGCTCGAACCTGCACCGCGGCGGCACGGCCACCGAGATCAAGCTGACCCCCGAGGAGCGCACGAGCGCCAAACGCGCCGCGAAGGCCGTCGGCCTGAAGGTCGCGGGTGTGGACATGTTGCGCTCGAACCACGGCCCGCTGGTGATGGAGGTGAACTCGTCGCCGGGCCTCGAGGGCATCGAGTCGTCGACGAAGGTCGACGTCGCGGGCGCGGTGATCGAGTACCTCGAGAAGCGCATGGCGGAGACGTCGAAGCCGCGCAAGGTCGAGGGGTGACCTCGGCGGCGAGGCCGAGGACGGGCTCGGAGTATCACTCCCTGAACGTCTTCAGCAGCTGCTCCGCGACCTGAGCGGCGGGCGCTGCGCCAAGACGCGCACGCTCCAATAAGTCAGGGAGCCGCTCCGCCACCCCAGCGTGCGCGCGGAAGGCGTCCATGAGCCCTTCCTCGACGCGCGCCCAAACCCAACGCACGCGCTGTTCTTCACGCCGAGGCTCGAGGCGGCCATGCTGCGCGAGCGCCGCGCGATGGGCCTCGATCGCCTTCCACAGCGCGTCGAGACCCTCACCCGTCGCCGCGGAGACTGCGAGAGTGCGCGGTGTCCAGACATCGTCGCGCGGCCGCAGATAGCGCAGCGCCGCCGAGTGATCGCTGACCGCGGCGCGTGCGCGCGCGACGTTGTCGCCGTCACACTTCGTCACCGCGATCACGTCCGCCAGCTCGAGGATGCCCTTCTTGATGCCTTGCAGCTCGTCCCCTGCGCCCGGCAGCAGCAACACGACGAACGTGTCGACCATGCCGGCGACCGCGACCTCGCTCTGACCGACGCCGACGGTCTCGACGAGGACGACGTCGTAACCCGCGGCCTCGACGAGGGCCAGCGACTCGCGCGTACGGCGTGCGACGCCGCCGAGGCTCGCTGCGCTCGGGGACGGTCGGATGAACGCGGCGTCGGACCGCGCGAGGCGCGCCATGCGACTCTTGTCGCCCAGGATGCTCCCGCCCGACACTGTGCTGGAGGGATCGACCGCGAGCACCGCCACGCGGTGGCCTCGCTCGACGAGCAGGAGCCCCAGCGCATCGACGAGCGTGCTCTTGCCGACGCCCGGTGCCCCGCTGATGCCGACCCGATGGACGGCCCCGCGCGGCGGACCGACCCGGGCCAGGAGCGCCTGTGCGCGCGGTGCGTCGACCGCGCGCGCGCTCTCGACGAGCGTGATCGCGCGCGCGAGCTGCGCCCGATCGCCGTCGCGCACACCGGCGGCCAGGCGCTCGATGTCGAGCGGGTCGGCGGGAGTAGGGGTCATCGCCGCTGAGGTTACGGGAGCCACCACTCCGCGGGCCAGCGTCAGCTCGCGAGCTCGGCCCGCCTCGACCGCGAACCCGCGGACTTCGTCCCCGGCGACGATGACGAGGACGTGGCCCGGCCAGACCCCAGCGAGGTCTCTGCGCGAGGGCGACGCCGCGCCGGCCGGATGCGAGTGCCACGTGCCCACGATCGACGCGCCGAGACGCGCGGCCGAGTCGTGCAGCGCGACCACCTCGCCCGGATCGAGCGTGAACGCTCGCGCGGGGTCTGCGGCGACGTTCCGCGCGGACGGCGCGTCGAACACGCTGACCTCGGCGCGCACACGGTGTCCCACGAGCAGGCCGCAGGCCTCGTCCGGCGCGGCCGCTTGCGACGCGCGGACGAGGCGCGCGCGGCACTCCGGGGCGAGGCGCAGCGTCGTGACCGGTTCCACAGGCGTCCTCAGATCACCACGCGGACGTTCGAGGTCGCGGTCGGCACGAGTTCCACGACGGCCGCTGACAACGGCGCGAGGTCGGGCAGCGCGAGGCCGTGCGCGTGCAATTCGTCCTGCGTGACGGTGGGCAATTGCGCACTCGAGAGGCGCTCGTGTATCGACCAGCTCTCGGACGAGCGCGCGAGCACCTCGAGGAGGCCCGCTCCGAGCCGAGCGCGCGCGCCCAGGATCGCCGTCGTCGGGTTGAAGTTGGCGACGACGACGAACACGCGTCCCTCGAACGAACGGGCGAAGGCGTAGAGCCAATGGCCGCTGGCGGGCTCCCCTGGCAGGCGCCCGAAGGCCTCGTGCGCGAGGTTTTCGCCGTTCAGAGGCCAGGTCTCGCCGCACTCGAACACGGGGTCTCGGACGAGCGCCAAGAGCTGCTGCAGCCACGCACGCAGCGCGCGCTGTTCGGGTGAAAGGAGCGCGCCGTCGCAGCGCCCGCCATTGAACCAGCGCGCGAGCTCGGGGCAATTGCCGTAGTCGAAGATCGAAGTGCGCGCGTTGGCGCCGCCGAAGCCCTGGTCGCCCAGCGCGGGTTCTCCGACCTCCTGGCCCATGTAGAGCATCAACGGCCCACGACCCAAGCCATAGAGCACCGCGCACACAGGTCGACCGACGGCGAGCCCGAGCCCGCCCCACGCGCTCGGGTTCGCGAGGCGCACTTCGTCGTGGTTCTCGCCGTAGTGCAGCGAGCGCTCGAAGCGCAGCGCCGCCGGTGACATGTGGCCGGCGCAGAGGTCAGCTGCCCCAGGCGCGACGAGCGCGTCGACGTCGTTGCACCACTGCCCGCCCTCGTACAGTCCTTCGAGCACGTCGTACAGCGGGTCGTCGTACACCGCGTCGAAGCCAGCGGCGAGCAACGCGTCCAGCACGTGCCCGTCAGTCAGCTTTGCAGGGTCGTTGTCGTAGGCCTCGGCGCAGAAATGAACGCTCACGCGCCGTGCGCGCGCGCGGCGGATCGCCCACGCCCAGAACTCCATCGGCACGAGGTGTGCCATGTCGACGCGGAAGCCGTCGACACCTAGCGCCTGCCAATGCTCCAACACCGCGTCCAGCGTGCGCCACGTACGCGGCACCTCCTCCAGCGGTGCTCCCGTCCCGGGCAGATACGCTGTATCGCGACTACAAGTGTATTCGTGGCCAAAGTTCAGCTTCACCGTCTCGTACCAGTCGCCGAGAGCAGGCGCCCACGTCGCAGCATTGTTGCCGGTCACGCGCCCGAAGTCCGTCTCGGGCGCGAAGCGACCATCGCAGCCGGGCGCGCCGCTCCTCGGCAGCTTCAACGGGGGTCCGCCGCCCGGGTGCGCGGCCTGCAGGTAGAAGAAGTGATTGTCGCGCGCGAAGAAGACGGAGCGATCGTCCTCCGCGCCCAGCGCGTGCTCGGGCCGAACGTCCGATGCGTGGCTGCGCGCCACGTGGTTGGGGATGAAGTCCAGCCACACCTGCAGCCCGTGCGCATGGCAGCGAGCGACGAGCGCACGGAACTCCTGCAGCCGTTGCGCCGGGTCCAGCGCGAGGTCCGCCGCGACATCGAAGAGGTCGCGCACCGCGTACGGGCTGCCCGCGCTGCCCTTGACGATGTCGGGGTCATCCGCGGGCATACCCGGGTGGCTCGTCGCGGTCGCGTGCTCCAAGACGCCCGTCAGCCAGAGCGTGTTCACGCCGAGCTCCCGCAGCGCGCCGAGCGCGCGAGCGTCGAGGTCGGCGAAGCGTCCGCAGCCGTTTTCGGCCAATGTGCCTCCGACACGCAGCGGGGCGCGCGTGTTGCCGAAGAGCCGCGGCAAGAGCTGGTAGACGACCCGACGTGTGGGGGAAGGCTCGGGCGCGGGGGACATGCGAGCGGCAGCGATTCGAGCGCTGGGGGACCGTTCGACCGGGACCTGCGTGGCGCTCATGGTGCCTTCGCACGTAGGGGGCCCATACGGCATGATGCTACGCCGTCCGCGCTGAAGGCGCACGCCGCAGCTCGGCCCCTCGCAACCGACGACCCATCCAGGACATGCAATGAGTGCCAAGAAAGCCACCCAGTCAGCGCGCTCCGCAAGGCCATCGGGGACCGCGAAGACCCTGAAGCCCGGGAAGACCGCAGGGGCCAAGAAGACGACGAGTGCGGCGAAGCCCGCGACGAGCTCGAGCAGGCTGAAGACCGCCAAGGCCACGAAGCCTGCTGGATCCAGTCGATCCACACGGCGCTCGCGTGTGGTGGAGATCGTACGACCGGTGCGAGTGACGATCTCCGGCGACGACCTGGCGCAGGTCATGGGGGGCTCCGCGGTGGCGCGACGCATCGAGCTCAAGGTGACCTTCCCCGTCGCGGGCCAATGCGCGAACATCGAAGGGATCGGCCACGACCCCTTGGAGGCGCAGCCGCGACACGCTCTCTACTTCGACACCCCCGACCTCGCATTGAACCGCGCTGGCCTGGTCGTACGAGCCCTCAGGATCCAGGGCGGCCGCGCCGAAACAGTCGTCAAGCTGCTCTCCGTCGCTCCCTCTGTCATCGAGGCGCAGCTGAGTGGCTCTGATGCGCTCGTGGTCGAGGCGGATTCGACGCCCGAGGGCTTTGTCTGCGCGATCTCCGTGAAAGGCCGATGCAGCGGCCGGGACGTGCAGGATGTGGCTGCGGGCGCGGCGCCGCTCCGCACCCTCTTGTCGCCCGAGCAATGTGCCTACTATGACGCGCGCGCCCCGGCCGGCATCACATTGGAATCGCTGACCACTCTGGGCCCTGTCTTACTATTCCGAACCAAGCGCCGCTCGAAAGTGCTCGATCGGCGACTGGTCGTCGAGGAATGGCTCCACCCCGATGGTGCGCATGTCCTGGAGCTCTCGACCAAGTGCACCTTGGACGAGTGCTCGCAGGTGAGCGCGCAGCTCAGGGCCCTCCTCGCGAGTCACGGCCTCACGGCCAGCTCCGACCAGGCGACCAGGACCAACGCCGAGCTGGACCTTCTCAGCGCCGCGCTCCGGTGACAGCGGGGAGCTCCATCAGCGCATGTCATGTCCGACGTGAGCGCTCAGAACGAGAAGCGAGCCGACAGCCCAGCCTGGCTGTCGCGCAGGGTCGATGGCTCGATCGGGGAGTACGTCGGGAGTGTCAGCGGCTCGGTCGCGCCCATCGCGAAGAGGGCGGGGAGCAAGGTCGAGTGAATCATGCAGCGAGATGGAAAAGGATGGGGCACGCGCACGGTGGACCGACGCAGTGGCCGAGGGCGCGCTGCCGCGACTGCGCGCGATCATAGCGGCTATGACACATTCGCGCCGGCATGGCCGCGCGTGACGCGGATCACTTCGATGGTGGCCGAACCTGAGCTGGACGCGGAGCCGGCTTGGCGTCCGGAACGCGGCGCGTCGACACGGGTCGACGCGCGGAGCTGCGCGCGTGCTCTTGGCCATTCGGATGGCATTGGTAACACGCGCTGCTCTGCCAGACATACCCCTGCACATCGTCGTGCTCGTCGTCCATCTCGGATTGCCGATGGTCATGGCAATGGATGCAACTGAAGCTCATGAAATTGCCCGGCGCCTGGTGGCACTCGGTGCACGTGAAGCCGCCGTGGACGCCGCCGACGATGGGGAACCATGTATGGTTGAACGTGGCGCCGCTCCACGTCGACGTCGAATGGCAGTCCTGGCACGTCGTCGGGAAGCCCAATGCCGAGTGGTTCGGGTCCGTCGTCCCGTTGTAGTCGTCCTGGTGACACGCGACACAAGCTGAGGGTGTACCCGGGAACACGCCACCTGTGTGGCACGCGCTGCAATCCAAGGCCGCGTGCGCACCGTTCAGCGGGAACCCCGGGTGCAGGAAGCCTGCACCGCCGAAGGTCGACACCTGGTGGCACTCATCGCAGCCCGTGGTCCAGCCGAGCGCGAAATGGTCCGGGTCCGTCGCACGGATGAGGTCATCCGTGTGACAACTCTCGCACGACGTGTCCAGCGGCTCGATCACGCCGGCCGCGATCCCGACGTGGCAGTCACGGCACGCGGCGGATGCGTGCGGGCCGATCAATGCAAAGCGCGTGCGCGCGTGCACCAGGCGGTCCTCGGCGACGTGCCAATCGTCCTGGCCGTGGCATTGGTCGCAGCCCGTGCTCCGCACGCCCTGGTGGACGTCAGCGTGGCAACCGACGCAGCCACGCTGCGAGAAGGACTGCACCGGCCCGCGGTCGTTGTGGCATCGCAAACATTGCGCCGCTGCGTGCGCTCCCTCGAGTGCCAGCCCCGTCTCCTGCGCGTGGTCGAACTGGAAGTCCGGACGCAGAGTCGACCAATCACCCTCCAGGTGACACAGCCGGCAGTCCGCCGGGAACGACGCGTGCGGGATCACGAGTCCACGCTCGCTCCACCACGCGTGCTGCGATCCTTGGTGCTCGCGCCAAGGCAGACGTTCGACTCCGTCGCCGAGCTCGGCGACCTGTCCACCTACACACGCTGCCAGGACGAGCGCGACGAGCACCACGCCGCGCCCGCGGAGGCTCGGAGGCCGGCCGATGTTCGCTTGGTCAACCATGGTCAAAAGCTCCTCTGCAGCGTGAACTCGAGCGAGAGCACGTCCCGGTCGTCCCCGAAGCCGATGCCGCTGTCGAGGTAGAGGGTCCACCCGCCTTTCAATGCGCCGCTCCAGCCCGGGCGCAACGCGCCTTGCATCAGGTCCTCGGTGCCGCCGTCCGTGGCGAGGCGCTCGTAGAGGCCGAGGTCGAGCCCCAGCGACCATTGTCCGCCGAACCCCGGCCCGCTCACGCGACTGCGCGCGCCGACGATGTCGCCGTCCTGGCTGTCCGACAGGAACAGCGCGAGCGAGCCGCGCTCGAGCATGTCACCCTCGAAGCGTCGTTCGTAACCGAGGTCCACCCAGCCCCCGTCGTCATCCTCGTCCGTCCACGCGCCGACGTGCCCGTTCCAGGTTCCCCGAGCGCCGTGTGGCAGCCAGCTCGACAGCGACGCGGTGCTTGTGTCGGCGTCGCGCAGCACCTCCTCCGAGAGGTCCTGCGCGCGGTAGCGGCGCAGCGCAGGGAACTGCACATAACCGAGATCGAAGCGCGTACCTGCGCCTGACTCGAACGAGCGAGTGACACTCGCGTGCGCTTCGGTGAGCTCGAGACCCTCGGACTTGCCGACGTCGTCGGAGCGATAGAGGTCGACCCAGGTCGTCCCGTCGAGGCGCCACGCGCTGCCGTGCGTCCAGCGTGCGCGGGTCAGCCAGAGGTCGCGGTCGTGCTCACCCTCGTACCAAGTCTCTTGCAACGCGACGCCGAGCTCGCCACGTCCGTCCTCCGCGAACGGCACGAGCGCCCACAGCGCGACCTGCGGCGCGTTCTCGAAGCTGCGCTCCTCGTCGAGCGCGGGCTGGGTGCCGAGCGAAGCACCGATCCGAGCGCCGCCGTCGAAGCGGTGCGAGAACTCGCCGCCGTCGAGCAGCCCGAGCTCCGGGAACGTGTGCGAAAGGAAGCGCCCGACCTCGTAGCGCTGCGCCTCGCCGCGCACGCCGCCCCACTCGTACGAGAACTCGTCGATGCGCAGGTACGCGTCCGAGCCGTCCTCGAAGTCCGGGTCGTTGTAGTCGGTGTTCTCCGTGCGGACCTCTGCGGCGACATGCACGCGCCCGCCGCGCCCGAAGGGGTTCCGCCCCTCGAGCGCGAGGCCGAGCCGCCCCACCCGGTCGTCGCGCGGCAGCGAGCCGTCGTCCTTCAGGTAGTACCCGCCGAGCCAACCGCGACCCGACCACTCGGTCGGGCGCTTGTCGGGGCTCGGGCTTCGCACCTCGGCGAGCAGCGGCAGGCCCTCCTCCCATGGGTCGGGGTTCCGCCAGACGGGCGGAGGTTGTCCCGGAACCCGCGGCGCGTCCGGGTCGGCGAAGCGCGTGGGCGGTACGCGTAGGACCCCGGGTACCCCCGGGGCCACCGCGACCGAGGTCGTGTTCAAGAGCACGCTGGCCGAGTCAGCCGTCACCGAGCGCACCGTGCCCGTCACCTCGGGCTGGCCGAGGGGCCGCAGGACCACTTGGTCGCCGAGCACTGCCCCCGCGTTCGTGCCGCGGTCGATCTCGACCAGGTCACCCCGGACGGAGAGCACCCGCACGTCGACCTCGATGTCCTGCGCGGCCACCCGAAGCGCGGCCACTACCGGTGGGGGTGCGGCGAGGGCGGGCGCGGTGAGCGCGAGCGCAAACGTCGAGGTCAGGAACATGGGCGGGAGGTCGGGTCCAAGAACTGGACGGTCAGTCCAGGACCTGGACGGCAGTCGGCGCGCCGCGTAGGAGACCTGGACCCGCGCGGGTGGCGGGCGAGACGCGTCTTCCCCGGCGCAGATCGCGTGCCAACCTGCGCGGAGTGCGGGCCAGGACCACGGGCAGGACGCCTCAGCAGCGTCCCTCGCGGCGGCATCGGGGTCCATCCGGTACCCTCTGCGCCCCCTCACGTGAACGTCGGCCGAGCCCCTACTGCCGACCGCGGGCTGCGGAGCGAGCGACCGACCAGCGCCCTGGCACCCGCCCCATGAGCTTTCTCGTCCTCATCGCCTCGCTCGGGGTGGTCACCCTTGGCGCCGAGGTCCTGGTGCGCAGCTCGTCGATCCTGGCGCTGCGCGCCGGCGTCTCGGCCTTGTTCGTTGGCCTCACGATCGTCGGCTTCGGCACCTCCTCGCCCGAGCTGTCCGCGAGTTTGGTCGCGACCCTGAACGGCAACATGGGTGTGTCCGTCGGGAACGTCGTCGGCTCGAACATCTTCAACGTCGCCTTCATCCTGGCGCTGACCGCAGTGGTGAGGCCGATCCGCGTGGGCCTCTCCGCGGTCCGCCGCGACCTCGGCGTCGCCATCGTCGCGTCTTTCTTGCTCTTGCTCCCGGCGGTGCTCGGCGGTGTCATCCCCCGTTGGCTCGGCGTACTGATGGTCGCCGGCCTCGTCGCCTACCTCGCGACTGCGTACTTGCAGGATCGACAGGCCCAGCCGACCGAGCAGACTCTCGCCGAGCACGAACTGCGCTCGTCACTGTCACTCGAGGAGCCGGGGCCCAAGGCGCACGCCTGGCGCGACTCGACAGCGACGCACTGCGTCATCGTCGTCGGTGGCCTCGCGCTCCTCGTGCTGGGCGCGAAGTGGTTCGTCGGCTCGGCGATCACGATCGCCAGGGGTTACGGCATGCCCGAGGACGTCATCGGTCTGACGATCATCTCCGTCGGGACGTCGCTGCCGGAGCTCGTCACTTCGGTCGTCGCGGCGCGGCGCGGGAATCCTGACATCGCGGTCGGCAACGTCATCGGCTCGAGCATCTTCAACCTGCTCGGGATCGCCGGCATCAGCTCCATTGTCGCGCCGCAGGTCGTCTCGACGGAGATGCTGCGCGTCGACATCCCGCTGATGATCGTGGCGATGCTCGCGCTCGTCCCGATCATGCGCACCGGGCATTCGATCTCGCGCGCCGAGGGCGTGGGCCTCTTCTTGGGCTACTGCGCCTACCTCACGTACTTGCTCGTCGAGCGTACGGGCTGAGCTCACTTGCCCCGGCCCGACGGGCCGTGACAGTCCGCGCACACGATGCCCAGCGGCCGATATCGCACGAGCTCGCGCCCGTCGCGGGTACGGGTCGGCCGGTGGCACGCCGCGCAGTCGAGGCGCGCATGGGTGTCATCGAGCGCGAAGCGCGAGTCGCGCGCGTGATCGAATTCGAGCGCTGTGAACGGCCCCGCCGGGGTGTGGCAACGCGCGCAGTCCGTCGCGGCGGCGACGAGGAACTGTCCGCCGTGTGGGTCCGCGTGGCAGTCGGCGCACTGCGTGCCTGTGGCCGCGCCGCGGACGCGGCCCGCGGCGTCCGGCAACATCGGCGCGTGACACGCTGCGCACGCAGCGTCGGCGTGGCGCCCCTCCAGCGCGAAGCCGGTCCAGCCATGGTCGAACCCAGCGAGCGCGCGGAAGCTCACGTCGCCGTGGCAGCGCGCGCACCCGACGCGCACGGCACCGCCCGGCGCGTCCGGGTCGAGCGTGGCCGCCGGCACTCGGTCGAAGCGCCCGGCGTGCGGGTCGGCGTGGCACGCGGCGCAGCTCGCGACGTCCGCGCGGCCCGTGCCTGGCCGGAACACGCGCTCGACCGGCCCGAGGCGCCGGTCGTCGCCCGGTTCGGCCGGGTGACACACCTGGCAGTCGAGCGACCCGTGCGCCCCCTCCAGCGGATAGTTCGTCCACCGCGCGTGGTCGAAGCCCTCGGCAAGCCCGCGGAACGACGTCGTCGAGTGGCAGCGCGCGCAGCTCTGGGGCGCCTGTGCAGCGCCTGCGCCTGCGCTCGCGCCTGCCGAGCCGTCGGCCAACGCCGCTGGAGCGCGCGTCGCCAGGGCACCAGGCCGGTCGAACGCTCCGCGGTGCACGTCCTGGTGGCAGCTCGCGCACGCGCGAGGTGTGCCCCGGTAGCGCGGCGTTGCGCCAACGCGCTCGGGCGCGTGGCAAGCGCTGCACGCCGCGGCAGCGTGCGCGCCATCGAGCGCGAAGCCGGTCGCTCCGTGTGCCGTTGCGTCGAACCTGTGCGCCGCGAAGCTCACGGTCGTGTGGCAGCGTGTGCACAGCGCCGGGTCCGCTGCGACTGCGCCGAACTGGCCCGCGTGCGGGTCCGAGTGGCAGGCGGCGCACGTGTCGGCGGCGCGGCCCGGGTAACGCTCTGCAAAGGCCAGCGCTGGGTCGTGGCACGCCTCGCACGCGACCGCCGCGTGCGCGTCCTCCAGCGCGAAGCCAGTCGCGCCGTGCGCCGCGCGCGAGCGCTCGACGACGGCGCGCGCGAACCCCTTGGGCTCGGCCGCGTGGCAGGTCGCGCACGTCGAGCCGCCCGCCGAGACGAAGGCGACGCCGTGCGGCGACGCGTGGCAGTCCGCGCACGAACGCTCCGGCGGGTGTGCTGCGCCGGCGCCGTAGGCCTCGATTGCGTGGCCGCTGCCCGCGGCGTGGCAGGTCGTGCACGCGTGGCCCGCGTGTACGCCGGCGAGCGGGAAGCCCTCCGTATGCGCGAAGCTCGGGGCCTCGGGGAAGGGGCGCTCCTGGCCGTGGCAGTCCGCGCACGCGGGGCCGAGGCGGCCAGCGTGCGTGTCATCGTGGCATGTCGTGCACGCCTGCGAGAGGCCGAGGAAACGCCCGAGTGGGCGCTCGGCGGCCGCGCGCTCCGCGCCGTGCTTTGAGGCGAGCGCCGCGAGCGCCGCGGACGTCGCGTCGGCGTGCGCGTGGCACACGACGCAGTCCAGCCGCGCATGCGCCCCGACGAGCCCGAAGTCGAGCCCACGGTGGTCGTACGCTGCGCGCGAGTCGAAGCCCGCCACCACGAACGCCTGTGGCGAGTTGGGTTCGAAGTCTCGCCCGAGGTGCTCTCCGTGGCAGCGCGCGCAGTCGCCGCCGCCCGCGAGCGTCCCGTGGAAGCCGCGCCCCTCTGCGAGCTGCGCGCCGATCTCTGTGTGGCACTCCACGCACGCGGCTTGCATCGCTGAGGCGGCCTGTGCGTCGCCCAGCGCGCCGACGCCGTGGCAGCCCGCACAGCCGCCCGCGCCGCGCAGTTCCGGCAGCGCGGCGTGCACACTGGAGAGTGGGCCCGGCCCCGGCTCCTCCTGCACAGCGCGCAGCGCGTACCACGTGACGAGCGTCGCGCTGACGAGGCCGATCCACAGCTTCGGCTCGCAGAGGCGCGCGCCGAACGAGCGCCGCGGCGCGCGCTCGTTGGTCATCGCGCGGCCCCCCAGCCGACGCGGCCGTAGCGCAGCGCCATGTACACGTGCATGGCGACGAGGATCACCATCAGGAGCGCCGCCCAGCGGTGCAGATAGCGCCATGTCGCCATCAACGCGCGCAGCTCTTCGAGCCACGTCGCGGCGAGCGCGGCGCGGTGGCTACGGCGCGCCAGGACCAGCAGCGCTGCGACGCGGCCCGCGGGAACACCTTCGGTTGCGCCCAGCGCGCGCAGCTCGTGCATCGCGCGGCGCAACGCGAAGCCGGACGACACGATGCCAGAGATGCGCGCGAACAACCCGCGCGAGAAATGCGTCGCCGCCACGAGCTCGGCGACGCGCGCGCGCACGCGGTCGCGGAACTCGGGGTGGTCCCCTTCCCACTCGCGGTCGAGCGCCGCGAGGCGCGCTTGGACCTCTTCGAGCGCGAGCTCGCGCCCCGACGCCGCGCGCGGCACGAACGCGTAGAGGTAACGGCCGATCGCGCCTGTCACGACCAGGAAGCCGAGGCTGGCCAACGCTCGACCGCCCGTCGTCACGCGCGGCTGGAAGCCGCCGTGCACGAGGGCCAGGAGCAACGCCGTCACGCCCGTCGCGACATGCACGGTCATCCAGATGCGCAGCGAACCCCACGCGCAGCGCAGGTTGCGCCGCACGAGATAGAGCAGATTCACGCTGATCGCGAGCGCCGCGCCGACACCGAGCCCGAGCCCCATGGCGCGCGCCGAGCGCAGCCAACCGTGATCGGGGTGGGTCAGCCTCTGCGCCGCGTCCAGCGTGTAGTAGTCGCGGTGCAGGCAGGCCCACGCCGCCACCAGCGCGGCAATCAGCGACGCGCCGAACAGCGCCGGCACGATGCCGGTCCCACGCTCGCCGGGGAGCTCTACAGGCGCACGCAGCTTCGGGTCGAACGACACGCCGCAGCGCGCGAGGAGCTCGTACGGCGCCTCGCCGCCCGCGAAGACGAAGACGTCGTCGTTGCGCAGGCTCAGCTCGTTGCCGCTGGCCTCCCGCAGGAGCACGCGCTCGGGCTCGATGGCCTCGACTTCGGTGCCGAAGGCGGCGCTGAGCTTGCCGTCGGCGAGCGCCGCATGGACACGCGCCTCGTTCGCCGCCTTCAGGCGGAAGAACGTGCCCTTGCGGTACGAGATCGTCACCGTCGTGCCTGGCTGCGCCGAGAGGCCCAGCGCGGCCTCGACCGCGCTGTCCCCGCCGCCGACGACCAGCACATGGCGCCCCGCGTAGCTGCGCGCGTCGAGCAGCGAATACGAGACCTTCTGTTGGTCCTCGCCCGGCACACCGAGCTTGCGCGGCGAGCCGCGCCGCCCCAGCGCGAGGCAGACGTTGCGCGTCCGGAGCAAGCCCTTGCTCGTGCGCAGCTCGAACACGTCTCCGTGCGCCGTCTGCGCCCGCTCGATCGACTCCAGCTTGCCGTCGAGCAGCAAGGGCAGCGCGTGTTGGGCGGCGAGCTGCTCCCAGAGCTCGACCAGCGCTTCCTTCGAGTAGGTGGCCTCCTTCAGCGTGCCGAAGAGCGGGAGCTGCATCGGCTGCGTCATGACGAGCTTCTGGCGCGGGTAGCTCGCGACCGTTCCGCCGAGCCACGCGGCTTGCTCGAGGACGATGAAGTCGAGGCCTGCCTCGCGCGCGCTGAGCGCGCAGGCGAGGCCCGCGGGCCCCGCGCCGACGATGACGAGGTCGTGCGCGTCCTTCGTGCGGGCCCCGTTCCGCGCCGCGGCGCGTCGCGCGACCTCGCGCCCGACGCTCGCGCCCTGCGTGACAGCGGTGCGCACGAGCGCGAAACCCGTGACCTCGCCCGCGAGGAACACCCCAGGGCTGCCGACGGCCTCGAGGTCGTCCGCGAGCGCTGGCAAGTCCGTGCGCTCGCGCACGTCGCCGAGCGTCAGCGCGATGGCGTCGACGGGGCACACGGCCGCGCAGCGCCCGTGGCCGACGCAGCGCGCGCCGTGGACCACGCGCGCCTGGCCGAGGAGCACCTCGAGCACACCCTCCTCCGGGCACGCCGCGACACACAACCCGCAGCCGAGGCAGCGCGAGAGATCGACGTGGGGGTATTGCAGCCGGGCGCGGTCGCTGCCTCGCTCGCGCGCGACGGCCACCTCGGCCGCGACGGCGTGGCCCGTCCGGCGCTCACGGGCGCGCGCCCAGAGCGCGAGCCCCGCGAGCACCACGGCCAGGAGCAGCGGGAGGAAGAGGCCGGTCATCG